>Ga0302311_10005912_pt1 | contig 12809 bp, 8 predicted proteins | sample III_Palsa_N1_3_FD_200449 | JGI IMG/M metagenome (GOLD analysis project Ga0302311, IMG submission 200449) | Peat permafrost microbial communities from Stordalen Mire near Abisko, Sweden - III_Palsa_N1_3 | ecosystem: Environmental > Terrestrial > Soil > Palsa > Peat permafrost | place: Sweden... | reverse complement strand
GCGAAGGTGCCCACCAGCGACACGGGAATGGCGAGGATCGGGATGATCGCCGCCCGCCAGCTCTGCAGGAAGACGATGACCACGATCACCACCAGGATCAGCGCCTCGAACAGGGTCTTGTAGACCTCGTCGATGGACTCCGAGATGTATTGGGTGGGGTTGTAGATGATCTGGTAGTCGAGCCCTGGCGGGAAGCTCTTCTTCAGGACCTCCATCTCCTTGATCACGCCCTGCGCGGCCTGAAGCGCGTTGGTGCCCGGCTGTTGCAGGATGCCGATGGCGGCGGCGGGTTCGGTGTCCGGCTTGCCGTCCTTCTGGATGCCGAGGTAGGCATTCGTGGTGTAGATTTGGGCGCCCAGCTCGACGCGCGCCACGTCAGAGACGCGGGTGATCCGGTTCTGGGCGTCGCGCTTGACGATGATGTCGGCGAACTGCTGCGGCGTGACGAGGCGGCCCAGCGCCTGCACCTGAAGCTGGTAGGCGGAGGGGGTCTTGCCGAAGGGCGGCGCGCCGATGTTGCCGGCGGCGATCTGGATGTTGTGGCTACGGAGCGCGTTGACGATGTCGTCCACGGTCAGGTTCCGCGCGGCCGCCTTGTCCGGGTCGATCCAGATGCGGATGGCGTAGTCGCGTGCGGCGCGGGTGGAGATGTCGCCGACGCCCTCGACCCGCAGTAGGGGCTGCTGCACCTGAAGGGTAACGTAGTTGGCCACATACTGCTGGGTCAGCGAGCCGTCCGGCGAATACATGTGCACCGCCATCAGGATGTCGGGCGAGCTCTTGCGCACCGTGATGCCGGTCTGCTGCACTTCGGTGGGCAGCTGCGGGGTGGCCGTGGTCACCCGGTTCTGCACCAGCTCCTGCGCCTTATCGAGGTCGGTGCCGAGCTTGAAGGTGACGGTGATCTGCAGGTTGCCGTCGCCGGTCGATTGCGACGACATGTAGAGCATGTCCTCCACCCCGTTGATCTGCTCCTCGATCGGATCGGCCACCGTCTCGGCCAGGGTCTCGGCGGAGGCGCCGGGATAGGTCAGCGTCACGTTCACCGTGGGCGGCACGATCTGGGGATACTGCGCTGCGCCGAGGTTGGGATAGGCGATGGCGCCCATCAGCGTGATCAGGATGGCGATGACCACCGCAAACACCGGGCGGTCGATCATGAAGTGGGAGAACTTCATCCGGTCGGGCTCAACGGGGCGACGCGGCGAAGGTGCCGGACGAGGGCGGTGGCGGCAGGTCGGCGGGAGTCGGGGAGCTTCCGGGGCTCGGCGGCGTGATCTTCTGCGGCTTGGCGGTGACCTTGATGCCGACCTTGGCCTTCTGCACCCCGTCGATGACCACGAGATCCTCGGCCTTGATCCCCGATTTGACGACGCGCAGGCCGTTGACCAGCGGGCCAAGCTGCACCTTGCGCTGCTCGATCTTGCCGCCGCCGCCCACCACGTAGACGATCTGATCGCTCTGCTGCGGGGTGATGCAGTCGTCCGGGATCAGGAGCCCGTCGTACGTCCCCGAGCCCAGCAGGCGCAGGTGCCCGAACATGCCGGGGGTGAGGATGTAGTTAGCGTTGGGCACCACCGCCCGGCCGCGGATCGTACCGGAATTGGGGTCCAGCGTGTTGTCCACGAAGTCCATCTTGCCCTTGATCACGTAGTCGGGCTGGTCCTGCAGGCGGATTTCCACCGGGTTGGCGTAGCTGCGGGAGGTCTGGCGCACCCCCTTGGCGTTCTGCCGCTCGTACTTGAGATAGAGCGACTCGGCGCCGTCGAAGGTGAAGCGGATGGGGTCCAGATCGGTGATGTTGGTGAGGATCGTCTGATCCTGAGTGACGAGATTGCCCGGGGCCACCCGGCGGTCGGATATACGCCCGCCGAGCGCCGCGGTGACGCGGGTGAAGCCAAGGTTCAGGGCGGCGGTCTTCACATTGGCGCGGGCTGCGGTCAGGTCGGCTTCGGCCTGCTGCTCGTTGGCGACGCGGGTCTCGTATTGCTGCTCGGGAATGGCGTGGGCGGCCAGCAGGTTCCTGGCCCGCTCCAGTTCGATCTTGGCGTTCGACACCTCAGAGACGGCATGCTGCTCTTGTCCCTGCGCCTGCAGCAGCAGCGCCTGATAGGGCCGAGGATCGATGACGAACAGGAGCTGGCCCTTCTTCACCACTTGGCCGTCGGTGAAGGCGATGGATTGCAGGTAGCCGGTCACGCGGGGGCGCACGTCCACCGAATTGATCGCCTCGAACCGGCCCACATAGTCGTCCCAGTCGACGATCTTGCTGACCAGCGGGTGGGAGACGAACACCGTCGGCGGCGGGGGGGGCGGCGGCTTCTTCTTGGCGCAGCCGGCGGCCGATACGACAAGGCCCGCGGCGGCGGCGAGGCTCAGGACCCGCAGCACATGGCTCGCGCCGACCGCGGGCGAAGAAGACTGCTGAAAGCTTGGCCGTTTTCCACCGACATGCGTGTCGTTCGAGGAAGCGGAGATCACGGGCGACCGCACAGCGATTGATGAAACATCACGTCTCCCGAGCGACGAAAGGTCTCGCTGGCTTCGGAAGATATACGTCATCGCCGCGCCCCTTATCCAGACCCGCATACCGCAAATTCTGCTGCCAAGATCGGATTTGATGCGGCGGAGGAACGGCGTTGGTCAAACGCAGCATTTTTCACATCCGGTCGATCGAAGATCCTCGTGCGCGAGAGCGGAACCGCGACGAGGGCGATCCGTATTGCAGGGGCGGTCGAAGGCGACCTCACCTCAAAGGAGGGCCCTCGATGCAAACCGACAATCCACGCGCCACCGCCAGCATCGGCGGTCGCCCCATCCACGGACTGCTCGCGCCCATTCCCGTGGTCTGCTTCATTGGCGCGCTCGTCACCGACATCGCCTACTGGAAGACCGCGGCGATCATGTGGGCCGATGTCTCCATCTGGCTCCTGACCGTCGGTCTCGTGGTGTCGATCGTCGTCGTGCTGGCCGGGCTGGTGGACTTTTTCGGCGACCGGCGCATTCGCGCGCTCCGCCCCGCCTGGATCCACGGGGTCGGCAACGGCGTGGCGCTCCTTCTGGCCACCTGCAACGCCTTCGTCCACAGCCGCGACGCTTACACATCGGTAGTGCCGACCGGCCTGGTCCTCTCCGCGCTCACGGTGCTGATCCTGATGGTCACCGGCTGGATCGGCGCGGGACTGGTCTATCGCCACGGCGTCGGCGTGCGGACGGAGGTCCGCGCGTGAACGCGGCCCGCTCCGCGCTTGCAATCGCCATCGGCGTCACCGCCTTGGGCGTCGCGTCCTGCGGCCCGAGCCCCGGCGATCCAAAGCGCCAGATTGGCCCCAACCCCTACCTGCCGCCGATCCACCAGTATCTGATGCCGCCGATGCACGTGGCCAAGATCGTCGGCTGGGGCGCCGGCGAGACCCCCACCGTGCCCGCAGGCCTGAAGGTCCAGGCGCTGGCGACAGGGCTGAAGAGCCCCCGCTCGGTCTACGTCCTTCCCAACGGCGACATCCTGGTGGTCGAGTCCGGGGGGCCCAAGCCCCCCGTGAACCGCCCCAAGGAGATCGTGATGAGCCTTGTGGAGAAGAAGGCCCACACACCCGTAAAGCCCGGCAATCGCATCCTTCTCTTCCGCGACACCAACGGCGACGGCGTGCCGGTGCTGCAGACCGTGTTCATCGATCACCTGAACTCTCCCTTCGGCGTGGTGCTGGTGGGCAATGATCTCTACGTGGCCAACACCGATGCGGTGATGCGCTTCCCCTACCAGACCGGACAGACCTCGATCACGACGCCGGGGGTGAAGCTCACCGACCTTCCAGGCGGCCCGATCGACCACCACTGGACCAAAAGCCTGACGGCCAGCCCGGACGGAACCAAGCTCTACGCCGGCGTCGGCTCCAACAGCAATATCACCGAGAACGGCATGCCGGCCGAGCTTGGCCGGGCCTCGATCTGGGAGATCGACCGGTCCACCGGCGCGCACCGCGAGTACGCCACGGGCCTGCGCAATCCCAACGGCCTGCAATTCGAGCCGCAGACCCACGTGCTTTGGGCCGTGGTCAACGAGCGGGACGAGCTCGGCCCCGATCTCGTGCCCGACTACCTGACCTCTGTGAAGGACGGCGCCTTCTACGGCTGGCCCTACAGCTATTACGGCCAGCATGTGGACCCGCGGGTGATGCCGCAGCGGCCGGATCTCGTGGCCAAGGCGATCGCCCCCGACTACGCCCTCAGCTCTCACGTGGCGCCGTTGGGCATGGTGTTCAACACCGGCTCCAACCTGCCCGCAGCCTATCGCGGCGGCGCCTTCGTCGGCGAGCATGGCAGCTGGGATCGCCAGACGCTGAACGGCTACAAGGTGGTCTACGTGCCCTTCGCCAACGGGCGTCCGAACGGGATAGCGCAGGACGTGGTGACCGGCTTCCTCACCCCTGACGACAAGGCCAGGGGCCGCCCGGTCGGCCTCGCGATGGACTCCAGGGGCGCGTTGCTGATCGCCGACGACGTGGGCAATGTGGTCTGGCGGGTGTCTGCCAAGTAGGGCTCAGGCGCGCGAGACTTGGCGGCCCATCACATAGGCGAGCTTGCGCAGGGCGGCCGCCTTCAGAGCCTCGGGCTGTGCGCTGGCGGGGGCGACGAGGGCGATCTCCGTGTCCGACGCCACGTGGATCGCCGACACCTTGACCGAGCCCCCCACGCGGACGAACTCGAACCACACTTCGCCGAGCGACTGGTCTTGCATGGCTTAGAGAGCATCCCTTTGATCTGAACGGCCTCGCCTTCATCGGGCCATCGTGGTTAACGCCCCTTCAATGACCAGCGCTATCGAGACCCTCAGCCCGAAGGCCGCCCGTCGCATCGCCCTCGCCGCGCAGGGCTTCGGAGAGGCGAGACCCGTCGCCGCCGTCAGCCGTCGCCACATCGCCGGGGTGATCGCCAGGACAGGCCTTTTGCAGATCGATTCGGTCAATGTCCTGACCCGCATGCACTACCTGCCCCTGTTCTCGAGGCTCGGCGACTATCTGCGAGCGCTGCTGGAAGAGGCCGCTTGGGGCAAGCCTGCCCGTCGCACGCTGTTCGAATACTGGGCGCACGAGGCCTCGCTGCTCCCGGTGGAGATGCAGCCTCTGCTGCGCTGGCGCATGGCGCGCGCAGACCGGGGCGAAGGCGTCTGGGGCGGCATCAGGCCCTACGCCGGCGAGCGCCGCCCCGAGGCCGACGCCCTCCTCGCCCGCATCGCGGCGGAAGGCCCGATGGCGGCGTCCGATCTCGACGGCGCCAAGGGCAAGGGCGGCTGGTGGGGCTGGAGCGACAGCAAGACCGCCCTGGAATGGCTGTTCTGGACCGGGCGCATCACCACCCGCACCCGCCGCGCCAGCTTCGAGCGGGTCTATGACCTCGCCGAGCGGGTGCTGCCCGCGGCAGTGGTCGCGGCGCCGACGCCGGACGAGCCGGAAGCCCACCGCGCCCTCCTCTCCATCGCCGCCAAAGCACTCGGCGTCGCCACCACGAAGGACCTGCGGGACTATTTCCGCCAATCGCCGGAGGATGCGCGCCTGGGCGTCGCCGACCTCGTGGAGAGCGGCGAACTGATCCCGGTGCAGGTCGAGGGCTGGGCGCAGCAGGCCTATCTGCATCGCGCCGCCCGTCGTCCGCGCCGGATCGAGGCCCAGGCGCTGCTGGCGCCGTTCGATCCCATCGTCTGGGAGCGGTCCCGCACCGAGCGGCTATTCGGCTTCCGCTACCGGATCGAGATCTACACCCCCGCCCACAAGCGCGAGCACGGCTACTACGTCCTGCCCTTCCTGCTGGGCGACGCACTGGTGGCGCGGGTGGATCTGAAATCCGATCGGGCGGCGAGCGTCCTTCGGGTGCAGGCCGCCCACGCGGAACCGTACGCGCCGCCCGATGTCGCTGAACGTCTCGCCGACGAACTGCGGCTGATGACGCGCTGGCTCGGCCTCGAGCGGATCGTCGTCGAGCCTAAGGGCGACCTTGCGGAACGCCTCGCCGTCCATATGTCGTAGCCGACGCGCCGTTGAACGCGTGCGCCCGACCGCCAACTGAGGCGGCGGTTCGCTCCGACCATCCAGGGATCTGATCATGACCGAAGACGTCGCCTATACGCCCCCGAAGGTCTGGACCTGGAACAAGGAGAGCGGCGGCCGCTTCGCCAACATCAACCGCCCTATCGCCGGCCCGACCCACGACAAGGACCTGCCGGTGGGCAACCACCCGCTGCAGCTCTATTCCCTCGCCACCCCCAACGGGGTGAAGGTGACGGTGATGCTGGAGGAGCTCCTGGCGCTCGGCCACGCGGGCGCGGAATACGACGCCTGGCTGATCCGCATCAACGAGGGCGACCAGTTTGGCTCGGGCTTCGTCGCCGCCAATCCCAACTCCAAGATCCCTGCGCTCGTGGACCATTCGGGCCCGACCCCGATCCGCGTGTTCGAATCCGGCGCCATCCTCGTCCATCTGGCCGAGAAGTTCGGCGAATTCCTGCCGACGGAGCCTGCGGCGCGGGCCGAATGCCTGTCGTGGCTGTTCTGGCAGATGGGTTCGGCGCCCTATCTCGGCGGCGGCTTCGGCCACTTCTACGCCTACGCCCCGACCAAGATCGAGTACGCCATCGACCGCTTCGCCATGGAGGTGAAGCGCCAGCTGGACGTTCTGGATCGGCGCCTCGGCGAAAGCGAATACCTGGGCGGCGCGGACTACACCATCGCCGACATGGCGGTCTGGCCCTGGTACGGCGGCATGGCCAAGGGGCTGATGTACGAGGGCGGCGAATTCCTGTCGGTGCAGGACTACAAGAACCTGAACCGCTGGACCGACCAGATCGCCGAGCGCCCGGCGGTGAAGCGCGGCCGCATGGTCAACCGCGTGATGGGCGAGCCCTCCAGCCAGCTGCACGAACGCCACGACGCCGGCGATTTCGACACGAGGACGCAGGACAAGCTGGCGCCCGCCACCTGAGCCGCCGCCTAAGCCGGGACGGCGGCGATCCTCGTCTTGAGGGCGTCCGCCGTCGCTTGCGCATTCGGCCCGATGATGACGTGGAGGCTGGTGGCGGAGACCTTTACGACGCCCCGCGCCCCGAACGCTCTGAGGTCGTTCTCGGCGGCTGCGTCGGTGCTTTCCACGGTCAGGCAGAGGCGGCTTGAGGCGACCGTCAGGTCCAGGATGTTGCTCGCGCCGCCGAGTGCGGCCAGAAGACGGTCGATGTCTCCGCTGATCGCCGGGGGAGCGGGACGGCGCTCGACGATTGTAACGGGCGAAACCGTCGCGGGCGCGATCACGACCGGCGCCTGCTTCAGAAAGCCCCGCATCTCGCCCGCCACCTGATCGGCGATGGGGCCGAGCACCACCTGCAGCGCGCCCGGCGCCGGCCAGATCATGCCGCGGGAGCCCAGCGCCTTCAGCGCCCGCTCGTCCACCAGGGCCGGATCGGCGATCACCAGCCGCAGCCGCGTGGTGCAGGCGGCGACGTCGATCAGGTTGGCCGCGCCGCCCAGCGCGACGACGAAACCTTCACCGCGGGAGCCGGCGACGACGGCCCCTGGCGCCGCCACATCCTCGTCCGCCTCCCGCCCCGGCGTCTTCAGGTCGAAGCGCACGATGACGAAGCGGAACAGGCCGTAGTAGAGCGCGCCGTAGGCCAGCCCCACCGGGATCAGCAGCCAAGGGCGCGTCGCCTTGTTGAAGTTCAGCACATAGTCGAACAGGCCCGCCGAGAAGCCAAACCCCAGCTTCACCCCGAGGGCATCCATCAACACCATCGAGAGGCCCGTGAGCACGGCGTGGAGGCCGTAAAGGGCGGGCGCCAGGAACATGAAACTGAACTCGATCGGCTCGGTGACGCCGGTGAGGAACGCCGTCGCCGCCACCGACAACAGCATGCCGCCCACCGCCGCCCGCCGCTCCGGCTTTGCGGTGTGGTACATGGCGAGGCACGCGGCGGGCAGGCCGAACATCATCACCGGGAAATAGCCGGCCATGAAGGCCCCGGCGGTGGGGTCGCCCGCGAAGAAGCGGTGCAGGTCGCCCGTGACCCCGTGGTAGTCGCCGAGCAGGAACCATACCACGTTGTTGAGGATGTGGTGCAGCCCCGTGACGATCAGGAGCCGGTTCAGCAAACCGTAGGCGAACAGGCCGAACGGCCCCGCCCGGACGATGGCGAAGCTCAGCCCGTCCATGCCGCTGGAGAGCGCGCTCCAGCCGAACCCGAACACCAGGGCGAGCCCCAGCCCCGCCACGCCGGAGACGATCGGCACGAACCGTCGTCCGCCGAAAAAGGCGAGGTATTCCGGCAGCTTGAGATTTCCGAACCGATTGTAGAAGTCCCCTGCGATCACGCCCGACAGGATGCCCATCGGCACGCTGAGCTTGGCGAGGGCCGCGTCCTTGAAGGCGGCGGCGGCGAGGTCCTGCACGTTCGCGGCCATGTCCTTGAGCGCGCTCGGAGGCACATGGACGAGGCTCTTGGCCCCCGCCGTAGCCACGAGGAAGCAGGTCACCCCCGCCAGTCCCGCCGCGCCGTTGTTGTCCCGCGCGAAACCCACCGCCACGCCGATGGCGAACAGAAGCCCGAGGTTGGAGAAGATCGCGTCTCCCGCCGAAGCGATGAAGGGGATGTTCAGAAGGTCCGCCTGACCGAGCCGCAACAACAGTCCCGCCACCGGCAGCACGGCGATGGGCAGCATCAAGGCCCGACCAAGGGGCTGGAGCGCGGCCAGGGGCGATCTCATGGCGTGGCTTCCTTGGAGAGCAGCGCGCGAACGGCGGCGGGAGACGTCTGCGCAAGGGCTTGGGCGGCCAGACCGCGGCACCCGGCCATGTCCAGCGCCCGGATCGCCGCCTTCAGGTGCGGAATCACCGACGGCGCGGCGGAAAGCTCGGTGACGCCGAGGCCGATCAGGAGCGCCGCCGCAAGAGGCTCCGACGCCAGCGCGCCGCAGACCGCCACCGGCCTTTCGCAGGCGGAGGCGCCCTCGCAGGCCAGCGCGATCAGGCGCAGCACGGCGGGATGCAGGGCGTCGACCTGCGCGGCGACCAGCGGATTGGTGCGGTCCATCGCGAGGGCGTACTGGGTCAGGTCGTTGGCGCCGATGGAGAAGAAGTCGGCTTCCACAGCCAGCACCGCCGCCGTCACCGCCGCCGCCGGGGTCTCGATCATGACGCCGAGCTCGATCCGCGCGGTGACGTCAAGGGCGAGCCGCTCCTCGTCGAGGATGGCGCGGACGGCGGCCAGTTCGCTCACCGACGTCACCATGGGGACCATGATCCGGCACGCGCCCACAGGCGTGACCCTAAGAATGGCCCGGAGCTGGGCGCGCAACAGGTCGGGCCGCCAGAGGCTGGTGCGGACGCCGCGCAGGCCGAGCGCCGGATTGCCCTCCCGCGGCATCGGCAGGTAGGCCACAGGCTTGTCGCCGCCGATATCCAGCGTGCGGATGATGAGCGGGCGCCCGGCGAGGGCGTCGGCGATGGCTTGATAGGCGGCGCGCTGCTCTTCCTCGTCCGGCGGGGCGGCGCGGTCCATGAACAGGAACTCGCTGCGCAGGAGCCCGCAGCCCTCCGCGCCGTCAGCGACAGCGGACGTAGCTTCGGCGACGCCGGCGAGGTTGGCGAAGACCTCGATCCGCGTCCCGTCCGCCATGCGGCAGCGCTCGGCGGCGGCGGCGATGGCGGCGACCCGATCCGCCGCGCGATAGGCGATGGCCGCTCGGGCCGCCGCTATTTCATCCCTACCCGGATCGATACGAAGGATGGCCGTTCCCGCGTCGAGGATCAGTGGCGTCCCGTCGCGAATGCCCAGCACCCTCTCCCCCGCCGCGGCGATGGCGGGAACCTCGAGGGCGGCGGCGATGATGGCCACGTGGGAGGTCGGGCCGCCCCCCGCCGTGCAGAGGCCGAGAATGCGCCCGCCCATGGCCATCAACTCTGAAGGCAGGAGATCGTCGGCGAGCAGGATCGCGTCGGGCGGCAGGGCCATCGCCGCTTCGGCGGTTCCGCCCAGCGCCAGCAGCACCTGCCGTTTCAGGTCCATCAGGTCCGCAGCCCGTTCGCGCAGGCGTGGATCGTCCAGGCGGCGGAGCGCCTCGGCCTGCTCGTCTAAAGCACGGCCCCAGGCGTAGGCGGCGCTCTTTCCCGTAGCGATGACTTGCTCGGCCGCGGCGACGAGATCGGGGTCGTCCAGCATGGCGAGGTGCGCCGCCATGACCTCGCCGCCGGCGTCGGAGTCGCCGCTCACACCAACCGTCCGCATACGGATGGAGTGGAGGGCCGCGGTCAGATTTTGCCGCTCCTCGTCGACGCTTCCGCCGATCTCCTCGACACGAACCTCCGCCCGACGCAACTGAACGGCGCGTCCAATGGCGAAGCCGGGGGCGGCGGTGACGCCCCCGAGTACGCCATCGGCGGACGGGGCAGGAACCGGCGGCGCGACGACATTCAAGACTGGTGCAAGGGTCTCCCCTCCGTCGCCTGCCAAGAAGGCGGACAGGGCCCGAAGCGCGGCAGCGGCGTCGTGGCCGGTGGCGCTCAGGGTCAGGTCGTCTCCGAACGCGGCGCCGAGGGCCATCAAGGCGACGGGGCTGCGCGCATTGGCGGTCCGGCCATGCACGGCGATGGCGATCTCGGCGGCGAACGGCTTGACGAGGGCGGTGATCCGACCGGCGGGGCGGGCATGCAAACCATGCGGCAAGGCGAGGACGATCTGTGTTCGGAGGTCTTTGCCGGTAGACGTCTCGCCCTGCCCGCCGCGGACCAGCGGCTCAAGCGTCATCAGCCGATCGCCCACCTCGATCTCGCGATTCATCGCCCGCCACGTGATGGCAAACGCGTCTCGGTTGGTAACGAGGATCGGCGTGATGAGGCTCTTGGCCCGGCGGCCTAGAAGATCGAGATCGAAGGTGACAATCAGATCGCCCGCCTTCACCCGCTGCCCGGCGTTGACATGGGGGGTGAAGCCATCTCCTTCGAGCGCCACGGTCTCCAGCCCGATATGGATCAGAATTTCGGCGCCGTTGTCAGCCCGCAGCGTGACGGCGTGGCCGGTCCGGGCTACCGAGACAACCTCGGCGTCGCAAGGCGCATGCAACACCCCGCCCGTGGGGTCGATCGCCACGCCGTCGCCCAGCATCCGCTCGGCGAACACGGGGTCGGGAACCTCCTCTAAGGACGCGACCCAGCCCCTCATGGGCGTCAGTAGCGTCAGGGTCACGGGGTCGGGCCGGGTTCGAGCTGGACGGCGTCCAGCAGCCACATGGGGTTGAGTTTGGCGCGGGTGAAGCGAAAGCAGAGGGCGTGCCTGCCCGTGGTCGGCGGGATGGCGCGGCGCAGGGTGGTGAGCGCCGGGTTGCGCACCGCCGCCGCGACCGGCAGGACGGCGAGCAGCGGCCCGTCACATCCATCCATCCGCACCTCAAGCTCCCCGTCCGGCGTCGAGGGCGGCGGCATGACGACGCCGGTGGGGCTGACCCCCTCGTAGTCGAACGGCAGCTTGGCCACATCGGCGGTCAGGCCTTTGATCCCGGCGAGATCGGCGCCTTTCCAGAGCCAGCAGGGGTTCAGGGTATCGGTCATGATGACGGCGCGATGGTCGCTATCCACCGGGCCGTCGGCCTCGAGGTTGAGCGTCGCGGTCCCGGCGCAGATCTGAAGCTCGTGGTTGTCGCGATGGCGCAAGGTCTGGGCCTCCACGCGGTGCGTGATGGGCGGGGCGAGGGCGGCGCCGGTCTGGAACGCAGTGGCGCGTACGGTGGTCGGCAGCTTTACCTCTATCGGCGTCGCATAGACCGCCGAGGCGGAGGTCGGCGGCGATCCGTCGAGGGTGTAGCGGATTTCACCGAGCCCGGCCTGGGTGGAGAGCGCGACCTGCGCGGCGCCCGGCGATGCAGCCTGGGTCGCGACCTGACGCACCTCGAATGCGCTGAGAGCCGGTTGAAGGCCAAGAGCCTCGTCCCTGCGGATGGCGGCGGGCAGACGGGCGAGGAAGTCCGCCCACTGTCGCTTTTCCGGCGGCGACCAGGCCATCTCGGCCATGGCGACAGCGCGGGGGAAGGCCATGTGCTCCACCCGGTCGTCCAGCCGGATATGCTCGGTCCAGACGTTGGCCTGCAGCCCCAGCACGTGGGCCATGGCGGCGGGATCCAGCGTCTTCGGCGTCGGGTCGAAGGTGTAGACGTTCTGCAGGCTGATGATCAGCCCCCGCCCCGGGGGTTCGTCGGCGGCGTCGGACTGGCGGTTGTCGAGATAGAAGGGCAGGCCCGGCGACAGCACCGTGTCGTGCCCCGCGTTGGCCGCATCGACCGCCCCCGCCGTGCCTCGCCACGACATCACCGCCGCGCCGGACGGCAGCCCGCCCTGCAGAATCTCGTCCCAACCGATCAGGCGGCGGCCGTGGGCGGCGAGGAACCGCTGCATCCGCTGGATGAACCAGCTTTGCAGCGCGTCTTCGTCCTTGAGGCCCAGCGCCTGGATCTGCGCCTGGATCTCCGGCGAGGCCTTCCAGTAGTCCTTGATCGCCTCGTCGCCGCCCACGTGGATATAGGGGCCGGGGAAGAGGTCCATCACCTCGGTCAGGACATTCTGCAGAAACTCGAACGTCTGGTCGGAGGGTTTGTAGAGGTTGGGGAAGACGCCCCAGTCGCCAAGGGTCTTGGGGTCCACGGGGCGCACGCCGAGCTCGGGATAGGCGAGGATGGCGGCCGACGCGTGACCCGGCATCTCGATCTCGGGCACGACGGTGATGCTGCGCGCCTGAGCATAGGCCACCACCGCGCGCACCTGCTCCTGGGTGTAGAAGC
>Ga0302311_10005910_pt1 | contig 12813 bp, 8 predicted proteins | sample III_Palsa_N1_3_FD_200449 | JGI IMG/M metagenome (GOLD analysis project Ga0302311, IMG submission 200449) | Peat permafrost microbial communities from Stordalen Mire near Abisko, Sweden - III_Palsa_N1_3 | ecosystem: Environmental > Terrestrial > Soil > Palsa > Peat permafrost | place: Sweden... | reverse complement strand
GCGTAGGATTTGTCGGTTGGCGTGGTGGCAATCGCTTCGAGCGCGGCGGCGGTGGCGGCAGCGTCCTTGTAGCTCTCCATTTTTATCTGGAGGGTGTAGAGCTCTTTGAGGGTGTCGGCGTCTTTTCCGGCGGCGATTTTATTGGCTTTTTTGTAAGCCTCGATGGCGAAGTTGTAGATGCGCTCGCGGGTCAGTTTTTTCGCTTCGGCGGTGGCCGAGATGAATCTGGGATCGGTCTGGTACGCGGGCTTGTCCTGAGCGTGGAGCGAGGAGCAAACAAGGGCAGCAGAGAAGATCAAGGAGGTGAAGAGGCGCATCGGAGGGCTCCGGAGAGATGATCAGGGGTGCGTGTTCATCATTCCTGCGCTGTGGGGAAAGTTCAAGCTAAATATTCAGGCTTGTCCTGCCGGACGGGCCCACTGCGCGTGGGGCGACCACTTCGTGGTGGGTGTACCGGTCTTGCGGGATGATCTTCTGGGGGCCTCGCGTTGCTCGGCGGATGCATGATTCCGACCAACGGGAGGACCGTTACTCTCTGTTGCGCCAAGACAAGTTAAAAAGGCGTGTGAACGCCTGCCCCACGCGAAGTGGGCCCGTCCGGCAGGACCGATCTTTTATCCGACCTTGCGGTCTTCAAGGACCTCGTCGAGCATGTGCGCGATAGAGCCGGCGCGGTTGCGGACGGACTGCTGCGAGTGTTGCAGGCTGCCGGCGAGGTTGGCGATCTGGTCGTGGCGCTGGCGGGCGGTACAAAGCTCGTCGGCGATGTTGAGCGCGGCGAGGACGGCGACGCGGAGCGAGTCGACGGTGCCGCCGTGGGCGGAGACGGCGCGCATCTTGGCGTCGACGATGGTAGCGAGGCGCTCAATGTAGGCGGAGTCGGTGCCGCGGAGGTGGTAGATCTGGTCGTAGATGTCGACCGCGATGGACTGATTTTCAACCTGCTCGGGGGCCTGCGGTGCTTCGAAAGTCTGGTCCATCGGGTCTCCTTTGCGGTGAAGTTAGAGGAGCTCGTCCATCTGCTGGAGCATCTTTTCGACGCGCAGGCGGACGGCGTCGCGCTCTTTGTTGAGAGTGGAGAGTTCGGATTCGACGGCGATGGTCGAGTTAAGCTGGGTTTCGAGTTGTTCACGAAGAGAGATGACTTCGGCTTCGGCGGCGGCGCGGGCTTCGCGTTCGCGCTTGACGATCTCGACGGCGCGGAGGACTTTTTGCTCGAGCGCCTGGAACTCATCGACGCTGATGGTAGCTGTACTCATAATTCTTCAAGTATAGACGGCAGGAAGGGGGATTTTCCCTGCGGAAAACCGGGGCGGAATCTATCTGGATGCGCGTTTTTTGCGGATTAAATGCGGTTGGTGGGGAAAGGCTGTTTTTTGATGGGGTTGGGGCTTTTCGGTGCGGTAGGGGCGTGGTGAATTGCGTGGTGAAACGTGGTGATTTGTGGATGCTTGTTGTGGTGAGGGGAAGTACGCCAGGGTTTTGAGATTTATTCTGCCGGTTGCAAAAGCAACAGCAACTGCAAACGCAGATTCCTGCGGGATGACAAACAAAAAGGACAGGCAACGGCAACGACAAGAGCGACGGCAATGGATCAGGTGGGGGTACCGGGGGCGCGGATGACGCCGCCGAGGGAGGTGAGGGTGGAGATGATGGTGGACCACCAGGTGGTGAGCTCGTCTTCGCGGAGGGTGCGGTCGTTGGACTGGAAGATGCACTTCAGCAGCAGAGCGTAGTGAGATGGAGGGACGGATTTGCCCTTTGGATCGCGGAAGATTTCGGTTGGGGTGAGGCGCTGGAGCTCGGGGATGGCGAGGGCGTGGATGGCGGCGGCGATGGTGTGCCACTGCATGGTGTCGGGGAAGGTGAAGGAGAAGTCGCGCTCGACGGCCTGGAAGCGGGAGAGATCGTGGGCGGTGGCGCGTTTGAGGGGCAGCTCGTAGAGCCTCGCGAGGTCGAGCTGGGCGAGGTAGACGGGCTGGCGGAGCTTGCGGGTGTCTTTTTGCGAGTGGACGAGTTCGCCGAAGTGGGCGATGGGGTGGTTGTTCAGAAGCGCCGTGGCGGAGCGGCCGGGCTGGAGCCAGGCGGGGGATTCGGCAGCGAAGGACAGGGCGGATGGGCCGCCGGGTGGGGTGAAGAGAGACAGGATCGATTCGATTGCGCCCTTGAGTTCGAAGAAGGGCGCGTCGGCGGCGGGGTGCAGCGGCGTGGGCCGGGACTGCGCGGAGGTGAGGCCGAGAGAGAGCTGGGGGGTCTCGTGGACGGCGTCGATGAAGGCGCCGTCGGCGGGGGGAGTGCCGGTGAAGATCTGGCCCTGCTCGAAGAGGCGGACCTCTTTGACGTCGCGGTTGAGGTTGTGGGCGAGCATGGTGACCATGCCGGGGATGAGCGTGGGGCGGAGGAGGGAGGCTTCTTCGGAGAGAGGGTTTTCGAGGGGGACGGGGATCGCGGCTGCCTCGTTGGAGGAAGGCGGTTCGCTTTGCGAATACCCCCCCCTTCGCGGTGAGACTGTGGAGGATGGGGCACCCGCATCATTCGGATTCTTCGGATTTGTTCCGTAGAAGAGGTCGCTGTCGGGCTGGCCGGTGAAGGTGCTGGAGATGGATTCGCTGTAGCCGAGGGACAGAAGGCGGGTGCGGACGGCGGCTTCCTTAGCGGCGGTGGGGTGGGCGATGACGATGCCGGGGGTGGGGAGCGTGTTGGCGAAGCGGTTGTAGCCGTAGACGCGGGCGACCTCCTCGATGAGATCGATCTCGCGCTCGAGGTCGAGACGCCAGGAGGGGAGTTTGACGAGGTAGAGGTCGAGGCCGTGGAGGAGGAGTTCGCAGCCGAGCGCGGTGAGGTATTGCGCGACGATCTCTTTGGTGATTCCGGCGGGGTCGATGGTGGCGCCGAGGTGGCGCTGGACGGCTTTTACGGAGAGCTCGATGGCCGGGCGAGAGGCGGTGCGGGCGGCGATGTCGGGGTCGATGACGTCGATGAGTTCGCCTTCGGGTTTGCCGCCGTTTTTGAGGATGAGCTGCGTGACGAGGGCGTTGGCGGCGGGGGCGGCGTTGAAGTCGGCACCGCGCTCGAAGCGGTGGGAGGCGTCGGTGTGGAGGCCGTGGCGGCGGGAGCTGCGGCGGATGCTGGCCTGATCGAACCAGGCGGCCTCGACGAGGATGTTTTTGGTCTCCGGGGTGATCATGGAGTCCCAGCCGCCCATGACTCCGGCGAGGGCGAGAGCTTTCTTTTCGTCGGCTACGACGAGGTCGTCGGCTTCGAGGGTGCGGTCGGTGCCGTCGAGGAGCTTTAGTTTTTCGCCCTGCCTGGCGAGGCGGACGACGATGCCGCCTTCGATTTTGTCGAGGTCGAAGGCGTGGGTGGGATGGCCCATGCCGAGGAGGACGTAGTTGCTGGCGTCGACGGCGTTGCTGATTTGTTTCTGGCCGAGGAGGTTGAAGTATTCGGCGATGTGGCCGGTCGAGGGCGCGATGGTGACGTTGCGGAGGACCTGGGCGGTGAAGCGACCGCAGAGGCCTTTGGCGTCGAGGGCGATGCGGACGGAGAAGGGCTCGTCGACGAGGGTGCCGACGGGGAGCCTCGTGTCGAGCGGGGCGAGGGGAAGATCGTAGATGGTGGCGGCCTCGCGGGCGATGCCGTAGTGGTTCATAGCGTCGACGCGGTTGGTGGTGATGTCCATCTCGAAGAGGTGGCCGTTGTTGGGGCCGAGGGAGTGGACGCCTTCGACGGCGATGCCGCGCAGGGTGAGGTCGTCGGCTAACTGGTGGTCGTCAGCGGGAATGTTGGGGACGTAGGTGCGGAGCCAGTTGGTGAGAATCTTCATGATGGACGGCTTTTAGTCTAAATGTTCGGGCCGGGCTGACCGTTTTAGAAGGTTGCGTAGACAGGAAGGCGGTTCGCGTCACGAATACCCCACCCTTCGCGATGAGACTGCGAAGGATGGGGCACCCGACTATCGGCACGCCTTCCGTGAGAGTTCTGCCACGCAGATTTCAGGCGAACTGTTCGAGGAAGCGCATGTCGCCGGAGTAGAAGTGGCCGATGTCGGAGATGCCGTGCTGGATCATGGCGATGCGCTCGACACCCATGCCGAAGGCGAAGCCGGTGATCTTTTCGGGGTTGTAGGCGTCGTCCGAAGGATCGATTTTGCGGCGTTCGGCGGTAACGGCGGCAAAGACGGCGGGGTCGACCATGCCGCAGCCGAGGAGCTCGATCCAGCCCGAGTGTTTACACTTGCGGCAGCCTCTGCCGCCGCAGAAGATGCAGGAGATCTGGACGTCGGCGCTGGGTTCGGTGAAGGGGAAGAACGAGGGGAAGAAACGGGTTTTGACGTCGGAGCCGAAGAGGGCCTTCATGGCGTGGTCAAGCGTGCCCTTGAGGTCGGAGAAGGTGATGTTGGTGTCGACGCAGAGGCCTTCGACCTGATGGAAGATGGGGGAGTGTGTGGCGTCGGCGGCGTCGTTGCGGTGGACCTTGCCGGGGATGACGATGCGGATGGGCGGGGCCTGGGCGATCATGGTGCGGATCTGCACGGGCGAGGTGTGGGTGCGCATGAGGAGGCGGTCACGGGAAGGGCGCGACTGCTGGCTGGCGATGACGAGGGTGTCCTGGGTGTCGCGGGCGGGGTGGTTGGGGGGGAAGTTGAGGGCTTCGAAGTTGTAGAAGTCGCTCTCGACCTGGGGGCCGAGGTTGGTGCTGTAGCCGAGATGGTGGAAGACACCGACGATCTCGTGCATGGTCTTGAGGAGCGGGTGGGGGATGCCGGGGGCGCGGAGGATGCCGGGGAGCGTGATGTCGATTCCCTGCACTGTTGATTTTTCAGAGGTAGATGCCGGGGCTTCGAGCGCGGCTTCGATCTGCTGCTTGAGCTGATTGAAGCGGATGCCGAGGGCCTTTTTGGCTTCGGGTGGGGCGGATTTGAGCCAGGCTTCGCTGATGAGCTTGAGGCGGCCCTGTTTGCGGCCGAGCCAGTGGAGTCGGAAGTTCTCCTGGGCTTCGGAGGTGGTGAGGGCGGGGGTTTCGCCGCGGACCTCTTCGGCGAGAGTGGCGAAGGCGGCGTCGAGGGAGGGTTCGTCGTGGGAGAGAAGTTGGGGGATCGCTTCGTTCATGGCGGCAGTGTTTAGAGTAAACGACTGCGCGGGGGTTGTGCCTGAAGCGTCTTCAGATTGGACGGCCCTGAGTGCGACACGCCGTGGTTGCGGGGCTCAGGGCCGGGTACGAGTCTCTTTTCAGAGACCGGGTTGACTGGCTGCGTTTGGCCTGGGAACGAGCCGTAGACCGGACTCGACCGAAAGCGATCCGGTCTGCTTCCGCCACGTCCGAATCATCTCAAGCGTCTCCGCCTGGGTGATCTTGGCGACTTTGGTGTATTTTTCACCGGCTTTCGCATTCATCGGACGCACAACGATTGCTTCCTTCACACCGGGACGAATCCTGGCGAAGACTCCACCGGCTTTTCTCGGGGTCTGGCCCGGCAGGGTGGTCGCCATGCGAAGTTCGCCGTCCGGCTTCATGTTGTGCAGCGCGTAGACCGCGCAGTCGCCATCTTTCAGGAGTTCACGAATCAGGTCTTTTACGAGTTCGGACTGATTTGCATTGAACTCGATACCATGTACATTGGGCATTTTGAAATGCCTCCCTTCTTACCGCTGACTGATGCTATAGCGCGGGGCGTAAACAACTCATAAAGGTAGACTTGGGCCGATATACCGGTGACGGACGGGGTGGTCGTTCGGGGGACGACGGACGCGCTCTGGCCACTCGCCAGACTGGGGCTTTACCAGACTGGGAGCGGCGAGCGTGTCCGCTCTGCCGTGCGGCTATGTGTTTCGATCTAAAGCGCGGAGAGGACGACGGCCAGGACCATGGCGCCGAGGAGGAGGCTGCGGCGGTCGGTGATGGCGTAGACGACGGGGTCTTCGTCGAGCTCGCCGCGGGAGGCCAGAAGCCAGAGACGGCTGAGCCAGAGCAGCATGACAGGGACCAGAAGCCAGAGGCGGTTGATGTGTTTGTAGAGCTGGAGGGTGTCGCTGTTGAGGTTGGAGATGTAGAGCGTGAGGACGACGACCGAGGCGTAGGCGCTGGATGAGCCGAAGCTGCGGAGCTGCTCGATGTCGGCGACGTGGTAGCCACGGCCACTGGCGGTTGCGCCGCCACGCTCGCGGAGGTTTTCGAGCTCGGCAAAGCGTTTGACGAAGGCCAGAGAGAGGAAGAAGAAGATGCTGAAGCTGGCCAGCCAGGTTGAGACCGCAACGCCTGTCGCCGCAGAGCCCGCGAGGATACGGATGGTGTACAGGCCGGAGAGGACGATGACATCCACGAGGACGGCGCGCTTGAGACGGAGCGAGTAGGCCAGCGTGGTGACCGCGTAGATGATGAGCCACTCAAGGAACTTCCACGGCTGGATGAGCGCGATTGAGGGCGAGACCGCCGCGACGACGCGTGGAACCAGAATGGCCAGGACGAACGAGGTTGCCAGGAAGAGCAGGATGACGAAGACGCCGGTGAGGGCGGAGAGATCGCCCGAGGCGAAGGGGCGACGGCGCTTGCGCGGGTGCTGGCGGTCGGCTTCGAGATCGAGCAGGTCGTTGACGATATAGGTCGCCGAGGCGCAGAGCCCGAAGCTGAGGAAGGCGAGCAGAGCGCCGGCGAGCAGGCCGGGAGTCCACGCATGGGCGAGCAGGAGGGGCAGGAAGATGAGGACGTTCTTGGCCCATTGATGGAGGCGGATGGCTTTGGGCCAGGCCTTGAGCGGGGAGACTCGTTCTGTAAATGTGCGGACGGGCGTGACGCCGGCGCTGCGGAGGGCGCTGCGGAGACCGGCGGTGGGGTTGGCGACCATGGGCTGGCGGCAGTTCTGCAGGAGCGGGAGGTCGGGGAGGGCGTTGCCGATGTAGGAGAAGTCGTCGCCGAAGTGGGTGCGGAAGGCCTGGAGCTTGTTGTTGCCGGCGAGATTGACGCTGGCGTCGGAGGCGAGGACGCCGGTGAAGAGGCCGAGGTGGTCGGCGACGCGCTGGGCCAGGGCGGCGTTGGCTGCGGTGGCGAGATAGACAGGGCGGCCGGCGGCGTGCTGCTGCTCAAGATACTGGAGGAGTTCGCGGTTATAGGGCAGGTGAGGGACGTCGAGCTGGACGGCGTCGGTGATGTGTTTTTTGAGGGCGGCCTTGCCCTGCATGAGCCAGCCGGGGAGCTTGAGGAGCAGGGCGGGATGATGGCGGGCGAGCGCGAGCGTGGAGTCGATGAGGGTGTCGGACTTGACGAGCGTACCATCGAGATCGACGCAGAGAACGGCGAGCGAGGCGGCGGTATCGGGCGCGGTGACCGTGGTGGGCAAACGTGTCCTTCCTTCGGGTGCTGAAAGCTGTTCTCAAACGTCAATACCCAGCAGAAGGCTTTCTGCGGGCTGGTCAAAAGCTCTGCGGAACAATCAACGCCATTATCACGTATTCTGAGGTATCTGAGGTAACAATCAGAGAATGCATCAATTGAATCCCTCCGAGAGACGGTGATCCTGCCATGTCGCCTTTACAGATGAGTGAACCACAATCCCCCGCAGCACAACCAGCGACAGAGCTACCTCGGGCGACGTCTGCCCCGGAAGAACCGACGGGGTCGGGCTGGCGGAAGTGGATTGTGGTGCTGGCGATCGTGCTTGTGGTCGGCGCGGCGATCTGGAAGATTCGTCGCAATCAGCAGGAGCAGCAGTTGACCGCGGCGCAGATGGAGGCCGCTGGCGATGTTCCTACGCCGGTGCAGGTGTCCGGGGTGCAGCAGAAGACGATGCCGATCTACCTGACGGAGCTGGGTACGGTGACGGCGTACAACACGGTGACGATCAAGAGCCGCGTCGATGGGCAGCTGATGCGCGTGAACGTGCGCGAGGGCCAGGCGGTGAAGCAGGGAGAGATGCTGGTCGAGATCGACCCGAAGCCCTACGAAGCGGCGCTGGAGCAGGCACAGGGACAGTTGGTGAAGGACCAGGCGAACGCGGAGAATGCGAAGGCCGAAGCGGCACGATATACGGCGCTGTTGCAGGCTGGCGTGGTTTCGAAGGAGAGCCAGCAGGCGCAGATTTCAACCGCAGGCCAGGCGGAGGGCTCGCTGGCCGCTGACCGCGCGGCGATCGAGGCGGCGAAGGTGAACCTGGGGTATACGAAGATCGTTTCGCCGATCAATGGCGTGGTTGGGCTGCGGCAGGTGGATGCAGGCAACATCGTTCATGCCGCCGATACGACGGGGCTGATCGTCGTGACGCAGCTGCAGCCAATCTCAGTGATCTTTACGCTGCCTGAGGATCAGTTGCCCCAGGTGCTGAGGCTGAGCCGGGGCGGAAACAGGCTGGCGGTCGAGGCGTATGACCGGTCCGACGATACGCACCTGGCCAGCGGAAGTCTGTTGACGGTTGATAACCAGATCGATACGACGACCGGCATGGTGAAGGTGAAGGCGATCTTCGACAATAAGGACAATTCACTTTTTCCCAATCAGTTTGTGAATGTGCGTTTGATCCTGCAGGAGAAACGGAACGCGATGGTGATTGCGGCATCGGCACTGCAGACGGGATCGCAGGGAAACTTTGTTTATCTGCTGAAGGAAGGACAGCCGCCGGTTGATCCGATCCAGGCAAAGATCGACGCAAAAAATGCAGAGGGTTCGGATTCGAGCATCGTGGTGGAGCGGCCGAAGTCGAACTACTATGTCGAAGCGCAGCCGGTGAAGGTCGAGCTGACCGAGGGGACGCAGGTGATTCTGAGCAGCGGCTTAAAGCCTGGAGACCAGGTGGTTGTGGATGGTCAGGAGAAGCTGAAGAACGGCAGCAAAGTGGTTCCGCGACAGGCTGCGGCGACCGGTGCGGCAGAGCTGGATGCAGCGGATGAAGCTGCGGGACGGCGCTCTTGAGTACGGCTGAAGCAGGCGCGCGCGGAGCCCGGCGATGAGTCCCTCGAAGCCATTTATTCTTCGTCCGGTGGCCACCTCGCTTCTTATGGTGGCCATTTTGCTTGCGGGGTTTGTCGCGTATGAGCAGCTGCCGGTGTCGGCGCTGCCGCAGGTCGATTATCCGACGATCCAGGTGCAGACGTTTTATCCAGGCGCGAGTCCGGAGGTGATGGTCTCGTCTGTGACGGCTCCGCTGGAGCGGCAGTTTGGAGAGATACCGGGGCTGACGCAGATGACGTCGACGAGCTCCGGTGGCGGCAGTGTCATTACGCTGCAGTTCTCGCTGTCGGAGTCGATCGACGTTGCACAGCAGGATGTGCAGGCGGCGATTAACGCGGCGTTCAGCTATCTGCCGAAGGACCTGCCGAATCCTCCGGTGTACAGCAAGGTGAATCCGGCGGATGCTCCGATCATGACTCTGGCGCTGACGAGCGATTCGCTGCCGCTGTCGCAGGTGGAAGACCTCGCGGATACGGTGATGGCGCAGAAGATCTCGCAGCTCTCCGGCGTGGGTCTGGTGTCGATCAACGGCGGACAGAAGCCTGCGGTGCGGATACAGGCGAATCCGACGGCGCTGGCGAACTATGGGCTGAGCCTCGAGGATGTGCGCGGGGCGCTGGGCACGGCGAACGTCGACCAGGCGAAGGGCAATCTGAATGGAGCGCACCAGGCGTATACCATCGGCGCGAACGATCAACTGCTGACGAGCGTGGACTACGGCAAGGTGATTATTGCTTACCGGAACGGCTCGCCGGTGCGGCTGTCGGATGTGGCGGATTCGGTGGACAGCGCGGAGAATCTTTTTCAGGCGGCGTGGACGGGGACCTCGGCGCGGCCTGCGGAGAACGGGCGGCCACTGCGGCCTGCTGTGCTGACGCCGGCGGTGATTCTGAACATTCAGCGGCAGCCTGGCGCGAACATCATCGGCGTGGTGGATGAGGTGCAAAAGCTGCTGCCGCAGCTGCGGGCTACGCTGCCGGCGACGGTGAAGGTGGAGGTGCTGACCGATCGCACCAACACCATTCGGGCTTCGGTGAAGGATGTGCAGTTCTCGCTGATCCTGACTATCGGGCTGGTCGTGATGGTGATCTTCCTGTTTCTGCGTTCGATTGCGGCGACGATTATTCCTTCGGTCGCGGTGCCGCTGTCGATTGTGGGAACGTTTGGCGTGATGTACCTGCTGGGGTACAGCCTGAACAATCTGTCGCTGATGGCGCTGACGATCTCGACGGGTTTCGTGGTGGATGACGCGATTGTGATGATCGAGAATATCTCGCGTTATCTCGAACAGGGCGACTCGCCGATGGAAGCGGCGCTGAAGGGCTCGGAGCAGATTGGATTTACGATTGTCTCGCTGACGGTCAGCCTGATCGCGGTGCTGATTCCGCTGCTGTTTATGGGCGATATCGTCGGGCGGCTGTTCCGCGAGTTTGCTGTAACCCTGGCGGTTACAATTCTGGTCTCGGCGTTTGTTTCGCTGACGCTGACGCCGATGATGTCGGCGAAGCTGTTGCGGCATACGCCGGAGAACGAGCAGAATGCGTTCTATCGCAAGAGCGAAGAGTTCTTCGAGTATGTGATTGCGAAGTATGCAGTGGGCGTGCGGTTTGTGCTGCGGCATCAGACGATGACGCTGATTGTGACGCTGGCTACGTTTGCGCTGACGGTCTATCTGTTTCTGATTGTGCCGAAGGGATTTTTTCCGGTGCAGGATACGGGTGTGCTGCTCGGCATCACGGAGGCTCCGCAGACGATCAGCTTTGCGGAGATGGCGCAGCGGCAACAGGCGCTGGCGAGGGTCGTGCTGAACGATCCCGATGTGGAGAGCGTGTCGTCGTTTATCGGGATCGATGGGACGAACGCAACGCTGAACAGCGGACGGATTCAGATCAACCTGAAGGACCGCGAGCTGCGCACTGCGTCGGCGCTGGAGGTGATTCAGCGGCTGGATCAGAAGGTCGCAAAGGTGGATGGGATTCAGTGCTTTCTGCAGCCGCTGCAGGACCTGACGGTGGAAGACCGCGTGAGCCGGACGCAGTATCAGTATTCGCTGGAGGATGCGAACGCGGAGGAGCTAGCGGTGTGGACCGACCGGATGGTCGAGAAGTTAAGGCAGATTCCGATTCTGAGCGATGTGGCCAGCGATCAGCAGCTGAGCGGTCTGCAGGCCAGTCTGGTGATCGACCGGGATACGGCTTCGCGGCTGGGGATCACGCCGCAGAACATCGACGACACGCTGGACGATGCGTTTGCACAGCGGCAGGTTTCGACGATCTTTACGCAGCAGAACCAGTACCACGTGGTGCTGGAGGTGGCTCCGAAGTTTCAGAAGAATCCCGAGTCGCTGGATAACATTTATGTGAAGAGCTCGAACGGGACGCAGGTGCCGCTGTCTGCGTTCACTCACTTTGAGGAGAAGCAGACCTCGCTTGCGATCAACCATCAGGGTCAGTTCCCTGCTGTGACGATCTCGTTTAATCTTGCGCCGGGCAAGTCAATCGGGGATGCCGTGACTGCGGTGAACAAGGCGAAGGCAGAGCTGAATATGCCGCCAAGTGTAAACGCTGAGTTCCAGGGGTCCGCGCGCGCGTTCGAGGCTTCGCTGGCGAATGAGCCGCTACTGATTCTGGCGGCGCTGATCGTCGTCTACATTGTGCTGGGCGTGCTGTACGAGAGCTACATCCATCCGATTACGATTCTGTCGACGCTGCCGTCGGCGGGCGTGGGCGCGATTCTGGCGCTGCTCATCTTCCATGTCGACCTGAGCGTGATTGCGCTGATCGGTATTATTTTGCTGATCGGCATCGTGAAGAAGAACGCGATCATGATGATCGACTTCGCGCTGGAGGCGGAGCGCGAGCATGGGATGACGCCGATGGAGGCGATTTATCAGGCGTGTCTGCTGCGCTTCCGTCCCATCATGATGACGACGATGGCTGCGCTGCTGGGCGGTCTGCCGCTGGCGCTGGGAACAGGTACGGGGAGCGAGCTGCGGCGGCCGCTGGGTATCACGATCGTCGGCGGGCTGATTGTCTCGCAGGTGCTGACACTGTTTACGACGCCGGTGGTTTACCTCTTCTTCGATCGGCTTGGGCGACGGTCCGGGCGCTCGAAGGATGTGGATGCGAAGTGGAAGGCTCATGCGATCTCGGCGGACTGATTCGTAAACGAAGGTTCAGGGATTAGGGGTTTATGCATTTTTCAGCACCATTTATTCGGCGGCCGGTAGCGACATTTCTGATGTCGGCTGCGGTGATTCTGGCGGGAGCAGTGGCGTATAAACTGCTGCCGGTGGCCAGTCTGCCGCAGGTGGAGTTTCCGGTGATCTCGGTTGGAGCGAGTCTGCCGGGCGCCGATCCGGAGACGATGGCGTCCGCAGTGACGACGCCGCTGGAGCGGCAGTTTGCGAAGATCGCGGGCATCAACGAGATGACGTCATCTTCGTCGACGGGCTCATCTTCGATCACGCTGCAGTTCGACCTGACCCGCGATGTGGACGGCGCGGCGCGCGATGTGCAGGCGGCGATCAACGCGGCACGCAGTCAACTTCCGTCGAATCTGCCAAGCAATCCGAGCTACTACAAGGTCAATCCCGCGGACTCACCGATTCTGATTCTGGCGCTCACCTCGGACACGATGAATGTTCCGCAGCTCTACGACGCGTGCGACAGCATTCTTGCGCAGAAGATCGCGCAGGTGCAGGGCGTCGGGCAGACCTTCTGCGGCGGAAGCGCGAAGCCTGCGGTACGAATCGAGGCGAATCCGTCGCAGCTGGCGCACTACGGGGTTGGCCTGGAGGCGCTGCGCGCGGCGATCGGCACGGTCAACGTCAATCAGCCGAAGGGGTATCTGCAGGGTGAGGGCAAGCGGTGG
>Ga0302311_10005909_pt1 | contig 12817 bp, 8 predicted proteins | sample III_Palsa_N1_3_FD_200449 | JGI IMG/M metagenome (GOLD analysis project Ga0302311, IMG submission 200449) | Peat permafrost microbial communities from Stordalen Mire near Abisko, Sweden - III_Palsa_N1_3 | ecosystem: Environmental > Terrestrial > Soil > Palsa > Peat permafrost | place: Sweden... | reverse complement strand
GCGCCTGCCCGCCGACCGACTCGATATAGAGATCGCCATCGTTAACAGCGGCCGCACCGCGCGGCTGACGCACCACGGCGCCTGGGAAGGACGGACGATTGATACCGACGCCCTCTGAGATTGCGTCTCTGCCGCGCCGTCGGAATCGCTCCCCCGTTGGGGGAGCTGTCCCGCAGGGACTGAGACGGCCTATTCCGCTCCTGAGGCGCTGGGTGAATTTTCATGGTCGCCGTCCACGCCGGCGTAGCGGCCAGGCCCCCTCAGTCGCGTTGCGACAGCTCCCCCATCGGGGGAGCGATTACTCTGAAGGACGGACGATTGAGTTCTGAATCAGCCTCTGGGCGCGAAACGATCAAGGCCGCCTTCCTGGCCGGGCAGGGCCTGGGCGCCGCCCGGCGCGAGCCTCTGGCCGGCGACGCCTCGACCCGGCTGTATGAGCGGCTGCATCTGGCCAATGGGTCCAGCCTGATCTTCATGGACCAGCCGCCGTCGGTGGAGACCCAGCCTTGCCCGCCCTCGGCCTCCGAGGCCGAGCGGATCGCCCTGGGCTACAACGCCCGCGCCAGGCTGGCGGCGGGGCGGGTGGACGCCTTCATCGCCTGCGCCGGCTATCTGCGCGACCAGGGTCTGTCGGCGCCGGAGATCATCGCCGCCGACGCCCACGCCGGCCTGTGCGTGCTGGAAGACCTGGGCGACGACCTCTACGCCAGCCTGATCCTGGGCGGCGCGGACGAAACGCCCCTCTATGACGCCGCCATCGACGCCCTGGTGCAGCTGCACCAGACCCGGCCGCCAGAGGTGCTTACCGGCGGCGGCATGCACTGGCCGCTGCTGAGCTATGACGACCTGGCCCTGCGCACCGGCGGGGAGATGTTTCTGGAGTGGTGGCCCAAATATACCGGCGCGCCCGCCTTTTCGGCGGAGGCGGTCGCCGAGTGGGAGGCGCTGTGGGCGCCGATCCGGGCGCGGGGCGTCGCCGGGGCGTCGGTGTTCTGCCACCGGGACTATCACGCGGAGAACCTGATCTGGCTGCCGAACCGCCCCGGGGTGGCGCGGGTGGGATTGCTGGATTTCCAGGACGCCCTGCGCGCCCATCCGGCCTGGGACCTGTCCATGCTGCTGCACGACGGCCGCCGCGACGTCTCTGCTGAGCGCGAGGCGGCCTGCATCGCCCGCTATCTGGCGGCGCGGCCGGACATCGACCACGGGCAATTCCTGGCCGACTACCACGGCCTGGGCGCTCTGAACTGCGCCCGTATCCTGTTCATCTTTGGCCGCCAGGTGGCCGGGTTCGGGCGGCCCAAGTACGCGGCCTTCGTCCCGCGTATGTGGCGCTATCTGGACAGCTGCCTGGCCGACCCGTCGCTGAGCGGGATCAAGGCCTGGTTCGAGCGCGAGACGATCAGGGAGGCGCGGGGATGACCACGCCCAAGACCGCGATGGTGCTGGCGGCGGGGATGGGCATGCGCATGCGCCCCCTCACCGACCACCGGCCCAAGCCCCTGGTTGAGGTGGGCGGCAAGCCCCTGATCGACCACACCCTGGATCGGCTCGGCGAGGCGGGGGTCGAGACGGCCGTGGTCAATGTGCACCATTTCGCCGACCAGATGGTCGAGCACCTGGCGCGCCGGAGCTTTCCCCGTGTGGTGATCTCAGATGAGCGCGCCGGCCTGCTGGATTCCGGCGGGGGCATCGCCCATGCCTCGACCTTGCTGGGGACCGATCCCATCTGGGTCGCCAATATCGACAATGTCTGGATCGAGCGCGGCGCCTCGGCCCTGGGCGCCCTGGCGGCGGCCTGGGACCCGGCGGCGATGGATATCTGCATCCTGCTGGCCGCGCGGGCGGACACCTATGGCTATGAGCGGCCGGAGGGGTTCCTGCGCGACGAGGCCGGGCGGCTGACCCATTCCAACAGTCCCGACCCCCTGCCGCCCTACAACAATATCGGTTTCCAGATTTTGAAACCCGAGACGCTTGCGGGACGGACGGGATCCTTCTCGGTGGTGCCGATCTGGAAACAGCTGTCGGCCGAGGGCCGGCTGTTCGGAGCGGTGACAAACGCGGAGATTATCCACGTGAGCGACCCGGCTGGGGTGGGCGTGGCGGACGCGGCGCTGGCGGGGCGAAGGTGACTACACGCGTTCGAGAGACGCCAACGCCGGAGGGACCGAAATCCTTGTGCTTCGACAAGCTCAGCATGAGGATTTCTAATGGAGTCAAAGTCGTCCTCACCCTGAGCCTGTCGAAGGGCGAGGACGGCCCCTCGATGCTTCCGCTTTCTCGCCTTCCTCAAGCACGGGCGGCGCCATGACCTTCCTCACCCGCCCGCGTCCGCGCTGGTTCACCATCCCGGCGCATCGGCCGTTTGTGGAGGATTTGGCGGCGGGGCTCTACACAGCCTTGTCGCCGCTGGGACCCGAGGCGCTGTCCGACGCGGTGGTGCTGACGCCGACGCGGCGGGGCGCGCGGGCGCTGGTCGAGGCTTTCCTGAAGGTGGGGTCTGAGCGGGCGCTGTTGCCGCCGCAGGTGCGGGCGCTGGGGGATCTGGACGAGGGCGAGCCGCCGTTCGAGCCTGGGGATATCGCCCTGGACCTGCCGCCGGCGATTTCGCCCTGGCGGCGCCGGTTCGAGCTGGCGCGGCTGGTGAGCGGGGCCGCCGACAAGCTGGAGCGCAGCCTGGATGCGGCGGGCGCCCTGGAGCTGGCCGACGCCCTGGCCGGGTTTCTGGACAGTGTCGAGATCGAGGAGGCCGTTCCGCTGACCTCCCTGGACGGCTGGGTCGATCTGGAGATGGCCAAGCACTGGGAAATCTCCGCCGACTTCCTGCGGCTGGCGATCGACGCCTGGCCGGCGCGGCTGAAGGAATTGGGCCTGACCGACGTCACCGCCCGGCGGGTGGCGCTGCTGCGGGCGCTGGGCAAGCGCTGGCGCGACAGCCCGCCGCCGGGGGTGATGGTCGCCGCCGGCTCCACCGGCACCGCGCCCGCCGCGGCGGCCCTGCTCACGGCCATCGCCGAGGCGCCCCAGGGCGCCGTGGTGCTGCCGGGGCTGGATCAGGATTTGGCGGAAGACGCCTGGCGCAAGGTAGGCGAGCAGCATCCGCAGGGGGCGATGAAGCGGCTGCTGGCCCTGGCCGGGGTCGAGCGGGGCGATGTGGCGGCCTGGTCGCCGCCGGCCCCGGGGGATGGGCGCGGCCGCTGGCGCCGTCGGATCATCAACGAGGCCCTGCGTCCGGCCGAAGCCACCGCCGACTGGCTGAGCCAGATCGCCAAGCTGAAGGATGAAGGCGCCGCCGAGGGGGTCGATCCGGTCGCCGAAGGTCTGACCGGCCTGTCCATCGTCGTCGCCCGGCATGAGGAAGAGGCGGCGGGCGCCGTGGCCCTGCTGCTGCGGGAGGCGCTGGAGACGCCGGGGCGGACGGCGGCGCTGGTGACCCCGGACGCGGCCCTGGCGCGGCGGGTGTCGGCGCGGCTGTCGCGGTGGGGCGTGGTGGCGGACTCCTCCGCCGGCGCGCCGCTGGCGGGGTTTTCGGTGGGGGTGCTGGCCAGCGTCCTGGCTAAGGCGGTGGTGGATCCGTTCGATCCGGTGCTGCTGCTGGCCCTGGCCAAGCACCCGTTTGCGCGCCTGGGTCTGGAGCCGGAGGATTTGGCGCGCCGCGCGTCCCGGCTTGAGCGCTATGGCCTGCGCGGACCTCGCGCCGAGGGCTGGGCGCCGATCGAGCGGCGGCTGGTCGAGGCGAAGGACAACGACGAGGCGGTCGGCCTGCTGGCCGGTCTGCGCCGGGTCATCGAGATCGCCCGCGCGCCCTTTGGCGATGGTCCGGCAGCGCCGCCCGTCGCCGCCCGCGCCCTGGCCGAGGCCATGGAGGCGCTGGCGGCCGACGGCCTCACAGCAGACACCGGCAAGCTGTGGAGCGGCGCCGGGGGCGAGGCGGCGGCAAGTCTGATCGCGGCGTTGATCGAGGAGGGCGACGGTCTGCCCGCCGTCACGCCCTCGGGCTTCTCCGCCCTGATCGACGGGCTGATGTCGGGGGAGACCGTGCGTACGGGCGCCGGCTCGCATCCCCGCCTGCATATCCTGGGCGCCATTGAGGCGCGCCTAGTGCAGGCCGACCTGATCGTGCTGGCGGGGCTGGAGGAAGGCGTCTGGCCCGCCGCCGCGCCGGTGGATCCCTTCCTGTCGCGCCCCATGCGCAAGACCGCCGGCCTGCCGCCGCCTGAGCGGCGCATCGGCCTGTCGGCGCACGACTTCGCCCAGGCCGCCTGCGCGCCGGAGGTGGTGCTGCTGCGTTCGGAGCGCCGGGGCGGCGCGCCGGCGGTGGCCTCGCGCTGGCTGTGGCGGCTGGAGACCCTGGCGCGGGGGGCGGGCGCGAGCATTGAGGCGCGGCCCGAGGTGCTGGCCTGGGCGCGGGCGCTGGACGAGCCGGGCGGCTTCAACCCCGCCCCGCGGCCCAAGCCGACGCCGCCGCTGGAGGCCCGGCCGCGCAAACTGTCGGTCACCGGGGTAGAGCGCTGGATCCGCGATCCGTATGGCTTCTACGCCCGCAGCATCCTGAACCTTCGTCCGCTGGAGCGCCCCGGCGAGCCGGTGGAGGCGCGGGCGCGGGGGACGGCGATCCACGCCGCCTTCGAACGCTTCGCCATCGAGCATGCCGACAGCCTGCCCGAGGCCGCGCATGAGGTGTTCGCCGCCTATCTGATGGAGGCGCTGGAAGCCGCCGGCATGCCCGGCGCGCGGCTGGCGCGGGAGCGGGCGCTGGCGGTCAATGTGGCGCCCTGGGTGGTGGCGTTCGAGCGGCGACGGCGGGATGGCGCCCAGCTGCTGGTGGAGCAGCAGGGGGAGTTCGAGGTCGCCGAAAACTTCATCCTCACCGCCAAGGCCGACCGGATCGAGGTGCGGGCCTGGGCCGCCGACGTGCTGGACTTCAAGACCGGCGCGGCTCCATCAAAGAAACAAGTGGACTCAGGGCTCGCCCCACAGCTGACCCTCACCGCCGCCATCCTGCGCCACGGGGGCTTCGCCGGGGTCGGCCAGACAGAGGCCAACGACCTGGTCTATGTCCGGGTCAGCGGCGGCCGGGTTCCCGGTCTGGAGATTCTGCGCGGCGGCGGCGCCGACAGTCCCGACCTGGCCGAGCGGGCGCTGGAGGGGCTGCGCAAGCGGATCACGGCGTTCGAGGATGTGGAGCAGGGCTACCTGTCTTGGGCCGCGCCTCAGTTCATCAACCAGTATCCGGGGGACTACGACCACCTGGCGCGGCTGTGGGAATGGCATGTGATCGGCGAAGGCGAGTCCGAGGGGGGCGGGGAATGAGGGGGCACGCTCATCGGTCATGGCGGGGCGTCTCGACCGGCGGCGCTGGCCCCCACCGTCACGTCGCTGCCGCTATGCTCCAGCGCCGCGCCACCTCCCCCTGTCTTCGCTTCGCTCGCGGGGGAGGAGGAAGGTTGTCTTTCTCCTCCCCCCACGCGCAGCGAGAGGGTGAGGTGGCAGGGCGCAAAGCGAAGCGGCGCGACCTGACGGTGGGGGCCGGCGCCGGCCATCTGTCCAAGCGCCCGGTTTCGCGAGGCCCCGCATGACCGGCGACCCGCAGATCAGCGCTTCGGACCCCGGCGCTTCCGTCTTCGTCACCGCCAACGCTGGCTCGGGCAAGACCACGACCCTGGTCAATCGGGTCGCGCGGCTGCTCTTGGGGGAGACGCCGCCGGAGGCCATCCTGTGCCTGACCTACACCAAGGCCGCGGCGGCCGAGATGCAGGCGCGTCTGTTCGCCAAGCTTGGGGCTTGGGCGGTGATGGACGATGCGCCTTTGGCTGAGGCGCTTGAAGAGTTGAGCGAGAGCCATCAGTCCTATTCCGACGCCCGCATGCTGTTCGCCAAGGCCCTGGAGACGCCGGGGGGTCTGAAGATCCAGACCATCCACGCCTTCTGCGAAAAGCTGCTGCGGCGGTTTCCGCTGGAGGCGGGGGTCTCGCCGGGGTTCAAGGTGCTGGAGGCGGCGGCCGCGGCCGAGGTGTCGGCCCAGGCGCGGGACGCCCTGGCGCTGGCGGCCACCGCCGCGCCGGACGGGCCAATCGGCCGGGCCTACGCCCATTTCTCGGTGGAGCTGGACTGGAACAGTTTCAACGGCATGTTCGGGACGTTTGAGGCGAGGCGGACGGAGATCGCCGCCTATGCCGAGGCCTGCGGCGACGACGAGGGGCTGGCGGCGGACATCTGGCGGGTGTGCGGGTTTTCCGCCCAGACGCCGCCGGAGACCCTGGAGGCTGAGGCTGTCGCCGGGGTGGAGTGGGGCGCCTGGAAGGGCGTGGCCGAGGCCATGATGCTGGGCACGCCGGCCAGCGACCAGCCGGTCGGGGCGGCGATGAAGGCGATCACGCCCGACGCCAGCTTCGCCGAGGTCTGGGCGATTTTCTCCACCCTGAAGGGGGAGCCCCGCGCCCGCATCGCCACCTCCAAGGTCTCCAAGGGGGCGGTGGACTGGATGAGCCGCACCCAGTTCGCGCTGAACCATGCCCGGGCGCGGATCAAGGCCGCGCGGATCGCCCGCGAAAGCGTGTTCGCCCTGACCCTCGCCCGCGCCTACGCCGAGCTTTACGAAGCGGCCAAGGGGCGGCAAAGCGGACTGGATTTCGGCGATCTGATCGAGCGCACGCGCGAGCTGCTCACCGTGAGGGCCGACGCCGCCTGGGTGCTCTACAAGCTGGACGGCGGCATCGACCACCTGCTGCTGGACGAGGCCCAGGACACCGCGCCGGACCAGTGGGACATCTTGCACGCCTTCACCGACGAGTTCTTCGCCGGCGCCGGGGCGATCCGGTTCGGCGAGCGGTCGGCCTTGCGCACGGTGTTCGCGGTGGGGGACGAGAAACAGTCGATCTATTCCTTCCAGGGGGCCGCGCCGGAGCAGTTTCTGGCCGAGGAGGGCCATTTCCGCAGCTTGGTCGAGGGGGCGGACGAGACCTTCTTGCGGGTGCCCCTGGAGCGTAGCTGGCGGTCGGCGCCGGAGGTGCTGAGCTTTGCGGACGCGGTGTTCGCCGACCCGGTCGCGGCGGCGGGCTTAAGGCCAGGCGCGCCGACGGAGGAGCCGGTGCATCACCTGGCGGTGCGGGGCGAGGGCGGCGGAGTCGATCTGTGGCCGCTGGAAGTCAGCGACGAGGCGCAGGACAGCGACCCCTGGCTGCCGGTGGATCACCAGCAGACCCTGAGCGCGGCCAAGAAGCTGGCGCGGCAGATCGCCCTGGAAATCAAACGCATGGTCGCCATGCGCGAGGGCGTGTTCGCCAAGGGCGGCGGTGGCCGCCGGCCGATGGCTTACGGCGACGTGCTGATCCTGGTGCGCCGCCGCAACGCCCTGTTCCACGAGATCATCCGCGCCCTGAAGCGGGAGGGCGTGCCGGTGGGCGGGGCCGACCGGCTGAAGCTGTCGGAGCACATCGCCTTCCAGGACCTGCTGGCTATCGGACGGTTCGCCCGCTTCCCCGCCGACGACCTGACCCTGGCCGCCCTGCTGCGCAGCCCGTTCTGCGACGTGGACGAGACGGCGCTGTTCGACCTGGCCTACCAGCGCCAGGGCAGTCTTTGGGCGACGCTGCAGCGCCGGGCCGGGGAGCGGCCGGCGTTCGGGCGGGCGGTGGACCTGCTGACCTGGGTCCTGGGCGAGGCGAGGGCGCGGGCGCCGTTCGATCTCTACAGCCGGCTGCTCAGCCGCCTCGATCCCGAGGGCCGGTCCCTGCGCGAGCGGATGATGACCCGGATGGGGCGGGAGGCGGAAGACGCTATCGACGCCTTCCTGGCCGAGCTGCTGACCGCCGAACAGGTGGGCGCGCGGGACCTGGAACAGGTGCTGGACCGGCTCGCCGCCAGCGAGATCGAGGTCAAGCGGGAGCAGGAGGATCGCTCCGGGCCCGAGGGGGGCGAGGTGCGCGTGATGACCGCGCACGGCTCCAAGGGGCTGGAGGCGCCGGTGGTGATCCTGCCGGACACCACCACCAAGGCCAAGGCCATGGCCGGGCCACTCTTGCGGGTTGAAGGCGGCGGCTTCCTGTGGGCGCCGCGCAAGGACGACGACTGCCCGGTGACGGAAGAGGCCCGCGCGCGCCGGGAGGAGGCCGCCGGCCACGAGAGCCTGCGCCTGCTCTATGTGGCCATGACCCGCGCCCGCGACCGGCTGATCGTCTGCGGCGTCGAGACCCGCAAGGCGGCCTTTGACGGCAGCTGGCGCGATGTAATCGAGCGGGGGATGGAGCGGCCCGAGATCGTCGCCAACAAGCGGATGGCGGTTCAGGGCGACCTGCAGATCGTTCGCTATGGCGCCGATCCGGTGGTGGTTCCGGCGTCCGCGCGGCTGGCGTCCGAGGCAGTTTCGCTTCCCGCCTGGGCGCGCCGCCTGGCGCCGCAGGAGCCGGCGGCCCTGCGCTACGCCTCGCCATCGACCCTGGCGGAGGATGAGCGCGGGCCGTCGAATTCGCCCCTGGCGGTGCGGGACGGGCTGGGCCGCTATCGGCGCGGGACGGTGATCCACCGGCTGCTGCAGCTGCTGCCCGACCTGCCGGCCGAGCGGCGGCCCGAGGCGGCGGCGGTGCTGCTGGAGCGGGAGCCGGACCTTACACCCGCTCAGCGGGCGGAGATGGCCCAGGCGGCGCTGTCGGTGTTGAACGACACCCGCTTCGCCGCCGTGTTCGGGCCGGGCTCGCGGCCGGAAGCGGCCATCGCCGGACGCGCGGCGACGCTGCCGAAGGACCTGGCCGTATCCGGCCGCGTCGACCGGCTGGTGGTCGAGCCAGACCGGGTGCTGGTGGTCGACTTCAAGACCAACCGGCCAGCCCCCGAGCGGATCGAGGACGCCGACTGGGCCTATAGGGTGCAGATGGCGGTCTATGCCGCCGTGCTGGCGGAGGTCTTCCCCGGGCGGCGAATCGAGGCGGCTCTGGTCTGGACCGACGGACCAAAGCTGATGGTCGTTCCAGAAAACATCATCGCCGCAACCCTGGCCGAACTGCGGGCCAAGAGTTGACGCTTGCCGCGGGGCGCCTACATCATCATCCGAAACCGGGCGATCCAACGACTCTGGACCGCGGCCCGAACCCTTTTAAGGAAACAAGGTCATGAGCACCGTAAAGGTCACTGACGCCACCTTCGAACAGGACGTCCTGAAGGCCGACAAGCCGGTCCTGGTGGACTTCTGGGCCGAATGGTGCGGCCCCTGTAAGCAGATCGCCCCGGCTCTGGACCAGATCTCGGAAGAGCTGGCCGACCTGGTGACCATCGCCAAGCTGGACATTGAGGAAAGCCCCGGCGTGCCGTCCCGTTACGGCGTGCGCGGCATCCCGACGATGATGCTGTTCCGCGGCGGCCAGATGGCCTCGATGAAGGTCGGCGCCATGCCCAAGCAGAAGATCCTCGACTGGCTGAATGAAGCCGGCGTGGGCGTCGCGGCGGCTTAGGGTCGCTCTGAATTCCACCATAAAAACACCGTTCCCCCGGCCGTGCGCCGGGGTTCCATTGAGGACGGAAGCTAGCAGTTTCGCTGAGGCTGCTGGATGGTGTGCGCCATTATCTCTACCGTTCGAGCCCAATGGACCCCAGGCCCAAGGCCTGGGGAACGGTGATGATTAGGGGGCTTTCGGCTTCACGCCGAACAGGAACCGGCTGATCGCGAAGGGCCTGATCAAGGCTTCGTAGATCGCGAACGAACCCCCGCCCGTGGCGCCGGCCAGCAGCAGCACTTCGACGGGGACGGGCAGGCGCAGCGGGAACAGCCAGAAGGCGGTGACCAGCAGGATCGGCTGGTGCAGCACATAGATGGGCAACACCGCCTCATTCAGGTGCGACAGCAGGGCCGATGGCCGGTTCAGGACGGCGCTGGCGAAACCGCACAGGGCGCAGATGGCCGCCCAGGCATAGAGGCCCGAGACGACGCTCCAGGCCGGGTCGTTCACCCATGACTGGATCGCCAGCAGTACGGCCGCGATGGCCAGGGCCTTGCCGCGGTGAGCCAGCAGCAGCGCCCAGAACCGGTCCTGCCGCGCGGCCAGAAGGCCCGTCACAAAGAGGCCTGCCCATTTCAGATGGCCGCCCCAGTCGTTCAACAGGGCGTCGGTGATCGGCGCCTTGGTCAGGATCAGCAGATTGGTCGCCGCCACCCAGACCGGCGGCGCCAGGATCAGCACCCAGGGGGAAACCGGCGTCCCGCCGCCCGCGCCGAGGCGCCGCGCCAGCCAGATCAGGCCCGCCGCGACCAGGGTGTAGTTCAGCAGATAGACCAGGAACCAGATGTGATCCCAGGTGGGCATGGTCATGCCGAGGGGGCGGACCAGGGTCTGGTTCGCGGGCAGATACTGGGTCCACCAGAAGGCGCCAAAGTCCATGTGCAGGCCGCCGCGGCTGACCAGGACCACATAGGTCTGCGGCGGGATCACCACATACATCCCGAACAGGATGACCGGCAGCAGCCGCCTCAGGCGGTCGAGGGCGAGGCCGCCCGGCCCGAGCTTGTCGATCAGGAAGCGGCTGGCGACCCCGGAGATCAGGAACAGCAGGGCCAGGCGCCAGGCGCTGAGGGCGTTCATGAAGGGCTCGATCGCCGGAAAGAGGCGCGGGCTCTTCAGGTTGTAACGCCAGGTCACGTAGAGCATGCCGACGTGGAAGAAGATCAGGGCGCCGAAGGCCAGCACCCGCAGCCAGTCGAGGAAGTATTTCCGGGTTTCCATCGGGGATTCCATGGGGAGAGACGGCCGAGCGTCAGGGCCGCTATCCCTCTGGCTGGTCTGTGCGGCGCTCCGCGTCCCGATTTCTTGAAGCGTCGGTCGATTTCAGAAGTTGGGTCGGTTATTCGCTCTTTGGCGCGATTTCCGCGCTGCCCAGGGCCTCAGCCCGCCAGGCCGACGGGGTCACGCCCGTGATCTCGCGAAAACCCCGGCTGAAGGTGTTGACCGAGGCATAGCCCACCGACAGGGCGATGGTCAGGATCGGCGTACGCCGCAGGGCGGGGTCGCCCAGCTGCCGGCAGGCCTCGCGGATCCGGTAGTCGTGCAGCAGGGCGTTGAAGTTGCGATAGCCGAGCTGCTCGTGGATCAGCCTGCGCAGGCGATATTCCGGCAGGCCCACCTGGTCCGCCAACCGCTTCAGCGACAGGCCCTCCTGCTGGCAGACCAACTCCACCTCCAGAAGCCGGGTCAGCCGGGCGAGCGCCGGGGCGGTGTCGGCCTCGGCTGTGACGCGGGGCGGCCGCGTGGCCTGTGGCTCGAAGGCAAGATAATGGCCGACGTCGCCGTCGGTGACCTGGAACAGGACAAAGGCCAGGATCGCCAGGTCGGCCGCCGTCAGGATCACATGGACGGTGTAGTTGGCCGGGTTGTCCGGGGCGATCAGCACGCGGGTCAGAAGCCCCGACACAATGCTGAGCAGGCCGCTGACCACCAGGGTCAGCACCCGGGTGCGCCGCCGCCGCTCGATCAGGTCGACCCGCCAATCGGCGATGGTCCAGTAAAGGGCGCAGCCGGCGAACAGGGTCTGCAGCAGGGCTGGCGCGGTCTGGGTGGCGAGGCGGGCGTAGGGTCCGGTCGGCGCGATCATCGACCGGCCCGGCTCCTCAAGCGCCAGTTGGATGCCCAGCAGCACCAGCAGCCACCTCGGAAAACGCTGCCCGTCGGTGAACAGGGTAAAGCACAGCAGCATGAAGAGGCCGGGCGTGGCGTTGCGGGTCAGGTTCAGGACCCCGGCCCAGCCACCGAGGTCGATCCGGAAGGCCGGGGGCATCCAGTAGCCGTATTCCTGATGGCCAAGCAGGACGCCGCACCCCAGACTGAAGGCGATCAGGGCGATGAGCTGGGCGCTGCGCAGCCGTGGCCGACTGATCAGCACCCGCGCGCCCAAAAGGACCGCGCAGACCAGCGTCGCCACATCGAGCGAGAAGAAGATGAGCGGGGCGTTCACGAGGGGCAGTGGACAACAGTTGTGGAGGCCAGATCAACACCCCGCCACGAGAGACGGGGCGCACTCATGCTTCGACAAGCTCAGCATGAGGGTGATTTATCGGCGAGGATCAAGGATTCACCGGCCCATCAATCGCCTCATGCTGAGCTTGTCGAAGCACGAGGCGACGCACGCGGTCAGTCGGCTGATACGAAGGTTGAAACGACCGGACGGCTCCGGCTGTGGCTGAAATCGTTGGAAGCTTGGCCTGTCGGCCAACGCCCGCGCGCGCTACCACTCCAGCATCGGGAGGCTTTCATGCGCGTCAGAACAATCCTTGCCCTGCTCGCCCCCATACTCGCCGCGCCGCTGATCGGCGCTTCTGACGGGGACGGGCCGGTGTTCACGCCATCCGGCGACCTGGTCCCGCCAGCCAACTATCGCGAGTGGATATTCCTCTCCAGCGGGGTGGACATGAGCTACAGCGACCGGCCGGCGATGGCGGGGCAGTCGACGTTCGACAATGTCTTCGTCAATCCGGAAGCCTGGCGGGTGTTCAAGGTCACCGGCCACTGGCCCGACAAGACCATCTTCGTGCTGGAGAACCGAGGGGCGGACACCAAGGGCTCGATCAACAAACAGGGCCACTATCAGAACGGCGATGTGATGGGCGTCGAGGCCCACGTCCGCGACGACGCCCGCTTCAAGGGCGGCTGGGGCTTTTTTGGGGCGGGCGGACCAGGGCCTGGGAAGATGATCCCGTACGAGGCGCAGTGTTACAGCTGCCACCAGGAGCATGGCGCCGTGGACACCACCTTCACCCAGTTCTACCCGACCGCCAAGGCGATCGCGGTGGCCAAGGGGACCTACAAGGAGCCGCAGTAGTTTCCCTTCTCCA
>Ga0302311_10005904_pt1 | contig 12821 bp, 9 predicted proteins | sample III_Palsa_N1_3_FD_200449 | JGI IMG/M metagenome (GOLD analysis project Ga0302311, IMG submission 200449) | Peat permafrost microbial communities from Stordalen Mire near Abisko, Sweden - III_Palsa_N1_3 | ecosystem: Environmental > Terrestrial > Soil > Palsa > Peat permafrost | place: Sweden... | reverse complement strand
TTTCGCGGCTTTCTCCCTATCGTGGTCGATGTCGAAACCGGCGGCTTCGATGCCGAACATGACGCCTTGCTGGAAATCGCGGCCGTTCCACTGGCGTTGGACGCGGATGGTTACATGCGCCTGCAACCGACGGTGTCGACGCACGTGGAACCGTTTCCAGGCGCGAACCTGGACCCGCGCTCGCTGGAGATCACCGGTATCGATCCTTACAACCCGTTACGCGGTGCACTGGCCGAGCGGTCGGCGCTGGATCACATCTTCCATGTGGTGCGCGAGGCGGTACGTGAGGCCGGTTGCCAGCGTGCCATCCTGGTGGGCCACAACGCCGCCTTCGACCTGGGTTTCCTCAACCAGGCAGTGCGCCGCACCGGTCACAAGCGCAATCCGTTCCACCCTTTCAGCTGCTTCGACACGGTCAGCTTCGGCGGTCTTGCCTATGGGCAGACTGTATTGAGCAAAGCAGTACTGGCAGCTGGCCTGTCGTTCGACAGCCGTGAAGCCCACTCGGCCGTCTATGATGCCGAGCGCACGGCCGAACTGTTCTGCAGCGTGGTCAACCGCTGGCGCCAGCTTGAATTGCTTGAACAGGCCCACAGCGGGCTGGATGTGGCCTGAGACGTTGCAGGGACTGCATTTGTGGACCGGGGTAGAGGCGTTTCAGGAAGGCACTGTGACAGTCCATCGACGATTGTCATCTGCCTGAAACATTCATTACATCCAATGGCAACACCAAAGGCCTGAAATGGCGGGGTCTCATCCGACTTCCCTCCAAGGAGCTACCGTGTTGACCTCCAGCAAATTCCCGATTCGCATCGCCGCCGTTGCTGCGCTTGCCGTGGCCTCGAGCTTCGGCATGGCCGCGCAGGCCACCGACATCACCGGCGCCGGCTCCAGCTTCGTCTATCCGGTCATGTCCAAGTGGTCGGCTGCGTATGCCGAGAAGACCGGCAACCACCTCAACTACCAGTCGGTCGGTTCCGGCGCCGGCATCGCGCAGATCAAGGAAGGCACCATCGACTTCGGCGCCTCCGACGCTCCGATGAAGGCGGAAGACCTGCAGACACTCGGTCTCGGCCAGTTCCCGATCGTGGTCGGCGGCATCGTGCCGGTGGTCCACATCGCCGGCGTGCAGGCCGACCAGATCAAGCTGGACGGTGCCACGCTCGCTGACATCTTCCTCGGCAAGATCACCAACTGGAACGACCCGAAGATCGCGGCGCTGAACGCCGGTCTGAAAATCCCTGCCGGCAAGATCACCGTCGTGCATCGTTCCGACGGCTCGGGCACCTCGTTCAACTTCACCAATTTCCTGTCCAAGGTCAGCCCGGAGTGGGCCGCCAAGGTGAAGTTCGGTACTGCCGTGGAATGGCCGGCCGGTGTGGGTGGCAAGGGCAATGAAGGCGTGTCGCAGTACGTGAACCAGATCCCGGGTGCGATCGGTTACGTGGAATACGCCTACGCCGTGAAGAACAAGATCGCCTGGGTCGACATGAAGAATGCCGCCGGCAACTTCATCAAGCCGAACGCCGATGCCTTCGCTGCCGCCGCCGCTACTGCGGACTGGGCTTCAGCCAGGGACTTCAACCTGATCATGACCAATGCACCGGGCGCCAAGGCGTGGCCGATCACCGCCACCACCTGGATGATCATGTACAAGACGCCGAAGAATCCGGTCAACACCAAGGTCGCGTTCGACTTCTTCAAATGGTCGCTTGAGCATGGCCAGCCGGATGCCGTGGCACTGGATTATGTGCCGCTGCCGGCGGCACTGGTCAGCAAGATCGAGGCTTACTGGGCTTCCGACTACAAGCACTGAGAGCACATGCGGTAGCAACACCGTTTGACGCCGCCCTTCCACGGAAGGGCGGCTTTCCGCTGAAAGCGATAGCCACAGCTGGACATCGCCGCAACTAGCACCCGCTCCATTGAGGACTGCATCGCACATGTCAGCTCAACCCGGCACAATCGCGCCCTCGCTCATCCAGGAGCAACGCAGCCGCCGCGACGCCCGCCACGAGCTGCTGTTCCGCTGGCTGCTGAAGGGATGCGCCCTGCTGGTGCTGGCCGCGCTGCTAGGCGCTGCTGGTGCAACACTGTGGGGCGGCCGCAGTGCATTCGCCACTTTCGGCTGGCACTTCCTGGTCAGTACGACGTGGGACCCGGGCAACGATGTCTACGGTGCGCTGGTGCCGGTATACGGCACGATTGCCACCTCCCTGATTGCGTTACTGATCGCGGTGCCCGTGAGCTTCGGCATCGCGCTGTACCTTTCCGAAGTGGCGCCCGCCTGGTTGCGCACGCCGGTGGCTTCGGCGATCGAACTGCTGGCTGGCATTCCCTCGATCATCTACGGCATGTGGGGCCTCTTCATCTTCGCCCCGTTTTTTTCCAATCACATCAAGCCGTGGCTGACCAACAACCTCGGCGACCAGCCCGATGACGGCAAGCTGTCATGGGTGGCCCAGCATGTGCCGTTCGTCGGCAAGCTGTTCGGCAGCAGTTATCCGTTCGGCGCCAGCATCCTGGTCGCTGGCATCGTGCTGGCGATCATGATCATCCCGTTCATTTCCTCGGTGATGCGCGAGGTATTCCAGACCGTGCCGACCCGACTGAAGGAATCAGCCTATGCGCTGGGCTCCAGCACCTGGGAAGTGTCGTGGGACATCGTGCTGCCGTATACCCGCTCGGCAGTGATCGGCGGCATCTTCCTCGGCCTTGGCCGTGCGCTGGGCGAGACGATGGCGGTGACATTCGTACTCGGCAATGCGATGACGCTGTCGGCCTCGCTGCTCGATCCGGGCACGTCGATCGCCTCGACCATCGCGAACCAGTTCAGCGAAGCCTCCGGCCTGCAGAAGTCATCGTTGATGGCGCTGGCATTCCTGCTGTTTGTTGTCACCTTCTTCGTGCTGCTGATCGCGCGACTGATGCTGCGCCAGCTGGCCAGAAAGGAAGGTAGCTGATGAGCGCGATCTATCTGCGTCGGCGCATCACCAACTGGCTGGCGATGGGGCTGAGCATGCTGGCCACCCTGATTGGGCTGGCCTTCCTGGCCTGGATCCTGTGGGAAACCCTGCGCCAGGGCATCAGCGCGCTGAACCTGAAGCTGTTCACCCGGATCACCGCCAACGGTGCCGATGGCGGCCTTGCCAATGCGATGGTCGGCAGCCTGATCATCAACTTCATAGGCATTGCGATCGCCACGCCGATCGGTGTGCTGGCCGGCACCTGGCTGGCCGAATACGCCAACCGCACAAAGTTGGGCGAAACGATCCGCTTCCTCAACGACATCCTGCTGTCGGCACCATCGATCGTGATGGGCCTGTTCGTCTACACCATCATCGTGTTGCCGAGCACGGTGCTCACCCACGGCTCGACCTCGTTCTCCGGCTTTGCCGGTGGCGTGGCGCTGGCGCTGATTGCCCTACCCGTCATCGTACGCACCACCGACGAGATGCTGCGGCTGGTGCCTTCCACGCTGCGCGAAGCGGCGCTGTCGCTCGGCGTGCCGCAGTGGAAACTGACTTTGCAGGTCCTGATCCGCGCGGCGCGCTCGGGCATCATCACCGGTGTGTTGCTGGCGTTGGCGCGGATCAGCGGCGAGACCGCGCCGCTGCTGTTCACCGCGTTCGGCAACAACTACATGGCGATCAATCCGATCGACAAGATGTCCAGCCTGCCGCAGATCATCTATCAATACGCCAACGACCCGGGCGACGACTTGCACGCCATGGCGTGGGCCGGCGCCTTCGTGGTCACCATGTTCGTGCTGCTGCTCAGCCTCGCTTCCCGTCTGGTCCTTTCACGAACCAAGGTGTCCCATGACTGATTCCACCCTCGCCATAAATCCGGCGCAGGTGGCGGCCACATCGGCTGTCGCGCCCAAGCTCACCGTGCGCGACCTGCACTTCTACTACAACGGCTTCCATGCGCTGAAAGGCATCAGCATGGATATCCCGGAGAAAAAGGTCACCGCGATCATCGGCCCCTCCGGCTGTGGCAAGTCGACCCTGCTGCGCATCTTCAACCGCATCTACGCGATCTACCCGAAGCTCGAGGCCAAGGGTGAGATCGTGCTCGACGGCGAGAACATCCTCGATCCGGGCTATTCGATGAATCGCCTGCGCAGCAAGGTCGGCATGGTGTTCCAGAAACCGGTGCCGTTCCCGATGACGATCTTCGAGAACGTCGCCTATGGCATCCGTCACCACGAGAAACTGTCCAAGGCCGACATGACAGCCCGCGTTGAACAGGCGCTGCGCAGCGCTGCACTGTGGGACGAAGTGAAAGACAAGCTCAAGCAAAATGCGCTCGGCCTATCCGGCGGTCAGCAGCAGCGCCTGTGCATTGCTCGCGCGATCGCGCTGAAGCCCGAGGTGCTGTTGCTGGACGAGCCCACCTCGGCGCTCGATCCGATCGCCACCGGCCGCATCGAACAATTGGTCGAAGAACTGAAGAACGAGTTCACCATCGTCATCGTCACCCACAACATGCAGCAAGCGGCGCGCTGCTCCGACCTCACTGCATTCATGTACATGGGCGAGCTGATCGAGTTCGACGGCACCGAAAAAATCTTCACCAAGCCGGGCAAGAAGCAGACCGAGGATTACATCACCGGTCGATTCGGCTGATCACACAGGACATCACCATGAGCGGCAGCAGCAAAGAACACATCATCAAGAGCTACGACGATGAACTGACCCGGCTCACCGGCGAGATCGTGCGCATGGGCGAGTTGTCGGTAAGCCAGCTGGAAGCGGCGATTGACGTGGTCGAACGTCGCGACGAGCGTGCCGCACAACGCGTGGTCGGCAACGACGACGCGATCGACCTGCTCGAGCAGGAGATCAGCCATGACGTGGTGCGCCTGCTGGCACTGCGCGCACCGATGGCTGGCGACCTGCGCAACGTGTTTGCCGCGCTGCGCATCGCCGCCGATATCGAGCGCATCGGCGACTACGCCGCCAACGTGGCCAAGCGTTCGATCCCGTTGTCGATGGTCGCGCCAGTGGGTCCTGTCGGTGGCCTTGGCTATCTGGCCGAACTGGCCGCGTCCGAAGTGCGTGAAGTGTTGCTGGCCTATCGCGATCGGGATGCCGAGCGCGCCTATCAGGTATGGAAGGACGACGTGGTGCTGGACGAGGCCTATACCGGCTACTTCCGTCAGCTGCTCACCTACATGATGGAAGACCCGCGCAATATCACGCCGTGCACGCATCTGCTGTTCATGGCCAAGAACATCGAGCGCATTGGCGACCACGCCACCAACATCGCCGAGAACGTGTGGTTCCAGGTCACCGGCGAGCCGCTGAACAAACAACGCAGCAAGGGCGATCTCACTTCCAACCCGGAAATGACCAAGCTGGGCGAATAGTCCGCGCCGCTCCTACAAACCGTCGTGCTGCGTCTGACGCCCCATGCGGCGCAGACGCACGCCGCGTACCACGCCGTAGATACCGATCGCTGCCCAGGCGACTTCCATCACGAAGGCAGAGGCATTGAAGCCGCCGAAGATCAGCGACAACATCACTCCGAGCGCACCGAAGATGTTCATCAGCTGATAGGTCAGGCCGTTGCCGTGCAGCTTGTGTGCCTGCAACAGCAGGAACGCCAGCAATACCAGCACTACGCCGACATAGCCGGCCCAGTCATGCCAGAACAGATTCATCACTTCGTACTCCGCTGACGCAAGGCCTCGAACAACACCACACCGGTGGCGACCGAGACGTTGAGGCTCTCCATCGTGCCCGGCATCGGGATCTTCGCCACGAAATCACACAATTCGTGGGTCAGTCGGCGGATGCCCTCGCCTTCACCGCCCAGCACCAGCGCCACCGGGCCCTTAAAGTCGACGCCATAGATCGAGGTATTGGTATCGCCAGCCAGACCGGTGATCCACACGCCGGCATCCTTCAGCTCACGCAGCGTACGCGCCAGATTGGTCACCGCGATCAGCGGCACCCGATCGGCGCCCCCGGCCGAGGCACGACGCACCACCGGAGTCAGACCGACAGCGCGATCTTTCGGCACGATCACCGCGGTGACTTTCGCCGCCGCCGCACTGCGCAGGCAGGCACCGAGGTTGTGCGGATCGGTGACGCCATCGAGCACCAGCACCAGCGTGTCGCTGCCGTCGCGTTCGAGCAGGCCAGCCAGGTCATTTTCGTGTGCGGCAGGAGCCGCTTCGTAACGTGCCACCACGCCCTGGTGACGCGCTTCGCCGGCAAGCTTGTCCAGCTCGTCGCGCGGACGATGCTGCACCGGGATATTCAGCTTCTTCGCGCGCTCGGCCAGGTCCAGCACGCGTGCGTTGCGCTGGCCGTTCTCGACCAGCACCTCACGCACACGTTCGGCATCGTTGCTCAATGCACCTTCGACCGGGTTGATCCCGACGATCCAACTTTCGCTCATGACTGGCCTTTCGGTTTCGGTTTCGATCGACGCCGACTGTTCTTCTTCGGTGCATCCGCAGCGACTGGTACCGCTCCGCGCTTGGCGGGCCTGTTGCCGCCGGCATCGTCCTTGCGCGGACGACGATCGGTGGACTGGGCCGTCTTTCCGGTGACAGGCGCACGTCCCGAGCGCTGCTCGCCGGCATGTTGACGTGTGGAGGCGTGCGCACGCGGCGGTGGATTATCGTGCGTTGCGGCCTTGCGCGGGGCTGTATCCGGTACGGCGACTGCGGTTTCCTTGCGACCGAACGCGCGACCGATCGCCTTGGCGGCCCGGCCGAACATGCCCGGCGCCTTGGCTGTGGCGGCGGCCTTCTTCGGCAGCGAGTAACGCTCACCACTGGCTGCGTAATCGTAGGCTTTGCCGGTGCCTGTCGGCGGTGTAACCGGCGTGCGCGGCGACACCAGCCGGAAGTCGATCTTGCGATCCTCCAGACTCGCACGCAGCACCTGGATGCGCACATGGTCGCCGAGGCGGAACTGCGCACCGGTGCGCTCACCCTTCAGCAGTTTGCGGGTCGCATCGAAGTGGTAGTAATCGTTGGCGAGCTGGCTGATATGCACCAGGCCGGATACCTTCGATTCGTCCAGTTCCACGAACAGGCCGAACGAGGTGACGCCGGTCACCACGCCCTCGAACTCGCTGCCGATGTGCTTCTCCATCCACGCGCACTTGAATCGCTCGTCCACATCGCGCTCGGCCTCTTCGGCACGGCGTTCGCGCTGCGAACAATGGATCGCCATCGCCGACATCTCGGCAGGGCTGTAGGTGTAGTCGGCCGGCTTGCCATTGGTCAACGCGTAGCGGATCGCGCGATGCACCAGCAGATCCGGGTAACGACGGATCGGCGAGGTGAAGTGCGCGTACGCCTGCAGCGCCAGGCCAAAGTGGCCGCGGTTGTCCGGCTGGTAGGCCGCCATGCTCTGCGAACGCAGCAGCACGTTCTGGATCAGCTCGCGCTCGGGGCGGTCATGCACCATGCGCAGGATTTCGGAGAAGTCGGCCGGCGTGACATCTTCCACCGGCGGCATGCGCAGCTTGAACTCGCGCAGGAACTGCTGCAGGTCTTCGTATTTCTCCGCCGGCGGCGGCTCGTGTGCACGGAACAGCGCGGGAATCTTCTTCTTCTCCAGGAACAACGCCGCCTGCACGTTGGCGGCGATCATGCATTCCTCGATCAGCTTGTGCGCGTCGTTGCGCTCGGTGGCCCCCATCGACTCCACGCTGCCGGTCTGGTCGAGGCGGAACTTCACTTCCGGCGTTTCGAAGTCGATCGCACCGCGGCGTTTGCGCTGCTGCGCCATCGCCTTGTACAGCGCGTGCAGGTTTTCCAGCTGCGGCAGCACATCGGCCACTTCGTGACGCGCATCGGCATCATTGAGGCCAACCACCTGCCACACCTTGTCATAGGTGAGTCTTGCATGCGACAGCATCACCGCGTCATAGAACTTCGACTTGGTCACATTGCCTTCGGCATCGACCAGCATGTCGCAGACCATGCACATCCGCTCGACTTTCGGCATCAGCGAGCAGATGCCGTTGGACAGCGTCTCCGGCAGCATCGGCACCACGAAACCCGGAAAGTAGGTCGAGGTGCTGCGCTCGTAGGCTTCGCGATCCAGCGCGTTGCCAACCTGCACGTAATGCGAGACGTCGGCGATCGCCACGATCAGCCGCCAGCCACCACCACGCTTCGGCTCGGCATACACTGCGTCATCGAAGTCGCGCGCATCGGCGCCATCGATCGTCACCAGTGGCAGCATGCGGATATCAGTACGACCTTCGCGCTCGGCGGCGGTCACCACGGATTCCACCTGCGCTGCATCACGCAGCACTTCCGGCGGCCAGTCGTGCGGCAGGTCGTGGCTGGCAATCGCCATCTCCACCACCAGCGACGGTTGCAGGCGCTCGCCCAGCACGGCGCGAATCTCACCCATCGGCCCGCGATTTGGCGTCGGCGGATCGGTGATCTCGACCACCACGATCTGGCCCGAGCTGGCCCCCAGGTCCTGTCCCGGCTTGATCATCACGTCCTGGTTCAGGCGACGATCGTCCGGAACCACCAGGGTCACACCGTTCTCGATCGCCACCCGGCCGACCAGCCGCGACGAACGCCGTTCCAGCACTTCGGCAATCGCCCCCTGCTTGCGGCCGCGACGGTCGATGCCGACCACGCTGGCCAGCACCCGATCGCCATGCATCACCGCACGCATCTGCTGCGGCGACAGGTACAGATCGTCGCCACCTTCGTCCGGACGCAGGAAGCCGTAGCCCTCGGCGTTGGCCAGCACCCGGCCGGCAATCAGGTCGAGTTTCTGGGTTGGTGCATAGCCACCGCGCCGGCCCAGCAGGAGCTGGCCGTCGCGCACCATTGCCCCTAGCCGCTTGCGCAGCGCGTCGAGGTCGTCTTCTTCGTGAATTTCCAGCGCCTCGGCGATGCGTGCCTCGGTCAGCAGTTCGCCGCGCTGCTCGAGCAGGGCGAGGATCGCCTCACGGCTGGGGATCGGGCGCGCATAACGCTGCGCCTCGCGATCGGCATGGGGGTCACGCACGGCGCCTGCGGCAGCCTTGTTGCGTCGTGGTCCGGCGGGAGCGCCGGCTTGCTGCTTCTGGCCGGCGGGTTTTACCCGACCTTTGGGAGCCTGGGAATCCTGGCCCTTGCCGGATTGCGGGGGAGTTTTTCTGGTCACTAAATGTCCTTGTGGTATCTGCGGCGCGGAGAATGACACGACGCGATGAATGGGTGTGAAAAAGTGTTGACAAGCACTCGGCAGGTGCCTACATTACGCGGCTCACGCAGCTCGCAGAGCGGTGTGAGACCCTGCCCGGGTGGCGGAATTGGTAGACGCACTAGCTTCAGGTGCTAGCGGGGGCAACTCCGTGGAGGTTCGAGTCCTCTCCCGGGCACCAATTGTAAACGAAGGCCGCCCTCCAGGGCGGCTTTCGTCTTTTCAGGGTTTGCTGAATTCCCGCCGTTCGCCCTGAGCGTAGCGCAGCGGAGTCGAAGGACCCTTCGACTTCGACCCTTCGGGCCTACGCTCAGGGCGAACGGTGAGAGGCGATCGCAACCCTTGCCGCTGGCCCCTTCAGCTCGATCATGTTGCCCTGCGGGTCGTACAGGTAGATCGACGGGCCCTCGCCCTGCGCGCCGTAGCGCGAACCCAGCTCGCCGATGCGCACGTCATGTGCCTTCAAATGCGCAAGGATGGCCGCCTCGTCGTAATCCTCCACGCGCAGGCATAAATGGTCCATGTTGTGGCCTTCGCCGCCTGGCGCAGCACCGCCGTGGCGACCGAGCTTGCCGCCTATGCTGACCAGATCAATCAGTGAACTCCCCGCACGCAACTGTACCAGGCCAATTTCGTCGTGCCGGCGTTCCTCGCGGCAACCCAGCACGTCGCAATAGAAGCGCTGCATGACGTCCGTATCAATGGCGCGCAACACCACATGGTCGATCTCTGCGATACGGATCATCGTGCGCTTCCGGGGCTGCAGGGTGGGTTACCAAGCATAAACCGTATGGATTCGGCTGATCGTCACTATGCCTGCGACGCCTGTATAATCAGCGAGGTAAACGCTTGGTGGGAGAAGCGGATGGCCCTTGATCGGGCACAACCGCTGCCGAAGACGCAACGCCCGTAATCGCTCAGGCCCCACACCATCAAGCGTAAACACTCTGGAGAGAGCGGCTGCCTTCATCGGCGCAAGCCGCCGCCGAAGGGGCACGAGGCTTTCGCCTCCAAACTCTCAGGCAAAAGGACAGAGGGGCGCCCCACGTGCGGCACGCACGTCCGGCCTTTATCGGCCATTTCCGGACGCCCGTCATGAGCCAGACCAACACGCCTTCCCTGCGCGACCTCGAGCATCACCACGCCTTCATCGAGCGCCACATTGGCCCCAACGATGCGGAGATTGCGCAGATGCTGCGCGTCATCGGCCACGATTCACTGGAATCGATGACCGACGCGATCGTGCCAGGCAAGATCAAGTCATCGGCGCCGCTGGCATTGCCGAAGGCGATCACCGAGGTCGAGGCGCTGGCCAAGATCCGCACCATTGCGGACAAGAACCAGGTACTCAAGAGCTTCATCGGCCAAGGCTATTACGGCACCCATACGCCGAACGTCATACTGCGCAACATCCTGGAGAATCCCGCCTGGTACACGGCGTACACACCGTATCAGGCAGAGATCTCGCAGGGACGCATGGAGGCGCTGATCAATTTCCAGACGATGTGTGCCGACCTCACCGGGATGGAGATCGCCAACGCGTCGCTGCTGGACGAAGCTACCGCCGCCGCCGAAGCAATGACGCTGGCCAAGCGCTCGTGCAAGTCCAAGAGCAATACGTTCTTCGTGTCGAACGGCGTGCATCCGCAGACGCTGGAAGTGATCCGCACCCGTGCCGAACCGCTGGGCATCGAACTGGTGATCGGCAACGACGTCGATGCACTGAACACCGATGCCTTCGGCGTGATGCTGCAGTACCCGAACACCTTTGGCACCGTCAACGACTACGAGGCCGTCGCCGCTGCCGTGCATGCGCGTGGCGGCCTGGTCGCGGTCGCCACCGATCTGCTCGCGCTGACCCTGATTGCCGCGCCGGGCGAATGGGGTGCTGACATCGTGGTCGGCAACTCGCAGCGCTTCGGCGTGCCGTTCGGCAACGGTGGCCCGCACGCCGCCTTCATGGCCTGTCGCGACGCGTACAAGCGCTCGATGCCGGGGCGCCTGATCGGCGTCTCGGTGGATGCCGAAGGCAAGCACGCCTATCGCCTCACCCTGCAGACCCGCGAGCAGCACATCCGCCGCGAGAAGGCCACGTCCAACATCTGTACCGCACAGGTGCTGCTGGCCGTGATGGCCAGCATGTATGCGGTGTACCACGGTCCGGAAGGCCTGACCCGCATCGCGCGTCGCACGCATCGCCTTGCCTCGATCCTGGCCGCGTCGCTGCGTCAGGCCGGTCACACCGTGGGTACGGATTTCTTCGACACCCTGCATGTAGTGAACGTCGACGCCGACGCACTGACCACCAAGGCCGAGGCCGCCGGCATCAACCTGCGCCAGATCCATGGCGAGAGCGTCGGCATCAGCCTCGACGAGACCACCACGCGTGCCGACGTAATCGCCCTTGCCGCCTTGTTCGGCGCATACATCGACGACGACGTGCAGGGACGCACTAGTGTCGCGGGAGACAGGATGTCGGGAGCGACCATCGATGAACTGGATGCCGCCACGCCGGACGCACTGCCGACCGCGCTCTTGCGCAAGAGCGCGTTCCTGCAGCATCCGGTGTTCAACACGCACCACAGCGAGCACGAACTGCTGCGCTACATGCGTGCGCTGGCCGACAAGGACCTGGCGATGGATCGCACGATGATCCCGCTGGGCAGCTGCACCATGAAGCTCAACGCCACCGCCGAGATGATCCCGGTGACCTGGCCCGAGTTCGGCAACATCCACCCACTGGCACCGGTGTCGCAGACGCAGGGCTACAAGGAGCTGATCGACGGCCTGGAAGCGATGCTGGTCGAGTGCACCGGCTACGACGCGGTCAGCCTGCAGCCGAACTCCGGCGCGCAGGGCGAATACGCCGGCCTGCTGGCGATTCGCGCCTATCACCGCTCGCGCAACGAAGATCACCGCGACATCTGCCTGATCCCCGAATCCGCCCACGGCACCAACCCGGCCTCCGCGCAAATGTGCGGCATGACGGTGGTGGTGACCAAGTGCGACGCCAACGGCAACGTCGATGTGGAAGACATCCGCCGCGCTGCCGAGAAGTACAGTGACCGTCTCGCCGCGCTGATGATTACCTACCCCTCCACGCACGGCGTGTTCGAGGAAGACATCGTCGCGATCTGCGAGATCGTGCACGCGCATGGCGGTCAGGTCTACACCGACGGCGCCAACATGAATGCGCTGGTCGGCGTGGCCAAGCCCGGCAAGTGGGGCTCGGACGTATCGCATCTGAACCTGCACAAGACCTTCTGCATTCCGCACGGCGGCGGCGGCCCGGGCGTTGGTCCCTGTGCGGTGAAGTCGCATCTCGCGCCGTTCCTGCCGCGCACGCTCGGCGGTGAAGGCAAGGTCGGCATGGTCAGCGCCGCCAGCTACGGTTCCGCCTCGATCCTGCCGATCAGCTGGATGTACGTCACCCTGATGGGCCAGCAGGGCCTGCGCAAGGCCACCCAGGTCGCCCTGCTCAACGCCAACTACATCGCCAAGCGTCTGGCACCGCACTACCCGACCCTGTACACCGGCCGTAACGGCCTGGTCGCGCACGAGTGCATCCTCGACCTGCGCCCGCTCAAGGACGCCACCGGCATCGGTGCCGAAGACGTGGCCAAGCGCCTGTTCGATTTC
>Ga0302311_10005902_pt1 | contig 12825 bp, 9 predicted proteins | sample III_Palsa_N1_3_FD_200449 | JGI IMG/M metagenome (GOLD analysis project Ga0302311, IMG submission 200449) | Peat permafrost microbial communities from Stordalen Mire near Abisko, Sweden - III_Palsa_N1_3 | ecosystem: Environmental > Terrestrial > Soil > Palsa > Peat permafrost | place: Sweden... | reverse complement strand
TCCGCACTCTGTTTCAGGCTGAAATGGGCCGGCACGATCTCAGCGACAATCCGCGCGATCTGGCAAATGCTGCCCGAGCTTATTTACGCGAGCATTTCACTCATACCAAGGTCGCGATCTCCGGCGCCAACTTCGCCATCGCCGAGACTGGCGCGGTGGGGGTGGTGGAATCCGAGGGCAACGGACGGATGTGCCTGACGCTGCCCGAGACGCTGATCTCGATCATGGGGATCGAGAAGGTGCTGCCGCGGTGGCAGGATCTGGAGGTATTTCTGCAACTGCTACCGCGCGCCGCCACCGGCGAGCGAATGAACCCCTATAATTCGCTCTGGACCGGGGTAACGCCGGGTGATGGCCCCAGCGTCTTCCATCTCGTATTGCTGGACAATGGCCGCACCCGGATCCTGGCCGACAGCGTGGCGCGCCAGACCTTGCACTGCATTCGTTGTTCGCGCTGCCTCAACGTCTGTCCGGTGTTCGAGCGCACCGGAGGTCATGCTTACGACTCGATGTATCAGGGGCCGATCGGGGCAATTCTCACCCCGCAATTGCGCGGGTTGGCTGAGGCGGGCTCGCTCGCGTTTGCTTCCAGCCTATGCGGGGCGTGTCACGAGGCCTGTCCGGTGCAGATCGACATCCCCCGCGTGCTGGTGCATCTGCGCGGCGCCTCGGTGGCGGCAACGCGCGGCCGGCCTTCGGTCGAGGGGCTGGCGATGGCGGCGGCGGCACGGATATTCGGCAGCGCCGCGCTGTTCGGGTTTGCCGAAAATGCGGCGGCCAATGTGACCTCGCTGCTGGACCATGATGGCATGATGCCGCGCTTGCCCGGTTTGAGCGCCTGGCAGATGTCGCGCGAATTGCCCGCGCCGGCGAAGCAGTCGTTCCGGGCTTGGTTGAAGGCGCGGGGCAAATGAGCGCGCGGGAGGGGATCTTGGCCGCGATCCGCACCAGCGGTAGTGCCGCCGCTCCGGCGCCGCTCCGCCGCTATCAGCAGGAGGATTTGCTGACACCGGCCGAAGTGCAGGCGCGATTTACCGCCCGCGTCACCGACTACGGCGTGGTGGTGACCCCAGTTCCCGACGAAGCGGCGATCGCCGGCGCGGTTGCGGCGATCTGTGCCGCGCGGGGGATCGCGAGTTTGGCGGTGAGCCCAGACTGCCCCCTGTCGTGGCGGCCCGGCAACGTGGCGGTGATCGAGGATCATCCCTTGCCGATCGAACAATTGGCGGCCATCCCTGCGGCGTTAACGGCGGCGGCGGTTGCTATCGCCGAGACCGGCACGGTGGTGCTGGACGGCGGCCCGGCGCAGGGCCGCCGCGCGATCACCTTGCTACCCGATTTTCATATCTGCGTGGTGTTCGCGACCCAAATCGTCGAGTGCGTGCCTACCGCAATTCGATGTCTGGCGCCGGCTGCTCGTCTGGGCCGGCCGTTCACCTTCATTTCCGGGCCCTCAGCCACCGCCGACATCGAGTTCGACCGCGTGCAGGGCGTTCACGGTCCCCGGCAGCTGGACTTGATCCTGGTCCGAGAAGGCCGAAACTAGAGTATGATGAGTTTAAGTTGAAGGAGCAGGAAAAAGCATCTTTTTTGAAAAAAAGAAGACCTTTCCTGATTCCGACCGATTTCATCTCGCTCTTGCGAACGTCCTGGAGCAGTTTCCGTCAGAGTTAGCCGTGGATTTTTGAAAGTTACCTATTTCGCGCGGCGGCGGCGCTCGGGTGGTTCCGCACTATGCTCGGACCATCCGAGGTCGCGGCTAATGGCGTTCGCCGTCGCGACCACATCGCCCGATAATTGGCCCATGCGGCTGTCGTCCATGTATTGGGCAACGCTTGATAGGCTGATCGCTGCGATGATACGGCCGGAGGCGTCGCGCACCGGTGCCGCGACGCACCGGACTCGGTCTTCATTTTCCTCGAGATCGAAGGTGCGGCCACGCGCCAGGTAGTCACGCATCCGACCCACAAACTCCTCCATCCCGACCCTGCTGTGGGCGAGCGATTCCTCGATCTCCCAACAGCGCCGCCAGGTCGCTTCGGTCTCGTCCAGCAGCAGCGCTTTGCCGAGACCAGTCGAACGCAGAGACTGACGCTCGCCCACCCGTGATTGAAGCTCCACCCGGCGGGTACCATTGATCTTATCTAGGTAAAGCGCGCGCTCGCCTTCGCGGATGCCGAGGTGCACGGTGTCGCCGGTGAGGTTCGAAAGGTTTTCCAAGTGGGGACGTGCGATCCGCGCCAGATTGATCTTCTGGCTCGCGAGATAGCCGAGTTCCAGCAGCTTCGGGCCGAGGTTATAGCCCTCGCGAGGGGCAAAGCTGAGATAGCCGCGCTCGACCAGGGCACTCGCCAGCCGGTGGGTCGTGGTCTTGGTCAAACCGGCGCGGGCGGCCAGATCGGACAAACTGATGGAGCCCTCTGATACCAGCTCAAGCACGTCGAGGCCCCGGAACAAGGTTTGGCTCCCGCTAGGAGATTTGGCCTCCGCGTCGGTGTCGGTCAGCACTGGAGTAGACGGCGTCGATCGCATGATGCGAGGGATTCCTAAACATTGGGCGCAGCTTTACGGGCGCACGTTTGTCTACGCTATATCAGCTCTTGCATTTCACTAAGTGGAACATCATGGCAGGTGTCGTTCATCTTGGCAACGCTATTGCTCTTGATTCAGTCCGCGGCCCGTAACAACGGCAACAAGGCCGGGACGGTTTATGGCGTTGTTTGTTGATGGCAAGTCTCAGTGTCCGTCCGAAATGAACATGCGAGAAACCGATAGGTTGAGGTGTAGAAAGAATCTTCTTTTTGTAAACAAAAAGAAGCAAAAAAACTTTGTCAATCAGGGGTGCACTGATCCATTGGCGCGCGCGCCAAAGTGACAAAAGTTTTTGGCTTCTTTTTTCAAAAAAGATGCTTCTTATCTTCCTTCAACTGATGGATTTTGCTTACTTCCTTTCCGAACGGGCGCTACTTCGTCAATCTGCCGCGATCGCCCCGCGGTACGCCCCGATCAGCTGACTGGCCCGATGCCCCACCTCCGCCGCCGTCCGGCCTGGCTTGTAGATTTCGCCGCCGACGCCAAAGCCGTCGATCCCGGCCGCAATCCAAGGCGCCAGCGTAGCGGCGCCAACGCCGCCGACCGCCAGAATCGTGATGTCGCGCGGGAGCACTTCGCGCACCGCCCGCAAATGCGCGGGACCGTAAGTGCCGGCGGGAAATAATTTCAGAATCCTCGCGCCGGCATCGATCGCCTGAAAAGCCTCCGTCGCACTGGCAAAACCTGGGATTACTGTTAGACTAAGATCGCACGCACGCCGGATCACCCCCGGGTCGACGTTCGGGGCCACGATCAATCTTCCCCCCGCCGCGTGAACCTCATCCACCGCGGCGGCACGCAGCACGGTTCCCGCGCCGCACAGGCAGGTTTTCCCGAATCGTGCCGACAGCAGGGCGATGCTCTCGAGCGCAGCGGGCGAGTTCAGCGGCACCTCAATGCCGCGCACGCCGGCCTGAAAGAGCGCCGCAGCGACGTCGAGCACCTCGGGCGGCGTCACTCCGCGCAGGATCGCGATGATCGGCGGGGCATGATCCGGTAGCAACATTAGATTTCTCCGCGTTTGGTATTGACAAATAGTGCCCGCAACCCCGCGAGCGCGCAGGTGGCGCCGTCGAGATAATTCGCAGCTACACCAAAAGCCTCGAGCGCCTCGCCGTAGCGCGCCGCAAGAGCGGGCTCGCCGATCACCATTACCGACGTCGTAGTGCCAAACCATTGCAGCGCGGCGGTGACGTCGGCGCCGATCAGCAAGCCCGACAGAAAATCCATCGCTTCGTCTCGTGGCATAGCCTCAAGCAGCTGCCGGCTGCGTACTTCGAACAGAAGATGCATGATTGCACCGGCGGGCATCGCTTTAAGCCGTGCAATACCCTTGGCAAATCCTCCGGTTGACCCCGCGGCCGGGTTGCCGTCACCCATGGATAAAACGCTGTGAACGCGCAGCAACGCGAAAATCTCACCAGTCATGGCGGAAAGGAAGCTCTGCACCATGCCATCCTCGACAATCGCCCATTTGGCGTGGGTTCCGGGCAGCACCAGCAAATGGCGTCCGCGCGCGACCGCGGGCATCACCGCCAGCGCCCCGAAGATCTGGGTTTCCTCGCCGCGCATCACATCGGGGGCGCCCAGTGGATTGCGGCAGGACAGGCCCGGAACAATCGCGACCGGTGCATTATCAAGGATGAAACGAACCGCTGCCCGCCGCACCGCCGCCGAGCCGGCGGGACAAGGCACATAAGGGGTTTCGATCCAGCCGATCCGAGTACCCACCATGCCGCAGAGAAACGCCGGCAAAGGCCCGTGCTCGGCGATCCAGCCTTTGCTGAGGGAGCGGAATATCGTCTCCAGCGCGCCGGTCTGCACGCCCACGCCGGGACCATTCGCCCGGCCCAAAACCTCCGCGCCGCGGCACAAAGTCAGACGAAGCGAGGTCGTGCCCCAGTCGCCGGCGATGAAGAGCGTGCTATCTTCCACTGGGGTGCCCCCGGTTGTTGCGATATGACTTATTTGATAAAAGACCGCCCCAACTCAATCGATCGCGCCTTCGGCTATTCCTTCAACTACAAGTTGACAGTATCCGCACTGCGTTTTAGAGACAAGAGCGCGATGATTTTGAGTTGAAGCAGCAAGAAGAATCTTCTTTTTTGAAAAAAAGAAGACTTTCCTTCTTTCCAGATTCCGGCTGATTTCATCTCGCTCTCGAAGCGTGAAATCTCTGCTGATTAAACGGCATTTTGCAACGCAATGCTGCGCAAAACGGCGGCGCTGGGCTTCAATCTGCGCTCAAACGTCAAACGATCGACTGAAGCCAGCCCGAATTTTGTCTTGTAGCCCTGTCCCCACTCAAAATTATCCATCAACGACCAATGGCAGTAGCCAATCACCGGTACGCCCGAAACAATCGCCCGCTGCAATTCAGCCAGCGCGGCGGGTATCAAGGTGCAACGCAGACGGTCGTCCGGCGTGCCCAGACCGTGTTCGGTCACCAAAACCGGCTTGCCGCACATGGCATGCGCATAACTCGCGGCATTGGCCAGAGAGGCCGGAGTGACTTCCTGTCCTTCGGGATTGAGCAATGCGCCCGGTGGCGGGGGTGCCACGCCGGTGGCGGTCCAGCGAAGGGTGATGTAGTTTTGCACGGCGATGAAATCATCAAGCTTCGCGGTTTCCAGCCAGGCGCCGTAAAAATCCTGGCGCCGGGCGTCGCGGATCGAATTCGGTCCGTCCTTCTGGTCGTCTGCAATTGCCAACGCAAAGCCTACCGGCAAATCAGGCCGCACCGACTTGATCGCGTCAAAACCCGCGCGATGGGCGCTCAGCATTATGTCCTGCTTTTGCGCAACATGTGCGAATGTGGCGCCGCCCCCGAAATTCTCGCTGCCGCACCGTCGCCCGGCGGCATCCATCATTGCCTGTTCGGGCGCGAGCGCAGCCGGCGGCGCGAAATAGGCGCCGAGCTTGGCGCCGTTGGGCTCGTTCAGAGTCAACGCATAGGCGATCCCGGCTCCCAGGTGCCGCGCCGCGCGTTCGCAGAAGCGGGCGAACAGCGATGGGGCCTGGGGATTGATCCAGCTCCCGGCAACCGCAAACCAGAGCGGAACCGCGAAATGGTTGAAGGTGATGACCGGTGCTATGCCACGCGCACGGCATTCGTCGATGATTCCTTTGTAATAGTCGAGCATCGCGATCGAGAACCGGCCGGGTTCAGGCTCGATGCGCGACCACTCGATCGAGAACCGGTAGCAGTTCAAACCAATCTTCTTCACCAGATCTAGATCTTTTCGCCATAATTCGAAACTGTTGCAGCCGTCGATGACGGGTTCGCTGTAGGTGGTGGGGGTCACGTTTTCCAGCAGCCAGGTATCGCTGTTGGTGTCGTTGCCTTCAACCTGATGTCCGGCAGTTGAGGCGCCCCACAGGAAGCCGCGTGGAAATCGTCGAGAGGCGGCGGAACTGGACTGGGACCCTGCGAGACTAGTCGATGCGATGGCTGCGGAGGCACTCAATAATGTGCGGCGATTTAACATGATGGCGTGGTCCCCTGATCGAGTTATGCGCCATTTGCTCGGCGCAGTTGATGGGCAAAATCTGCGAGTGGCGCACGGGAGTCGAATAGTTTCACTTCCGCGATGCTTCCCCGCGTGGATCTTGAACCGGGATGAAGTTATTTGTATGCAGCCACTCGATAAAGCTGGCTGACCATTCAGTCGTGGTCGTCCCGGCAACGCCAAGCCCGAAACCATGGCCACCGTGCTCATAGAAGTGCAACTCGACCGGTTTGCCTGCGGATTGCCAGCTCTCGATAACACCGAATCCCTGGTGTCCGAACAGTGGGTCGTCGGCCGCCAAGGCGGCGAAAATCGGTGGCGCGTCGGGCGGAACGCTGACGGGGGTCATCGGCCCATAGATTAACCCGAGGAACGCCGGTGCCTCCGTTGGCGGAGCGCTCAGTGTCAGGTTCAGGGCGGTGATGGCGCCCGCAGAAAAGCCGAGCACCCCGACGCGGTGTGGATCAACGCCCCAGCCGCCTGCGCGCGCGCGCACAAACCGAAGCGCCGCCCGCGCGTCCTCGAGTGACTGCGTTGGCTGAGTGAGATCTAAATGATTTGCGCCGTGGGCTAGCATGGCGTCCATCTGTGCCTTGAAAGCCGCTAGGTCCGTCGGGGTGGAGACCAACCGATATTTTAGGACAAAAGCCGCCACGCCGTGATCGGCCAACCAGTGCGCGACCCGCCAACCTTCCAGGTCCATGGAGAGCGTCCGGAAGGCCCCGCCTGGCAGCACAATAGCCGCGGCTCCGGTTGCCCTGCCCGGGGCCGGAAGAACGGGGGTGAGTGTTGCTCGCGAGACATTTCGTGCAGAGCGTAGGCCCCTGTAGGCAAACCAGCTTTCCGCCGGCATATTTGTGAGCACGCCGGTTCCCAGCGGAATGGCGCCCGGATCGGGCGGCGCTGCGATGGACTGCATGCCGAGCGCTGGCTGCGCTTTCACGGCAGCGGGTGTGAGCGCTAGCCCCGCCGCCAACACGGCTACTCCGAACCAACGCGCTTTATGCTCGGTTAATCCGCCCGCTACGTGATCGCCCTTAAGAAACATCAAGCTCGTCTCTCCTACCGGAAGATAGTTTATTCAAAACGTATCCAGGTCATGAGCGACGTCGACCTCGCCGTTAAAAGTCTTGCGAGCGCCAGCAACGAGCCTTGGCGCGATCATATTCGTCGGGCCGATTATCGCGAGATGAGTGAAGACCAACCTGCGAATATGCGCGGCCGTTGCGATCCGACCGGCCTCCTCGGGCGTCAGATGCTGGGTTACCAGGTGCGTGGTTAAGGTAGCTTTCTCCGCCGCTGTCATATTAGGCTGGCGAGCCTCGGCGTCGCCGATGATGCTTGGCAAATCGATCACCTCGCTGACCAGCAAATCGGCCCCTTGCTCCAGCCTCGCCACCGCATCGCTTGGACCCGTATCGCCGGTGTAGCCGACAGAATATCCGTCCTGGTCGAAGCGATAGGAAAGTGACTGGGTGCTGGGGTTAAGCGAGTGGCCGGGTGGCTTGTCAAAGTGGGTGTTGCGCACAGCCCGCACGCGAACGCCATCAACGATGAAGTCGGAGCCGTCTCTCACGATCACCACCTTGACGAACGTATCGGGCGGCGGGTTTTGCAGATCGCTTGCGCTGTTCACGATCAGGGATGCAGGCTTCATTGATTGCAGCAGCCCCGCCACAACGACGTCCGTTCCGGGCGGCCCATAGATCGTGATGGCGGTGTGGGCGCCTCCCATCCAGCGCAGGCCAATCAGACCCTCTAGGCCCGCGATGTGGTCCATGTGCACGTGGCTGAGAAAGACGACATCAACCTGTGCTGCCTGATAGCCCGCGGCGGCGAGACGCTCCACGGTGCCTGCCCCGCAATCGATCAGCCAAGGTTTCCCATTGACCAGCATCATGTTTGCGGGTTGCGACCGGTCTGTCTTGATAAAGGGCCCACTATCGGTGCCTAAGGTTGTCCAGACCAGCGGGTGCGCGGATTGTGTCCCCGACGCCTGCGAAAGCCCGGCGAAAAGCGAAACCGAGGCCCACAGAGCGACCGTGACTCGACGTCGATGATCCATGTTTTTCCTGCACCTTTTAATATCAATAGCCTCACCTGGTCCCACGTCAGCCCTATTTCCAGACCAGAGCCTTGCGGCCCGTCTCGCGCCGCTTGCGCCACATCGTCGCATACATCACGATCCCGGATATTGAGAGGTAGATCATTGCGAATCCGGAAAGCAGGTCCATCCATCGCCCGGTCAGCCCAAAATAGTCGCCGCGATGAATTCGCTTTGCCGTCTGGTGCGCTTCCCACCCGAATGGCAACGGCATTGCGGGATAGCCGGCCTCCGTTGTTGTCATCGCAGCACCAGTGCGGGCGTTATAAACCAGCTGGCGGGACGTAGGTCCGCCGGTGACAACGATCCCCTGTTCATAGTCGGCAAATTTGCGCAGGCGTACAACCTTGATCGGCTCGTCGGCCGCGTCCCTTTGTGCCGCAGCCAGGGTGACGTCCAGCATCGACCGAAGGTGCGTGTCCTCAGCGGCGCTCAAGCTGTACTCGTTCACGGGCATCGGGGGCGGCAGTGGAACGAGATGGAAGGTTACTGCGATGCCCAGGTATAGGCTCTCGAAGGCGAGCCACGCTCCGCTCAAGACGACGATCGAGAGCCACGCTGCTGCTATAATGGAAGTGGCGCGATGCACGCTGCGCCACATTCCGCCAGCAGACCAGAAAATGCCGGTGCTGCCAATCGTCCTGCGGGCTCGATAGAGCTTCAGCCATATTCCGACGCCCGTTACGATAAGAGTGCCCAACCCAATCGCGACCAAGACGTTGATGAGCAGAGCCCAATTCCCAAACGCCGTCATGCGATGGAGATGTTTGAAGTCGTTCCGTGCCGAAATCGGCGACTCATCGTCATGATGATCGACTTTGACGTGCCCGATTACCGTGCCGGTTGAAGGATCGATGCTGAGGTGGCCTTGGTCCACCCCCACTTGGCCGACCGGCGTCGCACCCGCCATGCGGAACTCGATATAGTCGATAGGTTTGGCGCCTAGTGCTGTCCGAGCGGCCGCCACGGTCGTTCTGAGGGCGTTCTGGTAATCGAACTTCACCGGCAGTGCGGCCGCAGCGTAATCGGCGACCTGCCGCACGGCGTAGAAACCGGGCCCGTCGAACGCCTCACGCATCGCTTGAACGTTGGGATCTGTAGCAGGGTAGGACAGCAAGATTGAGCGCAAATCGGTGAGCTGGATCATCGTGCCGGTCGCGCCGAGAAAGAGGGTGAACAGGGCGATAGGAAGCGCGATAAACCGGTGGATCGATCGAAGCTGCTGCATCTTCTTATGCGACCTTCGCGATGGTAGTGGTGCGCCCAGATTGGGCAATCAAAATGTCGGGAGCGGGACCAATGAGTACGGCTGCAGAGTAACCGGTCCGATCAATCCGTACTGCTGTTTGGCGCGATCCTTCAGAACGACGTCCAAAGTTCTCAGCCGGTTGTTCAAAGTGGTTGCTACCCTTATCGAGATCGCGTTTCGGCCCGCACGAAGGAAGTTGCTGATATCGACCTCGGCCGACAGTTGATCTGAAAACGGCACTTGCCGGCCGTTCACAATGATAGTGAATGAGTCGAAGACTTGTCCCACGTGAAGAATGGCGCCGTTCAAGCGTGACCACGACGATGGCAGGGTCACATCAGTCGTGTACACACCAACGCCGGAGGCGTCTGCGAGGGCGGGGATCTCTGGCCAGGGTCGGAGCCCCCTCAGTGTCAGGTGTACGCTGGACTTCGATGTCTGCGTTGCCTTTGTGCCCACAGTCGAGAACGGATTAGCCGGACGCCAATCTTCCGCATCGAGAATCCATGTTTGACCGGTGAGATCGAGGGCGGGCGGGCTGGGCCCGATGGTCGAAAGGATCGTTTTGCCGTTGCTTAATATGGTCCGATACTGCCCCGCTTCGGCTGCGCCCACAAACACACCGCCGTCAGCGCGGCTCCGAACGACGCTCGCGGTCGTAGAGGTTATAAACCAACCTTTCCGACGATAGCCGAACCGCTCGGGATCAGTGGTCAATATGATAACTTTGCTGGCCTCCTTGGCCAGGCTGACATGGACCGTGACGGTAGAATCCGTTTTCGAATAGACCTCGATCGGCTTGATCGAGCCGTCCCATGGATCCAGCAAGAATGGCTCACCGGTGCCATTCAACGTAAAGGAAGTGTCGACCGGCTCACCCGTCGCAGGATCAAATATCGTCGCGGGCTCGCTTGGCACTACATCTTGGCTCTGATTATACAACCAGTAAAAATCGGTATCGGCGTCCTTACGGTGAACCGAGAGCACAGGGCCCGGGGTGGCGGGTTGCGCCGCCGGCAGCACGCCTATCCTTGCCAGCAGGCCAGGAACGTCCGCTTCCGCGGCGACGACATGGGTGTGGGGATTGGTGAGCAGCTGAGACATCAGCGCGCGAACTTCGTGATCCGCGGAGGTATCGAGTCCAGGGACGGCCGATGGGCCTTTGCCGACGATGATGATGGGCAGACCTTCCTCAGCAAAACCGAGCAGCTTTCGCGCGGTCGCCACCGGCATCGATGTGCGCGAGGTAGCGACGGTAGGGAGTTGAGTGCTGTCGTAGATAAGCGCTTTATAGCCCGGTCCCACGGCCGCGAGCTGGCCGGATGACACGGTCGCATTAGGCATATCGAGCAACCCGGGGTTCAAATAATCCCTGGTGTAGCCGGCCTGCGCAAGGGCGGGATCGTGCCAATACTGCAGGCCGCCTTCGACGTAGGGCTGTGGCCAGACATAATTTTGCATATAAACGGCGACATCGACCTTGGCGTCACCCTGGGTCAGCACCTCCTGCATTCGTGCGAAGTAGTCGTTGTACCCTTCGGCATCGATCCAATCCGGGTCGCGCGGCCCCCAGGAATTTCCGAAGCTGTTTGGAAACATCGAATAACCGGGCCAGTGAGCATCGTCGGCGATGTCATATGGGTAAATGTGGTAGATGAGCTTGGTGACCCCACCCGCATAAGCGCGGTTCACGTGGGTGACCTGATCCTTGAAACTCTGGGCATAGGCGCCATTAACCACCGCCGACCCTTCGAGCGAGTACCACGACTGGCGCTTCATGTGATTTGCCGAGGCTTCAGGTAGATAATTGTCGACCACGTCGCCGTACCAAAGCGTTTCGGTTTCGGGCTTGTCCAACGCGGCTGCGGCCTCGATCAGATCAATCGACTCGATGTTGTCGCCATATGGCTGGAGCAGAATATGGCGGTTGTAATGCAATGCCCAGCGCTTCAGGGGCTCAATGTGGTTGTGCAGCCACAGATCCGTTCTGGCCTGATCGAAGTCGTTGCGAAATCTGACTGACGTCACATCGTCGAATTGAAACGCGAGTGCCGGAGGCTGCCAACTCGTGGCCGGTTGCCTTAGCAAGAGCGGGAGATACGGCAGAACCGAATAGCCCGTTTGGGCTTTGAAGTCCGCCTCCATCGAGTTGCTCCACGTTTCGGTCGGATCACCGCGATAAGCGGAGTGTGAGTCGAAAAAGAAGTCTCCGCCGTTTTTGGTCAGTTCCTCCGCTATAGGGGCAAAAAAGCGATCGAGGCTGTCGGTGAGGGTCCTGGTGCCCTCGCGCGTGAGCAGATCTGGCTGGGCCAGATAGCCTGTGGACCAGATCGCCAGAACAACCCACTGTCCCGGCCCGGGTGGCGTCCAATTTAGTTGTCCATCACTTACGGCTCCTGCCACGCCATTTAGTGCGGTCGGTATCACGTGGCCAGTAAGATCTATTCTTGTCGCCGCGTCGAGCGTAGCTAGCTTACCGATCACACATATGCCGGAACATCTGTAGGCCTGAACCGCTACGAGGGATTTGCGCGAGACTTTGCCTGGAGCGGGCAGTATTCCGGAAAACGGAGTGGATGTGTTCGCGACCGCCTCTCCAAAGACCAGCGTCTTTCGTGCCTGATCATCATCAATAGAAAAGCCGGCGGGAGCATTAATCGGACCACCAAAAAACGTGACTTTTATGTTCAGATTATTTGCGAATTTGAGGAGCTCCCGGAGCTGCTCGGTTGTTGGGTAGGCGCCATTTTGACCAAGCTCGACCCCAGCCACGCCCGCCGCCTTGATTTGCCGCAGCTCCTTCTCCAGCTCCGGGACCGCCACACTTACGGGCAGATCCCATCGCACCCATGGGCGGTCCGCAGGGGAAGGATTAAGGAACGAGTCCCTGGTCAAATTGCTCCCGAGCAATGGCGTTCCCGGAACCCAAGCGGCATTTTCATGCGTGGCAGCATGGCCAATAGACGCAATCGTTGTCGCCGTGAGGGCAAGAGCCAACATCCAAGATCGGCGCCCCATTCGTCGCTTTATCACGGACCGACTTTCATTGACCACGCAACCCTCCCTCAAAGTAAGCGGAAATCCCCGTCCTCTTCGGTTGAGCGATTCCCCCTGGGGCCGCCACGAACCGTCGCTCGTCCATTTCAGACCCACTTACTTTTGCTTCTGTGGGTAACTCGTTCCGTTTTGTGGAAGCCAACCATACATATCGGTATGCTCTCAGGCGCCTAAATCGTCAACACCGGTCAAGGAGAAGCGGAGCGGACTGTGCGCCTTCAAATTTTTGGCACCGAACCGCAGGGGAATCGCACTTCAAACACCGTGAGAGGTAGATCGAGGCTTGCGCGGCTTCGGGGTGATCGACTCTACCG
>Ga0302311_10005893_pt1 | contig 12843 bp, 11 predicted proteins | sample III_Palsa_N1_3_FD_200449 | JGI IMG/M metagenome (GOLD analysis project Ga0302311, IMG submission 200449) | Peat permafrost microbial communities from Stordalen Mire near Abisko, Sweden - III_Palsa_N1_3 | ecosystem: Environmental > Terrestrial > Soil > Palsa > Peat permafrost | place: Sweden... | reverse complement strand
CGTCGAGGCCACATGGCGACGTATCGGCCAACTCCTCGACTGCTTCAGCCCATCCGAGTGCGCAAACTACATCGCTAACTCAGGATACGCTTCAACGTGACGGGATCACGCTCTAGCTCTTCACCTTCACATAGCTCCCCGGCGCGTCTTCGAGCGGCTTCAGCGGGCCCTTGGCCGGGTCGCGGGCGGGGATCTCGCCGCCGGAGCGGGCCTTCAGCCAGGTCATCCACTCGGGCCACCAGGAGCCGGGGTGCTCGACCGCGCCCGCCATCCATTCCTCGACCGTCGCCGGCAGCGCCGGGTTGGTCCAGTGCTGGTACTTCTTCGCGTCCGGATGGTTGATCACCCCGGCGATGTGGCCCGAGCCCGCCATCATGAAGTTGACCGGCCCGCCGAACAGCTTCGCGCCCTTGTAGACCGAGCGGTAGGGGGCGATGTGGTCCTCGCGCGAGGATTGGACGTAGATCGGCGTCTTCACCTTGCCTAAGTCCAGCCGCACGTTGTCGAGCACCAGTTCACCCTTCGCCAGGGCGTTCTCGCCGTAGAACTTGCGCAGATAGAAGAGGTGCAGCGTCTTCGGCATCCGCGTCTGGTCGGCGTTCCAGAAGAGGAGGTCGAACGGCCTGGGCTCCTTGCCCATCAGGTAGTTGTTGACGAAGAAGCTCCAGATCAGGTCGTTGGAGCGTAGCGCGTTGAAAGTGTCGGCCATCGCCTGTCCGGAGAGCACGCCGCCGCTGGCGTCCATCATCCCCTCGAGCTGCTGCAGCCACTCCTCGTTGGTGAACAGCAGCAGGTCGCCGGCCTCCGAGAAGTCCTGCTGGGCGGCGAAGAAGGTCGCCGAGGCGATCCGCGTATCGCCGCGCGCGGCCATGTGAGCGAGGGCGCAGGAGAGCAGGGTGCCCCCGATGCAGTAGCCGACGGTGTTGACCTGGCTCACGCCCGCCTGGCGCATCACCGCGTCGGTGGCGGCGTAGATACCTTCCTTGAGGTAGTCTTCGAAGGTGCGGGTGGCCAGCGTGGCGTCCGGATTGACCCAGGAGGTGACGAAGACGGTGATCCCCTGGCTCGTCAGCCAACGGATCATCGAGTTCTCGGGCCTGAGGTCGAGGATGTAGAACTTGTTGATCCAGGGCGGGAAGATCAGCAGCGGAATCTCGCAGACATGCTCCGTGGTCGGATCGAATTGCAGGATCTGGATCAGCTCGTTCTGGAAGATCACCTTGCCGGGCGCGGTGGCGACGTTCTCGCCCACCTTGAACTGGCTGAAGTCGGTCTGGCTGATCGAGAGCTGGCCGCCACCGCGCGTCAGGTCGGCGGCGAAGTTCTCCATCCCTTTCAGCAGGCTCTCGCCCTCGGTCTGCATCGCCTCGCGCAGCGCCGCCGGATTGGAGAGCAGGAAGTTCGAGGGCGAGAACGCGTCGGTGAGCATCTTGGTGAAGAACTCGACCCGCCGCTTGGTTATCGGCTCGACGCCCTCGACCCCGCCGACCAGTTCGTTCAGCCAGTCGGAGGTGATCAGGTAGGACTGCTTGATCACGTCAAAGACCGGGTTCTGGCTCCAGTCGGGATCGGCGAAGCGCTTGTCGCCCTTGCCCGGCTGCGCGACCTCGACGCTCGGCTCGCCGTGCACGCGCTGGGCGGCGGACTTCCACAGGTCCATGTAGCGACCGAAGAGGTCGGCCTGGGCGCGCATCAGCCGGTCGGGGTGGGCGGCGAGGCGGCCCATGACCTCGGTAAGGGCCGGGGCGACGTGGAACGGGTCGGCGTTGAGCGCCGCCGGCCGGTCGGCCTGGCGCAGCGCCGCCTCGGCGATCGCGCCCTGGGCGGTCATGGCGGCGCGGGCGAGGTTGAGCGACAGCCGCTCCAGGCTCTCGCGCTGGCTGGTGCTGAGCGCCTCCAGGCTGACGCTGGCGGCGACTGCCGGCTCGCGTGCGGCCGGCTTGGGAGCGGCGGGCGCCGTCGCGGCGGTGGCGGCGTCCCGAAGGCTCGACGCGGCGGGGGTCGCCTTCGGCTTCGAGGCGCGCTTCTTGCGGGCCGGCGCCGGGCGCGGGCTAGCCGCGGAATCTGTCATGGGAAGTCTCCTCCGCTCGCCTTGTTGGTCTTTTGGGGTCCGCCCTTCCTTCCCACCCGATGATGACATAAGACCCACCGCAATGAACGGTTTCCGGGCCATCTTTGCAAGCGCCACGGCCATGCTGGCGGCGATGGCCGCGACTGGCGTGCTGGCCGCGCCGACAACGCCGCCCACGCCGGCGCCGCAAACCACCGCCGCGATCGCCGCCGCGCGGCAATCCGCGCCCTATCCGAGCCTCGCCTCGGTGCCGCCCAAGCCCACCGACGTGCGGCCCGTCAGCGCCTGGAAGACGGCGGTCCTGGCGAGCGAAGCGCAGCGCGACGAGCTGATGAAGCTGGCGGCGGCCGAACCCTGGACGCTGCACGACACCGACGCCTGGGCGGCCGAGGAACGCGAGGCCGCGAGCCCGCCGCCGCCGATTACCACCGCGTCTTCGCAAGCCGACACCGAGGCCTTCGCCGCGGCCCTGCGGGCGCGAGCTACCCCGCCTCCGCGGAAGCGATAGGCCCCCGCGGAGGCGCATCCGGCCGCAAACCTGCTTGGCGGACCCCAGCACGGGGTCTATCCCTCGAATGCGCCGCCCGAGCGGCAGACTCGCCCCCCATGACCCCCGATTTTCCCCGCATCCGACGCCTCCCGCCCTACGTCTTCGAGGAGGTGAACCGCCTCAAGGCCCGCCTGCGCGCCGACGGCGTCGACATCATCGACTTCGGCATGGGCAATCCCGACATGCCGACGCCGAAGCACATCGTGCAGAAGCTGATCGAGACCGCCCGCGATCCCAAGTCCGGCCGCTACTCGGCCTCCAAGGGCATCCCCGGCCTGCGCCGCGCCATGGCCGGCTACTACGAGCGCCGCTTCGGCGTGAAGCTCGACCCCGACCGCGAGGTGATCGCCACCCTCGGCTCCAAGGAGGGCTTCGCCAACCTGGCCCAGGCCGTCACCGGGCCGGGCGACGTGATCATCTGCCCCGATCCCGCCTATCCGATCCACGCCTACGGCTTCATCATCGCCGGCGGGGTGATCCGCCAGGCGCCGGCGCTGTCGCCGGAAGAATATCTCGCCGGCGTCAGCCGCGCGGTGCGCGACTCGGCGCCGCCGCCGAAGGTGCTGGTGCTCAGCTACCCGTCCAATCCCACCGCCCAGTGGGTCGACCTCGACTTCTACAAGGACGCGGTGGCGCTGGCGAAGAAGCACGACCTGCTGGTGCTGTCCGACATCGCCTATTCGGAGATCTATTTCGAGAATAACCCGCCGCCCTCGATCCTGCAGGTCGACGGCGCCAAGGACATCGCCGTCGAGGTCAATTCGCTCTCCAAGACCTACGCCATGGCCGGCTGGCGGGTCGGCATGGTGGTGGGCAACGAGCGCATGTGCGCGGCGCTGGCGCGGGTGAAGTCCTACCTCGACTACGGCGCCTTCACGCCGATTCAAGTCGCGGCGGTGGCCGCGCTCAACGGACCGCAGGACTGCGTCGACGTGATCCGCGCCACCTACAAATCGCGCCGCGATGTGCTGGTGAGTTCCATGGCCCGCGCCGGCTGGGAGATTCCCGTGCCGGCGGCCTCGATGTTCGCCTGGGCGCCGCTGCCCGAGGCGTTCCGCGAGGCCGGCTCCATGGCCTTTTCCAAGCTCTTGATCGAGAAGGCCGGTGTCGCGGTCTCGCCGGGCGTCGCCTTCGGCGAACACGGGGAGGGCTATGTGCGCATCGGCCTGGTCGAGAACGAGCACCGCATCCGTCAGGCCGCGCGCAATGTGAAGAAGTTCCTCGAGCAGTCCGGCCAGCACCTCAGCGCGGCGCGTGAAGCCGCCCTGGCCGGAGCCTCGAAATGAGCGGGAAATCCTTGCGCATCGGCGTCGCCGGCCTGGGCACCGTCGGCGCCGGCCTGTTGAAGCTGATCGACGAGCGGCCGCTGTTCGCGCCGGCCGGCCGCGAGGTGGTGGTCACCGGCGTCTCCGCGCGTTCCCGAAAACGCCCGCGTCCGTTCGACATCTCCAACCTGCCCTGGTTCGACGACCCGGCGGCGCTGGCCGCCTCGCCGGACAACGATCTCTTCGTCGAGCTGATCGGCGGCTCCGACGGCCCGGCCAAGGTCGCGGTGGAGACGGCGCTCAAGGCGGGCAAGCCCGTGGTCACCGCCAACAAGGCGCTGATCGCCGAGCACGGGGCCGAGCTGGCCGCGCTCGCCGAGGCCAATGACGTCCCGCTGCTGTTCGAAGCGGCGGTGATGGGCGGCACGCCGGCGGTGAAGATGCTGCGCGAGGCCATGGTCGGCGACGAGGTCGAGCAGGTGGCCGGCATCCTCAACGGCACCTGCAACTACATCCTCACCGAGATGGAGGCGACCGGCCGCTCGTTCGCCGACGTGCTGGCCGACGCCCAGCGCCTGGGCTACGCCGAAGCCGACCCGACCATGGACGTCGGCGGCTTCGACGCCGCGCACAAGATCACCATCCTGGCCGCCCTGGCCTTCGGCTGCGCCCCCACCTACGCCGCCGCGGAGATCGAGGGCGTCGAGGCGATCGAGCCGATCGACATCCGCATGGCCAAGGATCTCGGCTATCGGATCAAGCTGGTGGCCAGCGCGGTGAAGTCGGCGGAGGGCGTGGCGGTGAGCGTCCACCCGGCGCTGGCGCCGCTGGCCCATCCGCTCGCCCAGGCCGGCGGCCCGCTCAACGCCCTCTTCATCGAGGGCCGGCGGATCGGCCGCATCTTCATCCAGGGCGCAGGCGCCGGCGCCGGTCCCACCGCCGCGGCGGTGGCCGCCGACATCGCCGACGTGATGACCGCCGCGCGCCGGCCGGTGTTCCAGGTCCCGGCCGCGCAGCTGAAGCCGTTCGCCGCCGTCGACGCCAAGCGCCAGGTCGGCCGCGCCTATGTGCGCCTGCTGGTCCGCGACCAGCCGGGTGTGCTGGCGGGCGTCACCGAGACCCTGGCCGAGGGCGGCATCTCGATCGACAGCTTCCTGCAGCGCCCGGTCGAGGACGCCGGCGGCGTGCCGATCGTGCTGACCACCCACGCGGCGCCGGAAGAGACGCTGCTGGCCGCGCTCAGGCGCATGCAGAAGCTGAAGGCGCTGATCCAGCCGCCGCGCATGATCCGCATCGCTCACATCTGAGAATCCGCCGACAATGCACAAAATCGGCGCTGGAGACGGCTTGATGAGTTCAGACATGCTGGATCGCAACCTGGTGATGGAGGCGGTCCGCGTCACCGAAGCGGCCGCCATCGCCGCCTGGGCGCTGGCCGGGCGCGGCGACGAGAAGGCCGCCGACCAGGCCGCCGTGGACGCCATGCGCACCGCGCTTAACGAGCTCTCGATCGACGGCGTCATCGTCATCGGCGAGGGCGAGCGCGACGAAGCGCCGATGCTCTACATCGGCGAGAAGGTGGGCAAGGGCGACGGCCCGCGCATCGACATCGCCCTCGATCCGCTGGAAGGCACCACGCTCACCGCCAAGGCCATGGCCAACGCCCTGGCGGTGATGGCCTGGGCGCCGGCCGGCACCATGCTGAACGCGCCCGACACCTACATGGACAAGATCGCCTGCGGCCCGGGCCTGCCAGCCGGCGTCATCGATCTCGACGCCAGCCCCGCCGACAACGCCCGCGCCATCGCCAAGGCCAAGGGCCTCGATGTGCATGAGATCACCGTCTGCGTGCTGGATCGCCCGCGCCACGCCGAGATCATCGCCTCGCTGCGCGAGGCCGGCGCCCGCGTCCACCTGATCACCGACGGCGACGTCGCCGGGGTGATCAACACCACCGATCCCGACACCGGCGTCGATCTCTATGTCGGCCAGGGCGGCGCGCCCGAGGGCGTGCTGGCCTGTGCGGCGCTGAAGTGCGTCGGCGGCCAGTTTCAGGGCCGCCTGGTGTTCCGCAACGCCGACGAACGGCTGCGGGCCGAGCGGCTGGGGATCACCGACCTCGACAAGAAGTACGACCTGCACGAGATGGTCCGTTCCGACGCCATCTTCGCCGCCACCGGCGTCACCAATGGCGCCCTGCTGGAGGGCGTGAAGTTCGCCGGCGGCTTCGTCACCACCGACAGCCTGGTGATGAATTCCTCGACCCGCACGGTGCGCCAGGTCCGCATGAAGCGGGCGCTCTGAGCGTGGCGCCGGCCGCGGCCCGCCAGGTCGACCTCGCGCCCACGGAGGATGACTTCCTGGGCGTGGCCCGATCGGTGAGCGGTCGCCGCTGGCGCCGGCGACCGGCCGACGAGCGCCAGGTGCACGAGATCGGCCTGCGGCACGGCCTGGACGAGCCCCTGGCCCGCGCCCTGGCCTCGCGCGGCGTCACCGCCGAGACCGGCGAGAGCTACCTCAGACCGACGCTGAAAGCCTTGTTCCCCGACCCCTCCAGCTTCACCGGCATGGACGAGGCCGCGCGGGTGCTGCTCGACGCCCTCGATACCGGCCGGCCCACCGTCGTCTTCGCCGACTACGACGTCGATGGCGCCTCCAGCGCGGCGCTGCTGGTGCGCTGGTGGCGCGCGATGGGGCGCGAGCTGCCGATCTACGTCCCCGACCGGATCACCGAGGGCTATGGCCCCAGCCCCGCGGCGTTCCGCCGCCTGCGCGAGGCCGGCTACGAGCTGGCGGTGACGGTGGACTGCGGCGCCGCCGCCTATGACGCCCTCAACGCCGCCGGCGAGATCGGGCTCGAGGTGGTGGTGATCGATCACCACCTGATGCGCGAGGAGCCGCCGCTGGCCCGCGTCCTGGTCAATCCGAACCAGCCGGGCTGCTTGTCGGGGCAGGGGGTGCTGGCCGCCGCCGGGGTCACCTTCGTGTTGCTGGCGGCGCTGACCCGCGAGGCGCGTCGGCGCGGCTGGTTCGAGACCAAGCCCGAGCCGGATCTGCGCCAGTGGCTCGACCTGGCCGCCCTGGGCGCCATCTGCGACGTGACCCAACTCACCGGCTTCAACCGCGCCCTGGCGTCCCAGGGCCTGAAGGTGATGTCCAACTGGGCAAATGTGGGCCTGAAGGCGCTGCTCGACGTCGCCGGCTCCAAAGGGCCGGCGGGCGTCTTCCACGCCGGCTTCGTGCTCGGCCCGCGCATCAACGCCGGCGGCCGCATCGGCCGCGCCGATCTCGGCGCCCGGCTGCTTTCCACCGACGATGCGGCCGAGGCGCGGATGCTGGCCGAGGAGCTCGACGCGCTCAACGCCCAGCGCAAGGGTGTCGAGACCCAGATCCTCGAAGCCGCCATCGCCAACATCGAGGCCGGCGCCAACTTCGATCCCGCCGCGCCCGCCATCGTGGTGGCGGAGGAGGGCTGGCATCCGGGCGTCATCGGCATCGTCGCCAGCCGCCTGCGCGAGCGCTACCGCCGTCCGGTGGTGGTGATCGGCCTCGACCGCGCCGCCGACATCGGCAAGGGCTCCGGCCGCTCGCAGCCGGGCGTCAACCTCGGCCGCGCGATCCAGGCGGCCTACGACGAGGGCCTGCTGCTGGCCGGCGGCGGCCACGCCATGGCGGCGGGCCTGACGATGCGCCCCGCGTCCGTGCCTGAGTTCCGCGCCTTCCTCTGCGAGCGCCTCGCCGCCGAGATGGTCACCGCCACCGCCGAGGACGCGCTCGAAATCGACGCCCTGGTCACCCCCGGCGCTGCGGCGCGGCCGCTGTTCGAGAGCTTCCAGGCCCTGGAGCCGTTCGGCCCCGGCAATCCGGAGCCGATCTTCGCTATCGCCGACGTGCGCATCGAGCGGGTGACCCCGATGCGCGGCGGCCACGTGCGCTGCAGCCTGGTCGACTCCAGCGGCCGCAGCGTGCGCGCCATCGCCTGGCGCAGCGCCGACACCCCGATCGGCCGCCGCATCGAGGCCGGCGGCGGCTCCGTCCACGCGGTCGGCAAGCTGAAGCCCGACGATTGGAACGGCCGCAACACCGTCGAACTGGAAATCGAAGACCTCGCCGATCCGCGCAGCGTCTGAGACCTTCGCCGGCCCGCTTGCGTGGCGCGGCGACGGCGGATATATCCGCCGCTCCCTCCCGCGAGGGCCCTTCGTCTATCGGTTAGGACATCAGATTTTCACTCTGGAAAGAGGGGTTCGACTCCCCTAGGGCCTACCAAACAGCCGCTGTGGATATGCGGCCGACCTCCGAGAGCCCGCCAAACAGGCCTGATGTGGCGCGGGCGAAATATGCACTGGCCTTCAACAGCTTATGCATCGTCCGGCGCCGTCATAATCCGGCTTGTTGTCAGCTGGTTTGACGGCGGCCACCTCTGATTGTCCAGCCACCACCTCCGGGGAGCGCATGCAGGTCAAGATTTTCAAGAGTACGTCGACCGAGAAGATCGAGCAGGAAGTCAACTCATGGCTGGCCCTCCTTAGTGACGAGGCGGTCATCACAAAGACCGAAACCTCGGTGGCGGATCGCTCGACCATCAACAGCACGACGTCGCAAACCGTGATCGTCTTGACTGTCTGGTACGAGGAACCAGACAGATTCGAATGAGTTGGCGGGGCCTCGGTTCGCGAGCCTTCAACCGCTAACGAAAGGGCCGCCCCGAGGGGAGGGACGGCGCCGCGGCGGCGTATCGCCCTGGCGGCGTGCTTCGCCGGCGCCGGCGACAAGACGCCCACAGCTTGCGGCTGCACGGCAGCGTTGCCGCGTTAGCGTTGTCCGTGCATAGATGGCGTCGGTCGGGGGACTGGGCCATGAAACGATTGGCGGCGGTCGCCGCTTTGGCGGTGCTGGCCGCTTGCTCGCCCAAGGGCGCACAGATTCCACCCGACCCGGCGCATTGGGACCAGATCGCCGACAAGGTCAAACAGCTTTCGCCTGAAGATCGCCGCTGAGCCGACCGGGACGAAGTAGAGCGGCGCGTGAAGACTGGCGCGCGCCGCGTTGAGCAGTATGGCGCGGCTCCGCCGCGCGCCGACACCTGCATCGAAAGTCGTTCCACGCCGATCGACCGAGCCAAGCGGCCGGCGATCACTCGACAGCAAGCAGGACGCCGCCCGCGCGACGCCGATCAGTCGCGCGCAGGCGATGTCCGCCCTAACACCACGGATTTCCCGAGGTGTTCCAACTATATGAACAGCGTCAACCCTCGCACTTTTGCGGTATCGGCGCGGTGCGATACCGAGCTTGAGCGTGCGACCGAAGACCGCGCAAGCGTTCATCCTTGCGGCAAAATATTGACGGGTCTGCAATCCCGAGAACAATGTTATAGTGAGGGGCTCGTCCGAACTTAAATTCTAGGGCGGGACGAATTCGAGGGGCGGATGTCGGAACAGGTTTTTGGGGAGGCGCAGCCATTCGACGACCCGGTGCGGATCAGCGGCCGGGTGAAATGGTTCGATGCCGGCAAGGGTTACGGGTTCGTGGTGCCTGACGATCCGAGCCAGACAGGGGCGAGGGACGTGCTGCTGCACGTGACATCGCTGCGCAACATGGGCCGCGAGCAGGCGCTCGAAGGCTCGGTCATCGTCTGCGATGTGGTGAAACGGCCGAAGGGCTGGCAGGTCTCCGACATCGTCGATCTCGACGAGACCTCGGCCGCCCCGGCCCCCGAGCGTCCGCGCCGTCCCTTCGACGACGGCGGCGGTCACGGGTTCCGCCGCGATCGGGGCGGCGACGACGGACGTCACCGGGGCGGCCCGGCCGCCGGTGGCAGCCGGTTCGAGACCGTGCGCACCCAGCGGCGTCCATCGGCTCCGCGCGGGCCGCTGGAACGGGCCAAGGTCAAGTGGTTCAATCGCACCAAGGGCTACGGTTTCGTGGTCCGCGACGGCGAGCCGGGCGACATCTTCGTCCACATCGAGACCCTGCGCCGCAGCGGCCTCGAAGACCTGCAGCCGGGCGCCGACGTCATGGTCCGCTTCGCCGAGGGTCCGAAGGGCTTGGTGGTGGCGGAGATCGAAGTCGATCGGCTATAGGGCGCGCAAGCCCGGCGTCCCGGCCGGCCAGGGTCGGAGGCGCGGCGTTTCGATGCGAGTACCTTGGTCGCCGCTCGTGGCGCTGCTGGCCGTGTGGCTGCTGGCCTCGCCCGCCTTCGCGGCGATCCCGGTCTATGGCGTCGAGGTGGTCCGCGCCTATCCGCATGATCCCGGCGCCTTCACCGAGGGCCTCTTCTACGAGGACGGCTTTCTCTACGAGAGCACCGGGCTGGAGGGGCATTCGACGCTGCGCAAGGTCGACCTCGCCACCGGCAAGGTGCTGAAGAGCCTCGCCCTCGCGCCGCAATACTTCGGCGAAGGCATCGTCGACTGGAAGGGCCGGCTCTATCAGCTCACCTGGATGAACCACGTCGGATTCATCTACGACCTCGCCACCTTCGTCCAGCGCGGCAGCTTCACCTATCCGGGCGAGGGCTGGGCGCTGACCGAGGACGGCCACGATATCATCATGAGCGACGGCACCCCGCAGCTGCGCTTCCTCGATCCGAACACCCTGAAGCCGGTCCGCCTGCTCACGGTCAGGGCCGACGGCGTGCCGGTGAAGAACCTCAACGAGCTGGAGTGGGTGAAGGGCGAGATCCTGGCCAATATCTGGCTCACCACCCGCATCGCCCGCATCGATCCGGCGACCGGCAAGGTCACCGGCTGGATCGACCTGACCGGCCTGACGCCGCCCGAGGCGGTGGGCAACGAGGAGGCAGTGCCGAACGGCATCGCCTACGATGCCGCGCACGACCGGCTGTTCGTCACCGGCAAGCTGTGGCCGAAGCTGTTCGAAGTCCGCCTCGTCAAGCGCGCGGACTGACCCATGAGCGACCCCGAGACCGAAGACGACGCGCCGCCGCCGCCCGAAGGCTTCGCCCTGTCCACCGAGCGCGGCGCCTTCAGCACCCGCAACGGCCCCTATTTCCACGACGCCGCGGGCCGCCAGGCCTTCTACGCCCGCAAGCGCCACTGCAACGGCATGGGCCTGATCCACGGCGGCATGCTCTCGGCCTTCCTCGACGGGGTGCTGGCCGGCGCCTCGGGGCGCGGCACGGGGGCGGTGGGTGTCACCGTGCACCTCTCGGTCGACTTCCTCGACATGGGCCGCGCCGGCGACTGGGTGATCGGTGAGGCGAGTCTGACCCGCGCCGCCCGCGACCTCGCGTTCGTCGAGGGCCGCGCGCACATCAATGGCCGCATCCTCGCCCGCGCCACCGGCGTCTTCAAGCTGATGCGCCGGCGCGAGAGCTGAGCCGGCTTCGGCCAGGTTTGACCGCCGTTAAAGACCCAGCGCGTCCATTTGCGGCTTCTCGTAGGTGTCGTCCTCGCCGGGGTAGCGCAGCTGGTCCTCGAAGCGGCCGCTCGCCTTGGCCGCCGCCCACATCAGGCTCTGGCCGGAGGGCAACGCATCGTAATCGACGTTCAGTTCCGGCGTTGCGAACGCCGCGGCTGCGTCGACCAGCCGCCAGCCGCGGTCGCGGAACATGGTCAGGCCGTCGTCCAGGAAGAGGCCGGTGGCGAGGCGGTGGTGCAGCAGGATGGTGTGGTCGATCGAGTGGCCCAGCACCGCCCGCGCCAGCCCGTCGTAGTAGTTCGCCCGGTCCCAGATGTGCTGTAGCCAATAGGCGCGATAGGGCGCGGCGTCGGCCGTGGGATCGGCCGTCAGCCGCTGCACCAGCCGGTGGTCGACGTACCAGTCCGAGGTGTCGATGGTGACGTGGGCGTTGCGATAGCGGTGCGCGCGCAGCAGCGCCCGCAGCGCGTCGCGCCCCTCCGCCGTCTTGCCCTCGGCGAGGTAGGGAAAGCGGAACAGCCGACGAAAGCCGGGGTAGGGGGTCAGTAGCGGCTCGCATCTGAGGATATCCGCCATCTCGCCGGCCGGATCGTCGCCGCCGTAGTAGCTGTGCGAGAAGCTGTGATTGCCGAGGATTTGGCCCTCCGCCGACCACGCCGCGAGCGCCGGCCGGCCGCCCGCGTTCACGAACTTGCCGGCCACGAAGCCGGCCGCCTTGACGCCGTGCCGGCGCAGCGCCGCCCGGATCGCCGCGTCCCGCGCCAGGCCGGTCATCAGCGGCGTGTCGGAGAGGTCGAAGTCGTCGATGGTGATCGCGATCCCCGGCGTCCGCGCCGCGGCCGCCGCCGCGGACGCTCCGGCGAGGAGGGTCGTTGCGCCCGCGGCGCGGAGCAGGGTGCGGCGTGTCGGTCCGGCGATCATCCGGCCAACCTAGCCGAGGTCGAAGCCGGACTGCTACGTCGTCTCCGATGCCCAGCGTTCTCTTCCCGATTCCCAGCCTCGACTTCGATCCGACCGAGATCGCCGTCAGCTGGCGGGTGCTGACGCAGCTGGGCCACGCCGTCCAGTTCGCCACTCCCGATGGCGTCCCGGGTCAGGGCGACCCGATCATGCTCGATGGCGTTGGCCTCGATCCCTGGAGCCGCGTGCCCGGCCTGCGGAGGCTGAGGCTGATCGGTCTGCTGCTCCGCGCCAACGCGAAGGCGCGCGCCGCTTACCGCGAATTGACGAACGATCCGGCCTTCCGAAATCCGCTGCGCTGGGACGCGGTTTCCGCGGGCGGCTTCGACGCCCTGCTGCTCGGCGGCGGCCATTGCGCCCGCGGCATGCGCGAATACCTCGAAAGCCCGGTCCTCCAGTCGCTGGTCGCCGACTTCTTCGCCGCCGACAAGCCCGTCGCCGCGATCTGCCACGGCGTGCTGCTCGCGGCGCGCAGCCTCGCGCCCTCGGGCCGATCCGTGCTGCACGGCCGCAAGACCACGGCGCTCACCTGGAACCAGGAGTCCGCCGCCGACGCGCTCGCCCGCATCGGCCGCTGGTGGGGCCCCGGCTACTACCGCACCTATCCCGACGCG
>Ga0302311_10005885_pt1 | contig 12851 bp, 12 predicted proteins | sample III_Palsa_N1_3_FD_200449 | JGI IMG/M metagenome (GOLD analysis project Ga0302311, IMG submission 200449) | Peat permafrost microbial communities from Stordalen Mire near Abisko, Sweden - III_Palsa_N1_3 | ecosystem: Environmental > Terrestrial > Soil > Palsa > Peat permafrost | place: Sweden... | reverse complement strand
GGGAGGGCGCGCATCGCGAGCGGCTCCGCTACCACCCAGCTACACCACGCCCTGGGACACGACCTGCCTTTGAGTCCAAATTCGGTCGGCGTGGCCCCTGCCCTGCCGTCAGTTCACGATAAGAGATATTAGACGCGAGAGAGATTAGCGGCCCCCCGCCTGACAACGGCTTCCGCAAGAAGGTTAGAACGTCCCCTCTTGTTTGCCCTTGGACTTGTAACCTGGTCGATCTGGGGACCACCACTACGACTGCGACTGGCATGCGGTGTCGAAGTTCAGGGAACGGCGGCGCCCAACTCAGCCCCAGAGCGCCCGCTCCGGCAGGGCGATCAATCCGTCGCAATAGCTCAGCCCGTAATGCCAGTCCTCGGCCTGCAGCAAGGGGCCATCTAGGTCGACGAATTCGCACTGCTGGGCGAGCACCATGGCCGGGGCCATCGACAGCGACGAGCCGCCCATGCAGCCGACCATCAGCCCGAATCCGGCCGCCCGCGCCGCGTCGGCGAGGCGAAGCGCCTCGGTAAGGCCGCCGGTCTTGTCGAGCTTGATGTTGATCACATCGAACCGGCCCTTCGCCTTCGCCAGGTCGTCCACGTCCTGGATCAGCTCGTCGGCGCAGAGCCGGACCGGGCAGCGGTAGCCGTCGAGCCCAGCCTCCTCGCCGGCCTTGATCGGCTGCTCCAGCAGCACGACGCCCAAGTCGGCGAGGTGCGGCGCGAGCGCCTTCAGCGTCTCCACGCTCCAGGCCTGGTTGGGATCGACGATCAGCGCCGCGCCCGGCGCACCGCGGTGGACGGCCGCGATGGCGTCGAGTGGGTGACCGCTACCCACCTTCACCTTCAGAAACCGGAACCAGGCCCTGGCTCGCGCTGCGGCCTCGTAGCCCTCCAGCGAACGGATGCCGATGGTGAAGGCGGTGTGGACCGGGGCCGGCACCGCGACGCCCGCCAGGTCGAACGCCGAGCGTCCGGCGCGCTTGGCCGCCAGGTCCCAGAGCGCGGCGTCGACCGCGCAGCGCGCCCCGCCGGGCGGCAGCAGCGACAGCAGCGCCTCGCGCGTCGGCCCGGCTTCGATGGCGGATCGGGCCGCTTCGATCTGGGCCGTCATCGACGCCAGGGTCTCGCCCGCGTAGTTGACGCCGTAGCCCTCGCCGCGCCCGCGATGGCCGTCGGCGTGATGAACCGTGACCACCAGCGCCTCCGCCTCGGTCATCGTCGAGCGGGAGATGGTGAAGGGCTCGCGCAGCGGCCAGCGGCGGGTCTCGACGGAGAGGGTCAGGGGCGCGGTCACAGCGAGAGCATCCTGTCGATCAGCGGGCCGAGGTCCGAGCGCAGCGGATCGAAACACGGCACGCCGTGCGCGCTCGCCAGCTCGTCCATCAACGCCCCCGCCGCGGCTGGGTCCATCTGCGAGGTGTTGAGACTGACGCCGACCACCTGTACGCCCGGATTGGTCAGCCGGGCGGCTTCGATGTTGCGCGCGAACGCTGTCGGCAGATCGACGATCCGAAAGTCCGGGTGCGAGTGCAGGGCACGGCGAAGCGGGTCGTGGCAGACCACCAGAGCGTCGGGCTGCGAGCCGTGGATCAGGCCCAGCGCCACGCCGGCGTAGGCGGGGTGGAACAGTGAGCCCTGCCCCTCGATCACGTCCCAGTGGCCGGCGTCGGCGTCCGGCGACAGCGTCTCGGCGGCGCCGGCGACAAAGTCAGCGACTACGGCGTCGATCGCCACGCCTTCGCCGGCGATCATGATTCCGGTCTGGCCGGTGGCGCGGAAGTCGGCGTCGATGCCGTGGGCCGACAGGGCGCGGGCGATGGCGATCGCCGCGTACTTCTTGCCGAGCGCGCAATCGGTTCCGACTGTCAGCAGGCGCCGGCCGCTGCGCTTGCGCCCGGTGGCGATGGGAAAGACGCGATCGCTGTGACGCACGTCGTGCAGGCTGCGCCCGAGCCGCGCGGCCGCCGCGCGCAGCGGCTCGATGCTGGTCAGCCGGGTGTGCATGCCGCTGACGACATCGAGACCAGCCGCCAGCGCCTCCAGCAAGCTGGGGGTCCAGGCCGGCGGAATGCCGCCGCCGATCGAGGCGACGCCGATCAGCAGCGATCGCGCGCCCTGGCCGAACGCCGCCTCGGGCGAGAGGTCCGGCACGCCGAGATCGACGCCGCAGCCGGCCAGCCGCAACTGGCCGACGACCTCGCCCGGCAGCCAGTCGCGCACGCCGAAGGCAGTCTTAGCCAGCGGCTCGTTGGCGACGTCGCCGAGGAAGACGAGATAAGGCTTCTGGATCATGCGGCCTCCGCGCCGGCGCTCGCCCTCAAGAGCCAGCGAGCCGCGGCGCGCACAAATCTCGATTCCTAATGCCGACATTAGCGCTGGCGTGAGGCCCTCTTGTTGACGCCCTCGGACGGGCGGCGCCTGCCTTGATTTCCGGCACGCGAAAACGACGGCGGGCGAGCGGGGGTCGGCGCGTAGCGGACCCGCGCCGGCTAATGGCCGCATTAGCTTTGCGAATTTGTCATCCGGGATTTGGTCCGCACCCTTCGCAACCGATGCCCGCCGTCAGACCGGCGCGGCCGTCGAGGGGGCTAAGGATGCACGAGATCGAGATGCACGAACCGGCTTCGCGCCAACGTCACGGCCGGCGCTGGAAGGCGACGAGCGGCCTTTTCTGCGGCGTGGCCGCGGTCGCGCTGATTGGCGCGGCCGGCCAGGCGCGCGCGGCGGTCCCGCAAGCCGCGACGCCGCCCGATAGCGGGGCGAACCCCAGCGCCCAGCAACTTGGCGAGGTGGTGGTCACTGCGCAGAAGCGTTCCGAGCGCCTGCTCAATGTCGCCGCCCCGGTCACCGCCCTCAGCGCCGGCGACCTCGCCCGCGACGAGGCGGTCAAGCTGGAAGACTATGCGTTCAAGGTCCCTGGCCTCAGCCTTATCTCCGACCGGCAGGGCGAGACCCAGATCGTGCTGCGCGGCATCACCACCGGCTCGCCGGTCAGCTCCACCGTCGCCACCTACGTCGACGACGCGCCCTACGGCTCGTCGACCTCCGCCGCCCTCGGCGGTTGGCTGACGCCCGACCTCGATCCCAGCGACCTGCAGCGTGTCGAGGTGCTGCGCGGCCCGCAGGGAACGCTCTATGGCGCCAGCGCGCTCGGCGGCCTGGTCAAGTTCGTCACCACCGCGCCCAGCCTCACCGACTACGCCGGGCGTATCGAGCTCGACGGCAGCACCGTCGACCACGGCGGCGACGGCTGGGGCGTGCGCGGCATGCTCAACATCCCGATCGTCAGCGACACCCTGGGCCTGCGGGTGAGCGCCTACGATCGCGACGACCCCGGCTTCATCGACGATCCGCAGCTGGGGCGCAGCAATATCAACGCCACCCACCTCGACGGTGGCCACGCCGCCCTGCTCTGGACGCCGACGCCAACGGTGAGTGTGCGGCTTTCCGCGGTGATTCAGGACCTGAAGGGCGACGGCACGTCCGACGAGGACGTCAACGTGAACGGCTCGGCCATCACCCCCATCGCCGGCGACCTGAAGCAGATCCGCTACACGGCCGAGCCGCTCGACATCGCCTACCGACTCTACAGCGGCGCGGCGTCGGACGACTTCGGCTGGGCGACGCTGACCTCAATCACCAGCTACAGCACCACGCACGAGACCGCGATCGTCGACGAGACCCAGACCTTCGGGCCGATCGTCACCCAGATCACCGGCATTCCGAACTTCGGCACCAGTACCGGCTCGGTGCTGAGCCAGAACAAGATCACCGAGGAAGTGCGCCTGGTGTCGGCGCCCAGCCAGCGGCTGGAATGGCAGGGCGGCTTCTTCTTCACCCACGAGACCAGCGACCGCGACGAGCCGACATTCAACTTCGACACCACCACCGGCATCCCGCCGCTGCCCGACAACGCCCTGTTCTTCGCCACCCTGCTCTCGCGCTACACCGAGTACGCGGTCTACGGCGATGCGACCTACCACTTCACGCCGCAGTTCGATGTGCAGGCCGGCCTTCGCTACAGCCGCAACAACCAGTACTTCTCGCTCTACGAGACCGGCATCTTCGTCGGCGGCGCGAGCTATCAGGCCGGCGCATCAGAGGACGACAGCCTCACCTACCTGGTGACCCCACGCTACCGCTTCAACGACGACAACATGGTCTACGCCCGCATCGCCTCCGGCTACCGCCCAGGCGGTCCGAACGCGCCGACGCCGTCGGATATCGCCGCGGGCGTGCCGCTCGCTTACAAGCCCGACACCCTGACCAACTACGAACTCGGCTACAAAGCCTCGCTGCTGGAGCACCAGCTGACGCTGGACCTCTCGGCCTTCTACATCGACTGGCAGAACATCCAGATCGAGACCGACTTCAACGGTATCACCAGCAACGGCAACGGCGGCTCGGCGCGGAGCGACGGCTTCGAGGGCAGCGCGGTGCTGACGCCGCTGCACGGCCTGACCCTGAGCGCCAACCTCGCCTACACCGACGCCGAGCTCACCGAGAACGCGCCCGGGGTGAACGGCAAGAACGGCGACGCCCTGCCGAACGTGCCCAAGTGGGCGGCCGGCTTCAACGCCGACTACGACTTCCCGCTCACCGACGCCTTCGGCGGCTTCGTCGGCGGCAGCGTCCGCTACCTGGGCGACCGCGCCTCCGGCTTCGTCACCGGCTCGCCCGCCAGCTATATCCGGCCCACCCTGCCGGCCTACACCACCGTCGACCTGCGGGCGGGCGCCACATACCAGCGCGTCACCTTCGAGGTCTACGTGAAGAACCTCGGCGACGAGCGCGGCCTGAATAACCTCACCTCGCTGGCCCTGAGCGGCTACCAGGACCCATTCACCGCCTCGGTGATCCAGCCGCGCACGGTCGGCGCCTCGATCAGCGCGAGCTTCTGAGGCGGTGTTGCGAGGCCGGCGCAGAGGTGGTTCGGATAGGCGCGGGACGGTGTTGGAGGGCGGCATGAGCATCGGTCGATGGCGGCGAGCGGTGGCCGGCGCGGCGAGCCTGGCCGTGCTGCTGGCGGCCACGTCGGTCCTGGCCGATCCGGTGACAGCGCCGTCGGTCGACCACCACATGCACATCTTCTCGCCGGAAGCCTCGCGCGTGCTGACCATCATCTGCGCCAGGGTCGGCCCGGCGAAGTGTCCGCCGGAGATCTCGAAGGCGCCGTCCACCGGCGCCGATGTGCTGCGTTCGCTGGACGCAGCCGGCATCCGGCAAGGCGTGCTGCTCTCCACCGCTTATTTTTACGCCTCGCCGGATGTGGCCGACCTGCACCTCGACCTCGCCAAGGAGACGCGGGACGAGAACCGCTTCATCGTCGAGCAGGCGCGGGCCTCGTGCGGCCGGCTGGCCGCCTTCATCAGTGTCAATCCGCTGGCGCCCAACGCCCTCGACGAGATCGATTACTGGGCGCACGCCGGCGGCGCGACCGGGCTGAAGCTGCACCTCGGCAACTCCGGCGTCGATCTGCGCGCGCCGGAGCAGGTGAAGCGCATGGCGGCGGTGTTCCGCGCGGCGGATCGGGCGCGTTTCCCGATCGTCATCCACCTGCAGACCCGCGCGGAAAACTACGGCGCCCAGGACGCGACGATCTTCCTGCGCGACGTCGCGCCGGCCGCCCGCGGCGTGCCGATCCAGGTCGCGCATGCGGCCGGCGGCGGCGGCGTGGACAGTGGCGAACTGGCGGCGCTGGCGACCTTCGCCGACGCTTTCCAGCGCGATCCGGAGGGCACGCGGAACATATTCTTCGACCTCGCCATGGTGCCGGACGAGGTGTCGAACACCGCCAGGATCGCCGCCACGCCGGAGCATATCGCCGCGCTCGAGGCGCTGGTGCAACGGATTGGCCCGCACCGCTTCGTGCTCGGCTCCGACTGGACCGCCGGCCTCGACCTCACCCACTACTTCGCCGACGAACACGCCGCGCTGGCACTGCCCCCGGCCGAGTGGGATGCGCTGGCAGCAAACGTCGCGCCCTACGTGCGCGCCGTGAAGCCCCACGCCGGGTGCGCGGCGCGCTAGCCGGGTCGCATGGCGCAATCTTCGACACCGAACCGGCGCGAAGCCCTGGCGGCCCTCTCCGGCGCCGCCGTGCTCTCCGCCGCCGACGCCAGAGCGGAAGCCCCCAGCACGGCCATGACGCCCGACGCCGGCGGCATCGACGACCTCGTCGGCCGCTTCATGCGCGACTTCGATATCCCGGGGATGGCCGCCGCCATCGTGCAGCCGGGCCAGGCGGTGTTCCTTCGCGGCTACGGCGTCCGTGTGCTGGGCCAGCCGGCGCGGGTGGACGTGCGGACGCAGTTTGCCATCGCCTCCAACAGCAAGGCCTTCACCACCGCGGCCCTGGCGATACTGGTCGACGAGGGCAAGCTCGGCTGGGACGACCCGGTGGTGAAGTATCTGCCGGAGTTCCGGATGTACGACCCTGCCGTCACCCGGATGATGACGGTGCGCGACCTGCTGGTGCATCGCAGCGGCCTGCCGCAGGGCGCCGGCGACCTGCTGCAGTTCCCGCGCAGCGACCGCACCGCCGAGGACGTGCTGCGCGCCTTGCCCTACTTCAAGCCGGCCCGGGGCTTTCGCGCCGGCTATGCCTACGACAACAGCCTCTACATCGTCGCCGGCCTGTTGATCGGCCGGGTCTCGGGGTTGAGCTGGGACGCCTTCGTCGCCGAGCGCATCTTTGGGCCGCTGGGCATGGTCGACGCGGTCACCAACCCGACCCTGCCGCTGAGCGACAACCATGCCGGCCGCCACGCCCGCCTCGGCCCGCCGGTGATCGGCATGGGGCCGCTGCGGGTCGTGCAGCCAGACGAGACGGCGGCCATCGGCCCAGCCGGCGGGATCAACGTCAGCGTCACCGGCATCGTGCCGTGGCTGCAGGTGCAGCTCGGCCGCGGCGTGTTGCCGGACGGGCGGCGGCTGTGGAGCGCGGCGCAATCGGACGAGCTTTGGAAGCCGCAGACCATCATCGCCAGCGGCCCCGGGCCGACGCCGGACGCGCCGCAGCGCTCGGTGATCACCGCCTATGCACTGGGCTGGGGCGTCGCCGACTATCGCGGCCACCGCGCGCTGTCGCACGGCGGCGGGGTGGCGGGACAGATCACCCGCACGGCGCTCTTCCCCGACCAGGGCATCGGCCTGGCGATCTATTCGAACTCCCAGGAAGAGGAGGCGATCTCGGCGCTGCGCTACGCGCTGGCGGACCGGCTGCTGGGGGTTCCGACGTTCGATTGGCTGGCTTTCGCCCACAAGGCCCGGACAGAGGCTCAAGCTGACGCGGTCAAGGCGGCCGCAGGCGGCTTTACGGCGCCGCCGGGCGGTCCAAGCCTGCCGCTGGATCGCTACGCCGGCCGCTATCGCGACCCGTGGTACGGCGACATGCTGGTGACCCTCAGCGCCGCCGGCCTCGCCATCGACTTCACCCACACGCCGGCGCTGAACAGCGCGCTGACGCCGTTCGGACCCGACGCCTTCCGCACCCACTTCCAGCCTGGCGTCGAGGACGCCGTGGTCAGTTTCGCGATCAAGGACGGGGCTGTCGCCGGCGTCACCCTGAAGGCGCTGTCGCCGCTGGCCGACTTCAGCTTCGACTTCCAGGATCTTGCCTTTACACCCGTCAGCCACTGAGCCGGGCGTCAGAGACCTCCATGACCCTTGTCGATATTTCGGTGGGCGCGTTCGCGCTGGTCGGGCGCTTGGAAGAGGCGCTGGCGCCCAAGACCTGCGCGGCCTTCCGGGCGATGCTGCCCTACGAGGACCGGCTGATCCACGTGCGCTGGAGCGGCGAAGGCTGCTGGATCCCGATGGGCGCGAAAACCTTCGACCTTCCCTGGGAAAACCACACCAGCCACCCCCACCCCGGCCAGTGGCTCTTCTATCCCGGCGGCCTCAGCGAGACCGAGATACTGCTGGCTTACGGCGACGTCTGCTTTGCCAGCCGCCACGGCCAACTCTCCGGCAACCGCTTCCTGACCATCGTCGGAGGCGCCGAGCGCCTGGCGGACCTAGGCCGCACCGCGCTGTGGGAAGGCGCCCAGCCGATCCGGTTCGCCCTCAGGCCGGCCGGCGCCGGCCAACCCTGAGCCCGCGGTTTACGCCGGGGCGGGGCTTCGATAACGAGTCAGGATGACCCGCGCTCCCGAGGACGAGCCCGACGCGCGACGGCTGGACGCCCAGCTGCTGTCCGATCTCTGGATATTCCGCGCCGCCGCCCGCCTCGGCTCGGTGACCCGCGCGGCCGAGCAGCTCGGCGTCACCCAGGGCGCGGTCAGCCAGCGGGTGCTGCGGCTGGAAGCGCGGCTGGGCGCGCCGCTGTTCGTCCGCGCCAAGAGCCGCATGACGCTGACCGAGGCCGGCGTCTCGCTGCTGGACACCATGACCCAGGTGGCCCTGCTGCTGAACGACAACCTCAGCCGCATCAGCCGCCTGCAGCGCAACGCCATCGTGGTGAGCTGCATCCCCTCGCTGGCGACGGAGTGGCTGGCGGGCCACCTGGAGGACTTCTACCAGCAGCACCCGGACATTGAGGTGTTTGTCCGCGCCGAAATGGCCCCGTCCACCATCGACCGCCTGGACGAGAACGGCATCGACATCGTCATCGACTACGAGCCCGATCCGGCCAGCGACCTGCACCAGCTGGCGCTGTTCCGCGAATACGTGTTTCCGGTGTGCTCGCACGCCTATCGCGAGACCAGGCTGGCGTCCGACGCGCCGGTGGTGCTGCTGCACGACGACGCGCCGTGGTGGGGCGCGCCGCCAGACTACGAGTGGAACACCTGGCGCACCGCCTCGGGTCTCGATTGGCCGTCCAACCCCGCCCGGTCGCGGCGTTTCAACGTCTCGCACCTGGCCTACCACGCCGCCATGACCGGACAGGGCGTCGCCGTCGGACGCTCTATCCTGGTCAACCGGCTGCTGGCGAAGGGCGACCTGGTCGCCGCCCTCGATGCGCCGCCGGCGCTGGGGCAGTACTTCCGCATCCTCACCCACCGGCCGGGCGACGCCCGCTCGCCGGCGCGGCAGTTCGCCAACTGGTGCGCCAAGGCGATGACCGAGACCCAGGAACACACCCTGTCGCTGGTGCGCGCAGCGGCCGCCGATCCGATCGGCTGATCCCGCCGCTAATGGCGCCATTAGGCATGCGCGCTTGCGCCGCCGGCGACTTTGCGGCGCCTGAGACCTAGCCGACGCGGAGCTTCCCATGCGCTTCTACATTTCCGCCGACATCGAGGGCCTGGCCGGGGTGGTTTCCCGCGCCAACCTGACGCCCGGCGGCTTCGAGTACGAGCCGGCCCGCGACTGGATGACCAACGCGGTGATCGCCGCCTGCGAGACTCTGAGCGAGCTAGGCGCCAGCGAGGTGGTGGTCAGCGACTCCCACGGCAACGGCCAGAACATCCGCTTCGAGCGCATGCCGGCCTATGTCAGCCTGGTCCGCTCCTGGCCGCGGCCGCTCGGCATGATGCAGGGCGTCGAGGTCGGCCATTACGAGGGCGTCCTGCTCATCGGCTATCACGCCGGCGCGACCAATCCCGGCGGCACGCTCGCCCACACGGTCAGCGGCGAGTTCCTCCACGAGATCCGGCTGAACGGCGCGGTGGTCTCGGAAGCCGGCATCAGCGCGGCCATCGCCGGCCACTTCGGCGTGCCGGTGCTGATGGTGGCCGGCGACGACGTGGCGGTGGCGGAGACGAAGGGCCTGCTAGGCGACATCGCCAGCGCCAGCCTGAAGACCAGCTACGGCTTCATGTCGGCGATGAACCCATCGCCGCAGGCCGCCGACCGCCTGCTCCGCGACGCCGTCCGCGACGCGGCGACCTTGATCGGCGCGGCGAAACCTTACGTGGTCGAGGGTCCGGTCGACCTCGATATCCGGCTACGCACCCGCTTCGTCGCCGAATGGCTGAGCTATCTGCAGGATGTCGAACGCCGCGACGCCTTCACCATCCGCTACCCGGCTAAGGACATCGTCGCCGCATCGCGCTTCCTTCAATTTCTCACCAGTGCGCGCGCCGTGCTCGCTTAGCCGCTTTTTGCGGGAAGCTCGTCGTAGGTTTCAGCGACATGGCCACAGGTCAAACTGCCGCGCCGGCCGTCGATGGAAGCGAGCGCACCGGAGCCGGGCACCTGACAGCCCGATCATCCGTCTCCTCGCCCGGATCCTCGCCCCTACATGAAGGTCGATGGGTTGCCTGCCCACTAGGGTCGGCAACCCGTCCCGCGCGTCCGGCGGTCACGCGACCGGCCTCGCGTCCCCGCTCGGATCGTGGGTGCTACGGGCCAAGAGCTGGCGCAAGACGCGCAGCACTCTTGCACCCTCGAGGGGCTTTTCGGGGATCTGCACGTTCGAGCTGCCCGCGAATCTCTGCGTCGCCGAGCCGTCGCCGTAGCCACTCGCCAGCACGACGTCCAACTCAGGTCGAAGAGCGTGGAATGCCTCGACCAATCTATCGCCGCGCCCGTCCGGTAGGCCGACGTCGATGATCGCCCCGTCAAGCTCCGCGCGCAGCGCACGAAAGGCAGTGAGCGCTTCGCTTGCCGTTGCGGCCTGTTCGATTTCACAGCCCGCGTCGGCCAGCGTCTCCACCAGGGTGAGGCGCACCATCGGATCGTTTTCGACAATCAGGATGCGAGGGGGCCGGCTCGTAGAATTCAAAGCGCCCCGCACCTTGGTGCGCAAAGCGCCATAGCTGAACGGTTTGGAGAGAAGCTGTATGCCGGCGTCGAGCCGACTACCGTGCACCAGGGCGTCGGCCGCATAACCGGATGTCAGGAGCACCTTAAGGTCGGGCCGCAACCGCCGCGCCTCTTCGGCTAGTTGGCGCCCATTCATACCAACCCCCGCTGTCGACGCGAGTGCGTGGGCGGACTGGTCCAGGTCGACGGGTCAAAAACACCCCTATGCGGGTTTTGCCGCTAAGGTGCTCTCATCGCGATCCACTGCACCTCTAAGCGAGTTGTGGAACTTTCAAACGGCGTCATGGAAGATCAGCCCCACGGTGTGGCGCTTGCCCGCGTGCAGCTTGCTGACACCGTGATTGAGCTTCACCTGGTAGTCGCCGCGCGCACCTTTCACGGGCCTACCGGCGACCGCGAAAACGGCGGCGTCGCCCTTGCGTAGCGGCAGCACCATGGGCCGGGTCTGCATGCGCGGCCGCTGTTCGGTCATCACGAACTCGCCGCCCGTGAAGTCCTCGCCCGGCTGATCCAGCAGGATCGCGATTTGCAGCGGAAAGACGTGCTCACCGTAGAGGTCGCGGTGGAGACAGTTGTAGTCGTCCGGGCCGTACTCGAGCAGCAACGGCGTCGGGCGCACCTGGCCAACTTGGTTGCATCGTTCCAGGAACGCCGCGTGGTCGTCTGGGAAGCGGATGTCCTTGCCCATGCGCTCCTGCCAGCGGTTGGCGATCGGCGCGAGGTGCAAGTAGGCCGAGGCCCGCAGCGACTGGATCAGGTCCGGTAGCGGGTAGCTGAGGTATTTGTACTCGCCGCGGCCGAAGCCGTGGCGGGCCATCACCACGCGGCTGCGAAATCCGTCCTCCTGGCCGTAAAGGTTGGCTATGGCGTCCGTTTCCGCAGGACTGAGCAGCTTCGGCAGGATTGCCCAGCCCTGCGTATCCAGGTCCGTGGACACGCGCGGCCAATCAATCGAATCGACCCGCGACTCGATCTCGTCCCCGATCACGCCACGCCCTCCAGGTTGATGAGGCGGCGCTTGCGCTGCACGCCCCACCTATATCCGGAGATCGAGCCGTCGGCCTTCACGACCCGGTGGCACGGGACGGCAACGGCGAGGCGATTGGCGGCGCAGGCGGCGCCGACCTCCTGCGCGGTCGCCGGCATCGGCAGGGACTTCGCGAGGGCGCCGTAGGCGCGGGTCTCGCCAGGCGGGATCGACCGCAGCGCCTGCCAGACGGCGAGCTCCAGTGCCGAGCCTCGCAGATCGAGCGCCAGGTCCGTTCCCTGGTGCGGGGCGTCGACCAGCGCGACGGCCTGAGCGACCGTCGCCGAAAGGCCCGCCGCATCCGCAACGAGCTTTGTGCCCGGGAAGGCGGCCTTCAGATCGCACAACAACTTGGGGCGGTCGTCACCCAGGAAGATCGCGGCGACACCACGATCGCTTTCGGCCGCCAGGACCGTGCCGAGGGCGCTGTCGCCGTAGCCGAAACGTAGCGTCTCGGCGGGCGTGTCGGGGGCTTGAGTGTTCATGGTCCGGGCTCCTTCGTTGGTCTGGAAGGAATATGATCGACCGCCGCTGGACCGGCGCTCCGGCTCTTGCTTTCAAATCGAAATGAGTTTTATCGCCGCCAGCGACGGATGGAGCACGGGCGTGTAGCCCTGCTGCAAAGCGGCCAGAATCGACGGCGGCGTCAGCAAGGCGCGGGCGCGCGGAATGGGCTCGGACGGGCCATAACCCGCCTCGGTCCAGGGAAAGGCCTCACCTGTCGAGACCACGAAAGCCGTCTCCCCTGCGGCGATCACGGCGCCATCGGGGAGGTCGCGGATAGATCGGTCGATCGCATGGACGCGTTTCCGTCCGCCGACCAGACGCTCGGCGTGCAGGACGGCGTCGATCTGGGCCGCACGGGGCGGCACGATGCCTTTGGCCCTGGCCCAGGCGGCGCGAAACGCTTCCGCGGCCTGGCGTCGGCACAGGAAGCAAGGCCGGTGTCCGGCGGCGAGCGCGACAGCCTCGTCGAGGAAGAAAAGGTCGGTCCAGCTGCGGCCGCCCATGACGGTCCGGCGGACGCCGGTCGTGTCCCAGGGCGTGGTGTAGCTGGGTGGTAGCGGAGCCGCTCGCGATGCGCGCCCTCCCCATGGCGCCGTAGCGAGCGAGCGGCT
>Ga0302311_10005883_pt1 | contig 12853 bp, 11 predicted proteins | sample III_Palsa_N1_3_FD_200449 | JGI IMG/M metagenome (GOLD analysis project Ga0302311, IMG submission 200449) | Peat permafrost microbial communities from Stordalen Mire near Abisko, Sweden - III_Palsa_N1_3 | ecosystem: Environmental > Terrestrial > Soil > Palsa > Peat permafrost | place: Sweden... | reverse complement strand
TGCGCAACGCCGGGACGGTCGGGCTGGTCAGCGGCCTGCTGCTGATGCTGTCCGGGCTCGGCTGGGTGAACACCACCCGGGTCTCGGTGCGCACCGTGTGGCGGCTGCCGATCGAGCCGGGCAACGTGGTGCTGCGCAAGCTGCTGGACGTGGGCGTGCTGCTCGGCCTCGGCCTGGTGGCCCTGTTCTCGCTGGCCGCCTCCGCCTTCGCCAGCGCGCTGACCGGGCAGGTCGCCGACTGGATCGGGCTCCAGCACTCCACCGCAGGCCGATATCTGCTGGCCGCGCTGGCCTTCGCGATCGCGGTCGGCTCGGACACCCTGCTCTTCGCCTACCTGCTGGTCGGCCTGCCCAGGATCCCCGGGCAGCGCAAGCTGGTGGTCGCGCAGGGCGCGGTGATGGGCGCGGTCGGCTTCGAGCTGCTGAAGCAGCTGCTGTCGGCCTACCTCAGCAACGTCGCCAGGAAGAGCACCTACGGGGCCTTCGGCACGCCGATCGCGCTGCTGCTGTGGATCAACTTCATCTTCCGCTGGCTGCTCTTCTGCGCCGCCTGGACGGCCACCGACGATCCGGAGGCCGAACAGGCCCGGGCCCGGGATCGGGCCCGCGAAGCCTGGCTGGAGGCGGGCGGCCCCGACCCGGCCGCCGCCGTCCCCGCCGCCGCGGTTCCGGAAGCCGTCCCGGCCGGGCCGGGCGCCAGGGCCCGGCGGCTGGCCCTGGCCGCCGCGGTCACCGGCGGCGTGGTCGCCCACGACCTGGCCCGGCGGCTGGCCCGCCGCCTGCGCGGCCGCCACCGCTGACCGCCGCCGGGGTCCGGCCGCCGGGCCCGCCCTTACCTGCGCGTGCGAGGCTGCATCCCACCGAAAACGGAGCCGAAGCGGGCGAGGGGTCATGGCGGAGCGGTACGGCAGGGTACTGGTGGTGGACGACGACGCGGCGATCCGGCGGTCGCTGGAGCGCGGGCTGCGGCTCAGCGGCTTCACCGTGACACTCGCCGACGGCGGGCTCCCGGCGCTTGCCGCGCACGAGCAGTCCCCGCCGGACGTGCTGGTGCTCGACGTCTCCATGCCCGACCTGCCCGGCACCGAGGTCTGCCGCAGGCTCCGCGCCGCCGGGGACGAGACCCCGGTGCTGATGCTCTCCGCGCTGGACCAGCTGGACGACCGGCTCGCCGGGCTCCAGGCCGGGGCCGACGACTACCTGGTCAAGCCGTTCGCCCTGCAGGAACTGGTGCTGCGGCTGCACGCGCTGCTGCGCCGCAGGCCGCCCCGGACCACGGACCTGCTCCGGGTCGAGGGGCTGACGGTGGACCCGCAGACCCGCGAGGTCCGCTACCAGGAGCAGCCGGTCGAGCTCACCCGCCGCGAGTACGAGCTGCTGGAGGTGCTCACCCGCAACGCCGGGATCGTGCTCACCCGGGACCAGCTGCTGGAACGCGTCTGGGGCTACGACTTCGACGTCCGCACCGATGTCGTCGACACCTTCGTCAGCTATCTGCGCCGCAAGCTGGAGGCGGGCGGGCGGCCGAGGCTGGTGCAGACGGTGCGCGGAGTCGGCTTCGTGCTGCGCGGCGGCGCCCGATGAGACTGTCCACCAGGATCGCCCTGGTCACCGCCGCCCTGGTACCGGTGCTCGTGCTGCTCTCCGGGCTGCTGCTGCTGGGCCTGGTCAGCCGGGACCTGCACGCCGGACAGGACGCCCAGCTGCGGCAGCGCGCCGCCGCCGCGCTGCCGGACGCCCGGGTGCTGCTGCGTGCCGCCGACAACGGCCGCCAGCGGCAGGAGGTCAACCAGCAGCACCGGCTGACCTCGGTCGCGCTCGACGTCGGCGTCCGGCTGACCGGCGCCGACGGGACGCAGGTGGTCAGCGAGGGCGGCCAGCCCGCCCCGGACGTGCTGCTGCCCGCGGCCACCGGCAACCCGGTCACCGTCCGGTCCGGTGGCAGCTGGCGGGCCCTCGGCCAGCCGGTCGCCGCCGCCGACGGGCAGCAGGCCGGGACCCTGTGGCTGTTCTCGCCCGCCTCCGCCGTCCAGAACGAGGTGGCGTCGGTACGCGGCCGGATCGTCCTGGTCGCGCTGATCGCCGCGCCGATCGGCGGCCTGCTCGCGTTCGGCATCGCCGAGCGCGCCGCCCGGCCGCTGCGCCGGCTCCAGCGCAGCACCAGCGGTCTGGACCCGGACGACCCGGCCACCCGGCTGCAGCACCGGCCGACCCGGGTGGCCGAGGTGGACGACCTCGCCCGGACCCTGCAGACCGTGCTCGACCGCTACGACCAGCAGGCCGCCCGTACCGGCGAGGCGCTGGAGACCGCGCGGGCCTTCGCCGCCTCCGCCTCGCACGAGCTGCGCACCCCGCTGATGAGCATGCGCACCAACCTGGACATCCTGGCCCATCCCGGACTGGCCCCGCAGGACCGCGCCGACGTGCTGGACGACCTCCAGTCCGAGCACGCGCGGCTGCTCGGCCTGCTCACCGCGCTGCGTTCGCTCGCCCAGGGCGACCTGGTCCAGGCCGACTCCTTCACCTGGACCGACCTCACCGACCTGGTCGAGTCCTCGGCCGCCGACGCCCGGCGGCGGGTCCCGGCGGCCGTCATCACCCTCAGCTCCCCGGCGTCGCTGCCGCTGCCCGGCTGGGAACCCGGGCTGCGCATGGTCGTGGACAACCTGATCGGCAACGCCCTGGTGCACGGCGCCCGGCCCGGGCAGCCGCCCCGGATCGCGGTCGCCCTGGGGCGGGACGGCGGCCAGGCGCTGCTCACTGTGGACGACACCGGCCCCGGCGTCCCGCCCGACCAGCGGCAGGCGGTGTTCGCCCGCTTCCGGCGCGGCCCGGACAGCCCCGGCTCCGGCCTCGGCCTGACCCTGGTCGCCCAGCAGGTGGCGCTGCACTCCGGCACGGTACGGATCACCGAGCCGCCGTACGGCCACGGCACCCGGGTCGAGGTACGGCTGCCGCTCGCCCAGGAGCGCTCGGTGACCACCACCCTGGCGCTGCGCCGGGACTGGCTCAGCGGCTGAGCGCACCGGCGGCCCGCACCGGTGGGCCCCACCGGCGGGCCACAAGGTTTCCACAAAGAGCCTTCCTAATCTCGTCGCAGACGGGGCGTCAACCACGCCCCGACGACTTGCAGGAGGCTTCCATGTCCATCCGACGCACCGCTGTCGTGCCGGGCCTTGTCGCTCTCGCGCTCGCAGGATCGCTGCTCGGTGCGAGCGCCCCCGCCTTTGCCGCGACCGGCACCCCGGCGGCGAGCAGCTCCCCGGTGGCGGGCCCGAAGTCCGACGGCGCGCACGGCATTTGCCTGCGGGCCGGCCGGGTCGAGGCGCGGATCACCCGCGACCTCAAGCGGCTCGACGGCCCGGCCACCGAGGTCGGCTCCGTCGCCCGGCTCTCCAAGCGCGTCCAGGACGCCCAGAGCGCCGGTCACAGCGCCATCGAGAAGTACCTCCAGGACCGGCTCAGCTACCGCCAGTCGCTGGTGCCCACGCTCCAGCAGCGGCAGTCCGACCTGGTCTCGGTCAACAGCTGGTGCACCGCCAACGGCAACGGCAAGGGCCTGTGATGCGGCGCTCCGCAGCACTGCTGCTGGCGGGCTGCGCGGCCGTGGCCGCCCTCGCGCTCACCGGCTGCTCGGGCGGCGGCGGCTCGGCCGGGGCCGCACCGGCGGGCGGGAGCACCCAGCCCACGGCCGGGTCGACGGCCGGGTCGACGGCTGGTTCCGGCAGCCTCGCGCAGCAGATGGCACAGAAGGTGAGCGCCGCCGAGAGCGCGGCCAACGCCGCCGACTCGGACGCGGCCACCGACCCCAAGTGACCGCGGCGTGGTTCAGGCCCGGCCGGTACGGCGGCGCCGGCGCAGCAGCACCACGCCGCTGGCGACCGCCAGGGCCACCGCGCCGCAGGCCACCGACCAGCTGAGGGTGCCCGGGGCATCGCCCGCGTCCGACGCGGTCAGTGCCCCCACCGTCGGCGCGGGCTTCCTGGCGGCGATCGGCTTGTGGGTCCGGGCCACCGCCGGCACCGGGTTCAGCGAGCCGACCGGGCGCACCCTGCCGTCGGCGGCGAAGCCCCAGTCGAGCAGTTCCCTGGCCTCGGTGTAGACCGCGTTGTACGCGCCGCTCTGCGGGTTCATCACGGACACCAGGATCGTCCGGCCACCCCGCCTGGCCGCCACCACCAGCGTGTTCCCGGCGTTGGTGGTGTAGCCGTTCTTCACCCCGATCAGGCCCGGGTAGTGGTCGACGCCGTCGATGCCGGAGAGCAGCCGGTCGGTGTTGTCGATCTCGAAGGGCTTGCCCCTGGTGGCCGGACCGCCGGGGAACTCCGCCGCGGCGGTCGAGCAGTAGCGGGCGAAGTCGGCGTTGCGCAGCCCGTCCCGCGCGAACAGGCTCAGGTCGTACGCCGAGGAGACCTGCCCGGGCTCGTCGTAGCCGTCCGGGGTGACCACCTGGGTGTCGTCCGCGCCCAGGGCCACGGCCTTCGCCTGCATCTGGGCGACGGTCGCCGGGACCCCGCCGTTCATCGCGGCGAGCACATGCACGGCGTCGTTCCCGGACCGCAGGAAGACCCCGAGCCACAGCGCGGAGACGGTGTAGGTCTGCCCGGACACCACTCCGACCTGGCTGCTGCCCTGGCCCATCCCGGCCAGGTCGGCGTCGGTGACCCGGTGCGTCTCCGAGGCCGGGAGCTTCGGCAGCACGGTGTCCGCGAACAGCGTCTTCAGCGTGCTGGCCGGGGGCAGCCGCCAGTGCGCGTTCCTGGCGGCCAGCACCTGGCCGGTGCCGTCGTCGGAGACGATCCAGGACAGCGCCGACAGGCCCGCCGGCAGCGCCGGGGCGCCCGGCAGCGGATCGCTCTGCACCCCGCCGAGGCCCAGGCGCGGCCCGCCGACGGTGGACATGACGGCGGGCGGCCGGGCCGCCGGGGTGGCGGCGGCGTTCGCGGTGGCGGTCGGGCCGCCGACGGTCACCGCGACAGCGGTCGCGGCGCACAGGGGGACTGCCGTCCATACGAGACGATTTTCGAGACGCACGCAGCGACGGTACCCGATCGATCCGCGCCCTCACCGGACCGGACGGAAGTCCCCCCGGTTAGCCCGCACCCAGCAGGGGCCTCGCATACTGGGGCAATGAAACTGAGCCGCCGCGCCTCCTGGTTCCTCACCGCCTTCGGCATCTGGTCGATCTGGATCTGGGTGACGTTCTAGAAGACACTAACCATCAGAGTCTGAACGGAACGAAGGCGCAGGTCAGCACCATGGGGAACGATCAGGGCATGTCACCCTTCCTGTCACCGGGCATCGACCCCGCACGCCTCGACACGGTTCGGGTTGCCGTCTACGCCCGACAGTCACACCGCCGGGCCGACGCATCCGAAGCGTCCCCCGAAGCCCAGCTAAACGCGTGCATTGCTCTGGTTGCGTCGCGCGGGTTGCAGAACTGGGCAGTCGTCGCAGAGTTCAAGGACATCGGTAAGTCCGGGTGGGACCCGAGTGTAGAGCGCCCCGGTTTCGAAGCCATGATGGCCGCCGTTGAGCGTGGCGAGATCGACGTCATTGTGATCAACGAGCTTTCGCGGCTCACGCGACAGGGCGCGTTCGAGGCCATGAAGATTGACCAGCGCTTGCGTGCCTATGGGGTGCGGCTGGTCTCCGTGCAAGAGCCGTTCCTAGACACCAGCACGCCGGTAGGTGAAGCGATCTTCGCCCTTATCGCGGCCCTGGCGAAGCAAGACAGCGACATCAAGGCCGCTCGTATATCCGGCGCGAAAGATGAGATACGCGCGGTTGGCGGACACCACAGTGCGGATGCTCCCTATGGGATGACGACTGAGCGGAAGCAAATCGGGAAGCTGACCGTCACTATCCTGGTGCCGGACCCGTTTCACTCGGCTATCGTCCGCCGCATTTGTGATCTGGTCATGGACGGATATTCCTACTCCGCCATCGCTAAGCGGATGAACGAAGACGGTGTTCCCACCCCAGGACTCAGGAAGGGTAGGGCAACCGAAGACCGGCTGAAGTCGTATGCCGACCGGTCCGGGGCGGGGCGTGTCGAAACGGGCGTGATTTGGCGTGCGCAGACGGTTCGAGGCATCGTCACTCACCCCGCTATCGGCGGCTTTGCTGTCGCCCGTGAACCGCGCGGGGCAAAGGGAACTCTCTACAACGTCATTGCCCGTGACGAGTCTGGACAACCGCTCACGCCGCATAAGGGCATCCTGACGGGTGCTCAGTGGTTGCTGATGCAAGAGAAGGTCGGCACTCGGAAACTGAAGCCCGGCAGCCGGCCAGTGAAGGCCGTTCCACAGCTTTTGAGCGGGTGGCGATTTGCTCGCTGTGGACTCTGTGACAATGCCCTTGGGCAGGCTAAGCCGTACTACCTGTGCGCGAACCCCGTTGGTCATGGTGGGCTTGCTGTGCAGATTGGGCAGGCAGATAACTACGTCGCCCGGCGAGTCTGGTCGAAGATTGCCGCCGCAGATATGAGCGACCCAACCGACCGCGCATGGTTGATCGCTGCCGCAACCCGCTTCGCCGAACAGCGCGACCTGTCCGGGGTCGAGGATGAGCGAACGGAGACGAAGGCTCACCTCGACCACGTACGCGAATCCATCGACCGGCACCGTGCAGAGCGCAGCGCGCGGGCGTGGCAGGGGCCCAGTGGTGCAGCAGCATGGAACGAGACCATGGATAAGTACCAAGACTGGGAAGAGCAGTGCACGACACGACTCGCTGAACTCGACGCGAAGGTAGACGACAGCGTTCGCATCCCTGCCGACTGGTTCGCGCCCGGCATCGACCCGACAGCCCCCGGAACGCCGTGGGCAAGCTGGGACGTGTTCAAGCGACGTGAGTTCCTGGGGCTGTTCCTCGAAGGGGTCTCGTTCGTCGAGGGTCGAGTTAAGGGCGAAGACGGCAAACAGAAGATCCTCGCAATTGCCGACCGCACTCGGTTGCACTGGCGACCAGTGCCCGACGATGTCGACACCGAAGCAACGGCGGTCATCGTCGAAGCTGACTCGGTGCCGGTGGGAACATGAAGCCATGGCAGACAGCGGAGAGTACGGGGAAGCACGCATGATCGAGATGCAAGCCGAAGCGCGACAGCGAGCCAGCAAACTACTCGCGCACGTGGTCGAGGAGTCGCACGTCTCGCCTGCCGTTCTCGCGGCACTGCTGGACGCCGAGATTGCCAGGCACTCCCTTGCCAAGCTGGACGCAGAAGCGTCGGAAGGGCTCTACAACAGCAATGCGGGCGCTGAGCGACTCGCTCTGCGACGCAAGGCAGTTCAGGACTCCCTAGACGAAGCCGAGCACCGAGCGGAGCGCATCGACAGCGAGCACCGTACCCGCTTCCTGACTGAGGCCAACCGGCCGCAGACGCCCCGCCAGAACCCGTAGACGCCCGCACACAGCTCGATCTCGCCCCGGTAAGGCTTCGGCCCCGCCGGGGCTCTTTTTTGCCTTAGAATTGGTTGTGCTTGCCAACCATCTACGGAAGGTGCTCGCCTGCTCACTCGGCGTTGCCAATCAGCGGGGATGGCTGATCCTGGCGTGACGTCGTGATGGTTCTTCGTTCTTTCTCGTTTGCCTATAGAAACTCTTAAGGGAAACGGGAAACAACGTTCGTTCGTCTCGGCGTCGCACAGACGGACTGGAGAACCCTTCCGTTCTAGTATCACCAGAGAGCAGCGACACCGCGCACCCCTGGCAACACGGCGGACCGAGATCGCCTCTCCAGTTCCCCGACGCTCCCGAATCTTCCCGATCGGTTGAGCGTCGGGATTCGCCTCGTAGCTCAGTTGGTCAGAGCACGTGTCCTACACACACGGTGCCGGTGGTTCGAATCCATCCGGGGCGACAGAGCCAGAATCCGACCTGTGATCCGGTTGACGTTCTGACTAGGGGTTGGTGTACGCGTTGCACTCTGGACTAGTACGGCGGACCTAATCACCCGCCCGAACACTCCGGAAGATCCGGTTCGATTCCGGAACCCCGGCTAATCAGACCACCTACTAACGTTAGTAGGTGGGTCATGGAGTGACCTTGCGAACATCCTGCCTCGACTGTGACGCGTTCCCGACCCGTAGGGGTCGCTGTATGGCTCATTATGAAGCCTATGAACGTAGATCGACCGTGAAGGCATGGCGCAAGCGTCGTGCGTTGCTGGCAAGCGGAAATGACGCTGCCGCTCGACTTCGCTCCGAAATCAAGCGATCCGGTGAAGCGCGTTGCGCGAAGTGCCGGAATCTCGTTCTCGCGTCCGCTGTAGACGTCGATCACATTGTTCCGCTTGCCCATGGTGGCGGAGACGTCGACAGCAACGTTCAGGCGCTCTGTCGGCCGTGTCACAAGCTGAAGACGCGCCTCGACTTCGATGCGGCCAATACATCATCCTGAGGTGACGACATTTCCGTTTGCGTGCTCTGTGGTGCTGTGGCTGTAGTGAACTGGTCGAGGCGACCGAATCCGACTGAACTCGCCGGCATTGTGTCGGCTGTTCAGAATCAGCAGTCGCAGATCACTGCACTCGCCGATCCGTCGCTTCCATCACCGGTCTTTCCGGCGTTGCCGACGGCGACCGATTCAACCATTTCGGTATGTGCTTGTGCGGCTCATGCGATCACTCTTGCTCTGGCGAGTCAGGTTCACCAGTCGACTTGCAGTGCGCCGAATGCTGCAACGCTGCCCAACTGCAACTGCACTCCGGAAGTTCCGGTAACCATGAACCTTGGTGTTCCCGACCTTCCTACAGGGTGGTAGTCGAGTGGCACAACGACCCTGTCTGATCTGCAAGAGACTGACTAGAAACCCGTCGCGATGTGATGCCTGTCCGGTCACGGATAGAGAGCGTCGGCGTGGCAATTCCACTCAGCGTGGTTATGGTTCGCGCTGGAGTCGGCTCTCTAAGGCTGTTCTCGCTGAGCATCGTTCGTACTACGGCGATTGGTGTCCTGGTTGGCGTATTGATGGCCATATCAGTAATGACCTGACAGTGGACCACATCATTGCTAAGGCGAGCGGTGGCACTGATGACCGAGCGAATCTAGCCGTTCTCTGTCGCGCCTGTAATGGCCGCAAGGGAAGCCGTTCGGAATAGCGAATGTGAATTGTATATCGCAATTGTGAATATGGGTGCTCATTAGAAGTAGTACCCATGTATGCGGGTGGGGGTAGGTAAATGTCTACGTATATGCAATATACGGACCCCGGCCCCATGGCTGCACACACGGCCGCAGGTTAGATGGGGGGGGGTCTTGCATGTCGGGACCACCCCCAATGCCGAATGAGCGCAAGCGCAAGCTCGGAAATCCCGGCAAACGTGCACTTCCGAAGGCTGCTGACGTCGTCGCGCTGCCTGGTCTGCCGTTCGCGCCACCCTCCGACCTTGAACCCGCCGGGTTGGCCTTCCTGGCTGATGTCGTGGCCTCGACTCCATGGCTCGCCGATACCGACCGCCCAACGGTCGAGCTTGCGGCTCGATTGGTCGACGAATGCGCCGGAATGGCCGCAGAAATCGCCGAGATGGGCCGAATGTACGTCACTGACAAGGGATACCCGGTCATTAATCCTTTGGTCGGTGCGCTGGCGACCAGTCGAAAGCAACTGCATTCCGTATTGGCGTCGCTCGGCTACACGCCGGCGGACCGAACTCGAATGGGGCTCGCCGAGGTTAAGGCGCGAGACAAGTTCGAGGAAATGCTAGAAAGGCGAGCCAATCGAGAGGGGTAGCGCTTGAGTGGCCCCCTTTGGCTTACGAAGGTCGCTCCGGAGGACATCGCACGGGGTGATGGCGATCATTTCGGCGCGTTTACGGAATTCCTTCGCGTGACGAAAGACAGTGTCGGCGGTTCCGCTGGCGAGCCGATGGTTATGCGCCATTGGCAGACGGACATGATTAGTCGCCTTCTGGCTCGGCGTGCTGATGGCCGCCTGAGGCATCGACAGGCACTTATCGGCGAGCCGAGAAAGAACGGCAAGAGCGCGCTCGGGGCCGGAATCGGGCTTTATGGGCTCGCCTTCGGGCCGAAGGGTGGCGAGGTCTTCTCGTGTGCTGCCGATAAAGAGCAGGCAAGAATCGTTTTCGGCGTCGCGAAGAAGATGATCGAGCTTGAGCCGTTTTTCAACGGTCGTTTCCGACTCTACCGGGACGCAATCGAGTTCCCGGCGACCGGCTCCGTCTATCGCGTTCTGTCCGCTGAAGCCTTCACGAAGGAGGGGCTGAACCCTCACCTCGTTCTCTTCGACGAGGTGCACGCGCAGCCAACCCGCGAACTGTGGGACGTGATGGCGCTCGCTACCGGTGCGCGTGTCGAGCCGCTGATTGTCGGCATCACTACTGCTGGCGTCAAGAGCGACAGTTCCGGCGGCGACAGCCTTTGCTACGGCATGTACCAGTACGGGTGTCAGGTTGCCAGCGGTGAAGTCGACGACCCGGCGTTCTACTTCGAATGGTGGGGAGCGCCTGAGAACGCCGACCACCGGGATCGTGCCGTTTGGGCTGAGGCCAACCCCGGTTTCGGCGACATCGTCTCTGCGGACGACTTCGAGTCGGCCGTGTTGCGCACGCCGGAAGCCGAGTTTCGGACGAAGCGGCTTAACCAGTGGGTGAGCGCCGCTCAGGCGTGGTTGCCCGCCGGCACATGGGACGCGTGCGTAGATACCACGCGAGAGATTGCGGATGGTGCGGACGTTGTCCTTGGCTTTGATGGCTCATTCAATAACGACAGCACGGCGCTTGTCGTCGTCGAGTGCCCGACCGATGGACGGCTACCACATGTCGACGTCGTCGCAGCGTGGGAACGCCCTCAGAACACGGGTCAAGACTGGTCTGTGCCGATTGTGGACGTCGAAGCCGAGATTCGCGCGGCTTGTCGACGCTGGACGGTTCGGGAAGTAGTTTGCGACCCCTACCGCTGGGCTCGGACGTATCAAATCCTCGAAGACGAGGGTTTGCCGATCGTGGAGTTTCCCCAGTCTCCCGCGCGCATGATCCCAGCGACGACCAGGTTTTTTGAAGCGGTAATGAACCGCACCATCACGCATTCCGGCAACCCGCGCCTAGCGCGCCACCTTGCCAACTGTGTGATCCGCACGGATTCGCGCGGCTCTCGACTCTCGAAGGACTCGAAGGGCAGTCCTCGAAAAATCGACTTGGCCGTTTCGGCGGTCATGGCGCTTGAGCGTGCGTGCGTCGAACCCGAGCGTGACCCTGAGCCCCAATTCTGGCGCTGGGACGACCTATAGGCACCTACTAACGTTAGTAGGTGCTCCGATTGGAGCGACCACATGAACGACCGGAAGGAACACAAGCGCCGGGCGCTCTCTGATGTGGCCGACCTAGCGGGTATCGGCTGTCTGGTCGCCGCTGGCTGGTCATGGAGCGGGATTCTCGGGCTTGCGCTACTCGGCGGGGCGCTGGTGCTGATTGGTTGGGTGACCGACCATTAGTTTTACCCGTCGCGCCGCTGAGCGCAGAGCCTTTGTTCCGAGTGGGGCGGGTGACCCGTGGGCGATTCCCACGAACGGCAGCCTTGCGGCAATCACGTCCGCCGGCGTCCCGGTCACCGAAGACACGGCAATGCAACTACTCGTAGTCGCTTCCGCTGTGCGCATCCTGTCTGATGCTGTCGCCGGACTCCCTTTCGATGCGGTCCGGATGCAGGGAGAGATTCGCCGGACTCTTGAGCCCCCGCCGGGGATCATCTCCGACCCGTTCGGGGGTGCGGCTAACACGTCGCTTCCGTCGAGGCGTCTCGGGCTCTCTCAGATGATGGTCTCGCTGTTGCTGCGAGGGAACGCGTATTGCCTGGTGCTGTCTCGGGACTCCCGAGGGTATCCAAACCGGCTGATGGTGCTTCATCCCGACCGCGTGAAGTGCACGCTCGACGGGAATGGGCAACGGGTCTACGAAGTCAACCGGAAGCCGGTTGACGCTGACGACATCGTTCATATCCTGGGGCTTGCCTACCCGGAAGCCGCTACCGGTATCAGCGTCATTCGGTACGCGCGGAACGCCATCGGCTTGGGGCTCGCCGCCGAGGAATTCGGAGCCCGCTTTTTCGGCAATGGCGCTCACATGAGCGGCATTGTCGAGGTGCCCGGCGACCTCGACCGAGAGCGAGCCCGACAGCTCAAAGAGTCGTTCACGGCTTCGCATGGCGGACTCAGCCATGCCCACACGGTAGGTGTGCTTTCTGGTGGTGCATCCTGGCGACCGATATCGGTCACGCCTGAGGATGCCCAGTTTTTGGGCACGCGCGCCGCGCAGACCATCGACCTAGCGATGTTGTTCGGGATTCCGCCGCACATGCTCGGACAGACCGACAAAACTACGAGCTGGGGCACCGGCATCGAACAGCAGGGGCTCGGATTTTTGGCGTACACCTTGAATCCGTGGCTCGGGCGCTTCGAAGATGCGTGGTCATCGCTCATGCCGAAACCGCAGTGCGCGCGCTTCAATGCTGACGCACTTCTGCGCACCGATACGGCCGGCCGCTATCTCGTCTACGGCGCTGCCCGGTCCGCCGGAATCCTCACTCAGAACGAAATCCGGGCTTTGGAAAACTTCGCCCCGGTCGAGGGTGGCGACAACATCGCGGCCCCGCTGAATAGCAACGTCGCGCCCATTAAGGACACGGGGGCTTCGCCTTCGCCAATGAAGGCCGATGCAATGGGGGCTGTGCTTTAGTGACCGACCTTTCCATACGCGCCACCAATGGTGGTGCTGTTGAAACACGTAATCGTCCGTTCGATGACGCTCAGATACGTGAGCATCCGGACGGCTCAGGGGGGAATCTTCTCAGGTTCACCGGCTATGCGTCCGTGACTGAGACCCCCTACACCATGA
>Ga0302311_10005882_pt1 | contig 12856 bp, 10 predicted proteins | sample III_Palsa_N1_3_FD_200449 | JGI IMG/M metagenome (GOLD analysis project Ga0302311, IMG submission 200449) | Peat permafrost microbial communities from Stordalen Mire near Abisko, Sweden - III_Palsa_N1_3 | ecosystem: Environmental > Terrestrial > Soil > Palsa > Peat permafrost | place: Sweden... | reverse complement strand
GGCCGTGGCCTGCACGGTCTCGTCCAGCGCAACAATGGCGCCCACCGCGTAGGGCTCGGCCGCGATGGCGCACAACTCGCCTGTGGGCGCGGCGACGACCGCCGCCCTGGCGAAGCTGGTCGGGTTCAGCGGCCGGGCAGACCCGTCGGGCGCCGCCAGCCCGTCCAGCAGGCGGCGGCATTCCGCGTCCACCTCCTGCGCCAACCGGGTCAGCTCGGGGATGGTGCGTTCATAGACCTCATGGATGCTGCTGCCCGGCAGGATGTCGTGGAACTGGTTGGTCAGCAGCACCCGCCATAGGGCCTCGACGGACTCCCGACTGGGAACGGCCAGGCCGGCCAAGCCGCCGACGGCGGCCAGGTAGTCCAGGGTCTGCAACCGCCCCTCGCACAACCGGTTCAGTCGCTTGACCTCGGCCTGGCTGGTGTAGGTTCCCCGGTGATATTCGAAATAGAGTTCGCCCTCGATCGTAGCGAGATCGTCCGCATCCTTGGCCAGCAGGTCGAAGAAGTCATTGGGGCTGCGGGTCGTGCTGCGGGGCGCGCCCAGCAGGTCGGCCGTCCGCCGCAGGGTCTCCACCATCGGCGCGGTGGGCCCGCCACCGCCGTCCCCGTGGCCGAAAAGATAGAGGGCCTGGGCGGTGCGGTCGGCGTCCTTGTAGTTGGCGGCGTGGTAGCGCAGCTCCTCCAGGGTCGCGATGGCGTTGTAGGTGTCCGCCGGCGGGAAGTGGGTCAGCACGCTGGAGCCGTCCAGCCCGCGCCAGTGGAAGCTATGGTGCGGCGGGGCGGTGAACTTGTTCCACGACAGCTTCTGGGTCAGGAACCGGGTCAGCCCCGCCTCCCGCATCAGTTGCGGCAGCTGGCCGGCATAGCCGAACACGTCCGGGTTCCAGAACACGGTGCAACGCGCCCCGAACGTCCGCTCGAAATAGGCCTGGCCATACAAGAACTGCCGGCTCATGGCCTCGCCGGAGGGCAGGTTGCAGTCCGGCTCGACCCAGCTGCCGCCGATAGGGATCCACTGGCCGGCGGCGGCCTTCTCGCGGATGCGGGCGAACAGCACGGGGTCCAGTCGCTCGATCACATCGTACTGACAGGCCTGGGAGCAGGCGAACTTGAACTCCGGATAGCGGTCCATCAGGCCCAGCACATTGGCGAAGCTGCGCTGGCATTTGCGCCAGGTCTCGTCGATCGGCCACAGCCAGGCGGTATCGATATGGGCGTGGCCGATGGCCGACAGCTCATGCGCCACGCCGCCGTTCTTGACGGCCAGCAGCTGGTCCATGATCCCGCGGGCGGCGGGCCAGGTGGCGCGGTCATCCACATCGAGCAGGTTGCAGACCCGGTTCAGGTCATGCAGCAGCCGCCCGGCCCAGGTGGTGTCCAGGGCCGGCCGCACGATCTTGGGCGCCACCCCACCATAGGAACGCGGCTCCGGCGGCGGTTCGCGGTCAGCCTCGAGCTGGCGCAGCACGTCGAAATCGTGGAACAGCGACCAGGCCTCCGGATCGAACCGGCGGAGTTCACAGGCTGCCAGCCGATAGGGCTCCGGCGCGCCCCGGCCATAGTCCTGGTCGGCGCCGAACGCCCGATTGCAGGCGATCTCCAGATCAAACGAAAGCGTCTCGCCGCCCTCGGCCCGTTCGACCAGGGTTGCGGTGTGCCGGCCGATGTTCAGCCCCTGGACCGTGACGCCGTCCCGGCGCAGCAGGGCCTCCGAGCGGCTGTCCCAATAGAGGTCCACCCGCGCGCCGCGCCAGCTGGCCGGAACCGTCGCGGTCACTCGCGCCCAATAGGTCGCCCACAGGGGCCCCAAAGCCTGTCCCAGCGTGGCGGGCCGATAGTCCAACCCCTGAGCCGCCGCATGGCCGATCCGGTCGGTGGGCCCGGCGATGTCGATGACGGTGACCGCGCTGGCCTCCGGATAGATCCGCCGCTCCAGCCGCCGCGCGAACTGGGCCAGCCGGGACCGGGTATAGCCGGCATAGCGGCCGCGCGTGCGGCGCAGGTCATGCCCCTGGTCGGTCATGCGGACTCCCTTGGTGTTCGCGCGATGCTTAAGGCCTATGGCCTTCGGGCAAAAGCGCTAGGCCCCGCGATACCGGCTGGGCGGTATTCCCAGCAGGCGTTTGAACATGGTCGAGAAGGCCGCCGGGCTGTCGTAGCCGAGGTCGAGGGCCACGGCGGTGACCGGCTCGCCGGCGGCCAACCGGGGCAGGGCCGCCAGCAGGCAGGCCTGCTGGCGCCAGGCGGCGAAGCTCATGCCGGTTTCCCGGCGAAAGGCGCGGGTGAAGGCGCGGCGGCCGAGGTTCAGGTCTCCGCTCCAGGCGTCGATGGTCTGCTGGGCGTCGGGATTTGCGAGAAAGGCGTGGCATTTGCGCGCCAGCTCCACGCCGTGCGGGAACGGCACCGACAGGTGGATCACCGGCGCCGCCGCGATCTCCTCCATCAGCAGGGCCATCACCAGGCCGTCGCGGCCGCCCAGGTCATATTCCAGCGGCACGTCGGCGGCGGCGATCAACAGGCTGCGCAACAGGGTCGAGACCGCCAGCACCTCGCAGCGGCCGCCGTGGTCGGGGCGGATGTCCCGGCTGATCAGCACGCTGCGGGTGGAAACGGCCCCCACCATCTTCACCGCGTGCCGGACCCCGGCGGGAATCCACACCGCCCGCTCCGGCGGCGCGACCCAGGCGCCCTGGTCGGTGTCGACGGTCACCACCCCCGCGGCGGCATAGAGCAGTTGCGACCGGCGATGATGGTGGCGCGCTAGCTCGAAGTCCGGCGGATATTCGCTGCGGCTGCCGATCACATCGCGGGGCGTGTCTTCATGATCGTCGGGATCGGGGCTGTGCATGGTGTCCCACTCGCGAAAACGAACGGCCCATACAGGAATGCGGGCCGCACCGCCATGGTCTATTTCACGCGCCTGAAGAGGACCGCCCATGGACGCCACCACCGCGAACAAGCCGATCAGCACTGCACAAACTGCGCAGAACACCACCGTGTTCGGGGTGATCCTGGCGATCAGCTTCTGCCACCTGCTCAACGACATGATGCAGTCGCTGCTGCCGGCCATCTATCCCAACCTGAAGGCCCAGTTCGGCCTGACCTTCGGCCAGATCGGCCTGGTGACCCTGGCCTATCAGATCACCGCCTCCCTGTTGCAGCCCCTGGTCGGCCTCTATGCCGACCGGCGGCCGACGCCCCTGGCGCTGCCGGGCGGGACGGTGTTTTCCCTGGCCGGGCTGACGGTGCTGTCGGTGGCCCATTCCTATCCGGTGCTGCTGGCCGGCGCCTGTCTGCTGGGGGTGGGCTCATCGGTGTTCCACCCGGAGTCGTCCCGGGTGGCGCGGATGGCCTCCGGCGGCCGGCACGGCCTGGCCCAGTCCCTGTTCCAGGTCGGCGGCAATATCGGCCAGGCGCTGGGGCCGCTGGCCGCCGCCCTGGTCGTGGTCCGCTGGGGCCAGTCCAGCCTGGGCGCCTTCGCCCTGATGGCTCTGTTGTCAGGCGCCGTGCTGTGGAACGTCGGCCTCTGGTACAAACACCATGGCCTGGCGCGCCTGAACGCGTCGCCGGGGCGCAAGGCCGGTCAGGTCGCCCTGCCCAGGAAAACGGCCCTGGGCGGCGTCGCCGTCCTGCTGGCGCTGATCTTCTCCAAATATGTCTACCTGGCCAGCCTGACGAGCTACTTCACCTTCTACCTGATCCACCGCTTCCACGTGTCGGTGCAGAGCGCGCAGCTGCATCTGTTCGTCTTCCTGGCGGCGGTCGCGGCGGGGACGGTGCTGGGCGGGCCGCTGGGGGACCGGATCGGGCGCAAGGCGGTGATCTGGGGCTCGATCCTGGGCGCCCTGCCCTTCGCCCTGATGCTGCCCTACGCCAGCCTGTTCTGGACCGGACCGCTGACCGTCGCGATCGGCCTGATCCTGGCCTCGGCCTTCCCGGCCATCGTGGTGTTCGCCCAGGAGCTGGTGCCGGGCAAGGTCGGCATGATCTCCGGCCTCTTCTTCGGCTTCTCCTTCGGCATGGGCGGCCTTGGCGCGGCGGCCCTGGGCTGGATGGCCGACCACACCGGCATCGAGGCCGTCTACCGCCTCTGCGCCTTCCTGCCGGCGATCGGCCTGCTGGCGGCCTTGTTGCCGAATGTCGAGCGGCCGAAGGGGGTCTGACCACCCTAACTTTCACCGTTCCCCAGGCCTTGTGCCTGGGGAACAGTGTGATTTGAGAGGCGGGTGTGTTCACCGGCGTCTCAACACCAGCGTTAGAAACATCGTACGCAACTAGCCCCAACCCACTCATTCCCGCCGATAGGTCTTGGCATTTCGGCCCCAGCGGCGCGAGATGGCGGCATGTCCAGAACAGTCCCCCGCCTCGCCCTCGCCGCCGCCCTCCTGACCATCCCCGCCGCCGCCCATGCGGCCGCCACCGCCCTGCCGCTCAAGGGTATGGGCGTGCAAATCTATGGCTGTCAGCCTGTCGGAGCGGGCTTCGCCTGGACGCTCAAGGGACCTGACGCGATCCTGACGGACAAGGATGGCGCCATCGTCGGCCATCACTTCGCCGGACCGAGCTGGCAGGCCAGCGACGGCAGCGCCATCGTCGGCGAGCCCCTGGTCGCCAGCCCCTCGCCGACGCCCGGATCGGTCGCCTGGCTGGTGCTGCGGGTCAAGTCCGGCCGCGGCGCCGGCCTGTTCGCCAACATCGGCTTTGTGACCCGCACCGACACCACCGGCGGCGTGGCCCCGGCCACCGGCTGCGATCCGGGCCATGCGGGAGCCGAGGTGCGCGTCCCCTACACCGCGACCTACACCCTGTTCCCGCAAGCGGCCCCGCCGGCGCACTGAGGTTTCTCCTCGCGCTCAGGCGCGCGCGCTTTTCGACTCCAGACCCTATATCCACCCCGGGCGGCCGATCGCCCAGGGAGCCTTGATGTGGATCGACTGGCGGTCATGGAAACCTTCGTCCGCGTGGTCGAGGCCGGCTCCTTTTCCGCCGCCGCACGGGACCTGAATGTCGGCCAGCCCGCGGTCTCCAAGGCGATCGCCCAGCTTGAGGCCAGGCTGGGCGTGCGCCTGTTGCTGCGGTCTGCGCGGGGCCTTGCGCCCACCGACGCCGGAAGCGCCTTCTATTCACGGGCCAAACGCGCCATCGAGGAGGCAGACGAGGCGGACCATGCGGCGCGGGGCGAAGGCGCGGGGCTGACCGGCCGTTTGCGGATCAGCGCGGCGGTCACCTTCGCCCGCATCCATGTCGTGCCCCGGCTGCCGCAATTCCTGGCCCAGCACCCGGGGCTGGATATCGACCTGGTCCTGGACGATCGAGACATCGATCTGATCGAGGAGGGCATCGACCTGTCCCTGCGCATGGGGGATCTGCCCGACTCCACCCTCACCGCCCGTCGCATTGGCCATTCGCCGCGGGTGGTGGTGGCGACGCCGGCCTATCTCGCAAAAGCCGGAGCGCCTGCGACGCCCGAAGACATCGCCCATCACCAGACGATCATCTACAGCCGGCGCGGTGGTGGGGACGTCTGGTTGTTCCGGCAGGGAAAGGTGTTGAAGCCGATTTCCGTCGGGGGGCGTATTCGATCCAGCGCCGCGGAGGGGGTGCGCGCGGCCGTCCTGGCCGACGCCGGCCTGGCGCTTGCCTCGAGCTGGATGTTTACCCCGGAGCTGGCCAGCGGCGCGGTCCGGCCGGTCCTGACCGATTGGGATGTGCCCGGCGTCGACCTGTGGGCGGTGTTCCCCACGGGGCGGCTAGCCAGCCTCAAGGCGAGGACGTTCGCGGCCTTTATCGAAGCCGCACTCAACGCGCTTGCCGCATAGCGCCCCGCCGCCATTCCAGCCAGGAATAGCTGCTATCGCCTTGAGCCGCCTGCCGGAATGACCGGCGCCCGGCCATTTCCCCATCATCGCCGCACCTCAGCGGCTGGACGATGGAGCAATGGATATGGGCAGACTCGACGGCAGGATTGCGGTGGTGACCGGCGGCAGCAGCGGAATCGGCCTGGCGGCCGCCAAGCGTTTCGCTGATGAAGGGGCGCGGGTGGTCATTTTCGGCCGGCGTCAGGCCGAGCTGGAAAAGGCTGTCGCGGCGATCGGCCCGGCCGCCTCGTTCGTGCGCGGCGATGTTTCGAATCCCGATGACGTCGCGCGGCTTTATGAGGCTGCATCCAAGCTCGGCCCAATCGACGTGGTGTTCGCCAACGCAGGCGTCGTCGAGATCACGGCCCTGCCGGACCTGACGGTGGACCTCTATCGCAGCCATTACGACATCAATGTCCTGGGCACGATCCTGACGGTGCAGAAGGCCCTGCCGCATCTGAAGGACGGCGCCTCCATCATCCTCACCGGCTCGATCCTGGCGAGCAAGGCCGGTGACGGCTACTCCCTCTACTCCGGGACCAAGGCGGCGGTCCGCGCCTTCGCGCGAAGCTGGGCGTCCGAACTCAAGGGACGCGGCATCCGCGTCAATGTGCTCGCCCCCGGACCGGTCGACACCCCGATCATGGAGAGCCAGGCCGCGAAGCTCGGCATCGCCGCGGATGATCTTCGAGGCGGCTTTTCAGCGATGGTACCCCTGGGCCGGTTGGGCCGGGTCGACGAACTGGCCGCGGCCGCCCTCTTCCTCGCGTCAGATGACAGCAGCTTCGTCACCGGCATCAGCCTGGAGGTCGACGGCGGCATGGCTCAGGTCTGACGCACCGGTTCCGGCCAAGCCACCTCGCCCGGGACCACCGCTTGCGGGGGCCCTAGGCCGACCGCTTTGTCGCCAGCCAGATAACGTGGCGAGAGCCGCCGCCCTTGCCGTTGGCGTGGACGCGCAGCTCTTCGACCGCAAAGCCGGCGGCCTTCAGGCGGCGCGTAAAGGCGGGGTGGGGGTCGACGGACCATACCGCCAGCACGCCGCCGACCCGCAGGGCGGCCCGGGCCTCGGCGAGGCCATAGGCGTCGTAGAGATCATCGTTGTCCTTGCGCACAAACCCCTCGGGGCCGTTGTCGACGTCGAGCAGGATGGCGTCATAGTGGGCAAGCTGGCCATTGATCAGCTTGCCCACGTCGCCTTCGAACACCGTGACGCGCGGGTCGACGAGGCTGTCCCCGTGGATATGCGCCAGCGGCCCCCGGGCCCAGGCGACCACCTCGGGCACAAGCTCGGCGATGGTGATGCTGGCGTCCGGCCCGAATTCGGCCAGGGCGGTGCGCAGGGTAAAGCCCATGCCAAGGCCGCCGATCAGGACATGGGGGTTGGCCCTGCCCTTCAGTCGCTCGCGGGTCAGCGAAGCCAGCGCCTGTTCCGAGCCTGAGAGCCGATTGTTCATCAGCTCGATGGCGCCGGCCATGATGGAGAATTCATCGCCGCGCTGCATCAGCCGCAGCACCCCGCCGTCTCCCGGCACGGTGGCCACGCCCAGTTCTACCCAGCGGATCATGTGGTGGAACGGCGCCTCGAACTACCCTGGTGGAATGCGCCGCGTGTAGACCAGACCCGCCGGCCGCCGTCGCGCGAAAAATCGAGCGCGGCCCGCGGTTCGTGTTACGATCATGGGCGTCCTTCTTCTGGTCGCCGGCGGCGCGTGCGAACGGCGCCGGGAGCAGCCCGCCATGAGCCCTCGACCGGCCGGAGATGTCGGCCCGACGCTCTCGTCCCTGTGGACCAGCCTGACCGCCCTGATGACGGCGCCGCCGCATGCGGTGCGGGCGGAGATCTATTCCCTCGGCGCCCGCCATCACGGCGAGCCGCTGACCGGCGCCCTGGCCGAACTCAAGGCGCCTAACCTCGCCCCCGGCCGCGCCCGCCTGCTGCGCGCCGCCGTCAGCCAGCTGCGGCGCCAGCAACGCAACACCCCGCCTTCCGCCTAATCCCCGCCTAGCAACGAACTGGAGCACCCCTTGGCCAAAGGTCAAAAGAAGAGCAATCGCGAGGTCCGCAAACCCAAGGCGGAAAAACCCAAGCCAGCGCCCGCCGGCCAGTCGTTTCTCAATCCGTTTCCCAAGAAGAAGTAGGCGTTCAGCCCGGCTCGGCGTCCAGGACGGCGCGCAGCTTGGTCGCCAGCTCCTCCACCGAAAACGGCTTCGGCAAGACGGTCACGCCCAGGTCCAGCACGCCATTGTGGACGATGGCGTTGCGGGTGTAGCCGGTGGTGTAGAGCACCTTCAGGCGGGGGTTTCGCCCCAGCAGTTCGTCGGCCAGCTGGCGGCCGCTCATGCCCGCCATCACCACGTCGGTGAACAGGATGTCGATCCGCGCCAGGGTTTCGAAGATGTGGATCGCCTGCACGCCGCTGGCCGCCGCATGGACCCGGTAGCCGAGCGCGCCCAGGGCGTCGACCGTCATCTGGCGCACGGAATCGTCGTCCTCGACCACAAGCACCGTCTCATCCCTGAAGGCGGCTCTCGGGGCGTCCTGGACGCGGGGCTCGGAGGCGTCCGCCGCAGACGCCGACGACCTTGGCAGATAAAGCTTTACCGTCGTGCCCTGGCCGGGCTCGGAATAGATTTTCACGTGGCCGCCAGACTGTTTGACGAAGCCATAGATCATCGACAGGCCAAGGCCCGTGCCCTTGCCCACCGGCTTGGTGGTGAAGAAGGGGTCGAACACCTTGGCCAGGACGTCCATCGACATCCCGGAGCCGACGTCGCTGACCGCGATCATCACATACTGGCCCTCCGCCACGCCGATCTCGCGCGCCACATAGCGGTCGTCCAGATAGGCGTTGCCGGTCTCGATGGTCAGCCGGCCGCCCTCTGGCATCGCGTCGCGGGCGTTGACCGCCAGGTTCACAATGGCGCTTTCCAACTGGTTGGGGTCGACCTGCGCCCGCCAAAGGCCGCCGCCCAGCACCGTCTCCAGCTCGATCCTCTCCCCCAGGGTGCGTCGCAACAGCTCGGACATGCCCGCCACCAGGCCGTTCAGCTCAACCGTCGCAGGTGACAACGGCGATTGTCTGGCAAAGGCCAGCAGCCGCTGGGTCAGCATCGCCGCGCGTGTCGCGCCGTCGCGTGCATGGCCGAGGTAGCGCTCCACGCCGCCGCCGCCCCGCTCCAGTCGGCGCAGGGCGATGTCCAGGTTGCCGATGACGATCGCCAGCATATTGTTGAAATCGTGCGCCACGCCGCCGGTGAGTTGGCCGATGGCGTCCATCTTCTGCGATTGGCGCAGGGCTTCCTGCGCCAGGACGAGCTCTTCCTCCGCCTCCTTTTCGGCGGTGATGTGCCGTCCGCTGGCGTAGACCAAGTCGCCTTCGGAACCGGCCACCCAGGATATCCAGCGATAGGTCCCGTCCTTGTGCAGGGTCCGGCTTTCATAGGCCGGCAATCCGTGCGGGGTGGCCTGTACCCGGGCGGCCTCACTCGACGGTCGGTCGTCCGGGTGATTGAACTCCAGATGATGACGGCCCACCACCTCCTCTTCCGTCCAGCCCAGGATTCGCATCCACGCCGGGTTCGCCGCCCGGAAGACGCCATCCTGGTCAACCACGGCGATCAGGTCCTGAGAGTTGCGCCACAATTGGTCCCGCTCGCGCGTGCGCTGCCCGACCGCCTCTTCCAGAGTTTCGTTCAGCCGCCGCAGGGCGGCTTCGGCCGCCTCCAGTTCGTGATTGGCCGCGCGCAGAGCTTCCTGGGTCTCCAGAACCTGGCGCTCGGCCTCGATCCGATCGGTGATCTCCATGGCGGTGACAAAGATGCCGCCAATTCCCCCCGCCACACTGGGATCGGGCGTCGGACTGTAGCCAAGGATGAAATGGGCGTCGTCCCATTGATCCTGATGGCGCTGGATGCGCAGCAGAGTGTCTTCGGTGAACACCGCCTCGCTCTGACCGCTCATGATCTGGCGGTGAAAGGGCTCGATCTGCGGCCACACCTCGGACCAGGCCACGCTGGCCGGCAAGCCTAGCGCCCAGGGATGTTTGTCGCCAAGGATGGGGCGATAGCCGTCGTTGTAGATCAGGACGAATTCCGGCCCCCAGCGCAAAGCCATGGGAAAGCCGGAGGACAGCACAATGTCGAGCGCCATCCGCAGGCTTGGCGACCAGGCGTCCATCGGCCCCAGCGGGGTTTGCGACCAATCCTTGGCCATGACCAGCGCGCGCATTTCAAGCAGCGGACGAGAGGCGAAATTGGGCGCGAACGCCGGCGCGAGACCGCCGGCCACGTCTTTGGATTCAGCCATTCACTCGCCGTCTCCCTGCCCCTCGCCCGACCCCCCGGGAAGGCGTTGCCGCGCTCCGTCGCTGACACCCATGGGGATTCGATCATGAAAGCGAGGGGTCCACAAGCAGTGCGGCCTGCCCGTACCGCGCTCAGGCGGCTCAGGCTCGATTGCGCGGATGCAGGCGCCGTGGTCTGCTGGCCCACGCGTCGACGCCAAAGGAGGCCGGGTTTACAGCATGGCCGCCAGCAAGACCGACGCCGCGCCGCGCCTGCAGCCAGACGCCATAGGCCCCCTGGGCCTCTTAGCCCTTGTCATCGGCATCACCTCGCCGGCGATTGGTCTCTATGCCCTGTGGGGACCCATGGAGGCCGCCGCCGGGCCCGTCGCGCCGCTGGTCTTCCTGGCGGCCCTGGTGATCAACCTGCCCACCGTGCTGTCCTATGCCAGCCTCAGCCGTCACGCCCCCTCTGCCGGCGCGGCCGCGAGCTGGCTGTGGACCACCGTCGGGCCGACCACCGGCCTGGTCGCGGGGCTTGTCATGGCAACCTATTTCATCATGGGCGCAGTTACGGTGCCGCTGATGTTCGGCCTCTTCTTCCGCGACCTGCTGGACTGGGCCCACATCCCCCTGCCCGCCATGGCGGCGCTGGCGATCGGCCTGCTGCTGCATTCGGCGATCACCGCCTGGATCTGCCTGCGCGGCGCCGAGGCCTCGATCCGCACCACCATCGGCCTGATGTTGGTCGAGGTCGGGGTGGTGTTCGCCCTGTCGGCCACCATCCTGTGGGTCAAGGCCGGGCAGCCGGGCGGGCTCACCCTGGCGCCGTTCAACCCCGCCAGCGCCAGCCAGGGGGTCGGTGGCTTCTGGGCGGCGATCCTGCTGGGCATACTGGCCTTTTCCGGCTTTGACGCCGTCGCCGCCTCGGCGGAGGAAGCCAAGGCGCCGCGCCAGCATGTGCCGCGGGTGATCATCCTGGGGGTCATCGCCGTGGCCCTGTTCTGGGCCTTCAACGCCTGGGTGCTGACCCTGTCCGCGCCGCCGGACAAGGTCATCGCCTATAACAACGAGGGGGTCAGCGCGATCACCCCGGTGGCGCGGGCCTATTGGGGCTGGGGCGAACTGATCGTCATCGCCACCGCCTTCACCGGCCTGACGGCCATCTATATCGGCACGGTCCAGGGCGCCTCGCGGATGATCTTCGCCCTGGCGCGACACCAGCTGTTGCCGGCCTCCTTCGCAAGGCTGAATGGGGCCAAACGCGTGCCGAGGGCGGCGGTGCTGCTGGTGATCGGGATCTGCGTGGGATTGGGCCTGGTGAGCCTGGCCCTGCTGCGCAACGGTGTCGACGCCTTCGTCTGGTGGTCCAACGCCCTGGTCTTCTTCGCCGCCCTCACCTACATCGGCGTCAACGTCGCCAACCTGCTGTATTTCAGGCGGGTGCTGCCGGCCCGGTTCGGCGTGGCGCGCAACCTGATCGTCCCGGTCGTGGGCGTCGGCATGAATCTCTACCTGATCTACGCCGGCTTCTTCTCTTCGCTATGGGGGGCTCCGTTCCGCACAGGTCGAAGCGTGGTGATCGTGTGCGTAGCTCTGTTTGCGGTGCAGCTGGTCGCGGCCGCGGCCGTGCGGATGCTGCGGCCCGATTTGCTTAAGGGCGCGGCGCCGATTGGGGTTGACGCGCCGGCTGCGTAGCACGGGAGGATGAGGGGTTAGGGTCGGCGCCGGACCAAGCGCTGCTCAGCGCCCTTTCCTGAAACCGCGGAACCCCTCATCCTCCCAGCTTCGCTGGGCCCCTCCTTCTCCCTCGGGGGAGAAGGTAAGGCGGCGGCGCTCAGGAGATTCCCATGACCACCCCCATCGAAGGCGGTTGCCGCTGCGGACGCGTTCGCTATCGCGCGAACCTGGACAAATTCCCCAACGCCTACGCCTGCCATTGCCGGGACTGCCAGACCTGGTCGGGCAGCGCCTTCAGCACCCAGGTGCTCATGCGCGAGGACCGGCTTGAGGTGACTGGCGAGCCGGCCCTGTTCGAACTGACGTCACCGGATGGCCAGCGCATCTCGCGCCAGCGCGCCTGCCCGGTCTGCTTCACCCGCGTCTACAACACCAACAGCGCCCGCCCGGGCATGGCCGCCCTACGCGCCGGAACCCTGGACCGCAGCGACGAACTCATCCTGGTCGCCCACATCTGGACCAAGCGGAAACTGGATGGGATTGATATTCCTGAGGGCGTGGCGAGCTGGGAAGAAGGGGCTGAGCCGGGGGCGTTCATGGCGGCGTTGGGGCGGTGAAAGGCGAACCGAAGCGCAACGCTGAAAACACCTCTCCCGAAGGGAGAGGGAGGGGCCCGCGCCGCAGGCGTGGGAGGGTGAGGGGTTAGGGACGTTGCAGGACTAGACTCAAACGTCGGCGCTAACTTCGGAGAGCGCGTAACCCTCACCCTGCCAGCTTTGCTGGGGATGGTTCCCTCTCTTTCCCACAATTTCTCCGACTCGTTCCATAATCGTTCCACCACTCCCATCTAGGAACCCCATGGCTCGCGACGGCGCTCTCTATGTTTGCCAATCCTGTGGCGCGACCCATTCCAAGTGGGCCGGGCAGTGTGGCGCGTGCGGGGCTTGGAACACCCTGGTGGAGGAGGCGCAGAGCCGGCCGCCGGGGGCGCTGGCGCCGTCGCGGGGCAGCCGGATCAAGGGCCTGA
>Ga0302311_10005880_pt1 | contig 12858 bp, 12 predicted proteins | sample III_Palsa_N1_3_FD_200449 | JGI IMG/M metagenome (GOLD analysis project Ga0302311, IMG submission 200449) | Peat permafrost microbial communities from Stordalen Mire near Abisko, Sweden - III_Palsa_N1_3 | ecosystem: Environmental > Terrestrial > Soil > Palsa > Peat permafrost | place: Sweden... | reverse complement strand
CGACTTCGAGTGGGAGAGGGTTGGGGTGAGGGGTTACGGTCTATCGATAGAGCGTGACCCCTCACCCGGATTCTCGCTTACGCGAGAATCCGACCTCTCCCAATGGGAGAGGTGAAACGGAGCGTGCTGCTTGATGCGGGCGCGCCAAGACCCCGGCACTCACTCCCGATACAGCCCCTTGTCGCGGGCCTGGCGGATGGCGAGGGCGGCCAGCAGGTCGAGCATCGGCGTCGACAGTCCCGCCGCCCGCGCGAAGGCGGCGGGGGCGCGGACCAGCACGTCGATCTCCATCGCGCGGCCGAGTTCATAGTCCTGCAGCAGCGAAGGCTTGTGATTGGGAGCCGGCCCGCTGCGGGTGGTGCGCTTGACGTCGGGGAAACAGCTATGCGCGATGCTGTCGGCCTCCGCCAGCAGGCGCGGCACCACATCGCGCAGCGCCGGATCTTCCCGCACGGCTCTCGCGGTTTGGCCGGTCAGCAGGCACAGCACCGACATCGACATGTTGGTCAACAGCTTGGACCAGATCGTCTCCCTGATTCGCGGCACCGGCGGTGACTGGATTCCGGCTTCATTGAGCACGGCCCGCAATCGTTCGATCCGCTCACTCGTGCGGTCGTCGCATTCGCCGACCTGCAGCATGTTGCGATCGGGCGACAGATTCGCGACGATTCCGGGCGCGACAACCTCGTTCGACGAAAAGATCACGCCGCCGATGATCCGGTCCTTGGAAACCGTGGATCGTAACGCCGCGCCGGGATCGAGAAAGCCGAGGTCCGGCGGCGGCGGATGATCGGCGGCAAGGCCGATATCGTACCACCAGGGAATCCCGTTTTGCGCAAACACGACGGCGGTGTCCTGGCGCAGCAAGGGCCGCAGGCCGGCGGCGAGGCTGCGTAGTCCGGTGGCCTTCAACGTGCTGATCACGACATCCTGCGGACCCAATGTGGCCGGGTCGTCCGAGGCCTTTACGCGTGCGGGGAATTCGGCATCACCCACGCGAAGCGTCAGGCCGTTTGCCCGCACCGCCGCAAGATGCGGCCCTCGCATCACGCAGCAGACGTCGTGTCCCGATAATGCGAGACGCACAGCAAAATGGCTGCCGACGGCGCCTGCGCCGAAGATGCAAATGCGCATGGGGCGGGTGTCCTGTTTCGGGCGCAAAAATCAGGACGCCAGTTTCCACAAGCCCGGGCCGGTGCGCAACCGCTCGGGCGTCCGGCGTGCTTGGCTTTGTCCTCGAAAATGGGGACAGGCGAGAAGTCCAGGCTTCGATCTATAGTCGGTTCCATGGAATGCCACGCCAGCCCGGCTGACTCTGTTTTACGGAGACGACCCATGCGCCTTGTCCCGAATCGTTGTTCCGCCATTTCGGTCTTGCTTGCAGGCGTTGCGGTCTGCGCCGTGAACCAGGCGCAGGCGCAATCGGCCGTCGATCTCGATCACCTGACCGCGACGCAGGCGGCGGCTGACCTTTGCGCCGGCAAATATACCAGCGTGGCGCTGGTGTCGGCCACGATCGCGCGGGCGAAAGCGCGCGCCGAATTGAATGCGTTCATCACGCTCGACGAAGCCGGCGCCCTCAAGGCGGCGCAGGCCTATGACGCCGCGCACGCCCGTCACGCATCCTGCAAGCCGCTGGGAGGCGTGCCGATCGCGATCAAGGATAATATCGAGGTGGCCGGCCTGCCGGCTTCGGCCGGAACGCCGGCGCTGAAAAACTATGTGCCCGGCGACGACGCGCCCGTGGTGGCCAAGCTGCGCGCCGCCGGTGCGATCATCGTCGGCAAGACCAACATGCACGAACTGGCATTCGGCGTCACCGGCTACAACCTCACTTTCAAGACCGGCGCCGAATTCGGCGTCCGCAACGCCTATGATGTGACCAAAATTGCGGGCGGGTCTTCATCCGGCAATGGTGCAGCGATCGGCGCCCGCATCATCCCGGCGGCGGTCGGCACCGACACCGGCGGGTCGGTTCGTATTCCCTGCGCATTCAACGGCTGCATGTCGTTGCGGCCGACCATCGGCCGCTATTCGGCCGCCGGCGTTGCACCTATTTCCCACACCCGCGATACGCCGGGACCGATGGCGGGCACGATGACCGATGTCGCTCTGCTCGATCGCATCATCGCCGGGGGCGGGCCGATCGAGGCCGCCGGCCTGAAAGGTATCAGGCTCGGCCTTGTCGCCGCGACCACGGCCAATCTCGATGACGACACCAAGGCGGCGTTCTCCGCAACGCTCGACAAGTTGAAAGCGGCCGGGGTCGTCGTGGTCGACGTCGATATGCCGAAGCTGATGGAACTGAACGGGCAGGTCGGTTTTCCGGTCGCGCTCTACGAGGCCTATGACGACATGGTCGCCTATCTCAAGCGCGGCCCCAAAATATCGATCGAGGAACTGGCCAAGGGCATCGCCAGCCCCGACGTCAAGGGCACCTATGATGGCCTGGTGATTCCGCGCAAACTGCCGGGTCCGGACAATACCGTCGTCGACGCCAAGCCCGCCTATGACGCCGCGATCAAGACCGCGCGTCCGGCACTGCAGCAGCTCTATCGCGCGACCTTCGCCAACAACCATCTCGATGCGATCGTCTTTCCGACGGTGCCCAAGGTGGCGGTCACCGCCAATATTGAAGCCAGCGGTGTGGCGAATTTCGTCCTGTATATCCAGAACACCGATCCCGGCAGCAATGCCGGCGTCCCCGGCATCCAAATCCCGATTGCCCTGGGCGCCACCAGCAAGCTGCCGGTCGGCATGGAACTGGACGGTCCGTCCGGAAGCGACCGCCGGCTGCTCGCGATCGGTATCGCGCTTGAAAAGCTGCTCGGTCGCATTCCGCCGCCGGCTAACTTATAGGAAATCCGCGCGGCCTACCGGTGCCTTGCAAACGCCGCGGCGACGCCGCTGCGGCGATGGACCCCGAGCTTGTCGAAGATGCGCTTGAGATAGGTGCGCACAGTGGAGGGTTCGACGCCGAGCCGATAGGCGATGATTTTGTCGGGCAGCCCTTCGCAAATCATCTGCGCCACTTCAAGCTCGCGCTGCGACAGCCGCGGCCCGCCGATCGGCTCCGGCGCGGCGAGTGGCGAGGTGCCGCCGGCGCGGATCAGGGCGCCGGTAAAAGCCGGTTCGACCAGGCGGAGCAGCTCGAGGGTTCTGTTATCGAAATTGTCGCGGTGGCGGCCACGCCAGATCCTGAGATCGCCGATGTTATGCTGTCCGGCATAGCTGTAGACGTTGACGCCCCAATGCAGCCCGTCGCGGGCGAGGAAATCGTTGAAGAATTCCGTCCGCATCAAGTCGCGCTGCGGCATGATCTGGGTCACCAGCGTCGGCTCGCGGCGCGCCTGCAGTTTCAGCGTGATCGGGTCGTTGTATTGATAATAGGCGTCGTAGCTGGCGAGGTTATCCGGGCTCATGTTGAGCCAGACCCCGCTGCCGAAGCTGCGCGAGGGCGTGTCCCAGACAAAGGAGGCGTAATAATCCGCCGACAGCAGCTCGAGCAGATGATGCCCGATGCGTTCTCGGACGTCGCGCTCGGCGAGGTCTTCGGCCAGCAGGCCGAAAAGATGCGACAAAGCGCGGCTCTCTTGGGCGGTGACGTACATGGCACGGATGCTAGTGCAGCACCGCGGCGGATACAATTGCTGAAAGGGTTATGGTGCACCGGCCTGGACGCTGTGCCAGCGTCGGCGCGATAGCTAAAATCCCCCGCCCGAGGCATGATTGCCCGCACGCCATCCGGGAACCCCAATTTGCCCCCTCGCAGCATCGAAGAGCCTGCCCGCCAGATTCCGCTCTACGGCGAATATGAAGTCGCGGTGCTCGGCGGCGGTCCCGCGGGAATCGCCGCGGCGGTGGCGGCGGCGCGCGCCGGGCGGCGCACGCTGCTGATCGAGCGCTATGGGTTCCTCGGTGGCATGGGCACGGCGGCGGGGGTGACCAATTTCTGCGGGCTGCATGCCAATGTCTTTGGCGAGATGCATCGGGTGGTGCAGGGCATCGCGTCCGACCTGCTCGGGCGGATCGACCGGCTCGGCGGGCTCAACGCGCCGCATCTGATCTTGGGAAAAATCCTGGCGCAGGCCTACGACACCGCGGCCTACAAGATCGCGGCCGACGACCTGCTTGCCGCCCACCAGGTCGACATTCTGTTTCATGCGCTCGGCGCCGGCGTGGTGATGCATGACGAGCGGCGGATCAACGCGCTGATCGTCGAGACCAAGGCCGGGCGTCAGGCGGTGCTTGCGGACATTTTCATCGATTGCTCCGGCGATGGCGATCTCGCGGCCTGGGCCGGCGCGCGCTACGAGGTCGGCGATAACAATGGCAGCATGCTCTATCCCTCGATGATGTTCCGGCTCAACGGCATCGATCCCGACAAGGCCGGCGACGCCTGGCGGACGATCCCGGCGCTGATGGAAGCCGCCGAGGCCGCCGGCACGCATCGGTTTCCGCGCAAGGCCGCGATCGTGCGGCCGCAACGCTCGGCCGTAGAGTGGCGGGTGAATTTCACGCAGCTCGCGCGCGCGGACGGCAGCGCGATCAACGGGCTTGAACCCGACGATCTCACCCGCGGCGAGATCGAGGGCCGCCGCCAGGCCGTCAACGCCTTCCATTTCCTGCGCACGGTGCCAGGGTTCGAGAAATCCTACATCGTCGATTTGCCGCCGCAGCTCGGGATCCGCGAAACCCGCCGCATCGTCGGCGGCCATATGCTGTCGGGCGAGGACGTGCTCGGCTGCGCCTCGTTCGAGGACAGTATCGGCGTCAACGGCTGGCCGATGGAATCCCATGTCGCGGGCGACGTGATCTTCAAGTTCCCGCCGATTCCGGAGTCGCGCGGCTTCAACGAATTGCCGTATCGGATGCTGACGCCAGAGGGTCTCGACAATCTGCTGGTGGCCGGGCGCTGCGCCTCGATGACCCATGACGGCCAGTCGGCGGCGCGGGTCTCCGGCGCCTGCTTCGCAATGGGCGAGGCCGCCGGCACCGCCGCCGCGCTGGCGCTCGACGGCAACGCGATGCCGCGTGACATCGCTGTCGATAAATTGCAGAACCGGTTGAAACAACAGGGCGCGTTTATCGGGCGGGATCAGGCGATTCCTAAGGGGCTCTGACAAGAGACGGAGGAAACTGGATGACGTTGTGGTATCGCGCCGGCGCGCGGCTCATGTTGACGAGCCTATTGGCGCTGGCGTCCCTGCACGCCCATGCCGACGAATTGTTAAAGGCGAAAGTCGGCGTGCTGCGGCTGTCGTCGTCGGCGCCGGTGTTCATCGCGCAGGACAAGGGTTATTTCCGCGACGCCGGGCTCGATATCGAGCTGAAGTTCTTCGACGCGGCGCAGCCGATCGCGGTCGCGACCACGTCGGGCGACATCGATTTCGGGATCACGGCGTTTACCGCGGGACTTTATAATCTGGCCGGCAAAGGCACGCTGAAGGTGATCGGCGGCATGAGCCGCGAGAAGGCGGGCTATCCCCTGATCGGCTATTTCGCCAGCAATAACGCCTATGCCGCCGGCCTTAAAACGCCGAAGGACCTTGCCGGCAAGCGTATCGCGGTGACGCAGGTCGGCTCCAGCTTTCATTATTCGCTCGGCCTGCTCGCCGACAAATATGGCTTCAAGCTTTCGGACGTGAAGGTGCTGCCGATGCAATCGCTGTCGAATGCGGCCGTGGCGCTGAAAGGCGAAACCGTCGATGCGGCGTTGCTGCCGGTCTCGACCGCGCGCAAGCTGATCGACGATGGTGGGGCGAAACTCCTGGGCTGGGTCGGCGACGAGACGCCGTGGCAGTTGGGTGCGGTGTTCGCTTCGCCGAAAACCCTGACCAACAAGCCGCTGGTGACAAAACTTCTGGCCGCGCTGGAGCGGGCCGACCGCGAATATCACGATGTGATCCTGGCCGGCGTCGCCGACGGCAAGGCGCCGATCAACGAGGCGACCAAACCGCTGCTGGAGATCATCGCCAGATACACCAATCTACCGCTCGAGCAGGTGGTCGGCAATTGCGCCTATATCGACCCCGACGGCAGGCTCGACGTGAAGAATGTCGCCAACCAGATCGAGTGGCTGCAGGCGCAGGGTTTTGTCGACAAGGGATTCGGTGTCGACGCGATTATTGCCAGGGATTATGTGAAGCCGGATTGAGGTGGGCCGCAAGCTGCTTCGTCATGGCCGGACCTGTTCCGGCCATCCACGTCTTTCTTTTTGCGATACCATCAAGACGTGGATGCCCGGGACAAGCCCGGGCATGACGAGCTAGAACGAACTTCGTAAACGAGTCATCCAATGGACCTGATCGCCGACCACATCACCCACCGCTTCGGCGCACTCGAGGTGCTCGACGACGTGTCGTTCACGGTGAGCGCGGGCGAAGTAGTTGCGATCGTCGGACCGTCCGGCTGCGGCAAGAGCACGCTGTTGTCGGTGCTGGGTGGATTGTTGCAGCCAAGCTCGGGCTCGGCGCAGTGGCGCGGCGCGCCGCCGGCCGGAAGCCTTAACCCGCTGACCTTCGTGTTCCAGGATTTCGCGCTGCTGCCCTGGTGCACGGTCGCGGAGAATGTCGAATTCCCGCTGCTGCATAGCGGCCTGACCTCGGGCGCGCGCCAGGCTGTTGTCGAGGATGCGTTGCGCCGCACCAGTCTTTCCGATTTCCGCGGCGCCTACCCCAGGCAATTATCCGGCGGCATGCGCCAGCGCGTCGGCATCGCGCGCGCGCTCGCGGTGCGGCCGGCGATCCTGTTGATGGACGAGCCGCTGTCGGCGCTGGATTCGCAGACCCGTGAATTGCTGATGGAGGATTTTGTCAGATTGCTCGCCGATGGTGCGATGGGCGCGGTCTATGTGACGCATAATCTGGAAGAAGCGGTGCGGCTGGCGGATCGCATTGTGGTGCTGTCGCGGCGCCCCGGTCGGGTTCGCGAGGTCGTCACCATCGCCATCACGCGCATGGAGCGCGGTAACATCAACGCCCGCGAGAAATTGCTCACGCTGCAGAGCGATCTGTGGTCGCTGATCCGCGAGGAAGCGATCGACGCCGAACGCGAGGTCCAGCATGCTTGACCGCGCCGATGATCCCGCAAGCCCGCCGCCAGCCGAGCAGGCCGAGCTGCGGCCGGTGGCCTTTCGCGGCGCCGGCTTTGCTCCCAGGGCAGGCCGCTATGCCGGCTGGATCGCATTGGTTTTGGCGATTGCGCTGTGGCAGCTGGCCGGCAGTGTTGGTCTCGTCAATCCGCTGTTTCTGCCGACGCCGGTGGCGATCGCGGGCGCGATCTATCAGCTCGCGGTCTCCGGCGCGCTCTGGCACCATCTGTCGTATTCGATCATGCGGATCGGCAGCGGGTGGATTCTCGGGACCTTTGCCGGCGTCATCGGCGGCTTCGCGATCGGGCTCTCGAGTCTCGCGCGCGGCGTCGGCATCACCTTCATCTCGGCGCTGTTTCCGATCCCGAAAATCGCGCTGCTGCCGTTGCTGATCCTGTGGCTCGGGATCGGCGAGGAGCCGAAGATCGCCACCATCGCGCTCGGCGTCTTCTTCTCCACCGCGATCTCGGTCTATAGCGGCGTTGACGCCGTGCCGCGCAACCTGATCCGGATGGCGCAGAGCTTCAATGTGCCGTTCCACGCCATCGTGATCAGGGTGATCTGGCCGGGCGCGCTGCCCTCGATCCTTGCGGGATTCCGCATCACCGCATCCATTGCGCTGTTGCTGGTGGTGAGCGCCGAAATGATCGGCGCCGAATTCGGTATCGGCGCGTTCGTGCTGCAGGCCGGCAATCTGATGCAGACCGATCAACTCCTGGCCGGTGTCGTGATTCTCTCGCTGTTCGGGCTTGCGGTCGGACGACTGATCAACTGGCTGGAGACGCGGTTGCTGCACTGGCGGTGAGTGGCACTTCGCAAAGTTGTCGTCCCGGCTCAAGGCCGGGACGACGTGCGGAGGGTTTGTCCGCCCTCACGCATTCCCTCTGTCTTCACGGAACAGATCCAGCTTCTGCTGCACCGGACGATCCGAGAAACTGAACAGCACCGCGTCGGTATCGGCTTCGTGGGTGACCCACTGCCAGCTCGGCACCACGAACAGGTCGCGCGCGCCCCACTCGAAGGTCTGCTCGCCGATCCGCGATCGGCCCTTGCCCTCGATCGCAGCGAATACCGTGGCGTCGGTTGAACGATAGCGCGCCGTTTTAAAGCCCTTCGGCAGCAGTTGGATGAAGGTGCCGATGGTCGGCATCGCGAAATCGCCGGTCTCGGGATTGGTGTATTTCAGCTTCAATCCGTGGCAGGCATCCCATTCGTCGCGCAGTTTTCCCTGTTCCAGCGCCTCGCGGGTATAGGCATAGGGATAGTTGAAGATCGGCGAGGTCTTGGACGCGCGCTTGACGTCGACCGGCAGCAGATTGTGGCCATAGCGCGCAAAGCTGTCGCCGGGCGGACGGGTGATCGTCTGCTGATCCTCGTCCGATCCTTCCGCGAACGACGCGTCGAAGAACTGCACCATCGGAATATCGAGGCCGTCGAGCCAGAACATCGGCTCGGAGGTCTGGTTGGCATGATCGTGCCAGGTCATCGACGGCGTGATCACGAAGTCGCCGGGTTCCATCACCGTCCGCTCGCCATCGACGGCGGTGGTCGAGCCCTTGCCCTCGAGCACAAAGCGCAGCGCCGACTGGCTGTGGCGGTGCGCCGGCGCGACGTCGCCCGGGATCACCATCTGCACGCCGGCAAACAGGGACGTCGTGATTTTGGACTGGCCGCGCAGGCCGGGATTTTCCAGCACCAGCACCCGCCGTTCGGCTTCCTTGGCGGTGATCAGCTTGCCGGCTTCGGTCATATAGTCGCGGATGGCGTCGAACTTCCACAGATGCGGGCGGCAGGCGCTCCTGGGCTCCGGCGTGATCAGGTCGCCCATCACGTTCCACAGCGCCGACAGGTTCTCGCCGTCGATCTTCTTGTAGAACGCCTCGCGTTCCGGGGTCTTCTGTACGGCTTCCATGGAGAGCCTCCCATTATTCTTGTGGTGGAATTATTGACAGCATACTTACAAAGTAGATAGCGTCAACGGCGCAATCCAAGAAAACGATCAAGAAAACGATACAGAGAACAACAGACGTGAAGGGGAGGTTTCGATGAAGCTGCACGGCTATTTCCGCAGCAGCGCGTCCTACCGGGTCAGAATCGCCTTGAACCTGAAGGGCTTAAGCGCCGACCATTGGCCGCACCATCTGCGCAAGGGCGAACAGCGCGATCCCGCCTATCTCGCGATCAACCCGCAGGGGCTGGTCCCGACGCTGCAGGACGACGGCGGCGTGATCCTTACCCAATCGCTGGCCATCATCGAATGGCTGGACGAAACCCATCCCGAACCGCCGCTCTTGCCGGGAGATCCGCTGCAGCGCGCCAAGATCCGCGCCTTTGCGCAGGTCATCGCCTGCGACACCCATCCGGTGCAGAATTTGAAAGTGCTGGCGCGGTTGCGCGAGCTTGGCCAGGGCGATGCGGTGGTGACGGAGTGGGCGGCCTGGGCCAACCGCGAGGGACTGTCAGCCTGCGAGGCCTTGATCGCGCATGAGTCCGGTCCGTTTTGCTATGGCGCCGGGCCGACGCTGGCCGATCTGTGTCTGGTGCCGCAACTGGCCAATGCGCGGCGCTTCGGCGTCGATCTCGCCGCCTATCCGCGGCTGCTCAGGTCCGAGGCGGCGGCGAAAGAGCTCAAGGCGTTCGCGGACGCCGCACCGGAGCGGCAGCCCGATGCCGAGTAAATCAACGCCGATCACGATGGATGCGGTCTACACCGCGCCGGGCTATCTGTTTCGCCGGATGCAGCAGATCGCGGTCGCGCTGTTCATGGAAGAGTGCAAGGCCTTCGACCTGACGCCGGTGCAATATGCCGCCCTGATCGCGATCCGCACCCATCCCGGCATCGACGCGACGCGGCTTTCCGCCGTCATCGCCTTTGACCGCTCGACCTTGGGCAGCGTGATCGAGCGGCTGGAGGCCAAGCAATTCATCGAGCGCAAGCCGTCGCGCGAGGACAAACGGGTAAAACTGCTTCATCTGACCAGGGCCGGCGCGACGGTGCTGCGCGACATCATGCCCTTTGTCGATCGCGCGCAGGCGCGGATGCTGCAGCCGCTGAAACCGGCCGATCGCAAGACGCTGCTGGCGCTGTTGACGCAGCTGGTCGACCTAAACAACGAGGCGTCGCGGGTGCCGCTGCGCGCCGAAGACGCCCTCGAACATCTGGGGAAAGCGGGCTGATGGATTCGTCTTCTGCACCTGTTTGGATCGCGGGCGGCGGTATCGGCGGCCTCGCGCAAATGAGCGCGAAGTCGTCGGAGGATTATTACGGCGATCTGGCGTGGCTGTATGGCGAGACGGGGTAGACAGGTTAAGGTAAATTCCCTCGTCGTCCCGGCTCACGGCGGGGACGACGCGGAGCTTGTCGAAGCGTATGAAGGCTAAATCCTCAGCAATGCCTGCCGGTCGATCTTGCCCGTACCCGTCTTCGGCAATTCATCGACAAAGCGCACCTCGCGCGGATATTTGTAGGGCAGGAGTTTTGTCTTCACAAAATCCTGCAGCGCCTTTGTTGTCTCGCCGGTGTCGAAGCTGCGGCGGTTCATCACCACCACCGCTTTAAGCGTCATGCGCCGGTCCGGTAGCTCCATTGCAAAGACCGCGCATTCGCGCACGTCGGGATGTTCGATGAGGCAAAGCTCGACCTCGAGCGGATAGACCCATTGGCCGGAGATCTTGATCAGGTCATCGGCGCGGCCGCGGAAGAAATGAAAACCGTCGGCGTCGCGCACGAAACGGTCGCCGGTGTAGATCCATCCTTCTTCCCGGATGGTCTCGGCCGACTTGTCCGGCCGGTTCCAGTACAGCGGCGTATTGGAATCGCCGCGCACCCACAAAATGCCTTCCTCATTGTCGGCGACGTCGTGGCCGTCCTTGTCCCGCAGCGCAATTTCATAGCCGGGTACGCGAAGCCCGGCGGCGCCGAGCTTTTTCGTTTCCGTCCGGTTGGACAGATAGATGTGCAGCACCTCGGTGGAGCCCAGCCCTTCGACGATTTCGAGCCCCGTGAGCGCCTTCCATCCGTTGAAGACGTCGGCCGAAAGCACCTCGGCGGCCGAGAGCGCGATGCGCAGCGAGGAAAAATCCGTCGCTGGCGCGCCGTCGGCCTTGGTCAGTGCCGTGTAGAGCGTCGGCAATCCGAAGAACGCGCTCGGACGAAAGCGCTCGATCGCCTCGAAAATCGCTGCAGGCTTTGGCTGGCCCGGCAGCAGCAGCGTCGCCGCGCCGGCGGAGAAGGGAAAGGTGATCGAATTGCCGAAGCCGTAGGCGAAGAACATCTTCGGTACGGAAAAGCAGATGTCGCCGGGTGTGAGCTGCAATACATGGCGCGCGAACGCGGCGTCGCTATAGGCCATATCGTGCTGCAGATGGACGATGCCCTTGGGACGCCCGGTCGAGCCCGACGAATACATCCAGAACGCCATCTCGTTGCGATCTGTATCGGCTTCCGCCAGATCAGCGGCGAAATCCGGCAACCATCGCTGGGCAATAATGGCATTCGGCACCGCGTGATCGCGGCCGTCGCCGTTGACCACGATCAGCGTGCGCAACGACGTGTCCTTGCAGGCCACAGCATTGAAGCGCGCGCCAAATTCGGCATCGGCCACGGCGACGCTCGCGCCGGAATCCGCAAGATAGAACTGCAGCAGGTCCGGTGGGGTCAGCGTATTGATCAGGAGCGGGACGAAGCCGGATCGAACCGCGCCGAAAAACGCCGCCGGATAGGCCGGCGTATCGTCCAGGAACATCAGGATGCGGTCGCCGCGCTTGAGGCCCAGCGACTGGAAACCGTTGCCCCAGCGGCAGGCGTCGGCGCAAAGCTCGGCATAGCTGCGCCTGCCGGCCGGGCCGGTCAGCGCCAGCCGGTCGCCCCGGCCTTTGGACAGATTGTCGAACAGGATGCGGCTGGCATTGTAGCGCTGCGGAATCGCAAAGCCGATTTCCCGTGCGCCGGGGCTGTCGGATGGGACGCGATCGGCGATCTCGCGCGTCATGGCTGGCTTCCGCGCTGTTGTGTCGACTGTTTAGAGGCCTCGTAGCGCGCCATGAAGGCCGGCGACATCGCGCGCAGGCGGGCATCGTCGATCCGGCCGGAGCGGGTGATGTAGCTATAGGCGAAATCCATCAGGCCGAGTTTCATATGGTCGGGGAATGTCTCGTACCAGTCGGCGCTGGTACGCGCCGCCGTCACCAGCTTCTTCACGATCGGTTGGCGTCCGGCCTGGTAACACGCGAGCGCGGCCGGGATGTCCGGCTCCGCCTCCAGCGCCTTCACCAGCGCGATCGCGTCCTCGATGGCGAGCCGCGTTCCCGACCCGATCGAGAAATGCGCCGAGTGCAAGGCGTCGCCGATCAATACCATATTCCGCAGCGACCAGCGTTCGTTCCAGATCCACGGGAAATTGCGCCACACCGATTTATTGGACACCAGGGGATGTCCGTCGAGGGTGGCCGCGAACACGCGCTCGCAAATGGCCTGCGATTGCTCGATGGTCTTGTCGGCGAAGCCGTAGGCGTGCCAGGTCGCGGGGTCGCACTCGACCAGGAAGGTGCTCATGCCGGGCGAATATCGGTAATGATGGGCGTTGAACGCGCCGAGCTCGGTGGCGACGAAGGTCTGCGACAGCGTCTCGAACCGCTTGGTGGTGCCGTACCAGGCGAATTTGTTGGCCGAATGGGATATCGACGCACCGAACTCGCGCTCGAAGCTGCGGCGCACCAGCGAATTCAGACCGTCCGCCGCGACGATCAGATCGTAGCCGGTCAAG
>Ga0302311_10005877_pt1 | contig 12870 bp, 9 predicted proteins | sample III_Palsa_N1_3_FD_200449 | JGI IMG/M metagenome (GOLD analysis project Ga0302311, IMG submission 200449) | Peat permafrost microbial communities from Stordalen Mire near Abisko, Sweden - III_Palsa_N1_3 | ecosystem: Environmental > Terrestrial > Soil > Palsa > Peat permafrost | place: Sweden... | reverse complement strand
TGGGCGCCTTCTGCATTTGCAGCGGCAAGATCGGATCAGTGCTTGCCGATCTCGAAGTTCTGCGTGGTTACCGGCTTGCCATCGAGCGAGATCTCGATCTTGTATGTGCCTTCCGGCCACAGATCCGGGTTCTGCACCATGAACGTGGTGACGGCCGGCCCATCGGTGGCGAGAGACTGACTGATGCTGCTGATCAACTGGCCCTGGCCTTCCAGATAACTCCATTTGGCGTTGAGCGTGGCGCCGTCGCTGCGACCGGTGGTGGCGACGCTGGCGTAGATGGTCTTGTCGCTGGCGGCAAAGCGGTTGCTGGCCTGGGTCACCTGATGCGCGGCATTGACTGCGTTGCCGAGTGTCACGCTGGCCACACTGAGCGCGGCGCTGGCAGAAGCGGCAGGTATGGTGGCTATGGTGGTGTGCGCTGTCGTGCTGGCGATGGCTGCTGTGGTCGGTACGGTTGCGGCTGTCTTGCTGGTGGCCGCCGCCATGGACTTGGCGGCGGTTGGCGCCATTGCGGCAGTGCTGGCAGCCGCTGGCGAACCGGCTGGTGGTGCCGGGGTGTGCTTGCCGCAAGCGCCGAGCAACAGACAGGCAAGACCGACGCTGTACAGCTTGGCCGAGCGTAGGGAACGTGTCATGCGAAAACTCCACTGGCGGTGACGCGGCGGTGGTCGCAGCGCTGTCCGGATACCTGGGTCAGGATACCGAGGCTAGCCCTGTCGATCTGAAGCGCCGATTACCGGGCAATCGCGCGGCCGTACTCGCAGGGGAACCTACTGGCGGACCGTGCGTGGGTTGCCCGGCGTGGCCGGCATGCTGCTGCGGAATGGATTGATATCCAGGCCGCCGCGGCGGGTGTAGCGCGCATACACGCTCAGCTGATGCGGAGCGCAGCGCTGCATCAGGTCGACAAAGATGCGCTCCACGCATTGTTCGTGGAATTCATTGTGATCGCGGAACGAGACCAGGTAACGCAGCAGGCCGGCGTGGTCGATCGGTGCGCCGCGATAGGCGATCTGCACGCTGCCCCAGTCCGGCTGGCCAGTGACCGGGCAGTTCGAGCGCAACAGGTGCGAGACCACGGTTTCCTCGACCGGGTTGGCGCCGGCATCCGCATGCAGGAAATCCGCCTGCGGTGGGCCGTAGTAGTCGATGGCGATGTCCTGGTCATCGAGCGGATGGCCGTCCAGATCGGAGACGGAATATGAGGCCGCATTCGCGTTACGGAGTTGCACATCGACCACCGCACCAGCGGCGGCGGACAGATCCCGCCTCAGTGTATCGGTAAGCGTGTCGGCGTCAGCGATGCGCTCCTGTGCGAAACCGTTCAAGTACAGCTTGAACGATTTCGACTCGATGATGTTTGGCGAAGCCGCTGGCACGCGGAATTCGGCCAGCGCCACGACGGGTTTGCCGCGCAGGTCGAGCCATGACAGTTCGTAGGCGTTCCAGATGTCGACGCCGTGGAACGGCAGCGGCTCGGCCACACTGATTTCTGCGCGCTTGATCTCGCGCGGTATCGGAAACAGCAGGCTGGGGTTGTAGCGGTCGGCGTAGACGGTGTTCTTGCCGAGTGGGGAATGTTCGGGGGTACTCATACCCACAAGTTTAGCGGTTTTAGCTTCTCCCTCTGCGACCGAAGGGAGTCCCCTTTCAGGGCGAGCAGGGGGAGGTTGGGAGGGGGTAAAGCTTTTGACTTTCAGATCAAGAACGACCCCACCCTCCCAAGAGGAGATTCCCTTCGGTCATAGCCCTCCCCTGCGACCGAAGGGAGTCCCCTTTCGGGACAAGCAGGGGAGGGAGCAACCCGCAAGCGAGGGTGAAGCGAAAGTCGCTACACGTTGACCATATGCATCATGGCTCCGGCATAACGCTCACCGGCCACGGCATCCGGCGGAAACACCGCATCGATCGCCTTGAGTTCGGCAGCGCTGAGCTGCACGTCGAGCGCGCCGAGGTTCTCGTCCAGCCGGGAACGCCGCTTGGTGCCAGGTATCGCCAGCACGTCGTGGCCCTGCGCCAGCACCCAGGCCAGCGCCAGCTGAGCCGGGGAGCAGCCCTTGTCCGCCGCCAGCGCCTTCACCTGTTCGACCAGTTGCAGATTGCGGGTGAAGTTGTCGCCCATGAAGCGCGGGCTGCTGCGACGGTAGTCGTCGGCATCGAAATCCTCCGGCGTGCGGATCGCGCCGGTTAGGAAACCGCGGCCCAGCGGCGAGTAGGCGACCAGGCTCACCCCCAGCTTGCGGCAGGCATCGAGCATGCCGTTCTGCTGCGGGTCGCGTGTCCACAGCGAGAACTCGCTTTGCAGCGCGGCGATCGGATGCACCTTGTAGGCGCGCTCCAGCGTGGCGCCGGACGCTTCGCTCATGCCGAGGTAACGCACTTTGCCGGCATGCACCAGTTCGGCCATGGCACCGATGGTTTCCTCGATCGACACGTTCGGATCGACGCGATGCTGGTAGTACAGGTCGATAGTTTCGATGCCGAGCCGCTTCAGGCTGGCGTCGCAGGAGGCGTGCACATACTCCGGCCGGCCATCGACACCGCGCGCCTGCGGATTCGCTGGATCACGCACGATACCGAACTTGGTGGCGATGAAGGCCTGATGGCGGCGCCCCTTGATCGCCTTGCCAACCAGCTCCTCGTTGGTATGCGGGCCATAGACATCGGCGGTATCGAGCAGGTTGAGGCCGCGCTCCAGTGCGTGGTGGATGGTAGCGGTCGATTCGACATCGTCGCGCTGGCCGTAGAACGCGCTCATGCCCATGCAGCCGAGGCCTAGGGCGGAAACCTGGGGACCATTCTTGCCGAGGGTGCGGGTTTGCATGGCAATCACTCGTGGTGGGGAAGGTGGACGCATGGTGCGCCGTGCCGGCATTCGGATAAATGCTTAATAATGGCCATCACCATTCCATTGACAACAACAATCACCATGGATCGTCTCGAAGCGATGCGGCTGTACACGCGGATTGTCGAACTGGGCAGCTTCACGGCCGCCGCGGACGATCTGAACCTGCCGCGGGCCACCGTCACCCATGCGATCAAGCGGCTGGAGGTACGGCTCGGCGCGCAACTGCTGCAACGAACCACCCGCCGCGTGCGCACGACCCGCGACGGCGAGGTGTATTACGGCCACTGCGTGCGGCTGCTGGCCGACATGGACGAGGTCGAGACCGATTTCCGCGAGGCCGCGGTACAGCCGAAAGGGCGCTTGCGCATCGACCTGTCCGCCGCGCTGGCGCGACTGCTGGTGATTCCGGCGTTGCCCGCATTCTGCGCGCGCTTTCCGCAGATCGAACTGGATATCGGTACCGGTGACCGTTACGTCGACCTGGTGCGCGAAGGCGTCGACTGCGCGGTGCGGGTCGGTGAGTTGGGCGATACCGGGATGATCGGTCGGCGTGTCGCCCTGCTGGCGCAGGTCACTACGGCCAGCGCCGATTACGTACGCCGGCATGGGCGGCCGGAATCGCTGGCGGCCTTGCATGACGGTCACTACGCAGTGAACTGGGCCTCGCCGACGACGCGGCGCGCGGAACCGCTGGAATTCATGGTCGGTCGCAAGCATCGCGAGGTGAGCCTGCCCGGAAAAATCACCGTCAGCGGGGCAGATGCCTATCTTGGATGCTGCAAGGCTGGTCTCGGTATCGCGCAGTTCTCTCGCTATCGGATCGAGCAGGAGCTGGCGCGTGGCGAGATGTGCGAGCTGCTTGCAACGACACCACCGCCATCATTGCCGATGACCGTGCTGTATCCGCCGCAGCGGCAGATGCCGGCGCGGCTGCGAGTGTTTGTCGACTGGCTGGTTGAGCTGACAGCCGATCAGCATTAAGTACGTTTGCTCCTCCCCCTGTGTACAGGGGGAGGTTGGGAGGGGGTGTTTGAGCTGGCGGAAGAGATCAAGAGCGACCCCACCCCAGCCCTCCCCTGCAAGCAGGGGAGGGAGTAAATCAGAGAGCTACGACTCGCGTGACGGGCCACGTCGGGGCGTACTGGTGCCCAGCGTGTCGCTGGTCAGCGGCGCGCCGGCGCTGATCAGTGCGCCACGCTGCTCGGCTAGCGGCAGGCGCAGCATGCAGTCCTCGAAGTGGGCGAGTTTCTGGAATACCGCCAAAGCCTGGACCTGCGCGACGAGTGCCGCGCAGCGTGGCCAGCGCGCAGCGTCAATCATGTAGCGCACGAACGAGGCCGTGCGGAAGAAGCTGGCGATGCTGATGTCGGCGATCGACAACGGGCCGAACAGGAAACCGTCTTCCGGCAGCTGGCTTTCCAGGTAGTCCAGCGTGGTGGGAATATCCACTTCGCGGGCGTGCTTCACCACAGCCTCATCGCTGGTTTCGCCGAAGATATGGCGTTTGATCGCCAGCTGATAGAACAGCCGCCAGATCAGTCCCTCGGCCAGCCGCGTGTCGGTGTATTCCTCCAGCCAGCGTGCCCGTGCACGGTCGGCAATATCAGCCGGATACAGCGCAGGCGTGGGATACCTTTCTTCGAGGTACTGGCAGATCACCGAGGAATCATTCAGCACGAAACCGTCGTCGATCAGCACCGGAATGCGCCGCAGCGGGCTGAGCCGCGAGAACTGGTCGTTGCCGACGAACGGTGCGATCGGATCGATCTCGTAGTCGATTTCCTTCAGCTCCAGGCACACCAGCACCTTGCGCACATAAGGCGAGATGTAATTGCCGATGATTCTCAGGCGAGCAGGCATCGAACGACTCCGTTTGCGGCCAGCAAAAGATGGTTTCGCCGCGTATGGCAGGGCAATCAGCCTGAGCGAGGTCGCGAGCAGACGTCAAGCGGAAGACTGTGCTTCATGAATTTACGTTTGGATGTGCGACAGGCAGCGCCGGAATCGGCGTCGGCGAACCGTTCGAATCGAGTGCGATCATCACGAAGCGGCCAGTAGTGCACACGCGGCGGTCGCCGCTGAGTGGATCCTCTGCGGTCATCTCCACTTCGACGGTCATCGAGCTGCGGCCGACCTTGACCACGCTGGCCACCAATTCCACCAGTTGGCCGGTGCGCACCGGCACGCGGAAGTTCACTTCCTCCGAGCGCGCGGTGACCACGGTGCGCCGCGCATAACGCGAGGCGACGATGAATGCGGCCTTGTCCATCCAGGCCAGTGCCTGGCCACCGAACAAAGTGCCGAGGTGGTTGGTGTGATCGGGGAAAACCATTTCGAGCAGGCGCGCTTCGATCGGAGCAGTCATGGGATCTCTTGCTTAGCTTGTGGTGGCTGCACATCTGTTGCAAGCCGGAACAGGGACGCCAGTGTAGTTCGTCGTAGTAGCCCAGCTGCGTGGCGATATGAACCTTTGGCATAGGGCGACGGTGCGATATCGGGTTAGCATCGGTCGATTGGGCATCGACGGGGTGGCGCCGCCGCCATGTCGTTCCGGTTTTCGTGGAGAAAAGCATGCATGTGATGATCGGCAAGTCGCGTCTGTTCGGCGCGGTGGTGATGGGGTTGCTGTCGGCCGGCGTCGCCGCGCAGGGCCGGACGCTGGGCGCGAATGACTACGCGCAGGCCGAGCGCTTCATGAGCTACAACGTCGCGCCGCTGGTCGATCATGCAGTGCAGAAGGTCGACTGGCTGGATAACGCCCACTTCTGGTACCGCGACCACGACAGCCACGGCGAGCAATTCATGCAGATGGACGCGACCAGCGGCAAGGCTTCGCCATTGTTCGACCAGGTCACGCTCGCCGCCGCGCTGGGCAAGCTCAGCGGCAAGCCGGTCGATGCGAACAGGCTGCCGGTCACCGGCTACAGCGTGAAGCCGGATGGTCGGCTCGGGGTCACGGTCCGCGACAAACAGTATCTGTGTGATATGCAGGCGGCTGCGTGCGTGGCCGACAAGGGCGCGCAGGCTGCTGGCAACGAACCGGTCGTGTTGTCGCCGGACAAGAAATCCGCGGCCTTCATCCGCCACTGGAACCTGTGGCTGCGCGACGTCGCCACCGGTAAGGAAACGCAGCTCACCAGCGACGGCGTGGAGAACTTCGGCTACGCCACCGACAACGCCGGCTGGAAACACACCGACAACGCGATCCTGGTGTGGTCGCCGGATTCGACGCAGATCGCCACGTTCCAGCAGGACCAGCGCAAGACCGGCGACATGTACATGATCACCACCAATGTCGGGCATCCCAAGCTGGAGGCATGGAAATACCCACTGGCCGGCGACAAGGACGTGACGATGATCGAGCGCGTCATCATCGACGTGCCGACGCACAAGGTCGTACGTCTGCAGATGCCGCCGGACCAGCACCGCTCCACCTTGTGCGACGACGTCAGCTGTGGCCCGGATGGTGGCTGGGACGATGTGCAATGGGCGCCGGACGGCAAGACGCTGGCCTTCGTCTCCACCTCGCGCGACCACAAGAGCGCCACCCTGCGCGTGGCCGATGCAGGCACCGGCAAGGTGCACGACGTACTCAACGAAACCGTGCCGACCTACTACGAAAGCGGCAACGACAAGGTCAACTGGACCTACCTGCCGCAGTCGAATGAGGTGATCTGGTTCAGTGAGCGCAACAACTGGGGCAACCTTTATCTGTACGACCTTGGCAGCGGCAAGCTCAAGCATGCGATCACCACTGGCGAAGGCAACGTCACGCAAGTGACGCGCGTGGACGACAAGAGCCGCACGCTGTGGTTCCGCGGTGTCGGTCGCGAACACGGCGAGAACCCCTATTACCAGCAGTTCTACAAGGTGGGTTTCGATGGTGGTCAGCCGATCCTGCTTACCCCGGAAGACGCCGATCACACGGTGATGCTGTCACCGGACGGCAAGTATTTCGTCGATGCGTATTCCACCACTGACACCCCGCCGGTGACTGTCCTGCGTAGTAGCAATGAAGGGAAAATCGTGACTACGGTGGCCAAGGCAGATATCTCGCGCCTGCGCGTCGCCGGCTGGGTGCCGCCGCAGGTATTCACGGTGAAGGCACGTGACGGCAGGACCGATCTGTACGGCGTGATGTTCAAGCCGACTCGCTTCGATCCGCACAAAAAATATCCGGTCATCGACTACATCTATCCAGGCCCGCAGACCGGCTCGGTACGCAGTTTCGGTTTCCTGGCCGCCAATGGCGACAACCAGTCGCTGGCCGAACTGGGCTTCATCGTAGTCGCCATCGACGGCATGGGGACGCCGTGGCGCTCGAAGGCCTTCCACGACGCGTACTACGCCAACATGGGCGACAACACGCTGCCGGATCAGGTCGTCGGTCTCAAGGAGCTGGGCAAGCAGCACGCATGGATCGATCTGGATCGCGTAGGCATCTGGGGCCACTCCGGTGGCGGCAATGCCACCGCGGACGCGCTGTTCCGCTATCCGGATTTCTTCAAGGTAGGCTGGGCCGAAAGCGGCAATCACGATAACCGTAATTACGAGGACGACTGGGCCGAGAAGTGGCAGGGCCTGCTGGTCACGAACAAGGACGGCAGCAGCAATTACGACGACCAGGCCAACCAGAACCTGGCAAAAAACCTCAAGGGTCATTTGATGCTGGTACACGGCACCATGGACGACAACGTGCCGACCAGCAACACGCTGCTGGTCGTCGACGCGCTGATCAAGGCGAACAGGGATTTCGACCTGCTGCTGATCCCGAATGCCCATCACGGTTACGCCGCCGCCACGCCGTACGCCACGCGCCGGCGCTGGGATTACTTCGTGCACAACCTCGCCGGTGACACTCCACCGAAAGAGTACGAATTGAAGGCGTGGCCCTGGATGTGAGCTCGCCAGTGAGCCCAGCGGCATCAGCGGAAGCCTGAGCGGCTCCGCTGATGTTTCCCCAGGCTGACCGCACACCCTGCCGGTCAGTCCGCTCGGGTGGCCACCACCGGCGGCACCGCCGCCGCGCGCAGCGCCGGGCCGAGCACCGCGCCTTGGCCGAGCAGCCACAGCAGCACGGCGCCGACGGGCAGGTAAAGGAACGGCAGCCGCGGCAGTTCGTAATGCGTCATCAACTCCAGGTTGAGCGCATAGGCCAGCTGCATGCCCAGCACGATGCCGCCGCTGACGATCAGGAAATTCTCGGTCTGCACATAACGCAGGATGTCGCCGCGGGTGGCGCCGATGGCGCGGCGAATGCCGATCGAGCGTCGTCGTTGCTGCACCCAGAAACTGGCGAGGCCGGCGATACCCAGCGCAGTGACGAACAGCAGCCCGGTCGCCGCCGCCAGCAGCAGGCCGATCATGGTGCGGTTTTGACGGAAGTAGTCGTCACGCAACTGGGTGAAGGTCTGCGATTTGCGCAGGATGCGGTTGCCATCGAGCTGGTTCAGCACGTCGCTCGCTTGCTTCAGCACGCGTTCGCGTTCCTGCGGCGCGGTTCGCAGGACATAGGTGATATCCACGGTGTCCGGCAACAGGGGGAGCAGGGTGCTGTATTCGCTGCCTACGGCCTCGCGCAGTTGTGGCCGCAGCAGATGATCGACCACGCCGACAATGCGTACCGGGTTGTCACCGGGATAGATGCTCTTGCCCAGTGCGCTCTGGCCAGGAAACAGCCGCTCGGCCAGCGCATGGGTAATGATGGTGACCGGTACATGGTTGATGCCGGCCCAGTCGTGCGCGCTGTCCATCGGCAGGTATTCGTCAGGCAGGAAGTCGCGCCCCTCGAGCAGATGCAGGCCCAGCGTTCCGAGCTCGCCCGGGGTGCCGTTGTAGGCGGTGGCGGTGAGGTCTGTTTCGGCGTTCGGCGTGGTGGCGACGCCATTGCTCCAGTCGTTGCCGTTGAGCGGCAGCGCATCGACCGCGACCACGGATCTCACGCCGGGGATTTGGCGCAGTGCAGCTACATCAGCGGTGTGTCGGGTCAGCGGGTTTTCGTTCTCGTCCAGGCCGATGCTTTCGACCGTCACCAGCTCATCCTCAGCCAGTCCGCTGGGCTGACGCAGCTGGGCGGTGCGGTTGACGATCATGAACACCACATTGCAGACGATGGCGCAGGTCAGGCCGACCTGCAGCACCAGCAGCAGCACGGTGAGCTTGTGGCGGGTAAGGCTGGAAAGCAGCGGTCGCAGTGGCATGAGTCACCTCATTGGGTCTTGAGCTGCAGGGCGGGGGCGATGTGGCAGGCGCGCCACGCCGGCAGCAGTCCGGCCAGCATGCTGGCGCATACCGCCAGCGCAAAGGTGCCGAGCAACATGGCGGCATCCATCTGCGCCAGTTGCGCGTAGCCGTCGGGACGCTGACGCACGCTCCACAGGCCGAGCTCGGCGATGCCCAGGCCCAGCACGCCACCGGCCAGACCGATCACCGACGACTCGATGCCGAACTGCAGGAAGATGTCGCGTCGCCGTGCGCCCAAGGCCCGGCGCACGCTGACTTCGCCGCTGCGGCGCAGGAATTTCGCCAGCAGCAGGCCAATGATGTTGACCATGCATACGCCAAGAAAACCCAGTGCCAGCCACAGTTGCAGGCGCAAGTCGGAGGGGATCACCTGCTGTTTGGTGAGCCAGTCCATCAGGCCGTAGAGCTGGGCGTCCACGGGGCGCGGAAAGCGACCATGCGCCTGCTGATCGCGCCAGTAGTCGCCGAGGAAGTCCTGGTAGGCGCGTGCCTTGGCCGGGTTGTCCAGCTGGACCCAGAACTGCAACCAGTTGCAGTGGTTGCTGGTGCGGGCATCGCCGCCGTTGCCCCAGCACATGAAATTGCCGACGAAATTGAACTGCAGATCCAGCGCCGTCTGCAGCGGCAGGAAAAACTCGTCGGTCTTGCCGAAGGCGCGGTCGTTGACCTGGGTATAGAAGGTCGGTTGCGGGTACCAGTCGTCCAGCACGCCGATCACGCGGAAGTCGGTGTTCTTCAGCCGCACCGTGCGGCCGATGCTGGACGTGTCGCCGAACAGCTTGCGGTTGAGTTCGGCGTTGAGCACGATCACCCGCGCGCGCTGCTCGTCCTCCTGTGCGGTCCAGCCACTGCCGGCGCGGAACGGCACGTCGAACATCGGAAAGAAGTCCGCCGTGACGTAGTGGCCGGACTGGAAGAACGGTCGTAGCGAAGCCTGCAGGGGACGGATCGGTGCCGAACCCGAAGCCATCGCGGCCTGCCGATCCGCGCGATGGGCACGCAACAGGTTCATCGCATCCGGCCAGGTCAGGTTGCCGTTGGGCGCACTGTCCTTGGTGGTCTTGTTGCGCACCAGCGGGCGGGCGTCGAGTTGCGGCACAAACAACTGCGCGCTGCGGCCGGGCAGCGGATCGCCCGACATCACATGCAGCACGGTGATCATGGTCATGCTGGCGCCGATGCCCAGGCCGATGGCGAGGATCATCAGCGAGGTAAGCACTCTGCTGTGTCTCAGGCTGCGCAGTGCAAGCGCGACGTAGTAGCCAAACATCGTGAGCCTCCCGGAAACCATGCAGGATTTGGCGGACGCAGCCGCCCTCGCCGCCTGCGAAAGCAGGCGGTATTTGCGTTTTCAAACGACCGGCGGCGAGTGCCGGTTCCTTAGCGGCGGCTGACTTCCTGTGCCACGCCCTTGGCGAGTGCCTCGTCGATCAACTGCGACGCTTGCAGATTGGCTTGGGCGACAACCTGTTGCTGGCGCTGCGTCATCGCGGCCAGCTGTGGCTGCAGCGCGTTCAGCTGCCGATTGAGGTCGGCCATCTGTGCGGTGATCTCGCGTTGCTGCACGTCCAGGCTTGCCAGACGCTGGGCGGCGGCAGGTGCCTGCGGGTCGGCGAGAAGGTCGCGACGTTGCTCCTCGACACTGCGTTGTCGGCTGAGCAAACCTTCCAGCGGCCCCTTAAATTTCCACTGCTCACCTTCGAGCTTGCCCGCATCACGCCAGTACGCGCTCACCGGAGCATAGGTGGCGCTGGCGCGGTCGACATAGGCAGGATCGCGAATCAGGTAGGTCTGGTCACTGCGACGGAACCAGAACATCGGTGCCGTATCGGTGGTGTGCAAGCGCTTGGCCATCGCGACATCGGCGCGGTCACCGTTGATCAGCACGGTTTCGCCGCGGGTGTTGTTGTCGTACAGCGCATAGGCATACCTGCTGCCGGGGTCCACCGTGGTGATGTCGCTGTCGCGGTGCCGGGCCTGATTGGCGGATGTCGTCGCTGGCGGCGGCGGTGGCGGCGCGATCGGCGCGATCGGTGCGGGTGGCAGCGCCGGCATTTTCGACATCGGGGGCATCGGTGGTGTGGGTGGCAAGCCCGGCAGCTGTCGTGTCTGCGCGGTGGCGGCCTGCGGCATCAGGTTCATGCCGAGCTTTTGCGCGGCGCCATGGGCAATCGCCTCGTCCAGCAGTTTCCTGATCTGCTGATTCGCTTGTTCGGTAGCCTGCTGCTGGCGCTTGCCCAGTGCTTCCTGCTGCGCACCGAGTGCTTCCTGTTGCTTGCCCAGCGCTTCCTGTTCGTGGCCGAGTTCGTCCTGCTGTCGACCGAGCTCGCTCTGACCGGCTTCCTGGCTGGCCAGCTGCCCTTGCCTGGTGCCGAGCGCACCCCGGCGTGCGCCCAGTGCGCCCTGCTTGCCGCCAAGCTGGCCTTGCTGACTGCCGAGCTGGCTCTGTTGCCTGGCCAGCGCCGTGACCGGCGCGTAGGCGACCTTGGCGCGCTGTATGTAGCTCACGTCACGGATCAGGTAGGCCTGGTCGCCGCGGCGGAACCACAGCATCGTTTCGTTGCCTTGGTGCAGCTGCTTCGCGATGGCCAGGTCGTTATCCGTACCGTTGATGGTGACCGAATCGCCATCGAACAGCGCGAAGCCATCGTGGGCATCGGTATGGGTATCGATCTCGACGTGATGAGCCGAGAAGCCAGTAGCGAGGTGTGGTGGAGCCGGCGGTGCGGGCGGCGGGGGAGGAGGTGGCGGCGCTGGGGGCAGTTCACTCGTCTGGATGTCGGTCTGCACAGCGACCGTGCTGGTGGCCGTCACGCGGTAGGGCAGCACGCCGACGAGTGCAATCAATACGACGAGCCACCAGCCGCGTGTGCCTAACTGCGAATGGTTCACGCCTTGCTGCAACATGGTCAGTCGCCTTTTCAGGTTCTGGAAGGTGGGAGATGCCCCGGCGAGGCCGGAGTGCATGGGCTGAGCCACGCCGAGGCGCAACAGCAGGCGGCCATAGTCCTGTGGGGCTGCGCGGTGCTGTTGCAGCACTTGCGCATCGCAGGCGGCTTCGCGATGAAGCGCGTACTCGCGCATCGCCCACGCCACCAGTGGGTGGAAAAAGAACAGCCGTTGCGCAATCGCCGGTGCCCAACCCAGCCAGAGATCGCCGCGACGCAGATGGGCCAGCTCGTGGGCGAGCGCCATCGATGATTCTTCCGGCGTCAGTACCTCGTTGGCTGGCAGCAGGACGGTGGGGCGCCACAGACCGGTTACCTGCGGCGACGTAATCGCATGCGACATGCGCAATTGCGGACAGTGGCGCAAGCCGAGCATGCGGGCCTGTTGCGAGCATGCTGACTGCAGCGTTTCATCGTGCAGTGGCGTCGATTCGCGTAGCACCCGGCGCGTTTTGCGCCATTGCCGTGCGACCAGCAGCAGCTGCGCAAGCAGGCCAGCGAGCCACAAGCTCACCACGAACGAGCGCCAAGGGAACGAGCGCGCCGGCGTCGACGTGTGTGTTGCCATCTGCGCGGTCGTCATTGTCGAAGCAGTTGGCAAGGACGGCCCGACAACCTCCGAGGACGTGGTGGATTCGTCTGATGACGCGAGCGCAGTGATCTGCTGGCTGGCCGTTGCCGCGATGGATGCGGGCGGCGAAGCCGGCGACAACAGTGGCAATTTCACAGGTGTGCTGACCACCAGGCCGACGATCAACTGCACACTGAGTACCCACCACAGCATGCAGCGGATCGCCGGCGACAATCGCGGCATGCAGCGACCCAGTA
>Ga0302311_10005874_pt1 | contig 12871 bp, 10 predicted proteins | sample III_Palsa_N1_3_FD_200449 | JGI IMG/M metagenome (GOLD analysis project Ga0302311, IMG submission 200449) | Peat permafrost microbial communities from Stordalen Mire near Abisko, Sweden - III_Palsa_N1_3 | ecosystem: Environmental > Terrestrial > Soil > Palsa > Peat permafrost | place: Sweden... | reverse complement strand
CGGACCAGCCGCCGAAGTACGGGAACAGGATGCGGTTGACCAGGAAGCCGGGGCAGTCGTTGACCACGATCGGCGTCTTGCCCATGGCGGTGGCGTAGCCGACGATGGTGGCGACGGCCTCGGGGCTGGTCTTGGCGCCCTTGATCACTTCCACCAGCGGCATCTTGTGCACCGGATTGAAGAAGTGCATGCCGAGGAAGTTCTCGGGACGCTTCAGCGCGCTGGCCAGATCGTTGATGGAAATGGAGGAGGTATTGGAGGCGATCACCGCATCCGGACGCGCCACCGCTTCCACTTCGGCCAGCACCGCTTTCTTGACCTTGGGATTTTCGACCACGGCCTCGACCACCACGTCGACGTGACCGAAGTCGCCGTAGTTCAGGGTCGGACGGATCTCGGCCAGCATGGCGCCGGCTTTCTCCGGCTTGAGCTTGCCGCGGGTGACCTGGTTGGCGAGCAGCTTGTTGGCTTCCGACATGCCCAGGTCCAGCGCCTTGTCGGCGATGTCCTTCATGATGATCGGAACGCCCTTGCTGGCCGACTGATAGGCGATGCCGCCGCCCATGATGCCGGCGCCGAGCACCGCGGCCTGCTTCACCGGGCGGGCGATCTTGGCGTACTGCTTGCCTTTCTTCTTGATCAGCTGGTCATTGAGGAACAGGCCGATGAGCGAGTCGGCGGCCTGGGTCTTGGCGATCTTGGCGAAAGCCTGGGCCTCGATCAGCAGCGCGTCGTCGCGCTTCTTGCCGGCGGCCTTCTGGATCGCGGTGATGGCGGCGACCGGGGCCGGGAAATGCTTGCCGGCCTTGGCGCCGACGAAGCCGATGGAGGTGGTGAACACCATCATCGATTCGATCATCGGCAGATGCAGCGGGCCGGTCTTCTGCGCGCGGCGCTTCTTCCAGTCATAGGCGCCGGACTGGGCCAGGCCGATGATGCGCAGCGCGGCGTCCTTCAGCTTCTCCGGGGCCACCACGGCGTCCACCGCATGCACTTTCAGCGCCGCGTCCGGCTTCTGCGGCGTGCCGCCGGCGATCCATTCGATGGCATTGTCGGCGCCGATCAGGCGCGGCAGGCGTACCGTGCCGCCGAAGCCCGGGAAAATGCCGAGCTTGGTTTCCGGCAGGCCGACCTGGGCCTTGGTCGACATCACGCGGTAGTCGGTGGACAGGGCCATTTCAAAACCGCCGCCCAGCGCGATGCCGTTGACGGCGGTGACCGTCGGGAACGGCAGATCCTCGACCGAGCTGAACACCTTGTTGGTCTCGACCGACCACTTGACGATTTCCTCTTCCGGCAACTGGAAGCTCTTGCCGAACTCGGTAATGTCGGCGCCGACGATGAAGACGTCCTTGCCGCTGGTGATGACCAGGCCCTTGACGCTGGCGTCAGCCTGGATCGCGCTGACCGCTTCGCGCAGCTCGTTGATGGTACGCGCGTCGAACTTGTTGACCGAATCGGTCTTGCTGTCGAAACACAGCTCGACGATGTCGCCGTCGAGTTTGCGCACCTGAATGGATTGGCCTTGATACATGGGCTTCTTTTCCTCGGCTAGATGATGTGGTGAATTGTTTTAAAACAGGCGTTCTGAATCGGCGCCACAGCCAGCGCTCTTTTTCGTCCCGTACGACGGCGGGACGGCGGCAGGCCAAGCGTGGCAGATCGATGCTTCGCGCTGACGAAACATTGATTTGCCAGTCGGCCGCGGCTGACGCACAGCCTGAGGATCATATACGGCTGCGTACGGACCGACAAACAAAGCGCAGCCGAACGCTCGCCGTCACTCCAATGTGGTGCATAAAAATCTCGCTTTGACAGTCACTTACAGCGGGTCCTAGAATCCCGGCACGCCACTGACAAACACCGGGGGGTCGCGCAAATGGCCGCAAAACAGCATCTGGACCAGCTCAAGCATCAGATCGAGCAGCTGCGCAAGGATTCCCTCAACGTCGTCGCCAGCGCCAACAAGATCGTCTACAGCGGCGTACAGAAACTGGCCGACCGCGAGCTGAAAGCGCTCAACGACTACTATCGCAGCGCGATCGATTCGATCAAGAAGGCCAACCGCAACGATATCCGCGGCCTCGCCCAGCAGCAGCTCGATCTGCTGCAGGACACCGTCAACCAGGTCATTTCCCACGCCCGCGAATCGATGGGCATTGTCGCCGAGACCCGCGCCGAGCTGGCCAAGCTGGTACAAAAAGGCATCAAGGGCGAAAAAGTCGTCCTGGCTGATTTGAACCGCGCCGCCGCACCCGCAAAAAAGGCCGTGACCCAGGTCAAGGCTGCCGCGAAGAAGGCCAGCCAGGATGCGCAGAAGTCGGTCAAGAAAGTGACCACGCAGGCCAAGGCCACCACCAAAGAAGCCGTGGCCAGCGGCAAGCGCACGGCCGCCGCCGTGATCAAGAAGGTGGAGCACGCCGTACCGGCCCCCTCACCCGATTCGCGCGCCAGCCGCGCCACCAGCCGGGCCAAGAAAGCCGCCACCACCGCAGTGGAATCGGTGGGCAGCGTGGTGTCCGGTGTATCCAGCGCGGTTTCAGGCGCCGTGACCAAGGTAGCCGATGCGGTCAAGGGCTAAGACCAGGTCTCGATCCAGCATTTACACCCGCCGTCCAGTCGATGGCGGGTTTTTTATGTGTGCCTGCATGTGTGCCTGTTTGAACAGTCCAGGCATGGATGACTGGTGGCTTGGACCAGGATGTCCACCATGAAACTGAGCATCGCCGAGAGCACTGAGCTATGCCGCCTGCTGGCCGACCCCAGCCGGCTGCGCCTGCTGCTGCTGCTGGAAGCCCATGCCTTGTCCGCCGCCGAGCTGACCGAGGTCACCGGCCTGGCGCAGAGCCGCGTTTCCACCCATCTGGCCCGTCTCAAGCGCTCGGGCCTGGTGCAGGATCAGCGCACCGGTGGCGCCGCCCTCTACACCCTGGCGGCGGCGGAAAACAGCGCTGCCGAACTATGGGGGCTGATGCGGCAGGAGCTCGACGACCGCCAGGCGCGGCTCGACCGCGAGCGCGCCGACGAAGTGGTGCGCTCGCGCAAGTCCGGGCAGACCTGGGCCGAATCGGTGGCCGGGCGCATGGAACTGCACTACTCCCCTGGCCGCACCTGGGAAGCGACCGCGCACGGCCTGATCGGGCTGCTGCAACTCGGCGATGTGCTGGATGTCGCCTCGGGCGATGGCGTGCTGGCCGAACTGATCGCCGAACGCGCCCGTTCGGTCACCTGCATGGACATCAGCACCAAGGTTCTCGCCGCCGCGCGCAAACGGCTGGGCGCGGTCAGCAACGTCCGCTTCTGCCAGGCCGACATGCGCGCCCCGCCTTTCGCAGATGGCCGCTTCGATCAGGTGTTCCTGATGCACGCACTGAGCTACGCCCACGATCCTAAGCAGGTGATCGCCAACACGGCGCCGCTGCTGCGCCGCGGCGGGCAGCTGGTCATCGCCACTCTCGCCGCCCACAAACATGAAGCGGCGATGCAGGCTTATGACCACGTCAATCTCGGCGTGACGCCGGAGGCACTGGCGAAATGGCTCAAAGGCTGCGGCCTGGAAGTCGAGCTGTGCCGGGTCACCTCACGCGAACCGCGGCCGCCTTATTTTGAAGTGGTGACCGCGCTGGCGCGGGTCGTTTGAGGTGAGGAGTGAGGGGTGAGGTCGCCCGCTGCGCGGACTGTGAGGGACAAGCTTGTCTCCTCACACCTTACCCCTCACTCCTCACGCCACAACAGCTTGCCGCCGCTCTTCTTGGCAACGCCGGCGAGGCGTTCGCGATGTGCCGCCAGTTCCTCGTCGTCGGCACGGATCACCCGAAGCGGCGCGGCGGCGGTTTCCAGCAGCTCGCGCAGGCCCTCCAAGGCCGAGCTGCCGGCTTTGGTGCCGGCGGCCTCGCGATCCAGCACCAGCGCACCCTGGCCGCCGGTCATCGCCAGATAGACATCCGCCAGCAGCCGCGCATCGAGCAGGGCGCCGTGCAGGTCGCGGTTGGAGTTGTCGACGCCATAGCGCTTGCATAGCGCATCGAGGTTGGCTTTCTGCCCGGGATGCAGGCGCCGCGCCATCGACACGGTATCGACGATGCCGCAGATCTGGCCCAGCCGCTCGCTGTAACCGGCCCGCTCCAGCTCCTTGTCGAGGAAGCCGACGTCGAAGGCGGCGTTGTGGATCACCAGCTCGGCGCCGCGCAGATAGTCGAGCAGGCCCTTGGCGATGTCGGCGAAGCGCGGCTTGTCGGCGAGGAACTCGTTGCTGATGCCGTGCACTTCCTGCGCGCCGGGGTCGATGGCCCGATCCGGATTGAGATAGTGGTGGAAGTTCTTCGAGGTGACGCGCCGGTTGTTCAGTTCGACGCAGCCGATCTCGATGACCCGATGGCCCTCGCCCACTTCAAGGCCGGTGGTTTCGGTATCGAGAATGATCTGGCGTTCAGCGCTCATGCCGGGGAGCCAACCCCAAGACCGGCGCTGCGGTGCTGCTCAAGCCCCTGGTTGGCGAGCTGGTCCGCCGCCTCGTTGCCGGGATCGCCGGCGTGGCCCTTGACCCAGCGCCAGTCGATGCGGTGGCGCGCCGCCGCACTGTCCAGGCGCTGCCACAGATCCTGGTTCTTGACCGGCTTCTTGTCTGCGGTGCGCCAGCCGCGCGCTTTCCAGTTCGGCAGCCAGGCGTTGAGGCCCTGCTTGACGTAGACCGAATCGGTGTAAAGCGTGGCCTCGCAGGGCTCGCGCAGCGACTCCAGCGCCATGATCGCCGCCATCAGTTCCATGCGGTTGTTGGTGGTCAGGGTTTCGCCGCCGCAGAGCTTCTTCTCGTGCCCGTTCCAGCGCAGCAGGGCGCCCCAGCCGCCGGGCCCCGGGTTTCCCTTGCAGGCGCCGTCGGTATAAATGATCACTGTTTTCAAAAAGTCCCTATTCAAGTGTATTGATGCGGTTTTATTCGATGGTTTGCGGCAGTTCCCGGGGCTGCGCGCCCGGCAGTTTCGATGCGGCGCCGCCGAGCGCGCCGCCGACCAGGGTCCGCACCTGGGCTCTGGGCAGGCGCCCGACCAGCGACATCGGGATGACGCGCTTCTTGGCCATGATCAGATAGCCTTCCATGAAGGGATTGAGCAGGCTGTGCAGACCGGACTGCTCGCCCAGGGTGCGCGGCGCACCCCAGGGAAAGCCGACGCCGAAGCGGCGCACCAGCATCACTTCGAAATCCAGCAGTTCCAGCCAGTCGCAAAGCTGCGCCGGATTGTAAAAGCGCGCACCGGGCGGGAAAGCCCGGTAACGCAGGCCCAGGCGCTGCCGCAAACCCCAGATGCTCCAGGGATTGAAGCCGAGGATCAGCAGGCGGCCGCGGTCGGTCAGGACCCGGCTGGTTTCACGCAATACGTTGTGCGGCAGCTGGGAGAACTCCAGAGTGTGCGGCAGCAGCACCGCATCCACGCTCTGGTTCAGCACCGGCAGGCGCTCAGGCTCCACGATCGACTGCGCATCGAGCTCACCGACGGTGCCCAGCACCGCGCGGTGCAGCATGTCGGCCGAACCGAGCAGGCGCTGGCCACGCCCCCAGTTGCCGATCTGCAGGATATGCCGGCCAAACAGGTCCGGCAGCACCCGCCGCAGCTCACGCTCCTCCAGCGCCAGCAGGCGCCGGCCGCGTTGGCTGCGCAGCCACAGGGTGAGGGTATAGCGGCTGAAAGGCTGACCGCCGCGGATGGCGAGCCGGTTGGGCATGGTTGACGCCTCGTAGTCGAACCTACAAAGTTCGGACATGATAACCGTGACGCCGCTACCCGCGTTCAACGACAACTATTTATGGTTGTTGCACTGCAATGGCCTGGCCGCGGTGGTCGACCCCGGCGATGGCGAGGTGGTGCTGGCGGCCCTGCGCCAGCGCGGGCTGCGCCTGGCCGCCATCCTGGTGACGCATCATCATCCCGATCATGTCGGGGGGCTGCCCACCCTGCGCCGGGAATGCGACGTCCCGGTGTACGGGCCGCGCGCCGAATCCGCCAAGATCCCCGGACTGACCCATCTGCTTGACGACGGCGACCGCCTGGCCCTGCCCGAGCTGGGTGTCAATTTCGAAGTATTGGCGGTGCCGGGACACACCCTGGGCCATATCGCGTACCACGAAGCCGCCGAAAAGCTGCTGTTTTGCGGCGATACCTTGTTCGTCGGCGGTTGCGGGCGCCTGTTCGAAGGCACCCCGCAGCAGATGTACGCTTCGCTGCAGCGCCTGTCCGCCCTGCCCGGCAACACGGCAGTGTATTGCGCCCACGAGTACACTCTGTCCAACCTCGATTTCGCGCGCACTGCGGAATCCGGGAACTCCAGTGTCACTTCTGAGATCATACGGGTGCAGGATTTGCGCGCGCGCCAGCAGCCAAGCGTGCCGAGCAGCCTGCAAAGGGAGCGGGAATTCAATCCATTTTTACGTTGCAGCGAGTCGGCACTGGCTCAGTCGGCCAGCGCCCATGCCGGTAAACCGCTACTTGATGCCGTCGAAGTGTTTGCGGTGTTGCGTCGCTGGAAAGATAGTTATAAGAGCACCTTGCGTTGATTTTTTCGCCAGTTTTCGCAAGCCACGAAGCATTTGTTAGACTCGCCCTATCGATGCGCCTGCATGTCCCCATGATCAAACGAAAACCGCTTCGAGCCTGCGGCCTCCTTGCCGCGGCTTTACTGCCAATCGCCGCTCTGGCGGCAACGCCGCAAGCGGCCGATCCTGCGTCGCTGGACGTCGACCAGAGCATCCAGAAACTGAAGGAACAGTCACTGGATGTGATCCAGCAGGCGCAGAGCCTCGAACAGAATTTTCTGTACCCGGAACAAAACCGCGTATCGGTCTATGTCGGCGTCAGCATTTCGAGCATGCTGATCAAGGATATCAGCGTCTCCATCGACGACAGCACGCCCACCACGTACCAGTACCGTGAAGGCGAGTCCATCACCCTGCAGGATCGCGGCCTGCACCTGCTGATGCGGATCAACGCCCCGTCGGGGCGGCATCACATCCGCGCACAGTTCACCTCACAGTATTCGGACGCCAAGCCCACCGACCCGCCCTTCACCGGCAGCTACGATGGCTACTTCAGCAAGACCGAACAGCCCGCCGAGATCGAACTCGAATTGCGGCGCGATGGTTATGTGAGCCGTCCCGAGTTGAAACTCCACGACTGGAGGGCGGCACAATGAGGCGCGTCCTCGGTTTTTTGCTGGCTTTCGCCTGCGGCAGCGCCGCCGCTGGTGGCAACGCGGCCCCGGCCGACATCTACACAGCGGGCGGCGACAACGATCCGCACGTCCGCAGCGCGCAATACCTGTCCGGCAACGGCCGTTTCCTCAGCGCCGCCGCCTTGCTGGCGCAGGTACAGGCGGAAGCGCCGCAAAAGCGCCTTGCCCCCGCCTACTATCGCGATCTCGCCGCCGATACGCTGTCCTTCGGCATGCCGCAGCGCGCCGAAGTGATCTACCGCGAGCAGATCGCCAGCGCCAAGGACCCGCTCAGCCTGGCGCAGTCGCGCATGCGGCTGGCGGAGTTCTACTACCAGCGCGGTTACTACCAGCAGGCTTCCACCGAACTGAGCACGGTGCGGGCACAGCTGCCGCAAAAGCTGCTGATCGACTGGGAGGACCTGCAATCGCGGGTGCTGCTGGCGCAGGGACGCTACGGCGAGGCCGCCGACATCCTGACCCAGGCCGACAGCGGCGACATGACCAACTTCATGCGCTACAACCTGGGCGTGGCGCTGATCAACGATGGCCGCGTCGGCCAGGGCGTCAACATGCTGGACCGGGTCGGCCGCCTGTCGCCCACCGATTCGGATTCCCTGGCCCTGCGCGACAAGGCCAATCTGACCCTGGGTTACCATTTTCTGAAAACCCAGCAGGGCGGCACCGCGGTACCGATCTTCGGCCGCGTTCGCACCGACGGTCCTTACTCCAACAAGGCCCTGCTCGGCCTCGGCTGGGCTTATCTGGCACCGCACGGCAACAAGCAGAAAAAAGCCGAGCTGGGTGACGAGGCGCCGCCGGACCAGACCGCCTTCACTTCTTTCGCCACCATCGGCGTGCTGCTGCGTCCTGGCTATATTGATTCGGACAGCATTTACAAGCGTGCCCACCTGACGCCGTTCCACCTCAGCGGCAAGAACGCCGACGAGGAAGCCCAGTTGAAGCAGGCACTGGTGCCCTGGGTAGAACTGACCGGCCGCGACTCGATCGACCCAGCCGTGCAGGAAGGCCTGCTGGCCATCCCCTATGTGCTCGACCGTCTCGGCGCGCATATCCAGGCAGAGCAGTATTACGATCGCGCCATCGCCTCCCTCGAAGAGACGCGTACCCGTCTCGACGAGGCCGAGCAGCATGTGCGCAGCGGTCGCATGGTCAAGACCATGATCGACCATGATCCCACCGCCGAAGCGGGCTGGACCTGGAAGCTGAAGTCGCTGCCGGATGCGCCGGAAACTTTTTACCTGCAAGCCCTGCTGGCTGAAAATTCATTCCAGGAAGCCTTGAAGAACTTCCGCGATGCGCGCCTGCTGCAGCGCAATCTGGAATTCTGGAAGTCGCGCATGACCGAGCTGCAGCAGAGTTTCCAGACACGCAGCGGACAGGATCTGGCACCGCCGTCGCCGATGCAGGCCGCCAATGCCAGGGCCGCCGCCATCGAAGCCGGCGAATCGCCCGATGCCGCCTCGGCACAGCAGCTGCAGCTGGCCAATCACCTGACGGCTTACAACGGACAGGGTTCGCCCGATGGCCCGGACAGCGAAGCCCCGGTGAGCTTGCAGCTGGCGCAGAGCCCTGGTGCGGAGAAGTTTGTCGGCGCATTCGAACGCATGCAGGCCGTGCGCGCGCGCATCGATACGCTGCTGCCGCAGCTGGCCGCGGACGAGCAAACCCAGGGCACCCTGCTGCAGAACATTGCCATCGACGACCTGGAAAAACAGAAGACCGTGAACGAGAAATTGCTGGCCGATTCTCGTTTTGCCCTCGCCCGCATCTATGACAGCGAGTTGAAAGGCCCCACCACAGGTGATTCCAAATGAAGCGCGCAGCGCTCGCCGCGGCCTGCCTGACCCTGGCCGCCTGTCAATCAGACGCGGTCAAGCACGCCGCTCCGCCGATCAAGACGCTGGCCAGCCAGAAGCAGCCGTCGCAGGACAAGCTGCCCATCATCCAGTCCGAGCCGGTCGCTCCCGATCCGCAGAAGGCGCTGGAGAATTATCGCAAGCTGCTCCAGCTCAGCCCCGACGCCGACACCCGCGCCGAAGCCGAGAAGCGCATCGCCGATCTGCAGGTGCAGGTCGAAGACAACAACGGCAACGCCAGCAACGGCGCGGCCCTGAAGGATTCGATCGGCATCTACCAGAAACTGCTGGAAGATCCGCAGGGCAAGGGCAATGATCGCGTGCTGTACCAGCTGGCGCGCGCCCAGCAGAACAGCGGCGACACCGACAAGGCCATCGTCACCCTGCAGAAACTGGAGCACGACTATCCGGCTTCGCCGCTGGTCGCGGACGCCCATTTCCGCGCCGGCGAATTGCTCTACGGGCGCAACCGTTTCGACGAGGCCGAGCCGGAATATCACACGGTGATGGGCTTCGGCGAAGGCACGCCGTTCTTCGTCACGGCGCAGTACAAATACGGCTGGTCGCTGTACCAGCAGCAGAAATACGCCGAGGATATCGGCGTGTTCTTTACCATCCTCGACCATGACCTGCCGCCGGGGGAACTGGACGATCCGGAGGCCGCGCTGAAAGCGGTGGCGGCCGACAAGGCCGATCTGGCGCGCGACGGACTGCGCGTCTCCAGCCTGTCGTTTGCCGCGCTCGGCGGCGGCAAGGCGATCAACGACTACTTCGCCAAGAACGGCCAGCCGCGCTTCTATCCGCTGGTCTACAACGCCCTCGGCGAACAGATGCTGGACAAGCGGCGTTATACCGACGCCGCCAATGCCTATGCCGCCTTCGTCGACGGCCACCCCACTCATCCAAGTGCGCCGAAGTTCCAGATGCGCGTCATCGGCGCCTACCAGGATGGCGGTTTCAGCGATCTGGTGGTGCGTGAGAAGGAGCGTTACGCCACTACTTACGAGCCTGCGGCGGCCTACTGGGCCGGCAAGCAGCCGACGCCCGAGGTGATGACCGAACTGCGCCACGATCTGGAAGACCTCGGACGCCACTATCAGGCCAAGGCGCAGCAGGAACCGGCGACGGATCCCACTGCCAAGCGCGCCGACTTTGTCGCCGCCGCCGGCTGGTACCGCAAGGTCCTGGAGATCTACCCGCAGGATCCCAAGCTGCCCGAAATCAACCTGCTCTACGCCGACGCCTTGTATGACGGCGGCCAGACCCGGGAAGCCGCCGAGCAGTACCAGAAGACCGCCTACAGCTACCCCAACAACCCCAAGGCCCCCGAAGCCGCCTACGCCTCGGTGCAGGCCTGGCAGCGCCTGGGCAAGGAAGTCCCGCCGCAGGACCGCCCGGCAGCCCTGCACCAGTCGGTGGATGCCAGCGTCAAATACGCCGACACCTTCCCGGCCAGTACCCAAACCGCGCCGGTGCTGACCCGGGCGGCCGAAGACCTGTACGAAATCAAGGATCTGGACCAGGCTATTGTCCTGTCCAACCGGGTGCTGGCGGCCACTCCGCCGGCTTCGCCGGAACTGCGCAGCCAGAACCTGGGCGTATTGGCCGATTCCAAGTTCGCACAGGGCAAATACGCCGAATCCGAAGCCGCCTACACCCAGTTATTGGCCCTGACCCCGGCCACCGACGCCAACCACAAACTGGTGGTGGAACAGCTGGCCGCTTCCATCTACAAACAGGGTGATGCCGCCCGCACGGCCGGCGACATGCGCAGCGCCGCCCAGTACTTCCAGCGGGTCGGCCAGGTGGTGCCGGACGCCAGCATCCGGCCCAATGCGGATTACGATGCCGCTTCCGCTTACGTCGCCATTCCGGACTGGGCCGCCGCCGAGCAGTCGCTGGAGGGCTTCCGCAGCCGCTATCCGGCCAATCCGCTGACCGCCGACGTCGACAAGAAACTGGCCCTGGCCTATCAGAAGGACAACAAGCCGGCTCAGGCCGCCGCCGCCTACCAGCGTGTGGCGCAGCGCTCGACCGAGAGCATCGACACACGGCGCGAAGCGTCCTGGCTTTCCGCCACCTTGTACGATCAGGCGCAGCAGCCGCAGCTGGCGGCCGGCGCCTACGAGTCCTATCTCAGGACTTATCCGCAGCCGCTCGACCGCAGCGTGCAGGCACGCAACCGCCTCACCGAGATGGCCCTGGCCAGCGGCGACCAGGCCCGTTACACCGCCTTGCTGCACGACGCCGTCAGCGCCGACGACATGGCCGGCGCCACGCGCACCGACAGCAGCAAGCTGGCGGCCGCACAGGCCAGCCTGGAACTGGGCCGCGCGGCGGCCCAGCAGGCGCGCGCGGTATCGATCAATCTGCCCATCGCCAAGACCCTGCCGGAGCGCAAGAAGGCCACCGAGGCGGCGGTACAGGCACTCGACCGTGCTGCCAACTACGGCTTTGCCGATACCACCACGGCCGCCACCTACGAAATCGGCAATGTCTACCACGACTTCGCCCTGGCCCTGACCAATTCGGAACGGCCGGCGAAGCTGAAGGGCGACGAGCTGGAGCAATATTCCCTGTTGCTGGAAGAACAGGCCGAGCCGTTCGATGAACAGGCGATCAAGGCGCATGAGGCCAACCTGCAACGTGTCGCGCAGGGACTCTGGAACCCGTCGATCCGCAAGAGTGTCGACGCGCTGGCCCAGCTGTCTCCCGCGCAGTACGGCAAGCACGAGCAGCGCGAGGAACGCTATGAATCGCTGCATTAATCACTCAAGGGTCAAATCCTGGCTGGGCGCAACGGCTGCGCTGCTGCTGGCAGCCTGCGCCTCACACGTGCAGAAGCCGGAGGCACCCACCCCCGCTCCGGCGGCTGCCGCCACGGCGCCCGCGGCGCAGCTTCCGGACAAGGGTGATCCGGAACAGCGCTTCCAGGCCGCGTTGCAGCTGATGAAGGACAAGAAGCCGCAGGATGCCAAGGACGCCTTTGCCAAGCTGGCGCAGGACTTCCCCCAGTACAGCGGCCCGCTCAACGATCTGGGCGTGCTGCAGGCGCAGGGCAAGCAGCGCGACCAGGCCATCGGCAGCTTCACCCGGGCCGCCCCAAGGACGATTTTGCCTGGAGCTGGCTCGGCATCCTGTACCGGGAAAACGGCGATTACGGCCGCGCCGAACAGGCCTATCTGAAGGCGATCGCCCTCAAATCCGACAATCCGGTCACGCATTTGAACCTCGGCATCCTTTACGATGCCTATCTGAAGCGCCCGCAGGATGCGTTGGCGCAATACCGTGAATACCAGAGAATCACAGGCAAGGACGGCAAACCGGTGGTCACCGCATGGATCAATGAGCTGCAGGACGGCCTGCAGAAGCCGGCTGGCGGCAAGCCGACAGCCGCTGGTCAGGTGACACCTGCCGCAGGTACGGTGTCGGCGGCAGGAACCGCCCCGGCAGTGGAGCATAAGTAATGAGATCACTATTATTGGCATCGATGGGGCTGGCAGGCGTCCTGCTGCTGACTCCGCAGGCATGGGCCCAGTCCGTCAAGCAGGCGACCTCCCAAAAGGACGCAGCGGCGCCGGCAGCTGCGGACGATACTGCGGGGACCACCATCGTTGGGGATCGCGAATCGCCGATCGGTTTGTACCTGACGCCCTGGAAGAACGAGTACGCCCAGCGCGGCATGGACCGGCCGGCGCAAATCGTGCAAGAACAAATGGCCCCGATCGATCCGGGCGTGTTCAGGCGCCAGAATTCGTATTACGACACCATTACCGCGTACCGCCAGG
>Ga0302311_10005869_pt1 | contig 12878 bp, 6 predicted proteins | sample III_Palsa_N1_3_FD_200449 | JGI IMG/M metagenome (GOLD analysis project Ga0302311, IMG submission 200449) | Peat permafrost microbial communities from Stordalen Mire near Abisko, Sweden - III_Palsa_N1_3 | ecosystem: Environmental > Terrestrial > Soil > Palsa > Peat permafrost | place: Sweden... | reverse complement strand
GGTTTCACTGTGGCTGCAGTGGGGTTGGACGTGCCTGCTGTGTTTGAGCGGGAGCTATGGGCAGTTGCTGGACTATGTGATCTTTGCGGTGCTGGTGTTTTATGTGCTGACGATCTTTGGTTTGTTTGTGTTGCGGGTGAAGCGGCCGGATGCCGAGCGGCCTTACCGGGCGATTGGGTATCCTATACTTCCAGCCCTGTACATTGTGATGGCAGTATGGATTTGTGGTGTACTGTTGCGATACAAGCCTCAGTACACATGGCCAGGGTTGTTGCTGGTGTTGTTGGGTGTGCCGGTGTTTGCCGTGTGGCGACGGCAGGGAACAGGGATTAGGGAACAGGGAACAGGAGACTAGACAGCGGATGGCGAAACTTTTTGCAAAGAAGTCGATGAGCGTGTTGATGGCCGAGGCTTCGGCGACGGGCGAGGGAACGCTGAAGCGATCGCTTGGGGTGTTCCAGTTGACGTCGCTGGGTGTGGGTGCGGTGATCGGGGCGGGCATCTTCGTGCTGGCGGGGCTGGGGGCGCACTATGCGGGCCCCGGGTTGATGGTTTCGTTCATTTTGAGTGGGTTGGGATGCGCGTTTGCGGGGCTTTGCTATGCGGAGTTCGCGGCGATGATTCCGCTGGCTGGGTCGGCTTATACGTATGCTTATGCGACGCTGGGCGAGCTGGTGGCGTGGATTATCGGTTGGGATTTGACGCTCGAGTACGCGATGGGAGCGAGCACGGTGAGCTCGGGTTGGTCGAACCACTTTATCGAGATGCTGCAGATCTTCCACATACGGTTTCCGTTGTGGCTGGCCTATGACCATTGGACGGCGGTGCGAGTGGCGGTCGATAACATCTGCCGGCAGGTGATGGCTTCGAGCTATACGAACCTGACGCCGGGAAGCCAAGAGTACATTGCGCAGCTTGGGATTTTGAAGGATGCGCCGACAGCGGACATCGTGGCGCGGGCGCATGTGTTGCTGGGTGCGCCGGTGATGTTTGGTCATGAGATTGGGCTGAACCTTCCGGCGTTCATGATTGCGATGTTGGTGACGTGCGTGCTGGCGATCGGTATCTCGGAGTCGGCGAAGTTCAACTCGTGGATTGTGGTGGTGAAGGTTGCGGTGGTGTTGTTTGTGCTCGGGTTGGGATCGCACTATGTGCATCCCGCGAACTGGGGACATAGCTGGCACCAGTTTGCGCCGTTTGGCATTAGCGGTATCTGGCAGGGCGCGGCTTATATCTTCTTTGCGTATATCGGGTTCGATGCGGTTTCAACGACGGCGCAGGAGGCGAAAAATCCGCAACGGGACCTGCCGATTGGGCTGATGGTTTCTCTGGTACTTTGCACGCTGTTGTACATCGGCGTGGCTGCGGTGTTGACGGGCATGGTGCCGTGGCAGCAGGTGAGCATCGAGGCGCCGATTGCGCAGGTGTTTCTGGATCGCGGGTTGCCGTGGGCCAGCAACATCATCACGTTCGGCGCACTGGCCGGGCTGACCAGCGTGATGCTGGTGATGCTGTTGGGCCAGACGCGTGTGTTGTATGCGATGGCCAACGATGGACTGCTGCCGAAGAAGTTCTTTGCCGAGGTGCATCCGAAGTACAGGACGCCGTTCAAGAACACGTTCCTGGTGGGCTTTATCGCGGCGGTGGTTGGGGCGCTGACGCCTATCGACGATATCGGCAAAATGGTGAATATCGGAACGCTGCTGGCGTTTGTGATCGTTTGTATCTCGATCATCGTGCTGCGGAAGCGTGATCCGAATAGGGGACGCCCGTTCCGTACACCGTGGGTGCCGCTGGTGCCGATTCTTGGCGTGATCTTCAATGGCTACATGATGATCAAGCTGGGGTGGGTGAACTGGGCGCGGCTTATCATCTGGCTCGTGATCGGGCTGGTGGTTTACTTCACCTATGGGCAGAAACATAGCCGGGTTCAGCAGGGTGAGTTGCCGGGTGAGTTGCAAGAGTAGGTTGGTTTTAGTAAGGCAGAAAGCTCGGCTATGTGCCGGGCTTTTGCTTTTGTGGAAGACAGTTACGCCTGGGCTTGGTTGCCGATGCGGCAGAATGCGGAGATCCTTCGCTCAGGATGAAGGCTTCAAAGGGGCTGCTATTCGGGTTTTTAGGTTGTTGGTGCCGGCGAGGTCGTTGTCGATGGAGGTGGGGTGGTGGTGTCCGGGGCGGGGATGGGGATTACTGTGGCTGGGGGCAGGGGTTTGGTTGTGGGTTTTGGTCTGGGGATGTGGGTGCGGGCCACAGTGGTTGATGTGGGTGGGGTTGGGATGATGGCTGGGTCGATCGGGTTGGGGTCGTCGCGGAGGTGGAGGAAGATGGTGGCTGCGGAGGGTCGGGGCAGCGAGAGGGTGGCGCCGGTGAAGCCGTCGGGGACGGGAATGGGGTTGGCGAAGGTGGGGTCGATCGAGATGGATTGAATGAGGAAGAGGCTTGAGCCGGTGAGGGTGCAGTCCTGTGTAGGGTCGGAGGGGCACTGTAGGAGGGTGAGGTCGGGAAGGCGGACGAGGGTTGCGAGGGGGAGCCAGTCGCTGCTGGGCGGCTCCTGATCGGAGGTTGCGGCGGGAGTGGCCGGAGGTGTGGTTTCGTGCTCTGGTTCGTGGGTGTGGTGGTCGTGGGAGTTTGGCTGGATGGGGTAGACCGCGCGTAGGTGGAGTGGGCCGAAGGCGCTGGGGCCGAAGGAGCGCAGGGGGTCGAGTGTGGCGACGATGGTGTGGGGGTCCTGAAGCAGCAGGCCTCCGGATGGTGCGAGCGTGAGGACGGTGCGGAGAGTGCCGTCGAGGGTTTCGATCTCTACCTGACCGTCGCGGGGGAAGGGTGTGACGCTCTTGAGGGTGAAGGTGAGGCGCTGGGTGAGTGGGAGGTCGTTGGCGTCGGGCAGCGAGATGATCTGGCCGGGAGCGGGTTGGATGCTTCGGCTGAGGATCGTGAGCACGGGACGTGCCAGTGAGACGACGACCGGGAGAGAGAGAGTGCGGCCGTCGCGGAGGGAGATGCTGGCGGTGAGATGGTCGTTGAGGTGCGTGGGCGGCGCGGGTGCGCCGGCGGGCAGGGTGAGGTGGAGCTGGTTGGGGGAGTCGGCGTCGGTTGAAGGGGTGGGGGTGAAGACCAGGTCGCCGAGGGAGAGTTTTTCGACTTGGGCGAGGTTGGTTCCTTCGAGGACGATGGTGCGGTCGGCGGCGTGTATTTCTGCGCCGGTGATGTGGGCGGGTTCGGCGAAGGTGCGGGCGGAGAGATCGTCGGCTTTGGGCTGGCCGTATTGCTGGATGGCGAGGTGCAGATCGCCGGGGGTGACGGAGTGCTCGAGTGCGAGAGTGAGCTTGAGGAGGTTGGCGTGGTCGGGTTGGGCGTCGGGAGTGAAGGGGATGGTGAGGTCGGACGAACTGCCGGTGGGACGCGCGGTGATGGTGTGGACGCAGGCGCTGCCGGTGGAGGTGATGGTGAGCTCTTCGAGACGGCCGGCGATGAGGTTGGTGGTTGGATCGGGCGAGCCGGCGGGGGGAAGGTTGACGATGTGCCAATCGCCGCCGGGGAGTTGCTGGAGCTGCAAGGTCGGGCCGGTGAAGGCGTCGAAGCCCCATTGGCCCTGGATGGTGCCGGCGAGGAGGATGGGTTTGGCTTCGGGCTTGGGCGCGGGAGCTTCGGGCTTTTGGGGGGCCAACTCGGGGTGTGCGAAGGCTTTGGAATCGGGGTCGGGGAGCTGTTTGGGCTCGGGGAGTTCGATGTGGTGTTCGGGAGTTTGCTGGAGGACGAGGCCGCCCTGGTAGGCGTCGGCGGTGAGGGGGATGTCGGGTTCTGTGGGAGCGCCGGGAGGGGTGTTGAGGTGAAGGACCATGTCGTGCGCGAAGCTGGTGGAGAAGACCAGCGGGGCACCTTCGATCGGTAGAGCGACCGTGGGTTTGAGGAGGCATGTGATGGCTTTGGCGTCCGCGGGACGAAGCGGGGGTGGGACAGCCTTCTGGATGGAGGGAAGGCCGATGACCAGTACGGACTTGGGATTGTGGAAGGAGGGTGGAGCGTTCAGGCGGAGATTGAGAGCTTCGGCCTGGGGGAAGGCGATGGCGGGGATGTATTGGTACTGCGCCGTGTGGAGACTGGTGGTGAGGCGAATGAGATCGACAATGGCGCCGACGTAGGCGGAATAAAGTCCTCCGGCGGCGAGGTTGGTGTAGCTTGCGGCGGTGATGAAGTCGGAACCGGGGCCGGTGGAGAGCGCGTTGACGATGGACTGGCCGTGGCCGTCGTCGAGAAGCAACTGGGTGCCGGTCTGGGTGAGGCAGGTGAACTGGGTGTCTACGGGCTGCTTGAAGCAGTCGGGGTTGGGCTTGAGGGCGAGGGTGCGGGCGAGGAGATCGGAGTGCTTGAGGAGCGCTGCGGGGTCGGAGGGTGGGACGCGGCGGATGGCGGTGAGGTATTTTTCGATGCGGGCCTGCTCGAATCCGGCCTCGGCGAGGTCCTGCGAGGCGCGGACGAAGACTCCGGGGCGGCCCTGGACGGCGGAGCGGAGGGTGGAGAAGTCGCCGCCGGTTTCGGGCGCCATAAAGAGCACGGCCTGCTGGGCTTCTTCAGGGACGGTGACGAAGGTGCCTTCTTCGCGGACCTTTTTGTCCCAGGTTTCGATGCGGATGAACCAGCTATCGGGTGGGGGATTGGTGGTGCCGCGGAGGAAGGCGCAGATGAGCAGGTAGTGGACGGACTGACTGGCAGGGAGGTTGGTGTGCAGCCAGATGCGGTCGCCGGCCTGGAGATTTGGAACTGACGCGATAGGGAGCGTGACGCCGTTGCGGGTGACGCGTACATCAATGCTGGGGCCGGTGAGATCGAAGCGGGCATCGGCGGCGTGAAGTGGTTGAAGGAGGCCGAATAGCAGGAGCGGCAGAACTAAAAATCGGACGCATTTCGCCATGTTCCTAGTTTAGATGCGCCGTTGTGCGAGGGGTGAGCCGCGAGGGTCACCTATTCGGCTAATAAGTCCATAAATGGCGCAGAAGCTCCTCCAAGACATTGATATCGCGGAGATGACTGATTGTGAGGGCTCTTCAAGGAGAGCGGCCAAGACCAGCCTGTCGCGCAAATCAAAGACGCGGTGAGGAGGGGAGACGTGCGTCGTGGATGCTTACGGCTCGTTTGCTGGGGCCGTCGGAGGCCACAGCGCCGTCGCGGATGCTGATGACGCGGTGGGCAAATTCGGCGATGTCGGGCTCGTGGGTTACGAGGATGATGGTGTTGCCCTTGGCGTGGAGATCGTCGAAGAGCGCCATGATCTCGACCGAGGTCTTGGAGTCGAGGTTTCCGGTGGGTTCGTCGGCGAGGATGATGCTGGGGTTGTTGACGAGGGCGCGAGCGATGGCGACGCGCTGGCGCTGGCCGCCGGAGAGCTCATTGGGCTTGTGCATCATGCGCTCGGAGAGGTTGACCTGGGTGAGGACCTCTTTGGCGCGCTCGATGCGGGCGGCGGCTGGTGTGCCGTTGTAGATCAGAGGAAGCTCGACGTTGTGCAGCGAGGTGGCGCGGGCGAGCAGGTTGAAGGTCTGGAAGACGAAGCCGATCTCCTTGTTGCGGATGCGAGCGAGCTCGTCGTCGTTGAGCTCGGAGACGTCGTGGCCGTTGAGCCAGTATTTGCCTTGCGAGGGGCTGTCGAGGCAGCCGAGGAGGTTCATCAGTGTGGATTTACCGGAGCCGGAGGGGCCCATGATGGCGACGTACTCGTTGTGCTTGATGCGGATGTCGACGCCGCGGAGAGCGTGGACCTGCTGGTCGCCCATCTCGTAGGTCTTCCAGAGGTTATCGGTGACGATGACTTCTCCGTGCTTGGGGCCGCCGGCGTTGACGCCGGGGCGGTCGTGCTCGGGAGGAACTGGCGTGCTGGTGTCGATGGTCATTAGATCTCCGAGATAAGGCAAGAGCAAAATCTTTGAACGCAGAGGGCGCGAAGGTTACGGAAAAGAGCGAAGTAAGGCTTCGTGCTAACTGCTGCTGTCATCCTGCGTGATGGGTTCGACGGAGTTGTCGCGTTTGACGGCGATTCCACTCTTGAGGGAGCGCAGGACTTTGTAGCGGCCAGTGACGATCTCGTCGCCAGCTTTGAGGCCTGAGAGGACTTCGATGTCCGTTGCACCGGTGATTCCGGTGGTGACAGGGATGAAGTTGACGCGAAGCTGCTTCTTGTCGGTGACCAGCACGTAGACGCCCTGGGTCAGGGTTGGCTTGACGAATGTGGTTGCGGTGGTGGACACCTTGCCGTGATTTTTGAAGAGACCCTGCTCGGCGGAGAGATCGCGCTGCACGAGCGCCTGGATAGGGATCGTGAGGGTGTCGGGCTTGTTGGCCGTGGTGATCTTGGCGGTGCAGGAGAGACCGGGACGGAGTTCGTCGGGAATAGGGTTTTTGCCGTCGGCGGTGGGGTCGAGGGTGACGACAACCTTGAAGTCCTTGGCTTCTTCCGTTCCGGTAGTGGACTGTGAGGTGGCAACGCCGGTAGTGCGGAGCAACGCCTGGTCGCCGACCTCGGTGACGTGGCCCTTGAAGACCTTGCCGGGCAGGGCATCGACGGTGACGTCTGCCGTCTGGCCGAGCGCGACGTTCACGATGTCGGTCTCATCGACCTTGACCTCGGCGGTGATGACGCTCATGTCGGCGAGGGTCATCAGGGTTGATCCCTCGGCGTTCTGGATGCCGACGACGACGGTTTCGCCCTCGCGGACGGGGACGTTGGTGACGAGGCCGTCGAAGGGAGCACGGGAGATGGTCTTGTCGAGGGCGTCGAAGTTGGAGCGCTGGGTGGCAACAGCCTGATTGGTGTGGCCACGGGCGGAGTCGGTCTGGGCCTGGGCCTGGGCTACAGAGGCCTGGCGCTGCGCGAGCGTGGCGACGGCCATGTCGTAGGCGGCCTTCTTGGCGTCGTAATCCTGTTTGGCGATGAGTTTGGACTCGTAGAGCTGCTTGGAGCGGCCGAAGTCGAGTTGTTTCTGCTCGAGGTCAGCCTTGGCCTGATCGACATTGGCGACGGCGGTTTTCTCGGCGGCGACGTAGGAATTGATGTCAGTTTTGGAGGCGGCGATGGTGGCAGCCTGGGCGGCTACGGTGGCCTCGGGCTGGACGTTTTCCACAGTGGCGAGGACAGTACCCGCTTTTACGTGGTCGCCTTCTTTGACGTAGAGATGGGTGATGCGGCCGAACGAGGTCGCGCCCACGTTGACGTAGGTCTTGGGCTTGATCTGACCGGTGCCGCTGACGCTGGAGACGAGATCTTCGCGAACGGCTTTGCCAGTGGCTACCGGGGTGACGTTCGATTTGCTGTAGACGATCGTACCGGTGATGATGCCGACGAGCACCAGAACAGCAAGGACGATCAGGACAATTTTCTTCGCACTCATTATTTTTGTTCTTTCGCAGCTATCGATTTAGGTACTTTCGCGGTCTTTCACTTACAGGATGTTTCATCCACGTTTGAGGCGCAGGAATATTTTTGTCGTGACTCGGAGAAGAGATACGCTGCAACGGTGTCCCCGGTTCCCTGTCTGTGGAAAACAGGGACGTGGAGGCGGTACAGAGTGCTCGACCGATACCTCGATCATAGCAAGCGGACGGTTGTTATGGTGCTTGTGAAAGGTTGCCTGCAGGATTAGAATCGGAAGGTCAATGTTGAAGGAGTCCCGGCCCACTATGCAAACGCGATTTGTTCTCTCCGCTGTAACACTGCTGACGCTTTCATGCGTTAGCGCAGGAGTGCGTGCGCAAGCGCCGGCTTCGCAGGATCAGACTGTGCCAGCCAGCCATCAGCCGGCTGCTCTGGAGAACAATGGCGGCGTGGTGAAGAGCCCGCCTGTGGAAGAGAAGCCGGATCCGCTGAAGCGGCGGCTGACTGACGGCCAGGAGAAGCAGCGCCGCAAGGATACCTCGAAAGAGTTGCACGGCTCTTATAAGACATGGCTGGATCAGGATGTGCGCTGGATCATCACGGATGAGGAAGCCAGGGCGTTCAAGAACCTGAGTAACGATGAGGAGCGCGATCAGTTTATCGAGCAGTTCTGGCTGCGGCGCAATCCGAATCCGGAGTCGCCGGAGAATGAGTATCGCGATGAGCACTATGCGCGCATCGCTTATGCCAATGAACACTTCGCCGCGGGCAAGCCGGGCTGGATGACGGATCGCGGCCATATTTATATTTCTTACGGCAAGCCGGACTCGATCGACTCGCATCCTTCGGGCGGAAACTATGAGCGTCCGACGGATGAAGGCGGCGGCGAGACTTCGACCTTCCCCTTCGAGGTGTGGCATTACCGCTATCTGGAAGGTGTGGGCGACAACATTGATATCGAGTTCGTGGATAGCTGCCAGTGCGGCGACTACCATGCGACGATCGACCGCTCGGAGAAAGACGCGCTGAAGAACGTTCCGGGCGCCGGATTGACCGACTATGAGCAGCAAGGCCGCTCGACCAAGGCGGACCGCTTCAAGGGTGGTGGACTGGAACAGTTGGGCGATGGGCCGATGTCTTCCAGCAACCAGAGCAAGCAGTTCGACCGGCTTGACCGGTTTGCCAAGATTTTTGCGCCGCCGCCGGTGAAGTTCGCCGATCTGGATACCTTCCTGAGCTCGGCGAAGGTGCTGAATGGGCCGCCGTTCCTGTTCGATGTGCGGACGGACTATGTGAAGCTGACCAACGATACGGTGATGGTTCCGCTGACGCTGCAGATCAGCAATGGGGACATAACTTATATCACCAAGGATGACTACTCGGTGGGTACGGTGAACATTCTGGGACGCGTGAGCAACATAACGGGCCACATAGTGCAGACGTTTGAAGATACGGTGACGGTGAATACGGCTGCCGACCTTTTGGCGCAGACCAAGACCGGCGTACATATTTATTGGAAGGCGCTGCCGCTGCCGCCGGGACGCTACAAGGTCGAGATTGCGATTAAGGATGTGAACAATCCGGACCATGTCGGTGTATGGAGACGGAGTGTCGATGTGCCGAAGTATGAGGATGATGTGCTTTCTTCGTCGTCGCTGATCCTGGCTGACACGATGGAGCGCGTGCCTTCGAAGAACATTGGCACCGGGAACTTCGTTATCGGGAATACCAGGCTCACACCTCGCGTGCCGCCGACATTTAGCTCGCCTGTGACCTTTCACCGCGCGCAGAACCTGAACTTCTGGATGCAGGTGTACAACCTGACGATCGGCGATAACAAGCGGAACGATGCGACGATCGAGTACCAGGTGCTGGATCTGGCGACGAACAAGCAGATTCTGGTATCTGAGGAGACGGCGGCGAAGTTGAATCCGAATGCAGACCAGTTGACGCTGGAGAAGTCGATGCCGTTGGCAAGTTTGCAGCCGGGCAAGTACAAGGTAACGATTACCGTGAACGACGGACTGTCCAAGCAGCAGGTGGCCAGTTCCGCACCGTTTACGGTTGTGCAGTAGCTTCACAGGACTAGCAAGTTCCCCCCGGGGACGACTGTCGGGAGTGTTGAGCAAGCCACGCAGGACCACAAAGCGATGGCAGTTTATCAGAGCAGTCGCCACGCCGGTGTTTCCAGCAGGACCGGAACACCACTTTGGAGAGCAGGGCGCGCGCAGTTGAAGTTTGAGGGCGCGGTGAGACGAGTTGCAACGGTTCTGATTCTGGCGGTAACGTTCGGTGCGACCGGACCATGCTTCGCTGCGTCGAGCAATGCGTTGCTGCGCGGCGTCGTCCGCGATGCACAGGGCACACCGCAGATGGGCGCCGTGGTGGAGCTGCTTACCGGTGACGCAAGCTTGATTGCGACAGCGTTCACCGATGATCATGGCCGCTACAGGATGGCGGCAATTCTTCCGGGAAAATATCAGGTACGTGCCAGTGCGGCATTTTTTGTGCCCGTGACACGTACGAATCTCCATTTGCAGGCTGGCGCGCAGATGGTGCTGAACCTGACCATGAGCACGCTGTTTGAGGCCGAAAGCTGGTTGCCGGCCCAGAAGCGTCGTTCTGACGAACCCGCGGACGACTGGAAGTGGACGCTGCGCTCGGTTGCCAGCAGGCCTTTGCTGCGACTGGTCGATCCAGATGACAAGACGGTGTCGATCTCGTCGAGCGGGACAGAGGCGCACAAGGCGTCGCGGCAGGCGAGAGTGTCTGTGCTCAGCGGCGATGGTGCTTTTGGCCAGGGCGGTGTGCAACAGGTGCTGCTGATGAATCGCACGCTGGAGGATGGTGACGGCGCGATTCTGCGGGTTGATATGGGAAGCCAGCCGGAAGGCTTTCCGATAAAGCCTTCGACCGAGGTGAGCGCGGGGTATGAGCGGCGATCGCTGATGGGCGGCAATACGCGGGTAGTGACGAGCTTTCAATCGCATCCGGAGCTGTCGTATGGAGCGGGCACCGGCCTACAGGTGATGCGGCTGGCGAGCACGCAGCAGTTGAGCCTGGGCGATGCTGTGATGATCGATGCAGGAACGCTGGTGCAGGCAGAACGGCTGGCAAGCAGCCGGTTTATTGCCGAGCCCTTTGTGCGGGTGATGATGCGGCCAAGCGGGGACCTGATGGTGGAGTATCGCTATGCCACGGGACGGGCGCTGCAAAGTTCGGAAGACCTTGACCACATTAAGCCGCCGGCGGATATTTTGACCGATGCGAATGGTCGGCCACTGAGCGCTAAGGGCAGCCACCATGAGCTTTCCGCGAGCCGCAAGCTGGGGACGCGCACTGTGGCGTTTGCGATATATAGCGATAGCTTTTCCAGCGGCGCGATCGCGGGTAGCGGTCTGATAGACCAGGCCAGCCTGGCGGGTTTGCCGGTGATTACGGACCCGACGACGGGTACGTTCCGGCTGGCAACGGGTGGGTATTCGGGGCGCGGAATGAGCGTGTCGATGGCGCAACCGCTGACACCCTCGCTGACGGTGTGGGGTGAGTATGACCTTGGGACGGCGTTGTGGAGCGAAGCTGGAACAACAGCCTCGGTGACGTCTTTGGCGAGTTCGGCGGGGGCGCATACGGCGCAGGCAGGTAGTGTCGCTATCCGGGGGAAGATCGCACGGACGGGGACGACGATGAAGGCGGAGTACCGGTGGCAGCCCTTGCGGACGTTGACGCAGGTGAACTCCTATAACGCGACGCCGGACGAGGGGTACATGGGGTTCTTCGTGCGGCAACGGGTCTGGTGCGGAAGGATTCTGCCGGGAGGCGTCGACGCCGTGGTGGAGGCGACGAACCTGCTGGAGCAGGGATATCAGCCGGTGCTTGCGCCGGATGGGCATACGCTGTTTCTGGCGCAGTTGCCACGGACGATTCAGGGCGGGTTGGCGTTTAATTTTTAGGCGAGCGGTGTGGATCGCTTTTGCAACTAAAGTGGCATATTGGCGACTTTAGTAACTTCATAAAATAAGTGAAAGTTACCTTATGCGCTAGCTACAGTTGTGGGCGCGCGGTCTCGGAGACTGCTTTGAAGAGTGTCAGCCTGGTATCGAGAAAATGGGTGCAGGGCGGCATTGCGCTGTTTGCGCTTTACGTGGTGCTACAGGCTGGTGGGATTGTTGTGCGGTTGGGCTCACTGGGTGTGGCGACTGTTTGCTTTGCGTTGTGGTGGAAGAGCAAGCAGACGATGGAGGCATTACAGAGGCCGGTGAGGGCGCAGGAGGAAGTTGTAGAAGGGGAAGAGGTTGTCGTTCTGTCGCCACCTGAGAGGCCGGTTGAGCCAAGTGTGCACTTAGTGAAATCGCCGGTGCGGCATCCGAAGCCGGTTTATATCCATCGCGGTGGGTTTCATCTGCATCCGCATTAGCTGATGCCTTGGCGGAGTTGTTTCCGGTGGCGTACCCTTGTGGCGTAGTTGACTGCCACACGTACTGCATCAGGAGACATTGTTATGGCCACACTCGCTGCAAGCCCCGCATCTATTGAACAGGATTTTCTGCCGCTCAAAGGGACCGATCATATCGAGTTCTACGTGGGCAATGCGCGGCAGGCGGCTTACTTTTATCGCGCTGCGTTCGGGATGTCGCTGGTGGCGTACGCGGGCCCGGAGACCGGACGGCGCGACCGGGCTTCTTATGTGTTGCAACAAGGGAAGATACGGTTTGTGCTGACGACGGCACTGCGTTCTGACAGTGAGATCGCTCGGCATGTGGCGCTGCATGGGGATGGTGTGCGGGCGATTGCGTTGTGGGTGGACAATGCGCGTAGTGCGTGGCTGGAGACTACCAGTCGAGGTGCTACGTCAGTGCAGGAGCCGACGGAGATTGAGGATGAGGATGGGCGGGTAGTGGTCGCGAGCATTGCGGCTTATGGGGATACGCTGCATACGTTTGTCGAGCGCAAGGACTATCGGGGGGTGTTTTTCCCGGGCTATCGTGCTGAGCCGGAAGACCTTGTAGCGCAACCGGTGGGGTTGCTGCATGTCGATCATATCGTGGGGAATGTGGGCTGGAATGCGATGAATGAGTGGGTGGATTTTTACTCGAAGGTGATGGGTTTTTCGCTGTATCAGCACTTTGATGACAACGATATTTCTACGGAATATTCGGCTTTAATGTCGAAGGTGATGGCGAATGGAAATGGGTATGTGAAGTTCCCGATCAATGAGCCGGCGGAGGGTCGGAGGAAGTCGCAGATTGAGGAATATCTGGACTTTTATGGGGGGCCGGGGGTGCAGCATATGGCGCTGGCTACTAATGATATTTTGGCGACGGTGGCAAAGATGCAGTCGCAAGGCGTTAGTTTTCTTACAGTTCCGCATAGTTATTACACAGAACTGCAGGAGCGGATTGGGAAGATTGATGAGCCGGTGGAGGAGTTGGAGCGGCTGGGGATTCTGGTGGATCGCGACGACGAAGGCTATATGTTGCAGATATTTACGAGGCCGGTGGAGGATCGGCCT
>Ga0302311_10005865_pt1 | contig 12881 bp, 9 predicted proteins | sample III_Palsa_N1_3_FD_200449 | JGI IMG/M metagenome (GOLD analysis project Ga0302311, IMG submission 200449) | Peat permafrost microbial communities from Stordalen Mire near Abisko, Sweden - III_Palsa_N1_3 | ecosystem: Environmental > Terrestrial > Soil > Palsa > Peat permafrost | place: Sweden... | reverse complement strand
GCCGCCGCCGGAGCAGACGCTGGACCTAGTGCGCGAAGACGTCGAGCAGTTGGTGCGGCTGGTGCCGGCGTCGCGGCGGCGGCGCATCACCGGCATCGGCGTCGCGCGCCCGTACAACCTTGGCAGTTGGCTGGCGGAACTGGATCTTTCGGCGGACGTGTTCGCCCCCTGGGAGCAGGCGGCGTTCGGCCCGGAGCTTGAGCGCGTCTGCGGCCTGCCGGTGGTGGAGGAGAACGACGGCACCGCCGCCTCGATCGCCGAACTGTTCCACGGCCACGGCCGCAGCCACGACGACTTCCTCTACGTGTTCATCGGCCCGGCGATCGGCGGCGGGCTGGCGCTGGCCGGCCAGTCGGTGCGCGGCTATTCCGGCAACGCCGGCGACATCGGCATGATCCCGGTGCGCCCCTCCACCCTGCCCTCCGCCGTCCTGCGCGACGGCCGTGACATCCTGCTCGGCCGCGCCTCGCTGAACGCGCTGCGCCGCCACCTGCGTTTTCGCGACGTGCCGCACGCGGACTACGGCGAACTCGGCACCGACGCCGGCGGTGCCGCGGCCGAGGAGTGGCTGGCCGATTGCGCCGATGCGCTGGCGGAACCGCTGCTGACCGCGCGTGCGCTGCTCGATGTGCCCGTGGTGGTGATCGACAGCGATTTGCCCGCCGCCTGGATCGACCGGCTGCTGGAGCAACTCGGGCCGCTGCTGGCCCGGCGCGTCGCCGAGGCACGGACGCCGCCGGCCCTGCTGCGCGGCAGTTTTGGCGCGATGGCGGGGGCGCTCGGGGCGGCGACGCTGCCGCTGTTCCTGCATTTCGGTCCCGGCGCGGGCAGCCTCGCCGGCCCCCCCAACGAACCCAACCGGCAGGGAGGCCCCTATGCCCTCGTCGCATGAGCCAAAGACTGGGCCTGAGCCGGCCGCGGGCGGGACCGCGCCGATCCTGCAGATGCGCGGCATCTCGAAAACCTTCCCGGGCGTGCGGGCGCTGAACGGCGTTGAGCTGACCGTCTACCCGGGCGAAGTGCACGCGCTGATGGGGGAGAACGGCGCCGGCAAGTCGACGCTGATGAAAATCCTGTCCGGCGCCTACATCGCCGACCCCGGGGGCGAAATCAGCGTGAACGGCCAGCCGGTGCACATCACCGGGCCGACGAGCGCCAAGGCGCACGGCATCGCCATCATCTACCAGGAACTTTCCCTCTCGCCGAACCTGACGGTGGCGGAAAACATCTATCTCGGGCGCGAGGTGCGTCGCGGCCTCGCGGTCGATCGCGCGGCGATGTTCGCCGGGTGCGCCGACGTGCTGGCACGGCTCGGCGCCACCTTCGGGCCACGCACGCCGGTTGGCGACCTGTCCATCGCCGAACGGCAGATGGTCGAGGTGGCCCGCGCCATCCACGCACATTCGCGCATCCTGGTGATGGACGAGCCGACCACGGCCCTGTCCAACCGCGAGACGCGGCGGCTGTTCGACCTGATCCTGCGGCTGAAGGCCGAGGGGCTGGCGATCATCTACATCTCGCACCGCATGGCCGAGGTATACGAACTGGCCGAGCGCGTGTCCGTGCTGCGCGACGGCGGCTATGTCGGCACGCTCGACCGCACCGATCTGCGACCGGAAACCATCGTGCGCATGATGGTCGGGCGCGACCTGTCCTCGTTCTACAAGAAGGAGCATGGCGGCGGCGCCCTCGGCCCGGCCGTCTTGGAGGTGTCCGGCCTGTCGGACGGCAAGCGCGTCAAAAGCGGCAGTTTTGTCGTGCATGCGGGCGAAGTGGTCGGGCTTGCGGGTCTCGTCGGCGCTGGCCGCACCGAGCTTGCGCGGCTGATCTACGGCTCGGAGCCGCACATCGCCGGCCGCATCACGCTGGATGGCAAGCAGGTCAGCTTCCGTACCCCCAGCGAGGCGATCGACGCCGGCCTTGTCTACCTCACCGAGGATCGCAAGGCGCAGGGCCTGTTCCTCGACATGACCGTCGGCGACAACATCAATCTCGGGGTGATCGGCCGCGATGCGGCACTGGGCGTGTGGCTCGACCGCGGCCGTGCGCGGCAGCGCGCGCTGTCCGCAATCAAGGCGCTGACCATCCGCGTCACCGGGCCGGACGTGGAGGTCGGCGCCCTCTCCGGCGGCAACCAGCAGAAGGTCCTGCTCTCCCGCCTGCTGGAGACGCAGCCGAAGGTGCTGATCCTCGACGAGCCGACGCGCGGCGTCGACGTCGGCGCGAAGTCCGAGATCTACCGGATCATCGACGAACTGGCGAAACGCGGCGCGGCGATCCTGGTGATCTCCTCCGAGTTGCCGGAAGTCGTCGGTGTGGCCGACCGCGTCGTGGTGATGCGCGAAGGCGAGACCATGGGCGAGGTCGGGGGCAACACCGGCATCGAGATCACCGAACAGAACATCATGGCCCTGGCGACGGGCGTGGACATGTCGAAGGTGGCAGCATGAGCAACAGCACGAGCGGCGGCGGGCCCGCCATCACCGGCCCGGTCGCCGCAAACGCCAGGGCCACGCGGCAGGCGTCGATGCGGGCGCTTGTGCGGGCGGTGGGCATGCTGCCGGTGCTCGTCATCCTGGGCGGTCTGGTGCAGGTCGGCGGCATCTACCTGACCGGCGAAGGCCGCTTCCTGTCGTGGCAGAACCTGTCCATCGTCGCTCAGCAGGCCTCGGTGAACGCGGTGCTCGCCGCCGGCATGACCTTCGTCATCCTCACCGGCGGCATCGACCTCTCGGTCGGCTCCATCCTCGCGGCATCGGCGATGATCGGGCTGATCGGCTCGATCGACTACGGCTATCTCGGTCTCGCGCTGGCGCTGCTCATGGGCCTGGTCATGGGGCTGGCCAACGGCGCGCTGATCGCCTTCGTGCGGCTGCCGCCGTTCATTGTCACGCTCGGCTCGCTGACCGCCATCCGCGGGATCGCGCGGCTGCTCGGCAACGATACCACGGTGTTCAACTCCGATCTGTCGTTCGCCTGGATCGGCAACGACAACCTGACCATCGGCCCGATCTCGGTGCCCTGGCTGATCATCATCGCCTTCCTGGTGATCTTTGCCTCCTGGCTGATCCTGCGCCGCACCGTGTTGGGCGTGCACATCTATGCGGTCGGCGGCAACGAGAGTGCCGCGCGGCTGTCCGGCATCAAGGTCTGGGCGGTGCTGCTGTTCGTCTATGGTGCGTCCGGCGTGCTGGCCGGCCTCGGCGGCGCGATGCAGGCGGCGCGGCTATATGCGGCGAACGGGTTGCAACTCGGCCAATCCTACGAACTCGATGCGATCGCCGCGGTCATCGTCGGCGGCACCAGCTTCGTCGGCGGCATCGGCAGCATCTGGGGCACGCTGATCGGCGCGCTGATCATCGCCGTGCTCAACAATGGCCTGATCCTGCTCGGCGTCTCCGACGTCTGGCAGTACATCATCAAGGGTGCCGTCATTATTGGTGCGGTGGCGCTCGATCGCTACCGCCTGCGCGGGTCCGCCCGCACCTGACGGTTCATCGGGGTCTGTGTGCGCGAACCAACCTGGGCGGCCGCGCGCGCAGCTTTCACACACGCTCCAGGGGGAAGTTACGCATGCTCAAGAAGATCCTGCTCGCCGGCGCCGCGTTGGCCCTATCGGTCAACGTCGCCTCGGCCAAGGAGCTGAAGTCCATCGGCATCTCGCTCGGCTCGCTTGGCAATCCGTTCTTCATCGCGCTCAAGAACGGCGCCGAGTTCGAGGCCAAGAAGGTCAATCCGAACGTGCAGATCACCACGGTCGGCTACGACTACGACCTGGGCAAGCAGAACACCCAGATCGACAACTTCATCGCCGCCGGCGTCGACCTGATCCTGCTGAACCCGGGCGACCCGAACGCGATCGAGCCGGCGATCAAGCGTGCCCAGAAGGCCGGCATCATCGTCGTCTCGGTCGATACCCACGCCAAGGGCGCCAACGCCACCGTCGAGACCAACAACGTCCAGGCCGGCACCATCGCCTGCGAGTTCCTGATCGACAAGATCGGCGGCAAGGGCAACGTGCTGATCATCAACGGCCCGCAGGTCTCCTCGGTGATCGAGCGCGTGAAGGGCTGCGACGCGGTGTTGGCGAAGCATCCGGGCGTGAAGATCCTGTCGCAGGATCAGGACGCGAAGGGCTCGCGCGACGGCGGCCTCGCAGTCGGGCAGTCGTTGCTGACCCGATTCGACAAGGTCGACGGCGCCTTCGCCATCAACGACCCGACCGGCGTCGGCTTCGGGCTGGCCGCGAAGCAGCTCAAGCGCAGCATCCCGATCACCGCGGTGGACGGCTCGCCCGACGCCGAGGCGGCGCTGAAAGACCCGGATGCGCCGAACTTCCTTGCAACCTCCAGCCAGGACCCGTTCCTGATGGCCCGGCTTGCGGTGCAGGTCGGCGTGAAGATCCTGAACGGGCAAAAGCCCGACCAGGAGGTTCAACTGATGGACAGCAAGCTGGTGACGCGCGACAACGTGAAGGACTTCCACGGCTGGACGTCGGCGCACTAAGCTTGCGGCTGCGGCATTGCACCAAAGTCTAGGGGGGAAGGCGCCGGCCGGCAGGCCGGCGCCCGACCTTTGTTGAGCCGGCCCATCCGGGCCGGCCGTTTGCCGGGAGAGGAAGACAGCATGGTTGCCCGCGTGATCGCCGTCGATCCGTTTGACATCATTGTGTTCGGCGCCACTGGCGACCTGTCGGCCCGCAAGCTGATCCCAGCCCTGTTCCATCGCGACGAGGCCGGGCAGATCCCACCCGAGGCGCGCATCATCGGCGCGTCCCGCCGCAAGCTCTCCAGCAAGGAGTTCCGCAACCTCGCCCGCGACTGGCTGAAGGCGCATGTCGCCGCCGAGGACCGCAAGGACGGCGCGGTGGACCGCTTCGTCAACCGGATCAGCTACGTGCCGGTCGAAGGCGACGGCGACGAGGGCTGGAGCGATCTGGCGGCCGCCCTGGCCGACCAGCCGGACCGGATCCGCCTGTTCTACCTTGCCACCGGCCCCGACCTGTTCGGCCCGATCTGCGCCGGCATCGGGCGGCACAAGCTGGCGACGCCGAATTCGCGCGTCGTGGTGGAGAAGCCGATCGGCAAGAGCCTGGAATCGGCAACCGCCGTCAACAACGCCATCGGTGCGGTGTTCCCCGAGGAGCGCGTCTACCGCATCGACCATTATCTCGGCAAGGAAACGGTGCAGAACCTGATGGCGCTGCGCTTCGCCAACGCCCTGTTCGAGCCGTTGTGGAACAACGCCCATATCGACCACGTGCAGATCACGGTCGCCGAGACGCTCGGGGTGGAAGGCCGCGCCGGCTATTACGACACCGCGGGCGCGCTGCGCGACATGGTGCAGAACCACATGCTGCAGCTTCTCTGCCTGGTGGCGATGGAACCGCCGACCTCGCTCGCCGCCGATGCGGTGCGCGACGAGAAGCTGAAAGTGCTCAAGACGCTGGTGCCGATCACGCCGGAACGGGCGCAGGAGAGCACGGTCCGCGGCCAGTACCGCGCCGGCGCCTCGGCCGGCGGGCCGGTGAAGGGCTATCTCGAAGAACTCGGCAACCCCAGCAGCCGCACCGAAACCTTCGTCGCGCTGAAGGCGGAGATCGCCAACTGGCGCTGGGCGGGCGTGCCGTTCTACCTGCGCAGCGGCAAGCGGCTGGCCAGCCGCGTCAGCGAGATCGTGGTGGCGTTCCGGCCGATCCCGCATTCCGTGTTCGACGCCGCCGCCGGCCCGATCGACGCCAACCGGCTGGTGATCCGCCTGCAGCCGGACGAGGGTGTGCGGCTGTGGCTGATGATCAAGGACCCGGGACCGGGCGGCATGCGCCTCGCCCATGTGCCGCTCGACATGAGTTTTGCCAGCGTTTTCAACGTGCGCAACCCCGACGCCTACGAGCGGCTGCTGATGGACGTGGTGCGCGGCAACCAGACCCTGTTCATGCGCCGCGACGAAGTGGAGGCGGCCTGGACCTGGATCGACCCGATCCTGGACGCCTGGAGCAACGCGAGCGAGCCGCCGAAGCCGTACACCTCCGGCACCTGGGGGCCGAGCGCGTCGATCGCGTTGATCGAACGCAACGGCCGCACCTGGCACGAGGACGACGCCGAGTAGCAAGGCGCTTTCCGGACAGGGCCGGCGTTCCCACCGCCCCGACGAAGCGAACGGCGTTACCGGGCGGGCGCGTGGGCGTGTTCAGGCAACGCGCCTCGCCCCGGCGCCGAGATCAGCGCTGCGCTCGCCTCGCGCAGCGCCTGGATCATCACCGCCGTCGGTTGCGCCCCCGAAAATAGATAGTAGCCTCCCAGAACGAAGCTGGGCACGCCGTCCAGCCCCAGGCTGCGCGCCAGAGTCTCCTCGCTCGCGACGGCCTCGGCGCTTGCCGGGTCGGCGAGGAACGCTGCCGCGCATGCCCGGTCGATCCCGGCAGCAGCCGCGATGTCGGCCAGCACCGCACCGTCGCCGATATCGACGCCCTGCGTGAAATAGGCGGCGAACAGCGCCTCCACGACGCGATCCTGCATCGCCGCTCCGCCGAAATCGTGCGCGAGCCGGAGCAGCGCATGCGAGGCCACCGTGTTCGGCGTCCGCGCCATCAGGTCGTGGCGGAACGTAAGCCCCGCGCTCGCCCCGGCCGCCGCGACCTGCGCGTCGCGCACCTGGCTCTGTTCCCACGAGCCGAACTTGGCCGTGCGGTAGGCACGCCGGTCCACGCCCTCCCTCGGCATGTCCGGGTTGAGCTGGAACGGGCGCCATGTCACCTCGAATGCAAGTCCCTCGGCCGCCAGCACCGGAAGCGCCGCGTCAAGCCGGCGTTTGCCGACGTAGCACCACGGACAGATCGTGTCGGACACGATATCCAGTTGCAGGGTGGACCGGGACATGACGGCTCCTCTCGCGGTCGATCGTCTGTAATAAATGTCTTTGGTCATGCCCGGGACAAGGCGCCTATGCGAACCGGCGCCCCGGATCAGGTCCCGTCTGGCACGAACATGTAGCCGACGCCGCGCACCGTGCGGATCGCCTGGGGATGCGCGGGGTTGTACTCGATCTTGCGGCGCAGCCGCGCCACCCGCAGGTCGATGGCGCGGTCGATCGGGCTGCGATCGCGATGGCTGGTCACCTGCATCAGCCAGTCGCGCTCCAGCGGCCGGTGCGGATTGGCGGCAAAGGTGCGCAACAACTCGAACTCGCCGGCGGTCAGCTTCTCCTCGGTCCCGTCGCCGTTGCCCTCGCGCAGCACGCGCTCCTCCAGGTCCAGCACGCACCGCCCCATCCGCACCCGGGACGCCGAAGTTGCCGCCGGCGTCCGCGACCGGCGCAGCACGCTGCGCATTCGCGCCAGCAATTCGCGCGGCTCGTACGGTTTCGCAACATAATCGTCCGCTCCGGACTCGAGCCCCAGCACGCGATCCACCGTTTCACCAGCCGACGAGACCATGACGATCCCTACCTGCGGCCCGCGTTCGCGCACATAGCGCGCCAGGCTGAACCCATCCTCGCCCGGCAGGCGGACGTCCAGCAGCACCAGATCCGGCAATTCCCGCTCCAGCAACGTCCGCAACCCGCCGCCGCGGTCGAACGCGGACACGCGAAACCCCTGTGCCGTCAGATAGGTGACGAGCAGTTGGCGCTGGATCGCCTCATCCTCGACGATCACGATATGCGACGCTGACTCCATCCCCGGGCCTCAACTCCCAATCATTATGGTGTTATTATATCGGGAACGTAGAGGCAACGCTGTCCGGCCCGAAAGTAGACACAGGTGTTACACAACCGTTTGGCATCCGGATCTCACGTCTCCGCCTGGGCCTGCGCGCGTGCCTGACGCACCGCCCGGCGACCCCGTATTGAGCGCCGCAGACCCCGCGACGGCGCTGGTCGAAGCGCTGCGCAGCGCGCTCTCGGCCGTCGCGGACGGTGTGGCGCTGTTCGATGCGGATGGCACGCCGTTGCTGCAAAGCGGCACGCTGCATTCGCTGGATGGCGGCCCAGGCTCGCTGTTCGTCCAGGCGCAGCGGCTGCGCGACCATTTCCGGGCGGATCTGGCCGAGGGATGGCTGGAGGTCACCGACCAGGACATCGAGGGTGTCCTCGATATGGTGATGGCGCGCTTCGACGCCTCGCCGGCGACCAACGCCGGCGAGGCACCGGTGATCCAGGCAAGCTGGATCCGCCTGCCGGACGGCTGCCGGCTGTTGCTGCAGCGCGACGTCTCGGACGACCGGCAGCGCCGGCACGACCTGCTGGAGAGCAATCTGCAATCGGCGCGCGACGCGGCGCAGCTGCAATCCATGCACGACGCGCTGGTGGATGGCATCGCGTTGGTGGGGCAGAACGGCAACATCGTCGCCGTGAACCGGACGCTGCGCTCGCTCGGCAGTTCCGCCTGGGCGCGTGCCGGGCATCGCCACCACATCGCCGACATCATCTGGAACGAGGTGGTGGAAGGCGCCGAGCTGAAATCCGACGAGGAACTGGCCGCCGAACTGGCCGATCGGCGCGCCCGGTTCGAGGCGGCAGACGGCTCGGTGGAACTCCGCCGCTTGGCGGATGGGACCTGGGTCGAAGTCCGGTGGCTCATGCTCGGCGACGGGCGGCGGCTGCTGGTGCATCGGGACGTCTCCGAGCGGGTCCGCGACGACGCGGCACTGGAGCGGGCGCGGCTGGAGGCGGAGCGGACACGCGCGCTGATGCAGACGGTGCTGGAGACGATGCAGGACGGCGTGCTGCTGGTCGATGGCAACGACGTGTGCCGCTACGCCAATCAGGCGGCGATGGCGATGCACGAGATGCCGCCGGAAGTGCTGCGGCGGCAGCCGACGGTGACCGAACTGATGCAATGGCTGGCCGACCACGGTGAATATGGCTCGCCCGACCAGGCCCAGATCGCCATGGCCCAGGCGATGCAGCGCTTCCGCACGGTCCAGGGCTACAGCCACACGCGGCAGCGCGGCAATGGACGCTGGATCGAATACTCCTACTTCCGTGTGCATGAAGGCGGAACGCTCGTGGTGTTCCGCGACATCACCGCGCTGAAGCATCACGAAGCCCAGGTGGCCCGCGAACGCGACGCAGCCCAGGCGGCGCGCAACGAGGCGGAGGCGGCGAACCTCGCCAAGTCGACGTTCCTGGCCACCATGAGCCACGAGATCCGCACCCCGATGAACGGCGTGATCGGCATGATGGACGTGCTGGAAGGCCAGACCCTGACGGCGGCGCAGCGGCAGGTCGTGGCCACCATGCGAGAATCCGCCGGCACGTTGCTGCGCATCGTCAGCGACGTGCTGGATTTCTCCAAGATCGAGGCCGGCCGGTTGGATCTGGAGGACGCGCCATTCTCCCTCGCCGCCCTGGTCGCCGGTGCGGCGGGGACGCTGCGCCCGCGGGCCGTTTCGCAGGGGTTGACGCTCACCGAGCGGATCGGGGGCGGGCCCGACCTGCTGCTCGGCGATGCCACGCGCATCCGCCAGATCCTGTTCAACCTGCTCGGCAATGCCATCAAGTTCACCGAGCATGGCAGCGTCACCGTGACCGGCCACAGTGCCCGGCTGCCGGACGGGCGGGCGCGCGTGGACCTGACGGTCAGCGATACCGGGGTGGGCATCGCCCCGCATGTCCTGCCCCGCCTGTTCAACCAGTTCACCCAGGGCGACAGTTCCACCACGCGCCGGTTCGGCGGCACCGGCCTCGGGCTGTCGATCGTCCGTCGGCTGACCGAATTGATGGACGGCTCCGTGGAGGTCGCAAGCCGCCCCGGCGAGGGTGCCCGCTTCCAGGTGACGCTGCATCTGCGGATCGCCGCCGCGACCGAGGTGGCGGCACCGCCCCCACCGCTCGCGGCGCCGGCACTGACGCCGTCTGGCACCGGCCGGGTGCTGGTGGTGGACGACCACGCGGTGAACCGGGAAGTGCTGCTGCGCCAGCTCGGCATGCTCGGCGTGGAAGCCGACTCCGCCGCGGACGGCGAGGAGGGGCTCGCCCGCTGGCTGGCCGGCAGCTACGCGGTGGTGATGAGCGACCTGCACATGCCGGGGCTCGACGGCTACGAACTGGTACGGCAGTTGCGCGCACGTGAGGTGGCCGACCGGCGGCCGCGCACGCCGGTCGTTGCGGTCACCGCCAATGCGCTGGCCGGCGAGGCGGAGCGCTGCGCCGATGCCGACATGGACGGGTTCCTGGCCAAGCCAGTCACCATCGGCCGCTTGCGGGCGGCGCTGCAGCGCTGGCTCACCCTCGCCGCGTCGTCGGAGGTACGGGCGAGCGCCGTGGCCATCATCCCGGCACTCGACCCCGCCGCGCTGGCCGCCTGGCTCGGCGACGACCGGGCGGCGATCCGCGCCATGCTCGACCGCTTCGTCGCCAGCGCGCAGGCCGCCGAAGCCGATCTGGCGGACGCCATCGCGACGCGGCCGGGCGAGGTCGTCGGCGCCGCCCACCGGCTGAAGGGAGCGGCGCTGGCCGTCGGCGCGCGCGGCATCGCCGCAGCCGCGGCCGAACTGGAACGCGCGGGCCGCGCCGGGAACATGACGGCCGGCAGCGGCGGCGTCGCCGCGCTGGGCGCCGAGATCCGCCGCATCACGGCCGAACTCGCCAGCGCGCCTGACTGACGGCGGCTGGCCAGACCGGCCGCCTCGATGACCTGCGCAAACCGCGCCGCCGCCCAGCCCGGCGCATGTGTTGACCGGTGGCGCCGCCTCATCTCCTATGCGCGGCTTCGCAACGCCGGGAGACCGTATCATGGGCGTGATCCGCCAGCAGATCGAGACGTTGGAGGACAGCCCCATTGTGGAGGTGTTCCGCGAAGGGTTTCATCTGCCCGACCTGATCCCGATGTGGGCCGGCGAGCCGGATGTGCCGACCCCCACTTTCATCTGCGACGCCGCCACCAAGGCCCTGCACGAGGGCAAGACGTTCTACACGCCAAACCGGGGCGTGGTGCCGCTGCGCGAGGCGCTGATCCGCTACCACCGCCGCATCTACGGCGTGGAGATCCCGGACGACCGGATCGCCCTGACCATCTCCGGCATGAACGCGGTGATGCTGGTGGCGCAGGCGACGGTGCAGCCGGGCGACAACGTGATCGCGATCACGCCGTCCTGGCCGAACGTCATGCGGGCGATGCAGATCAACGGCGCCGAGGTGCGCGAGGTGATGCTGGCGCGCGGCAACGAGGGTTGGCGGCTGGATCTGGACGCCGTGTTCGCCGCCGCCGACGACCGCACCCGCGTCATCTACCTCGCCTCCCCCGGCAACCCGACCGGCTGGCAGATCGAGCGGCCGGAGGCGGAACGCCTGCTGGATTTCTGCCGCGCGCGCGGCATCGCCATCCTGTCCGACGAGGTCTACCACCGCATCGTCTACGACCGGCCGGTGGCGTTCAGCTTCCACGACATCGCGCGGCCCGAAGACCCGGTGTTCATCGTCAACAGCTTCTCGAAAGCCTGGGCGATGACCGGCTGGCGGCTCGGCTGGGTCACCTATCCGGCGGGCGCCCTGAGCGCGTTCGAAAAGCTGATCCAGTTCAACACCTCCGGCGGGCTGGAATTCCTGCAATATGGCTGCATCGCGGCACTCGATCATGGCGAAGACTTCGTGAAATTCTTCGTCGAGCGCTGCCGCACCGCGCGCAGCATCGCCAACGAGCGGCTGGCGGCAATGCCGCGCGTGCAGAACATCCCCAACAGCGGCGCGTTCTACGCGATGTTCGGCGTCGAGGGCGTGACCGACACGCTGACCTTCTGCAAGCGCGCGGTGCACGAAGCGAAGATCGGCATGGCCCCGGGCACCAGCTTCGGTCGCGGCGCCGAGCATCTGGTGCGGATCTGCTACGCCAAGAGCCGGGAAAACCTGACCGAGGCGATGGACCGGCTGGAGACGTTCGTCGCGACCTACGTCGAATAGCCTGGCGCAGCGCGGGACGCGCGTCGCGGTCGCCTGGGGCAGCGCGCGCTTGAGATAGGGTATCCCCCTATGCTACCAGCTCCCGCATGACCCATACGGTGCGGGAAAAGCAGAAGCTGCTGGCGCGTGTACGCCGCCTGCGCGGGCAAATGGAGGCCATCGAGCGCGCGGTGGAGAGCGAGGCCGGGTGCGAACAGGTGATGCACCTGATTGCCGGCGCGCGTGGCGCCATGGCCGGGCTGATGGCGGAGGTGGTCGAGGATCACGTCCGCCAGCATCTCGTGGACGCGGAGAAGCATCCGGGCGCACTCAACGCCGAGGCCGCCGATCAGCTCCTCGATGTCGTGCGCACCTATCTGAAATAGGGGGACGACTGTGGCCGACATCGCCAGCGCGCCGGCCGGCCACAGCCACGTGTTCCTCGGCGAGGGCCACGCGGGCGCGGAACGGCGAAGCTGGGCGGTGATCTGGCTGTGCGGCGCGATGATGGCGCTGGAGATCGTCGGCGGCCTGCTGTTCGGCTCGATCGCGCTGGTTGCCGACGGGCTGCATATGTCCACCCATGCCGGGGCGCTGCTGCTGGCGGCGCTGGCCTACCGCTACGCGCGGCGGCACGCGGCCGACCCGCGCTTCAGTTTCGGCACCGGCAAGCTCGGCGATCTCGCCGGCTTCACCAGCGCGATCGTGCTGGCGATGATCGCGCTGCTGATCGGCTTCGAGGCGGTGCAACGCCTGTTCGCCCCGGTGCCAATCCATTTCGGCGAGGCCATCCCGATCGCGGTGCTCGGCCTGCTGGTGAACATCGGCAGCGCGTGGCTGCTCAGCGGCGGCGCCCATCATCACCACCATCATGGCCATAGCCACGGCAGCGGCGCCGAGGCGGGCCACCGCATCGAGACCGGCGCCGGGCGCCTCGTGCTCAGCCTGGTGGAGGATGGCGTGCCACCCCGGTTCCGCCTCCAGGCCGAGGGCGGCGGCGCCCT
>Ga0302311_10005863_pt1 | contig 12883 bp, 13 predicted proteins | sample III_Palsa_N1_3_FD_200449 | JGI IMG/M metagenome (GOLD analysis project Ga0302311, IMG submission 200449) | Peat permafrost microbial communities from Stordalen Mire near Abisko, Sweden - III_Palsa_N1_3 | ecosystem: Environmental > Terrestrial > Soil > Palsa > Peat permafrost | place: Sweden... | reverse complement strand
CTGCAGTGCTGCCTCCGGGTCATAGGCGCGCGGCCGGCCGCGGCGCTTCGGCTCGGCGTCGATCTTTTTTTGTACCATACCGCATAAAATCCTTGACGGTGAAGTTCCGTCATTATATTTATGCGGTATGGTACAAAAATCAATAGGGACGAAGGCCCCACGGGGCGGCTGATGTCTTCGACCCTCGTTTTCCACTGTGGTGGGAGGTCGCAAAATGGATACGCAATTCGATAGAGCGCTGGATCGGCCCTTGCCTGTTTCGAGGCCCGGAAGACCCCTCAGTGCGCGGCTGCGCCGGCCCCTGATGCTCGCGTTCCCGATCCTGCTGGCGGCGGTCGGCGTGTCCGAGTACCTGGCAGAGGAGCCGTATGTCTCGACCGACGACGCCTTCGTTCGGGCGGCGAAGGATTCGATCAACGCCCGGGTTGCGGGCCAGGTGGTCGAAATCGCCGTCACCGACAATCAGCATGTCCGGAAGGGCCAGCTGTTGTTCCGGATCGATCCGGAGCCCTACCAGATCGCCATCGATCAGGCGGAAGCGGGCCTGGGCAGCGCGCGCCTCGAAATCGGCGGGCTCAAGACGAAATATCGCCAGCAGCTGGCCGAGCTGGAGTCGGCCAAGGATTCGGCCAGTTTTTACGAGCACGAGTATGATCGCAAAAAGACGCTGGTTGCCTCCGACTTCACCTCGAGGGCGGCCTATGAGCGGGCCGAGACCGACTTCAAAGTCGCCCGCCAGACCGTCGCCTCCACCGAACAGCAGATCGCCGCCACCGTCGTCGCGCTGAACGGCGATCCGGAGATCGATGTCGACCGCCATCCGACCGTGCGCGCGGCCAAGGCCCTGCTCGATCGGGCACACCTCAATCTGTCCTATGCCCGGGTGCTGGCGCCGGACGACGGCATCGTGACCAAGGTGGATGATCTGCAGGTCGGCGACTACGTCAATCCGGGAGCGGCCGTGTTCTCGCTGCTGTCGAGCCGGCACGTCTGGATCGAGGCGAATTTCCGCGAGACCGGCCTCGCCCACATGCAGCCGGGCCAGGCGGCGACCATCGATGTCGACGCCTATCCGGACCACAGCTTCAAGGCGCATATCGTGAGCATGAGCCCGGGGACCGGCTCGGACTTCGCAGTGCTGCCGCCCGAGAATGCCACCGGCAATTGGGTGAAGGTCGTCCAGCGTCTGCCGGTCCGGCTCGAACTCGACGCGCTGGACGGCGACCAGCCGCTGTTTTCCGGCGTCAGCGTCACGGCGCGCGTCGATACCGGCCATCACCGGGCGCTGTGGCATCCGCTCCGTGCCGCGCTCGCGATGGCGGCCAAGCCATGAGCGCCGCCATGACGGCCAAGCCCGCTGCCCATCGGGCGGTGACGGCTGCGGTCCTGCTGGCGACTTGGATGCAGTCGGCCAACATCTCGCTGCCGAACGCGGCCCTGCTCCATATTCAGGGCACCCTGTCGATGGCGGATGACGAGGTCGGCTGGGTGTTTTCCTGGTACATCGCGGCGAGCGCCATCACCCTGCCGATGACGCGCTGGTTCGCCGGGCGTTTTGGTCGGAAGCTGGTCTATCAGGTCTCGATCGCCGTTTTCGCCTTCGGGCTCGTGCTCGCCACGCGCGCCGAAACGCCGATGCAGTTCATGGCCGCCCGTATCGTCCAGGGGGCCGCGAGCGGCCCGCTCGCCCCGCTGTCGCTGGCGATCCTGCTCGATCTGCTGCCGCCCGCGCGCCACGGCCGCATCAGCCTCGTTTGGACCGTGACCCTGATCCTGGGCATCGTCAGCGGCCCGAGCATCGGCGGCTGGTTCGCCGAGTATCATGGCTGGCAATCGATCTTCACTCTGAGCCTGCCGCTGGCCGGGTTCATCTTCCTCGTGATCACGCTCTCGGTGCCGGAGAAGAAGGCCGAGCAGAATCCGCCGTTCGACTTCTTTGGTGCCGCCACGTTCACGCTCGGCATGATCGGGTTTCAGCTGGCGTTCGACCGCGGCGAACGGCTGGAATGGTTCGCCTCGCCGGAGATCTGGGCGGAGGCCGTCGCCTCGCTGCTGGGTTTCTATCTCTTCATCGTGCACGTCCTGACCGCCGAGACGCATTTCCTCAACAAGGCGCTGTTCAAGGACCGCAACTTCGTCCTCTCGACCATCATGCTGTTCGCGGTCGGCTTCGTGCTGCTGCCGACCATGGCGCTCACCTCGCCGATGCTGGACGAATTGCTGGGCTATCCGGCGGACACCACCGGTTACGTGGCGATCCCGCGCAGCTTGGCCCTCCTGGCGGCGCTGATCTCGGTGAACTACCTGCCGGCCCGGATCGACAACCGCCTGCTCGTCGCCGGCGCCTCGGCGCTCGTGGTCTATGCGAATTGGCGGATGCTCGGCTATTCGCCCGCGATGTATTGGCGGACGGTGGTCATGGCGGGCGTGCTCCAAGGCGCCGGTCTCGGCATCCTGTTGCCGGTATTGGCCAAGACCGCGTTCAGCACGCTCGATCCGAAGCTCCGTCCGGAAGGCACGGTGCTGTTCAACCTGTCGCGCCTCTATGGCAGCACGATCGGCATCGCCGTGGTCCAGACCTGCTTCTACGGCAACACTCAGGCCATGCACCTGGCGCTCGCCAAGAATCTCACGCCCTACCACGGCGCGGCGGCTCTCTCCAGGCAAGGCCTGGCCACGCTCAACGACCTGATCACCGGGCAGGCGGCGTTCGTCGCGCTCATCGATCAGTTCAAGATCCTGATGATCGCCATGCTGATCGCCAGTCCGCTCGTCCTGCTGCTCCGCAAGCCGCGCCCGATCAACTAGCTCTCGATGCAAGCATCTTCCCCACGGGTTCCGATGTCTCGTCGAGCCCAAACGAGGAGTATGATCATGACAACCCCAGACGCGCTTCGCCATACGACGATCCCGCTCGCCCACGGCCCCCGTGCCATGCCGGCCCTCGGGTTCGGCACGCTGATCCCCGATCCGGTCAAGACCAAGCAGGCGACGAAGGACGCCCTGGAAGCGGGCTTTCGCCATCTCGATTGTTCGGAGCGCTACCGCAACGAGGCCGCGGTCGGCGAGGCGATGCAGGAGGTGTTCAAGGCCGGGAAGATTCGGCGGGAGGACGTCTTCGTCACCACCAAGCTGTGGAACAACAACCATCGTCCCGAGCGGGTCCTGCCGGCCCTCGAAGCCAGCCTTCGGCGGCTGCAGCTCGACTATGTCGATTGCTACCTGATCCACACCCCGTTCGCCTTCCAGCCCGGCGACGAGCAGGACCCGAGGGACGAGCAGGGCAAGGTCATCTATGATTCCGGCGTGACTTTGGCGGACACCTGGCACGCGATGGAGTGCCTGGTCGACGACGGCCGGTGCAAGGCGATCGGCCTGTCGGACATCGGCCTGGCGCAGCTGAAGGAGATCGTCGCGATCGCGCGGATCAAACCGGCCGTGGTGCAGGTCGAAGCCCACCCCTATCTGCCCGAGTGGGAACTGCTGGAGTTTTGCAGGCAACAGGGGATCGTCGTGCTCGCCTTTGCCGCATTGGGACATGCGATGGAGCCGCGGGTGACGGACGATCCGGTGATCACGGCCATTGCGCAGCGTATCCACAAGACCCCGGCGCAAGTGGCACTGGCCTGGGCGGTGCAACGCGGCACCGCTCTGCTGACCACCTCGACCTCGCCTCGGCATATCCAGGAGAACTTCGAGATCTCGGCCCTGCCTGACGACGCCATGCAGGAGTTCCGGGACGGCGTCACGACCAGGGTCCGCTTCAACGGCGTGGTCGAGACCGGCGTGCCCGGGTTCATTCCCCGGGCCAAGCAAGCCTGAATGACGTTCCGGTCGCTGGAGGATACGGTGATATCGGACAAGCGGCCGGAGGATCGTTCAAGCCAGTGCGCGGGCTCGTCCGGCATGCTCGACGGCCGGGCGGACCCCGAGGCCGCCATTGCGTCTCCGAACCAAGGATCCAAGCAGATGAGCACCATCACCACCAAGGACGGCACCGAGATCTATTACAAGGATTGGGGCTCGGGGCAGCCGATCGTGTTCAGCCATGGTTGGCCATTGTCGGCCGATGCCTGGGACAGCCAGATGCTGTTCCTGGGCCTGCAGGGCTACCGGGTCATCGCCCATGATCGTCGCGGCCATGGCCGGTCCAGCCAGCCGTGGAACGGCAACGACATGGATACCTATGCCGATGATCTGGCCGCGCTGACCCAGCATCTGGATCTGAAAGACGCGATCCATGTCGGGCATTCGACCGGCGGCGGCGAGGTCGCGCGCTACATCGGCCGGCACGGCACCAGGCGTGTCGCCAAGGCCGTGCTGATTGGCGCGGTGCCGCCGCAGATGCTGAAGACCGAGGCCAATCCGGGCGGTCTGCCGATCGAGGTGTTCGACGGCATCCGCACCGGCTTCCTGGCCGACCGCTCGCAGTTCTTCAAGGACCTGACCCTGCCGTTCTACGGCTTCAACCGGCCGGGCGCCAAGGTGTCCGACGGCATCCGCGAAGGCTTCTGGCTGCAGGGCATGCTGGGCGGCGCCAAGGGGCTCTACGACTGCATCAAGCAGTTCTCCGAGACGGACTTCACCGAGGATCTGAAGAAGATCGATGTGCCGACGCTGATCCTGCACGGCGACGACGATCAGATCGTGCCGTTCGCGGATTCGGGTGCCTTGTCGGCGAAACTGGTGAAGGGTGCTACGCTCAAGGTCTATCCGGGCGCACCGCACGGCTTGTGCGAAACCCTGCACGACCAGGTCAACGCCGATCTGCTGGCCTTCATCAAGGCCTGAGGCCGTTGACGCAGAAAGGGCGAGGTTATCCAAGCCTCGCCCCGTCTTCGGGTGCAAAACTCGGTTACCAGGCACATTCCCTGAAATCGCTGCGAGGAGCATTCCGATGAAGATCAATCGTCAAGGTTCTGCCGTCTGGCAGGGCGGCCTGAAGGACGGCAAGGGCGCCATTTCGACCGAGACCGGCGCGCTCGATGCCTATCCCTACGGTTTCGCCAGCCGGTTCGAGGGCAAGAAGGGCACCAATCCCGAAGAACTGCTCGGGGCGGCTCATGCCGGCTGCTTCACCATGGCGCTGTCGCTGATCCTGGGCGAGGCCGGCTTCACCGCCGAGCAGATGGACACCACCGCCAAGGTCACGCTGGAGCAGGTCGAGGGCGGCTTCGCCATCACGGCCGTGCATCTGACGCTGAACGCCAATATCCCGGGCGTCGATCAGGCCGCGTTCGAAAAACTGACCGGCATGGCCAAAGCCGGCTGTCCTGTGTCAAAGCTGTTTAAGGCCGAGATCTCGCTCGACGCGACGCTGATCGGCTAACCCGCACCGCAAGCCCAAGGACCGTCGCCATGTTCGACCCGACCACAATGGTAGGCTTTCACACGATCATCAGCCTGATTGCGATCGTGACCGGCATCGGGGCGGTCCTGGCCCTGTTCGGCCTGCGCCTGGCGCCGATCTGGACCCAGGTGTTCCTGGTCACCGCCATCATCACCAGCGCCGGCGGCTACCTGCTGCCGGCGACCATGATCCTGCCGTCGCACATCGTCGGTGCTGTGGCACTGGTCGTGCTGGCGGGCGTGCTGGTCGCGCGCTACGTCGGCCATCTGGCCGGTCTGTGGCGCTGGGTCTATGCCGGCGGCATGGTCGCGAGCCTGTATTTCCTAGTCTTCGTCGCCGTCGCCCAGGCGTTCAGCAAGGTTCCGACCTTGAAGGCCCTGGCACCGACCCAGTCGGAACCACCATTCGCGATCTCTGAAGGCATCGTGCTTCTGATCTTCGTCGCGCTGGGTATCGCCGCGCTCAAGCTGTTCCGCTATCAGGGGGCGGCAACCGCCTGATCGGAACGGGAAACAGTCTTCCCCGTTGATCGGTGGTGCTGCGCCCATCGATCGAACGGGGAACCTGAATCATTTTTACATCGTTGCCGGCCGCCGCCGAAGCCATCTGGACCATCGCAGCGCTGGCGACCGCGGGGGTCATCCTCCGGCCCTGGCGCTTGGCCGAAGCGATCTGGGCCGTGGCCGGTGCCGCGGCGCTGGTGCTGTTCGGCCTGCTGCCCTGGGCCGATGCGCTGCGGGCGGTCGGGCAGGGGACTGACGTCTATCTGTTCCTGATCGGCATGATGCTGCTGGCCGAACTGGCTCGGCAGGAGGGGCTGTTCGACTGGCTGGCCGCCTATGCCACCCGCCACGCCCGGGGATCGGCCAAACGGCTGTTCGCGCTCGTGTATCTGGTCGGCATCCTGGTGACCGTGTTCCTGTCGAACGACGCCACCGCCGTGGTGCTGACGCCGGCGGTTTATGCGGCTGCGCGCGCGGCCCGGGCCGAGCCTTTGCCCTACCTGTTCATCTGCGCCTTCATCGCGAATGCGGCGAGCTTCGTGCTGCCGATCTCGAACCCGGCGAACCTGGTGATCTTCGGTAGCCGCATGCCGTCGCTGCTGCACTGGCTGGCGGCGTTCGCGCTGCCGTCGGCGCTGGCGATCCTGGCGACCTTCGTGGCGCTGCGCTTGACCCAGGGCCGGGCCTTGGCCGCTGCCATCGCCGGCGATATCGATCTGCCACGCCTGCCGGACGGCGCCGGTCTGGCGGCGAGCGGCATTGCCGTCACCGCGCTGGTGTTGCTGACGGCCTCCGCCCTCGATCAGCCGCTGGGCCTGCCGACCTTCCTGGCCGGCAGCCTCAGTGCCGGGCTGGTCCTGCTGCATCGACGGGCGGCACCCTGGGCCCTGCTGCGCGGCGTGTCCTGGAGCGTCTTGCCGCTGGTCGGGGGCCTGTTCGTGCTGGTCGCCGGCGTCGCCCGGACCGGCGTGCTGGAGCGGCTGACGCTGGCGCTGCAGGCGATGGCCGAGCGTTCGGTCGATCAGGCCGCCTGGGCCGCCGGCCTGCTGTCGGCGCTCGCTTGCAATCTCGCTAACAACCTGCCGGTCGGGCTCGTCGCCGGCTCGATCGGCCAAGGCCGGATCCCGCCGCAGGTGACGCGCGCGCTGCTGATCGGCATCGATCTCGGCCCCAACCTGTCGGTGACCGGCTCGCTTGCCACCATCCTGTGGCTGGTGGCGCTCCGGCGTGAAGGCGCCCATGTCGGTGCCTGGCAATTCCTGCGCTTGGGGTTGGTCGTGATGCCGCCGGCGCTGCTGCTGGCGCTCGCCGCCGTGCTGCTGGCATGAGCGCGCGGTTCCGGCCGGCGTCGCTCGACGCCGTCAATTTTCTGCTGGCGGACGTGCGCGGGGCACTCGGTCCCTATCTCAACGTCTTCCTTATCACCCAGCAGCATTGGAGCCAGGCCGGCGTCGGATGGGTCACGACCTTGTCCGGCCTGATCGGCCTCGCGTTCCAGACGCCGATCGGCGCCGCGATCGACCGGACGCGGGCCAAGCGCGCGATCGTGGTGGCGGCGCTGGCCGCCATCGCGCTGGGTGCCATCGCGATCTGGGCGGCGCCGACATTCTGGCCGGTGCTGATCGCCAACGGCCTGATGGCGGTCGCCGGCGATGTCCTGGGGCCTGCGGTCGCGGCGATCACGCTCGGTCTGGTCGCACGACGGGTGCTCGCGCGCCAGCTCGGGCGCAACTCGGCCTTCGACCACGCCGGCAACGTCGCCATCGCCGTTGCCGCAGGTGCGGTCGGCTGGGCGTTCGGGCAAAGGTCTGTGTTCCTGCTGGTGCCTGTGTTCGGCGCGATGGCGGTGGTGGCGGTCCTGTCGATCCCTGGCGATGCCATCGATCACGAACGTGCCCGCGGCTCGGCCTCGACCGAAGATCAAGGAACCGGCGCCCCGTCCGGTTGGAGGACGCTGCTTGCGTGCCGGCCGCTCGTCATCTTCGCGGGCTCGGCAATGCTGTTCCATTTCGCGAATGCGCCGCTCCTGCCGCTGGTCGGGCAGAAACTGGCGGCGGCGAATCCAGCCTATGCGACCGCCATGATGTCCGCCTGTATCGTTGCGGCACAATTGATCATGCTGCCGATCGCGCTGCTCGTAGGGCGAACTGCTGACCGGCTCGGCCGTAAGCCGATCCTGCTCGCGGGCTTCGCCGTCCTGCCGATCCGAGCGGTGCTCTATACCCTGTCCGACGACAGCGCCTGGCTGATCGCGGTGCAATTGCTCGACGGTGTCGGTGCCGGCATCTTCGGGGCGCTGACGCCCCTCATCCTGGCCGATCTGATGCGGGGCACCGGCCGCTTCAACCTGGCGCAGGGCGCCGTTGCGACCGTGCAGGGTATCGGCGCCTCGACCAGCGGCCTGGCGACCGGCCTGATCGTCGATCATTTCGGTTATGGTCCGGCCTTTTTGGAGGCTGGCGCCATCGCCGCCATCGCCTTCGTGGTGCTGTTGCTGGCGATGCCCGAAACCGCGCCCTCGTCGAACGGCGAACCGGTGGAGTAAGGTCCGCGTTTGAAGAGGGGCGCGATGGACTCAAAAATCGATATCCGCGAAGTCGGGCCGCAGAAGTTCGAACTGGCGGTCACCTGCGACGGCCAGCGCTTCGAGTGCGGCAACTACCTGAACCGCGCCGCCGCCCAGCAGGCGGGCCGGCTGTTCGTCCAGCGCAAGGAAGGCGAGCAGGCCGGCCGCAAGAAATCGCCGCGCAAGAAGTGAGTGCCGGGATTGTCACCCGGGGGCATTTGATGCTTCCTTCGGGGATGGGCAGGCGACACGAGAGCGGGCGGTTCGAGGATGAGTGACGGCGACCAGATGGAATTGAACGCGGGTATTCTGCCGTCGCAGGCGCTCCGGGCGCTGATCGCCCAGGGCGTGATCACGGCGACGCAACCGATTCCCGACGATCAGGTCCAGCCGGCGAGCGTCGACCTGCGTTTGGGCACCGTCGCTTACCGCGTGCGCGCCAGCTTTCTGCCCGGACGGAACGCGACGGTGAAGCAGCGGCTCGACACGGTCGAGATGCATGAGATCGACCTCACCGAGGGTGCGGTGCTGGAGCGGCACTGCGTCTATATCGTGCCGCTGCTGGAATCGGTCGCCTTGACGCCGGGCCTGACGGCACTCGCCAATCCCAAGAGCTCGACCGGACGCCTCGACGTGTTCGCGCGGCTCATCACCGACCATGGCACCGAGTTCGATCGGGTCGAGGCCGGCTATGCCGGGCCGCTCTATGCCGAGATCAGCCCACGCGCCTTCAGCGTGCGCGTCCATACCGGCACCAAGCTGCTGCAGCTGCGCCTGCGCCGCGGCGAGCCCAGCTACAGCGACAGTTCGCTGAGGGCGCTGCACCAGGCCGTGGGCCTGAACGACACGGCGCCGGGCGAGGCCAACATCAAGGGCGGCATTGCCTTCACGGTCGATATCCAGGGCGATGAGACCGGGCTGGTGGGCTATCGCGCGCGCAGCCATACCGGCCTGATCGATCTCGCCCGGATCGGCTATTACGAGCCGCTGGATTTCTGGGAGCCGGTCTATCGCCGCGGCGGCACCGGCATCATCCTGGACCCGAATGATTTCTACATCCTGGCGTCTAAGGAATCGGTCGTGGTGCCGGCCGACCATGCGGCCGAGATGCTGGCCTATGACAGCCTGGTCGGCGAATTCCGGGTGCATTACGCGGGATTCTTCGATCCGGGCTTCGGCCTGAACGAGACCGGCGGCGCCGGTAGCCGGGCGGTGCTGGAGGTGCGCGCGCACGAGGTGCCGTTCCTGATCGAGGACGGCCAGATCGTCGGCCGCCTGGTCTACGAGCGCCTGACCCAGCGCCCGGACAAGCTCTACGGGCAGGGCATCGGATCGAACTACCAGAGCCAGGGCCTGCGCCTCGGCAAGCAGTTCAAGCGCGTCTAAAGGGCACGGAGCGGGCGGCCCCCTCTGGGGGTTAGACTCATGAAACCGTGCCTCATCGGGAGAGAAGCCATGCCGCAGTTGACCGACGCCAAACTATTCCGCCAGCAGGGCTATATCGACGGGGCCTGGGCTCCGGCCGATAGCGGCAAAACGCTGGCGGTGACCGATCCCGCCACCGGCGAGCAGCTGGGCACGGTGCCGAACATGGGTGCCGGCGAGACGCGCCGGGCGATCGAGGCCGCGAACCTGGCGCTGCCCGGCTGGCGTGCCAAGACGGCCAAGGAACGCGCCAATATCCTGCGCAAGTGGTTCGAGCTGATGATGGCGAACCAGGAGGATCTGGCCCGCCTGATGACGGCGGAGCAGGGCAAGCCGCTGGTCGAATCCCGCGGCGAGATCGCCTATGCGGCCTCGTTCATCGAATGGTTCGCCGAAGAGGGCAAGCGCATCTACGGCGACACGATCCCGTCCCATGGCGCCGACAAGCGCATCATCGTGCTGAAGGAACCGATCGGCGTGTGTGCCGCCATCACGCCGTGGAATTTCCCCGCCGCCATGATCACCCGCAAGGCCGGCCCGGCCTTGGCCGCCGGCTGCACCATGGTGCTGAAGCCCGCGACCGCGACGCCCTATTCGGCACTGGCCTTGGCCGAATTGGCCGAGCGCGCCGGCGTGCCCAAGGGGGTGTTCTCGGTCGTCACCGGCAGTGCGACCGCGATCGGCGGCGAGATGACCTCGAACGACATCGTGCGCAAGATCACCTTCACCGGCTCGACCGAGATCGGCATCGTGTTGATGAAGCAGGCGGCCGAGAGCGTGAAGAAATGCTCGATGGAGCTGGGCGGCAACGCGCCCTTCATCGTGTTCGACGATGCCGACCTGGATGCGGCCGTGAAGGGTGCCATCGCGTCCAAGTATCGCAATGCCGGCCAGACCTGCGTCTGCGCCAACCGCATCCTGGTGCAGGACAAGGTCTATGACGCGTTCGCCGGCAAGCTCGCCGACGCGGTCGCGGCGCTCAAGGTCGGCAACGGCTTCGAGCAGGGCACGATCATCGGCCCGCTGATCGACGGCAAGGCGGTCGAAAAGGTCGAGCAGCATATCGCCGACGCAGTCGCCAAGGGTGCCAAAATCATGGTCGGCGGCAAGCGCCATGCGCTGGGCGGCAGCTTCTTCGAGCCGACGATCATCACCGGCGTAACGCCGGACATGGCGGTAGCCCGCGAAGAGACGTTCGGGCCGCTGGCGCCGCTGTTCCGCTTCAAGACCGATGCCGAGGCGATCAAGCTCGCCAACGATACGGAGTTCGGGCTCGCCGCCTATTTCTACAGCCGCGACATCGGCCGCATCTTCCGCATCGCCGAGGGGCTGGAATACGGCATTGTCGGCATCAACGAGGGCATCATCTCGACCGAGGTCGCCCCGTTCGGCGGCGTCAAGCAGTCAGGCCTCGGCCGCGAGGGCTCGAAATACGGCATCGAGGATTATCTGGAGGTGAAGTACCTCTGCCTCGGCGGCATCGACCGCTAACTTACTCCATCGTCATGGCCGGATTGACCCGGCCATGACGATGAATGGGTGTTAGGCGACCCAGAACGGCTTGGCGGCTTCGGCGGTGGCGTCGGCCGGATCGATGCCGATATCCTTCAGCGCCTCGACGGTCAGTGCGGCCAGGGTACGGCGCTGGGTCGAGCGCTCGATCCACAGGGCGACGGTCTGGACCAGCGAAGCGGAGCGGGCGGGACGGGCGATGGCGATATGGCCGGCGGTGGCGAACATGGTGGGTCTCGGTCTTGTCTGTTTCGGCTTGAGTGCCGTCGAGAGGTAACCTGATCCCGCAACCTCTTGCCGACAAACGCGGCTTTCTCTAGGGTCCATGAGATAAATTCATGGGGTGCCTCATGGAACGCCGCTTGCCGCCGCTGAATGGATTGCGCGCCTTCGAAGCGGCGGCCCGATTGCTGAGTTTTACCAGGGCCGCTGCCGAGTTGAGCGTGACGCAGAGCGCCATCAGCCATCAGATCCGCGGGCTGGAAGAGCGGCTGGGCGTGGCCCTCTTCAAACGCATGCCTCATGCGCTGGTGCTGAGCGAGACCGGCGAGGCGCTGTTGCCGATCGTGGCCGACGCGTTCGACCGGTTGGCTGAGGGTGTCGCCGCGGTGATCGAGCATGAGGTCAAGGGCGTGCTGACCGTGAATGTCTCGCCGTCGTTCGCGGTCAAATGGCTGGCGCCGCGCCTCGGCCGCTTCCGCGAGCGGTTCCCGGGCATCGAGTTGCATCTGTTGACCAGCAACTACTACACCGACTTCGCGCGCGAGGGCGTCGATGCCGCCATCCGCCACGGCGTCGGACCTTGGCCCGGCCTGCGCGCTGACCGGTTCCTCGACGACCAGGTCTATCCGGTCTGCAGCCCAAAGCTGCTGGAAGGGCCGCATGCGATCCGGAAGCCGGAAGATCTGCAGCATCACGTGTTGCTGGACCTGATCGAACGGCCCTATTGGGCGCGCTGGCTGGCGGCGGCGGGCGTGCCGGACCTGAAACCGCGCGAGGTCGTGCTGTTCGATGATATCGGGGTCGGGCTCGAGGCCGCCGCGGTCGGCATGGGCGTCGCCATGGGCCGCGCGATCATTCTCGGCGACGACCTGATGAACGGGCGGCTGGTGCGGCCGTTCACGCTCGACATGCCGGGCCGCTACGGCTTTCACCTGGTCAGCCCGGAAGCGATCTCCGCCCGCCCCAAGATCGCCAGGCTTCGCGCCTGGCTGATCGAGGAGGGGGCGGCTTAAAGTCCTTCTCCGCCCTTTAGGGGGGAGAAGGATTTAGGATGAGGTGGGGCTCGAGGCCAAATTCGATCGTTCCCCGCCTCACCCCGACCCTCTCCACCCCAATGGGGTAGAGAGGGAGCAGGGATATCAGCTCTTCTTGCCGAACGTCAGCGCGCCGGTCAGGTCGCCCAGCGCCGGGCTGTGGTTCTGGGCCAAGGCGTCATCGCGCATCTTGATGCCGGGCAGGGTCGGCAGCTCGAAGCGGTGGGTGATGAAGCGCAGGATCGAGGTGGTGTCGTAGGTCGAATGATCA
>Ga0302311_10005856_pt1 | contig 12889 bp, 9 predicted proteins | sample III_Palsa_N1_3_FD_200449 | JGI IMG/M metagenome (GOLD analysis project Ga0302311, IMG submission 200449) | Peat permafrost microbial communities from Stordalen Mire near Abisko, Sweden - III_Palsa_N1_3 | ecosystem: Environmental > Terrestrial > Soil > Palsa > Peat permafrost | place: Sweden... | reverse complement strand
ATCGACGAGGTAGTATTCCAGCTCGCAGGCGACCACGGGGGTGAGGCCATCCTCGGCGAAGCGGGCGATGACCCGCGACAGCACGTGGCGCGGATCGAGATCGTTGGGCGCCCCGTCCAGCTCGTACATGGACGCGATGACCTGGCCGGTGTCGCCGCCCAGCCAGGGCGCCGGAACCAGCGTTCCGGGCGCGGGCCACGCGACGCGGTCGGCGTCGCCGTCCTCCCAGACCAGGCCCGTGTCTTCGACGTCGCGCCCAGTGACATCACAGACGAGGACGGAGCCCGGCAGGAAGCGGCCCTGCTCATAGATCGCCATCAGATCGTGGCGGCGCAGGCGCTTGCCGCGCGGCACGCCGGAGAGCGCCGTGAACACGATCTCGAAGAATTGCATCTCGGGATGCGCCGCGAGGAAGGCGCGCGCCTCCGCAGCCTCGGCGATCATGGCGTTCCCAGGGCTCACGCTCCCCTCCTCAATCTGTGATCACTCTTTTGGTTGACGGGGTCTGACTGTCAAGGGACAGCGCGGAGAACCCCCTCCTGCTTTTTCATTTCCATTTCGGCGGGGCCAAGGCGATGAAGGCCGCATGAGTGAAACGAACCGCGGGCCGGACGGCGAGCATCTTGCCCCTGACCTCAGCTATGGCGGCTATCTGGAGCTGGAGCGCGTGCTCAGCAGCCAGCACCCGCGTTCGGGGCAGCACGATGAGATGCTGTTCATCATCATCCACCAGGCGTCGGAACTGTGGATGAAGCTGTCGATCCACGAGCTCACCGCCGCGCGCGACCGGATCGCCGGCGACGATCTTCCGAGCGCGCTCAAGATGATCGCCCGGGTGGGCCGCATCCAGGCTCAGATGATCCAGTCCTGGGACGTCCTGGCCACGCTCACCCCCAGCGAATACCAGCTCATCCGCCCGTCGCTCGGCCAGAGCTCGGGCTTCCAATCCTACCAGTACCGACTGCTGGATTTCATCCTGGGCGCGCGCCGGACGGGGGCGTTGGCGGTGCATGAGCACAGCCCGGAGATCCACGCCCGCCTGGAAGCGATGCTCACCTCGCCCAGCCTCTACGACGAGGCGGTGCGCCTGCTGGCCAGGCGAGGTTTCGCCATCGAGGCGACCGTGCTCGAGCGTGACTGGCGCGCGCCCTATGGCGGCGACGCCTCCGTGGAGGCCGCGTGGCTCGCGGTCTACCGCGACCCGGATCGCTGGTGGGATCTCTATGAATTGGCGGAGAAGCTGGTCGACCTGGAATATCGCTTCCAGCAATGGCGCTTCACGCACCTCAAGACGGTGGAGCGGATCATCGGCGGCAAGATGGGCACCGGCGGCAGCCAGGGCCTGCCGTATCTCGCGCGGGCCCTCGATACTCAGTTTTTCCCGGAACTGCTCAAAGTCCGGACGGAATTATAGGGCCAATGCTCTCTCCCCCCGCTCGCGCGGGGGGAGGAAAAGCGAATCGATTCGGCGGCTGGAGCTTACTTCAGGTGATTGGCGAGATGCTTGTTCATCTCAAACATGTTCACCTTGTCCTTACCCCCGAACACTGGCTTCAACTTCGCGTCAGCGATAATCTCACGCTTGTTGGCGGGGTTTTGAAGTTTGTTGGCCTTGATATAGGTCCACATCTTCGAGACGACTTCGCCTCGAGACAATGGTGTTGAGCCTACAATCGCCGACAACTCGTTTGATGGTTTCAAAACCTGTTGAAGTCCGTTGGGCTTTTTATCGGGCATGTTGGTGTTCTCGCTCCCAGAAAGGCCGTCGCGGCGATCGCGCGAGCCCCCATAGAGAGAGAATGGCCAATTCCGCGCCCTTGCCAAGCCCCATGTAAAGAAATTGTCGCGTGAGCGTGGCGAGGATTACTTCTTCACCACGATGGAAAGGCCATCGCCGATACTGGCGAGGGTCGCTTCCACGCGCGGATCGGCGTGAATTTGGGCGGCCAGATCACGCAGCGCGACCGTGTCAGCGGAGGTATCGGTGGGGTCGGCCACCTTGCCGCTCCACAACATATTGTCGATCAGCATCAGGCCCCCCGGGCGCAGGAGCTCCAGGCCGAGTTCATAGTAGGCGCCATAGCCGGTCTTGTCGGCGTCGATGAACATGAGGTCGAAATGGCCGGCGAGACCCTCGTCCAGAAGCGCCCGCAGAGTGTCGGCGCCGGGACCTACGCGAGCGGTGACAATGTCCTCCACGCCGGCGGCGCGCCAATAGGTCCGGGCGCGGTCGATCAGGGATCCGGAGATGTCGCAGGCGACGAGTTCGGCGTCGGCCCCGTGCATCGCCTGCATGGCGAGCGCCACGGCCGTGGACGAATAGCCGGTGAACACGCCGACTTCGAGCGCGCGACGGGCGCGGATGGCCTGGACCAGCACCTGCATGAACGCGCCTTGCTCGGGGCTGATCTGCATCATGGCCCGCGGATCGGCCGCGGTCTCGGTCCGACACCTCTTCAGCACCTCGTGCTCGTTTACCCCCCACTTCTGGACATAGGCGACCACCTCGCCGGGAAGACCCATGGTGATGGACATGATGGTTACTCCGCTAAAATAGCGCCGCGGCGGCGGCGTCGAGGATGGCTTCGGCGTCGAGCCCGTAGGCGCGATAGAGGTCCTGGATCTCTCCGGATTGGCCGAAGGTCTCGACGCCCAGGGCGCGCACGGCGTGGCCTTTCACGCCGCCCAGCCAGGAAAGCGTGGCCGGCGGTCCGTCGATGACGGTGACTAGGCGGGCGTCCTTGCCGAGACGCGTCAGCAACCCGGCGACGTGAGAACGGTCGCCACCCGCCGACCATCCGCGATGGAGTCGGTCGGGGCTGACCACCGCCAGCAGCCCGGCGCCCGGCACATCCTCGAGTATGGCCTCGAAGGCGGTCCACGCTTCGGGGGCGACGGCGCCGGTGTACACCACCGCGAGTTCGGCCCCGGGCGCGGGCTCGACCTGCCAATAGGCGCCCTCGATGAGCGAGGCCGTCCAGGCCTCGTCCGGCGCGCGTTTCGGTTGATCGAGGACGCGGGTGGAGAGCCGCAGATAGACGCTGCCGCCGTCGTCGGCCTGCATGTGGCCAAAGCTCCAGCGCATGATCTCGGAAAGCTCGTCCATATAGGCCGGCTCGAAGGCCGAGAGGCCGGCCTGGGCCATGCCGATCAGAGGCGTGTGGATGGACTGGTGGGCCCCGCCCTCCGGCGCCAGGGTGAGACCCGACGGCGTCGCCACGAGCAGGAAGCGTGCCTCCTGGTAGCAGGCGTAGTTGAGCGCATCGAGGCCGCGGTTGATAAACGGATCGTAGAGCGCGCCGATGGGCATCAGCCGGGCGCCGAACAGAGCGCCCGACAGGCCGAGGGCGCCCAGCATCAGGAACAGATTGTTCTCCGCGATGCCGAGTTCGATGTGCTGACCGCCGGGACCCATGGACCAGCGCTGGGTCGAGGCGATGGACTCCTCGCGGAAGCGGTCGCCCACCGCCTCGCGCGCGAAGAGGCCGCGCTGATTGACGAAGGCGCCGAGGTTGGTGGAGACGGTGACGTCCGGCGAGGTGGTGACGATGGCGTCCGCCAGCGCGCCTCCGGTCCTGGCCAGATCATTGAGGATGCGGCCGAAGGCGACCTGGGTGGACTGGCGCCCCGAGGGCCTCGGAAAGGTGCCGGCGGCCGGAACCTCGATACGCGCTGGCGGCGGGGTGGGTTTGCGGCCCTCGAACGGCGCGCCGGCCAGGAAGGCGCGATACTCGCTCTCCTCGCGCGGCAGGCCGGCGAAGGGCGTCCACTCCGCCCCCGCCGGCACGGCCATCTTCTGCTGGAAAGCGGCCATCTGGGCCTCGGTCATGAGGCCGGAATGGTTGTCCTTGTGCCCCTGGAACGGCAGGCCGAAGCCCTTGATGGTGTAGACGATGAACAGCTTGGGGGCGTCGTCCTTGACCGCGTGGAAGGCGTCGAGCAGGAGGCCGAGGTCGTGGCCGGCGAGATTGGTCATGAGGTCGGCCAGCGCATCGTCGTCGTAGCGGCCGACCAGCGCCGCCGCGTCGGCGTCGCGCGCAAGACCGCCCAGAATGGCCGCGCGCCACGCCGCGCCGCCCTGGAACGAGAGGGCGGCGTAGAGGTCATTCGGGCAGTCGTCGAACCAACGCTTGAGCGCCGCGCCGCCCTTCTGAGCAAAGGCGGTTTCGAGCTTGCGGCCGTATTTCAGGGTGACGACGTCCCAGCCCACGGCCGCGAAGATCTCGGCGAAGCGCAGGAACATGCGCTCGGGCGTCGTGGCGTCCAGGCTTTGGCGATTGTAGTCGACGATCCACCAGCAGTTGCGCAGGCCGTGCTTCGCGCCCTCGATGACGCACTCATAGATGTTGCCTTCGTCGAGTTCGGCGTCACCCAGCAGCGTGATCATCCGCCCGGCGTTCTCTGGGGCCATCAGGCCGTGGGCGAGGAGATAATCCTGGGTGATGGAGGCGAAGGCGGTCATGGCGACGCCCAGGCCCACCGAGCCGGTGGAGAAGTCCACATCGTCGTGGTCCTTGGTGCGCGAGGGATAGGACTGCGCGCCGCCGAAGGCGCGGAAGCGCTGGATCTGGTCCAAGCTCTGCCGGCCGTAGAGATACTGGATGGCGTGGAACACCGGGCTCGCGTGCGGCTTGACGGCCACGCGGTCCTCGGGCCGCAGCACGGAGAAATAGAGCGCTGACATGATCGTGGCGATGGAAGCGGACGACGCCTGATGGCCGCCGACCTTCAGGCCGTCGCTGTTTTCGCGCAGGTGGTTCGCGTTGTGGATGGTCCAGGCGCTGAGCCAGTGGACCTTGCGATCCAGCTCGGCGATGACATCGAGATCGGCGTTGCTGGCCTTGGCGCGCGCCATCGAGCCTCCCCGGACGTTGGCCTCCCTCTAGCACCCGCTGTCGGCGGCCTCCAAGGGGCGGCGGGGCTCATTCCAGCAGCGGGCGGGCGCGTGGATCATTGAATGGGGAGTAGCGGGATCTCTCGGGCGCATAGTCCTCGTCCCACCCCTCGCCGCCCCAGCAGTCCCAGTCGGGGGACAGCCCCAGGTCGTTGCACAGACGCTCGACGGTCTCGCGCAGAGGGCGCTCGCCGCAATCCCCATATTCGCCATGCTCCAGCAGGCGCGCCTTGAGCCTTCCGAAAAAGGGGTCACTGTCTCCGCACTCGGCCTCGGCGACGTCGAGGACGAGGACGAGGTTGAAGATCCGGTCCTTGCGGGGGTCTCGCGCCGGAATGTGGGAGGCAAAACGTGCGCGCCCGGCGGGCTGGACGGGTTTTTCCGCGCGGGTCCGGACGACGCCGGCTTTCAGGTCGCGAAGTTCCGCGTCGATCTTGGCCTCCAGGGCCAGCGTCAGGCGGATGGCGCGAGAGAGAGGCGCGAAGGCGTCGGCCGGGTCCTTCCCGCCGGCCGTCTCGGCCGCTTCGGCACGCGGCTTCAGCGCCCGGACCAACTCCATACCGATCTCGGCCAGCTCCTCGAGCAGGCGCAACCGGCGTTCGGCGCGCAAGATCGAGGGATCGGGCGCTTCGCTGGTCGTCGCGGACTGATCGGCGGCGGGATTCGACATGGGCTATAGAATTGCATAATGCAATCTACATGTCAATAGCTACGCGGACGCCTCTATCTAGCTGTAACATCAATCGCGCTCCTGACCGTGCGATTTCGCAATATGAGCGTTTAACTCCACCTTTGCGGACTTAGCCCAGCGGACTGGGGGTGGTCACATCCCTCACCCGCATCCGGCGTGAACGTTTTCGTGAGGTTGAGGGTCCGGCGGTCTTTGAAGTCGTCATGGGTTGGGTGGGGCCGCGGCACGCTGGCCGGGGGCATTAACGCCATATTCGGCCCCACAGTGTTCATTGGCGGTTCGCCTGAAGCGGCGAACTCAGGCCACCGCCCAGCGCGGTGTAGAGCGTCACCAGGTTGGTGGCCCTGGCGAGTTGGCTGGCGACCAGCGTCTGGCGCGCCGAATAGAAGCTGCGCTCGGCGATCAGGACATTCAGGTAGGTGTCGCTGCCTTGCTGATAACGCGCCGTCGAGAGCCGAAGGCTGTCGGCCGCCGCGGCTGTAAGCGCCTCCTGGGCGGCGAGCTGTTCATCAATGGTGCCGCGCTGGGCCAGGGCGTCGGCCACTTCGCGGAAGGCGGTCTGGATGGCCTTTTCGTAGTTGGCCACAGCGAGGTCACGCTGCGCCTTGGCATATGCCAGGTTGCCCCGGTTCGCGCCGGCGTCGAAGATTGTCTGGCTGACGGTGGGCGCGAAGGTCCAGGTGGCCGCCGAGCCCCGGAACAGAGTCGAAAGCGCCAGGCTGGTGAGGCCACCCGATCCGGTCAGGGCGATGCTGGGAAAGAACGCGGCGCGCGCCGCGCCGATATTGGCGTTGGCCGCGCGAAGCTGGTCCTCGGCCTGGAGGACGTCGGGGCGTTGGAGCAGCACGCTGGAGCTGACCGCGGCCGGCAGCCGCTCCAGCACGACAATAGGTTCGCCGACGCCAGCGGGCAGTCGGTCATCGGCAACAGGGGCGCCGACCACCAGATCAAGCGCGTTCCTATCCTGGGCGACCCGGGTGGTCAGTCGGGCGACGTCGAAGCGGGCCTGCTGGACGACGGTTTGCGCCTGGGCGATGTCGAGCCCCGAAGCGACGCCGGCCTGAAAGCGCCGGCGCGTCACCTCCAGGGTCTGCGTTCCGCTTTTCAAGGTATCCTCGGCGACCCTGAGGAGCGCGCGGTCGGAGCCGATGGTGAGATAGTCGGCGGCGACTTCCGAGACCAGGGTGATCTGGGCGGCGTCGCGGGCCTGGCGCGTGGCGAAGTACTGATCCTGCGCCGCCCGGGTCAGGTTGCGCACCTTGCCGAACAGATCGAGCTGATAGGAGGTGAAGCCGGCGGTCAGGCTGTAGAGCCGCTCGTTGTATTCACCCGATTGCCCTGGCGCCGTCGCGCCGCCCTGGATGACGCTGAGCGGCTCCTGGCCGTAGGTGGCGGCCGCCTGGGCGTTGATGGTCGGAAACAGAGCGGCGTGCTGAACCTGGTATTGCGCCCGGGCGGCGGCGATATTGGCCACGGCCACGCGCAGGTCGCGATTGTTGACGAGGGCCTCGTCGATCAGCGCCTTGAGCTTGGGATCGGAAAAAAAGTCGCGCCAGCCGACCACGGGTTGGGACGTGGCGGCCGGGGGTGGATAGGCCGGTCCGGTGGGGAAGCTCGCCGGCGTGGGCGCAGCGGGGCGATGATAGGTCGGCGCGAGATCGATGCAGCCGGTCAACAGAGCGCCGACGATGGCGACGGATGAAAGGACCCGGCGCATCCTACCCCTCGCCAACCGGCGCGGCGGCGACAACCGGCCGGTCTTGCCGGAACAGACGCTTCACGACGATGAAGAACACCGGCACGAAGAAGATAGCCAGCACGGTGGCTGAGAGCATACCGCCAACGACGCCGCGGCCGATCGCGTTCTGGCCGCCTGAGCCGGCGCCGTGCGACAGGGCCAGGGGTAGAACGCCGAAGATGAAGGCGAAGGACGTCATCAGGATCGGCCGAAGGCGCAGCTTGGCGGCCGCCAGAGCGGCGTCGGTCGCCTTCATGCCCGCCTTCATCCGCTCCTCGGCGAATTCGACGATCAGAATGGCGTTCTTGGCCGAGACGCCGATGGTGGTGACCAGGGCGACCTGGAAATAGATGTCGTTGTCGAGGCCGGTGAGGTGGGCCGAGAGCAGCGCGCCGAGTACGCCCAGCGGCACGACGAGAAGCACCGCCATGGGGACCGACCAGCTTTCATAGAGGGCGGCGAGGCTGAGAAAGACGATCAGCAGGGAGAGCGAGTAGAGCGCGCCTGCCTGTCCGCCCGAAGCCTTCTCCTCATAGGAAAGACCGGTCCATTCATAGCCGATGCCGGGTGGGAGCTTCTTCGCCAACGCCTCCATGCGCGCCATGGCCGTGCCCGTGCTCTCACCGGGGGTGGGCGAGCCTTGAATCTCCATGGAGGGCTGACCATTGTAGCGCTCCAGCCGCGTCGGACCGTAGGTCCATTGGCTGGTGGCGAAGGCCGAGACCGGGGCCATGGTCCCCGAGGCTCCGCGCACATAAAGGTTATTCAGATCCTCCGGCCTGGTGCGATAGGGCGCGTCGGCCTGGACAAGGACCTTCTTCACCCGGCCACGATCGATGAACTGATTGACGAAGGCGCTGCCGAAGGCCGTGCTGACGGTCGAGTTGACATCAGCCTGGGAGAGGCCGAAAGCCCCGGCCCTCGCTTGGTCGACATTGAGCTTGAGCTGGGGGACGTCGTCGAGGCCATTGGGGCGCACCTGCGCCAATCCCTTGTCCATCCTGGCCATGCCCAGCAGCTGGTTGCGCGCGGCCACCAGCTTTTCGTGGCCGACATTGCCGACGTCCTTCAGCTCGAAATCGAAGCCGGTGGCGTTGCCCAATTCGAACGCCGCCGGCGGCGCAAAGGCGATGACCTGGCCCGTCGTGACTTGTGGCGCCAGCTGCTGGAACACGCGCTGGACCACGGCCTGGACGCTATTGGCCTTGCCGGGTCTCTGAGACCAATCCTTCAGGGTGGCGAACCCGAGGCCGGTATTTTGGCCTATGCCGACAAAGCCGAACCCGGCGGCGGTGAAAAGCCCGGCGACGTTGGCCTTTTCGTCGACCAGATAGTGTTTGCGGACCTTGGCCATCACCGCTTCGGTCTGCTCGGCGGTCGAGCCGGTCGGCAACGTCACTTGGGTGAAGAGGAAGCCTTGATCCTCGTCGGGTAGGAAGCCGCCGGGCAGTGTGGTGAACAGCAACGCCACGCCCCCGACGATGAGGCCATAGATGATGAACGTGCGTCCCCAGCGTCGGTTGGCCCTTTCGACACCTTGGCCATAGCGGGAAACGCCGCGCTCGAAGTTGCGGTTGAACCACCCCGCGAAGCCCTTTTCGCGGCCCGCCCCGGTTCTCGCGGGCTTGAGGATGGTGGCGCAGAGCGCGGGCGTGAAGATCAACGCCACCAACACCGACAGCGCCATGGACGAGACGATGGTGATCGAGAATTGCCGATAGATGACACCCGCAGATCCGCCGAAAAAGGCCATGGGCAGGAAGACGGCCGACAGGACCAGGCCGATCCCGACGGCGAAACTGCCGAGCAGCACCACGGGCACGGCGATGGTCGGGATGAGCGTGGCCCGCCAGTTCTGCAGGAACACCAGCATGACCAGGAAGACCAAGGCGACCGCTTCGCACAGCGTGACCACGACGTCCTTGATCGACAGACTGATGAACGGCGACGTGTCGATCGGATAGACCACCTTGATGTCAGGTGGAAAAGTCGTCGACAGCTCCGCCATCTTGGCCTTGACCGCTTTGATGGTGCCAAGAGCGTTGGCGCCCGGCGCGAGCTTGATGGCCAGACCCGTGGCCGGGTGGCCGTTGTAGCGCGAGATGTAGGCTTCCGTCTCCGCGCCCATCTCGACGCGGGCGACATCGCCAAGCTTGACGATCGAACCATCGGCATTGGTGCGCAGCAGAATCTGGCGAAATTCCTCCGGCGTCTGCAGGCGCGACTGCACATTGACGATGGCGTTGAGCCTCTGTCCCGCGACCGTGGGCAATCCGCCAATTTGACCGGCCGAAACCTGGGCGTTCTGCGCCGTGACCGCGCTGGTCACGTCACCGACGGTGATCTGCAGGTTCGCCATCTTGATCGGGTTGAGCCAGATCCGCATGGCGTATTGCGATCCGAAGAACTGGGTGTCCCCGACGCCGGTGACGCGGCTCAAGGGGTCCTGAATCTGGGAGGCGATGTAGTCACCCAGATCGTCCTGATCGTGGCTGCCGTCGATGGATTCCAAAGCGACGATCAGGGCGAAATTTCTCGCTGACTTGGCGACCGTGAGGCCCTGCTGTTGCACTTCCAGCGGCAGCAACGCCGTCGCCGACTGCAGCTTGTTCTGCACCTGGACCTGAGCGGTGTCGGGATTGGTCCCCTGCGCGAAGGTCATGGTGACCGTGGCCGTCCCCGACGAGTCGCTCGTCGAGGAGAAGTAGATCAGATGGTCGAGCCCCTTCATCTGCTGCTCGATGACCTGGGTCGTTGTGTTCTCGAGCGTCTGGGCGTCCGCGCCGGGATAGACCGCCGTGACGGAAATCTGCGGCGGCGCGAGCGCCGGGAACTGGGCGATCGACAACGCCCGGATAGCCAGAACCCCAGCCAGGGCGAGCACCAAGGCGATCACCCATGCGAAGATTGGGCGGTCGATGAAGAAACGCGACATGCCGGCCCTAGCTTCCAGCGGCGGCGAGGCGCGCTTGGACTTTCGCGCCGGGATGAAGATTGAGCAGGCCGTCGACGATCAGCTTGTCGCCGGGTTTGAGACCATCGGTGATGATCCATTTGTCGCCGACCGCCTGATCGATCTTGACCATCCGCTGCGCCACGACATTGCCGGGTCCGAGCACCAGCGCGGTGGCCTGACCGCGCTCGTTGTGAGTGACGCCAGCCTGCGGCGCCAACAACCCCTGTTGTCGCACGCCCTCGATCAGGCGGGCGCGAACATAGAGGCCCGGCAGCAGGACGCCGCGCGGATTGGGAAAGGTCGCACGCACGATGACCGCGCCGGTGGTCGGATCCACGGTGACATCGGCGAACCGCAAGACGCCTTCGATCGGGTAGACGGCGCCGTTGGGCAGGATGAGTTGCACCCGCGCGCTATCCGGCCCGGGCTGACTGACGTCGCCCCCGTTCACCGCGGCGCGCAGGTTGAGCAGATCGGCCGCCGACTGGGTGACGTCGACATAGACCTGGTCCATCCGCTGAATGGTCGCCAAGGCGTCGGTCTGGCCTGCCTGGACGAGCGCTCCCGGCGTAAACAGCGAGCGGCCGATCCGGCCGGAAATAGGCGCGCGGATCCGCGTAAAGCCAAGGTTGACCTCGGCCGACTTCACCGCGCCGCGGCCGGAGATCACGGCCGCCTTGGCCTGGTCGGCCGAGGCTACCGCGTTGTCGGCGTCCTGCTTGCTGACTCCGTTGACAAGGACAAGCTGGCGATAGCGGTCGGCCTGAAGCTGTGTCGAGCGGATGTTCGCCTGGGCCTGGGCAAGTTGGCCCTGCGCGGTCAACAGGGTGGCGCGATAGGGCGAATCCTCGATCTCATAGAGAACCTGGCCGGCCTGAACCATTGAGCCTTCGGTAAAGGAGCGCCGGCGTATGACGCCGCTGATCTGCGGACGCACATCGGACGACTCCATCGCCGAAACCCGGCCAGGCAACTCGGTCGTGAGGGTCACGGGCTCGGTTTGCAGGACGACGTAGCCGACGGTGGGCGGCGGCATCGGCGGGGGTGGTTTCTTGCCGCACGCAGCCAGCGCGAGGACGCACGCGACGCAGAGGGGCCGGATATCGAAGCGCCTCATCATGAAATCCCCCGGTCCCAGATAGTCGGAGTTCGCCGCTTCATGGGCCGACCCAGTGGGTGGCGCCAAAGACCGATATGGTCACGATGGAGCGCTTTGCGAGACCTCCCCTCGACGCACACGGCCAGGGGCCGCGGGGGAAGCCCGACCGTCCTGTCCTCAAATAGAGAGAGGCCCCTTCATCCCGAGATGAGAACCGGCACCGGCATCTTGGTCAACAAGGTCCGTGTGGCGTTCCCGAAAAGAATTTCTCTCAAGTGAGTCCGGTTGCGGGCGCCGACGACCAGCAGGTCGGAAGCGCTTTGCATGGCGCAACTCAGGATGACTTCCGCGATTGGACGACCGCGCGAGGCCACCTGTTCAACCTCGACGTGCGCGCCGTGCCGGCCCAGATGCAAGGCGATGTCGCAGCCAGCGCCATCGCCAAACAACTTGCACCCGGCCGGATCCACGATCACCGCTTTGACGGAGGTGGCCGCGATCAGAAAGCTCATGGCGTCGGATACAGCGCGCCGCGCTTCGGGGCTGGCGTTCCAGCCGATCATGATCCTCCCGCCGATCGTCTCGCCCTTCCAATCGTTCGGCACGATCAACAGCGGCACGCCGCTGGCGAGCAGGATTCTCTCGGCCGACATGTCGTCGGGAAGGCCACTCGGCTCCGGGTGCCCAATGACCAGCAAATCTGAATGCAGCGAATTGATGATCGCGGCTTCGGCCGTCTTTCCGCGGTGAATGGCACGGAACTCCCCAGAGACGTTCAGCTCAGCGCACAGCGTCCGAAAATACTCACCCATCTCTGCCGTCGCACACTCACAGGCGTCCTCGATCCGTCGTTCATGGGCGATGACGCCCGCGATCGCCTTCTCGCTGCGGGCGTAGGCCATTGAGTGATGCGACGTCACGCCCTTGAAGACCACATAGATGCCAACGAGATGGGCGCCCCAGCGCTGGGCGAAGGCGGCCGCCTGGGCCGCGCGTCTTGCTCCCGACGGGCTCGCATCGAGAAAGACGGCGATCGTCTTGGGATTGATCGGCACGCCCGCACTCTCCACCCTGATCGCGGTTCCACGGCCTTCGATATGAGGCTCTACGGCCGCGTTCCTAACCGAGTGTGCGCCAAAACGACCAAAGGGCGTAGCCAATATTTCGCTCGAAGGCGTGCGGCCATGTGAGGCGCCCAGGCGCGGAGGGGGCGAGTGTCGGGCCATGGGTTGGCGCCGCGGTCAGGGACGGGATAGGCGCCGGGGGGTCCCGGCCCTGCGGATCGGCGGTGGAGCGCATAGTTGAGTGCGCTGCCACCGAAACTAAACGCCTCTCCCAGAGGGAGAGGGAGGGGGCCGTGGCGAAGCCATGGGAGGGTGACGGGTTATACTGTCCGGCGTTCTACGCCCTCACCCGGACGGCTTCGCCGTCTCGACCTCTCCCCACGGGAGAGGTGATCAGCGCGCCGCGGTTCAGTAGAACAGCTTGCGCAGACTGAGGGTGATCGCCCG
>Ga0302311_10005853_pt1 | contig 12893 bp, 8 predicted proteins | sample III_Palsa_N1_3_FD_200449 | JGI IMG/M metagenome (GOLD analysis project Ga0302311, IMG submission 200449) | Peat permafrost microbial communities from Stordalen Mire near Abisko, Sweden - III_Palsa_N1_3 | ecosystem: Environmental > Terrestrial > Soil > Palsa > Peat permafrost | place: Sweden... | reverse complement strand
GCAAAGTCTCTATGCCGCCTTCGGCTCGAAGGCGGAGTTGTATCGTGAGGCCTTGGCGCAATACCGCCTGACCGACGGCGCCTTCGTCTGGCGCGCCCTGGCTGAGGAACCCACCGTGGCCCGCGCCTTCCGCCGCGTCCTGACTGAGACGGCGCATGAATATGCCCGCCCGGACCGCCCGCCCGGCTGCATGGTATCGACCGCCATCACCACCTATGCGGTGGAGCATCACGAGATTGCCGACCATGTCTCGGTAATGCGGCAAGAGTCGCGGGACAGATTCCAGGCGCGGATCGAGAAGGGAATCGAGGAGGGCGACGTGCCGCCTGGGATCGACATCCCGGCCACCGCCCGTTTCCTGCAGACGATCCTTCAGGGCATGTCGATCCAGGCGCGTGACGGCGCCGGCGAGGAAGAGCTCAAGGCCATCGCCGACATCGCCTGCGAACAATTGGACAGGCGATTGTCGGCGTGATTAATGCTTAAGGCGGTCCAGGAGCCGGCGCTTATGATCGATGCCGCCGAAGAAAACCGCGAGGATTATGACCTCTGACGACGGCTCATCGATCTCGAAATAATAGACGAACCGATTGTGGGTCACGCTGCGAACTCCCGACCTGATTTTCGGATGTTCAGTACCGCGATAAGGGTGATTGGCAAAGCTATCCATGTAATCGAGTGCTTCGGTGATGCGTAAGGCCGCGCCAGAAGTGGCGCGTTCCGCGTCCTCCCCGAATCCCTGATAGGCCTGGCTCAGATAGTCTTCGATAAGCTCAAGATCGCGGGCAACTGGGACTGCAGGAATGACCTTATAGACCACGCTCGCGTCTCTTCCTCTCCAGCATTGCCAGGGTATCCGCCCTAAGCGTCTGCATGTCCGTGAACGGTCCTTCGCGGCGGCTGTCGATCAGACCCCGCAGAGCGTCCAGTTCCGCATCGTGCAACTCATTTTCGCGCCGCAGCATATCGAGCCCTCGCTGCAATACAGCGCTGAGGCTCGAATACTGCCCGTTCTCGACCAGGCTGCGGGCGTAAGCCTCCTGATCATCGGTCAATGAAATCGACGTCTTGACGGTCATAGCCTTCTCCTCCTCAAACCATATACTACTCAGTAGTACCGTTTCAAGGAGGTGGCAGCCGGAGCCGATCGGCTTGCAGATCATGCCGTCGCCTTGACACCTTGCACAACTCATCCTTATCGACAATATGATGCGTGATGTTTGATGCGGCACAAGGAAAGCGCCATGCGAACGACACTTGCGATCGATGACGATGTACTGGTCGTCGCCAAGGCCCTGGCCAGACAGCAGGACCGAAGCCTCGGCGAGGTGATTTCCGATCTGGCGCGACGCTCTCTGCACCGGCCGCAACCCGACGGCGAGCGCAATGGCTTCCCTTTGCTATCGCCAAAACCCGATACCGCGCCGGTCACGCTAGAAACCGTCAATGCGCTCCGCGATGACCTGCCGTGACCTATCTTTTGGACGTCAATGTGCTGATCGCCTTGATCGATCCAGGCCACATCTCACATGGGGATGCGCATCGCTGGTTCGAAACGTCCGGCCAATCGGCCTGGGCGACATGCCCGATCACCGAGAACGGCGTCATTCGCATTGTCGGTAATCCGAAATATCCCAATTCACCGGGATCTCCTGCCATCGTCGCGGATATCGTGCGCAAGGTACGCAGGCTTGCGGGACACCAGTTCTGGCTTGATGACATCAGCCTGGTCGGAACCAGCGACATCGATTCGACGAAGATCCTGACCTCGGCGCAGGTTACCGATACCTACCTGCTGGCACTCGCCAAGGCGCATGGCGGCGCCTTGGCGACCTTCGACCGCAAACTGTCGGCAGCCGCCGTGAAGGATGGAAAATCGGCCATCCACCTCATCGCCAGCGCCTGATCGACGGCAGTCAGTGCCGGAAGTGCCGCATCCCGGTGAACACCATCGCCAAGCCCTTCTCGTCGGCGGCGGCGATGACGTCCGGATCCTTGATCGAGCCGCCCGGCTGGATCACCGCGGTGGCGCCGGCTTCGGCGGCGGCCAGAAGACCGTCGGGGAACGGGAAGAAGGCGTCGGAAGCCACCACCGAGCCGATCACGCCCGGCTCCTTGAGGCCGGCCGTCTCGGCGGCTTCCTTGGACTTCCAGGCGGCGATGCGCGAACTGTCGATGCGGCTCATCTGGCCGGCGCCGACACCCACCGTCTTGCCGTTCTTGGCGTAGACGATGGCGTTCGACTTCACATGCTTGGCGACGCGGAAGGCGAAGATCAGATCGGCCAGTTCCTGCGCGCTTGGGGCGCGCTTGGTCACCACCTTGAGATCGGCTTCGAGGATGCGGCCCGAATCGCGGCTCTGCAGCAGATAGCCGCCGGCGATCGAGCGCAGCGTCATGCCGGGGGCGGCAGGATCGGGCAGACCTTCCGTGATCAGCAGGCGCAAATTCTTCTTGGCGGCGAACACCGCCTTGGCGGCCTCGTCGGCGCCCGGCGCGATCACCACTTCGGTGAAGATCTTGGCGATCTCTTCCGCGGTCGCACCGTCGAGCGGACGATTGAGCGCGATGATGCCGCCGAAGGCCGAGGTCGAATCGCAGGCCAGCGCCTTGAGATAGGCGTCCTTCATGTCGCTGCCGATCGCCACGCCACAGGGATTGGCATGCTTGATGATGGCGACGGCCGGCTTGTCGAACTCGGCGACCAGCTCGTAAGCGGCGTCGGTGTCGTTGATGTTGTTGAAGGACAATTCCTTGCCCTGCAGCTGCTTGGCGGTCGCCACACCCGGGCGCGACGGGCCGGACAGGTACAGAGCGGCTTCCTGATGCGGGTTCTCGCCATAGCGGAGGGTCTGCTTGACCTCGGCGCCGACGGCGATGCGGCGGGGGAAACTCTCGCCGTTCTGCTTGGCGAACCAGCCGGAGATGGCGGCGTCATAGGCGCCGGTGCGGGCGTAAGCGATCGCGGCCAGGCGGCGGCGCAGCTCGAGTGTGGTGGCGCCCTTATTAGCCTTCATCGCTTCGGTAACGGCTTCATAGTCGGCGGCATCGACCACCACGGCCACGTCATTGTGGTTCTTGGCGGCCGCGCGGATCAAGGCCGGCCCGCCGATATCGATATTCTCGATGCAATCCTCGAAGGGAGCGCCCTTGGCCACCGTCGCCTCGAAGGGATAGAGGTTGACCACCAGCAGGTCGATCGGAGCGATGTCATGCTCCTTCATCGCCGCCTGGTGCTCGACATTGCCGCGGATGCCCAGCAAGCCGCCATGGATCTTGGGGTGCAGGGTCTTGACCCGGCCGTCGAGCATCTCGGGGAAACCGGTATGGTCCGACACGTCCGTCACCGGTAGGCCGGCGTCGCGGATCGCCTTGGCCGAACCGCCAGTCGAGAGCAGCTGCACGCCCTGCTCGGTCAGAAAACGGGCGAAGTCGATCAGGCCGGTCTTGTCGGAAACGGAGATGAGAGCGCGACGAATGACGGGTTCGGTCATGGCGTGAGGCAATCCAGATGGCGAAGAAGGCCGTCTTATACCAATTATTTTTCCGCCTGCACCATATTCCCATATTCCGGCACCAGCCGCCGGATGAGGGCCAGACCCGCTTTTTCGTCATGGCCGAGGCCGGCATCCTGGATATGCTCCAGCGCTTCCGCCAGCGAAGCGAGGTCGCCGGCGCGCACGGTGGCTTCGAGAATTCCGTCCATCTCGGTCGGCACCGGCGCTTCGGCGCCGTGGAAGATTTCCTCGAACAATTTCTCGCCGGGACGGATGCCGGTGAACTCGATCTTTATATCGACATCCGGCCGCAACCCGGCCAAACGGATCATCTGACGCGCCAGATGCACGATCTTGACCGGGTCGCCCATATCGAGCACGAAGATCCGCCCGCGATGATATTCGGGATGGTGGAACCGAAAGGCCGAGGCCTGCAGCACCAGTTCCACCGCTTCGCGGATCGTCATGAAATAGCGGGTCATCTCGGGATCGGTGACAGTTAAGGGACCACCCGCCGCCAATTGGCGCTGGAACAGCGGCACAACCGAGCCAGTAGAGCCCAGCACATTGCCGAAACGCACGGTGACGAAGCAGGTGCCGCCCTCGGAAACGACATCGAGCGCCTGGCAATAGGCCTCGGCGACGCGCTTGGTGGCGCCCATCACATTGGTCGGATTAACCGCCTTGTCGGTCGAGATCAGTACCATCAGCCCGACCCCGGCCGCCTTGCAGCTGTCAGCCACGATCCGTGTGCCGACCGCGTTGGTCATCAGCCCCTCGAGCGGATTGGCCTCGACCATCGGCACGTGCTTGAGCGCCGCGGCGTGGAACACCAGCTCGGGGCGCACTTCGGCGAACACCTGGTGGATGCGGTCGGCGTCGCGCACATCGGCCAGCACGGCCCGGCGCGGAATGGAGGAGAAGCGCTCGCCCATCTCCATGTCGATGGTGTAGAGCGCGAACTCGCTATTCTCCACCAGGGTCAGGGTGGCCGGATTGGCGTCGGCGATCTGGCGCACGAGCTCGCCGCCGATCGAGCCGCCGGCGCCGGTCACCAGCACCCGGCGCCCGGCGATCAGGCTGGCCATAGCCTGGCGGTCGAGCACCGCCTGGGCGCGCCCCAACAGATCCTCGACCGCGATCGGCTTCACTTGCAGCCGGTCGCTCAAGCCATCCTTGAGATCGGTCAGGCGCGGCAGGCGGGCCAGCGTCAGCCCCAGCGCATCGGATTGGTCGAGCAATTGGCGCAGCACAGAGCCCGAAAGATTGTCATCGGTGACGATCACCCTCTCTGGCGGCGCGCCCTTGGCCTTCAGCGCCGCCGTCACCTCCTCGATCTGATCGAGGCGGCCCAGCACGGGAACCCCGTGAATATCGCGACCGACCCGGGCGTCCTTGCGGGCCAGGATGCCGAGCGCCTGATATTGCGCGTCGCCCCGCGAACTCGCCCTCAGGAACAATTCGGCCCCGTCGCCGTCGCCGGCCAGCAGCACCGGAATGGCGCGCGCGCCCTCGGGCAGCGGCTGCGATCGGCGGTCGCGCAGGATCCGGTAGAGAAAGCGGGGGCCGCCGAGCAACCCCAGCAGCACGAACCAGTTGATTACCAGCAGTGAACGCGGCAGGTCGGCGGCGCGGGTCAGCACGAACAGAACGGGCAGGAAGACCAGGATGATCAGAGAGACCGCGCGCACCAGCGCCAGCAGCTCTTGCGTCGAGACATAACGCCAGATACCGCGATAGAGTTTCTGTGATAACAGAACGGGGGCCGCGACCAGCACGAAGATGCCCGAGACCTGGGCGAGATGACCAACGCTCCAGGTGTCCCACAGACTGTCGCCCATGCGCAGCCATAAGGACAGGAGGATAGAGAGCGCCGCCATCGCGATATCGTGGACGAAAGCGATATAGCCGCGGTGCAGGCGGAACACGGAGGGAAGGCCGAAGGATGTCATCGCCGCGCAAATTAGCTCAATCGCTTGCAGCCGGCAAATCTTGACGCGGAGCGAAAGCTGCTCTTAAACAAAAACTCATCCATCGGGAGCCCATCATTTCCTCTTTCTTCTCCATCTTCCGCGAAAGCTGGCACGATCCGGTGTTGCGCCATTGGCGCTGGGAGCGCCTGCGCGGCCGCACCACCACGGCCGGCCAGAACGGCAACGCCCGTCCGGGCGCCAAGGCGGTCGAGGGAGCCATGGCTTACCGCTCCGGCCTGGCCGGCAATAACGAGGAGAAGGCGGCGCAGGGGCTGCGCCAGCTGATCGCGGCGGCCGATATCTGCCTGGGCGCTTCCGGCGCCACGAAGGAAGGATCCAGCCTGCGCCAGCTGCAGTTGGCCCGGGTATTGACCGATTGCTGGCTGACGGCGCGCGGCCTCGGCCGGCCGGAGCAATGGCGGCTGGCCGCCCTGGCCCGCTCGGTGATCGGCGCCTATGACGCGATCACCCTGCCCGGCGGTCTGCCGAAGATCGGCGAGAAGCCCAAGGGTCTCGATTTCACCGACCCCTTCGCCCATCTGCACGAACTCGAACGCGCGGCACTCGATGAACTGCGCCGGCAATCGCGCCTGGTCGATCTCGAGATCCTGCGCCAGGATGGCTGGCTGCGCCTCGATTCCGGCCCCTGGTCGGGCCTGTGGCATTGCCCGCCCGGCGGCTGGCCGGTACAGGGCGGCCTGGCCCATCACGATCTGGGCGCGCCCGAGCTGCATTGGCGGGGCGTTCCCCTGTTCGTCGATCCCGGTCCGGGGAGCCCCGGCGGCGCCCAGCATGGCGGCCTGTCGCTCGACGGCAACGATCCCTATCCCGAAGCCCGGGCGCTTTATTCCGACTCGTTCCGCCGCGGCGTGGCCGGCCCCGCGCCCGAACTGCGCACGAGTGCCAGTGGCGTGCGCCTGTCGATGGACGGTTTCGGCCGCTTCGGCGGCCATCGCCAGATCGAGCGCCATTGGCGCTTCGACGGCCCTGCCCTGAAGATCGACGACGTCGTCCTCGGCACCGGCCGCCCGCGCATCGAGCGCCGGCTGATCACGCGGTGGACCGTCGAGCAGAGCGAGGCGGGACTTACTTTGAGCCATGGCGAGCACAAGCTGCTGGTGACCGGCGATTCCGCCATCCGCCTGCAGCGCCGCGACGGCCTGACCACCATCCTTTTCACCGCCCGCGCCAATCTTCCCTGGAGCGGGTCGCTTTCGGTAAAGCCGGTTTCCCCGTGATCACCCTCATCATCGCCTTTCTGGTCAGTCTCGTCGCCACCATCCTGGTGATGCGTCATCTGGTTTCCTGGCTGCGCAAACGCCAGATCCTCGATCTTCCCAATGAACGTTCCAGCCATGTGCGCCCAACCCCGCGCGGCGGCGGATTGGCCGTCACCCCCATCGTGCTGGCCGGCTGGCTTATTCTGGCGGGTCTCGGCTTGGCGTTGTCGGGTCAATTGATCGTAATGGGCGGGGCGCTGGCTCTGTTGCTGCTGTCCTGGCGCGACGACCGACGCAGCCTGCCGGCGTATTTGCGCCTTTTTGTGCATCTCGCCGCGGTGGCGGCGGGTCTGTCGGCCCTGCCCGATCACCAATTCGTCTTCCAGGGACTGCTGCCCTTCTGGGCCGACCGTTTGCTCGCCGCGATCCTGTGGGTGTGGTTCCTCAATCTCTATAATTTCATGGACGGCATCGACGGCATCACCGGGATCGAGACCCTGTGCATCGCCGTCGGACTGATTCTGATGAGCCCGGCGCAGGCGCAAGGCGCCGTGCTGGCCGGCGCTTCGCTTGGCTTCCTGGTCTGGAACTGGCATCCGGCCAAGATTTTCCTCGGCGATTCCGGGTCGGTGCCGCTCGGCTATCTGCTGGCCTGGCTGCTGCTGCGCCTGGCAGCCCAAGGTCTATGGGCGCCGGCGCTGATTCTGCCGGCTTATTACCTGGCCGACGCGACCATTACGATTTCGAAACGGGCGTTGCGCCGCGAGAAGATCTGGCAGGCGCACCGCCAGCATTTCTATCAGCGGGCGGTCCAGGGCGGCTCCAGCCATTCCCGCGTGGCGCTGCTGATCCTGCTGTCGGATGTCGCCCTGGTCGAGGCGGCGAGCTGGTCGCGCGTCTCGCTATGGCAGGGATTGGCGGCGGCGGCGGCGATGACCGGGACGCTGCTGTTTGTGTTGTATCGGATGGGGCGGGCGAAGGTGGCGTAAGCGCCGCTCTGCCGTTTGCATCCGCGTTGACGCTGGTGATCGCCTTACGGCGAGCAGAGGGGGTTTCCCTCCGCACCTCCCCTTGCGCCTTGTCGAAACGATTTTCGCCCAAGAGCGAAAATCATTCCGCCAACGCGCCCGATTGTGGGCGTCGTGCGAAGACTGTCGGTGGTGCGAACTCCCTAACAGGGCGCGCCAGAGTGTGATTTACCACTTGAGGGAAATCACACTCTGGGGTGCAAGGGGAGGTACGGAGGGCTTCGAGCCGGTCGGCAAGGCCGAACCGACGCAAGGCGTCGGTAGGTGAGAAGGCTGAGCGAGACTTGCGAGCGAGGCCCCTCTGTTCGCCCCCTTAGGGGCGACCCAGCGCCGATCACGCTTCTACCGCTTAGGCCAGCTCTCTCGAAGCGCCCTAACCCCTAAATCCCAGCCTGCGCCAGCGCGCGCAGATGGTTGCCAGCGACCACCAGGGTCGCCAGATCCACCGAGCCGATGGTGCGCATCTCGCCGAGCAGACGCTCGACGCGCGTCACCGCCTGCTTGCGCTCCTCGGTCCAGGCGGCCAGCGCCTCTTCCGGGGCCGCCGCACCCGAGCTCTGCACGATATTGGCGGTCAACTGCCCCTGATGGACATAGAGGTCGTCGATCACCGCATCGATGGCCATGCGCTGCCACGGCCCCGAATCCGGCAAATTGTCGGCGGTGGCGCGCAGCCAGCCCAGGCCGAAGCGCTGGGAGACGCGGAAATAGAACTGCGCCACCCGCTCCACCGTGCTGCCGATTCTCGACGCGATGGTGGCGATGTCGCCCGCCGCCACCAGCAGGATCATGCCGGCGACCTTGTGGGCGAGGTCGTCGGGCATGCCGGCATTAATGTATTCATCGGCGCGGAACTCGAACAGAGCCAGCGCGTCGGGCGCCATGAAGCGGTCGCGGTGATTGCGCAACAGATCGATGGCCGGGGCCAGCATGGTCTTGAGCTTGCCCATGTCGATCGGGCGCGGCGCATGGGTCAGGATCCAGGCCACCCCGCGATCGATCAGGCGGTTGCCCTCATTGAGCATGGTGATCTGCACCTCGGCCGGCACCTGGCCGTCCAGGGCTTCGATCGCCGCCCACACCTCGCGCAGCGCAAAGGCGTCGCGGGTGACCAGATAGGCGCGCACCACCTCTTCCGGCGAGCAGCCGAAGCGCTCCATCATGCGGAAGACGAAGCTGCCGCCGATGCGGTTCACCATCGAATTCACCGCCGAGGTGGCGATGATCTCGCGCTTCAGGCGATGACGGTCCATGCGCGGACGCCATTCCTTCTTGCGCAGCTCGGCGGGGAAGTAGCGCACCAGATCGTCGACCAGCACCGGATCGTCGGGCAGGTCGGAAGCCAGCACCGAATCATAGAGCCACATCTTGCTGTAAGCCAGCAGCACCGCCAATTCCGGTCGGGTCAGCGCGGTGCCGCCATGCAGGCGCCGCTTCAGCTCGTCATCGGTGGGCAGGTATTCGACGGCGCGGTTGAGGCGACCTGCATCCTCCAACATATGCATGAAGCGCATCTGCTGCTCGGCCAGATTCATCGCCTGCGACTGGAAGATCGAAAGGGCCTGGGTCTGCAGGTAATTGTCGCGCAGCACCAAGAGCCCGACATCGTCGGTCATCTTGGCCAGCAGCTCGTTGCGCTGCTTCAGGGTCATGTCGCCGTCGGTCACCGCGTCATTGACGAGGATCTTGATATTGACCTCATGATCCGAGCAATCGACGCCGGCCGAATTGTCGATGGCGTCGGTGTTTAGGCGCACGCCGTTCAGCGCCGCCTCGACGCGGCCGAGCTGCGTGATGCCGAGATTGGCGCCTTCGCCGATCACCTTGCAGCGCAGATTATTGCCGTCCACGCGCAGCGACTCGTTGGCGCGATCGCCGACTTCGGCGTGGGTTTCGCCTTCCGACTTCACATAGGTGCCGATGCCGCCGAACCACAAGAGGTCGACTTCGGCGCACAGCAGATGGCGGAGCAGCTCGGGCGGGGTCAGCGGGTCGGCCGGCACGCCGAGTGCCGCGCAGGCTTCCGGCGTCAGCGAGATGGTCTTGGCGTCGCGCGGATAGATGCCGCCGCCGGGGGAGATCAACGACTTGTCGTAATCGGCCCAGGATGACCGCGGCAGGGCGAACATGCGCTCACGCTCGGCGAAGGATTTCGCCGCGTCGGGATTGGGGTCGATGAAGATATGGCGATGATCGAAGGCGGCCAGAAGACGGGTGTGCTTCGAGCGCAGCATGCCGTTGCCGAACACGTCGCCCGACATGTCGCCGATGCCGATCGCGGTGAAATCCTCATTCTGGCAATCGATGCCCATTTCGCGGAAATGACGCTCGACCGAGACCCAGCCGCCGCGCGCCGTGATGCCCATGGCCTTGTGGTCGTAACCGACCGAGCCGCCGCTGGCGAAAGCGTCACCCAACCAGTGCCCATACTCGGCCGAGACGCCGTTGGCGATGTCGGAGAAGGTCGCGGTGCCCTTGTCGGCGGCGACCACCAGATAGGGGTCGTCCCCATCGCGGCGCACGACGTCCCTCGGCGGCACCACGTCGCCGCCGACCAGATTGTCGGTGATGTCCAACAGGCCGCGCATCAGGGTCTGATAGCAGGCGATGCCTTCCTGCTGCAGCGCCTCGCGGCCGCCGGTCACGGGGGGACGCTTGACGACGAAGCCGCCTTTGGACCCCACGGGCACGATCACCGCGTTCTTGACCATCTGCGCCTTGATCAGGCCGAGGATCTCGGTGCGGAAATCCTCCGGACGGTCGGACCAGCGAATGCCGCCGCGCGCCACCTTGCCGCCACGCAGATGGATGCCTTCCATGCGCGGCGAATAGACGAACACCTCGACCATCGGCCGCGGCAGCGGCAGGCCTTGGACCTTCAGGCTATCCAGCTTGAAGGAGATATAAGACTTCGTCCCGCCCTCGGCGGCCTTTTGGAAATAGTTGGTACGTAGCGTGCTGTCGATCAGGTTGAGGAAGCGGCGCAGGATGCGGTCCTCGTCGGCGCTGGTGACGGCGTCCAGCGCCTTGTCGATAGCGGCCAGGATGTCCTCGTCCTTGCCGGCGCCGGCCGGATCGAAGCGGCGTTCGAACAGCTGCACCAGCAGCTTGGCGATACCGGGGTTGGACACCACCGAGCGCTCGACATAGGCGCCCGAGAAGGTCGAGCCGGCCTGACGCAGATATTTGGCATAGGCGCGCAGGATCGAGATCTGGCGCCAGGCGAGATCCGCGCCCACCAGCAGCTTGTTGAAACCATCATCCTCGGCGTCGTTGTTCCACAGCGCCAGGAAGGCGTCCTCGAAACGGTGACGCAGCGCTTCGACATTCAGCTTGGTGCCGTCCAGCGTGGCCATGGTGAAATCATGGATCCACACCACGTCGGACGCGTCGCGGCGCAGCTCGTGCGGATTTTCCGAGATGACGCGGAAGCCCATATGCTCGAACAAAGGCAGCACGTCGGACAGCGCGACCGGCTGGGCCTTGTGATAGAGCTTGAAGCGGACCTCGGTTTCGGGGGCCATCAGCGGACGATGCAGATGCACCGCCACCTTGCCGCCGAGATTGGCCAGCTGATCGATGTCGGTCAGCGCCGCGCGCGGGCTTTCCAGCTCGCGGTAGGAGAGCGGGAACAGATCGCCCCAGCGGCGATAGAGGGCCAGGCCCTTTTCCTCGCCATGGGCGTCGAGCAGCGCTTCGCGCAGACGATCGGCCCAGGAGCGGGCCGCGTCGGCCAAGCGCTTCTCGAGATCCTCGAGATTCGGAGTCTTGAGCGCCTTGTCCTTCTTGCGAACGACGAAATGCAGACGCGCCAGCGGATTTTCGGCGACCTGGGCGAACCAGGTCACCACCGTGCCGCCGAAAGCATCCTCCAGCACGTCGGACCAGCGCTGGCGCAGCCGGGTGTCGTAGCGGTCGCGCGGCACGAAGACCAGGGCCGAGACGAAGCGGCCGAGATCGTCGGGGCGCAGGAACAGCGCCACCTGCTGGCGGCCCTGCAGGCGCAGAATCCCGAGGCTGATATTGAACAGCAGGTCGTCATTGGCCTGGACCAGCTCGTCGCGCGGATAATTCTCGAGGATCGCCAGCAGCGACTTGCCGTCATGGCTGGTCGGCGAGAAGCCGGCGCGCTCGACGATCTTGCGGACCTTCTGGCGCAGATAGGGGATGTCCAGCGTCGACAGATTGTAGGCGGAATGGCCGTAGAGGCCGGCGATGGCCAGCATGCCGACCACCTTGCCCGATTTGTCGAAGCGCTTGATGCCGATCACGTCGAGCTGCACCGAGCGATGCACGGTGGAGAGACGGTCGCCCTTGGTCAGCACCAGCAGCCGGGGCTGCAGGAAGGCCTCGACCTCGGGGCCGGCCTTCTGGCCGTGCGAATCCGAATCGAACAGGCCCAGCGACATGTCGCGCAGCATGCCGAGGCAGGTTTCCGCCTGGAGACCGACCTTGTCGCTGCCCGGCGCGAAATCATAGTCGCGCATGCCGAGGAACGTGAAATTGTCGTCGCACAGCCATTTCAGGAATTCGCGGGTCTCGGCGACGTCGCCGGCGCTGTCGGGCACCTGGGCGCTCTTCAATCCCTCGATGGCGGCCAGCGCCGCCTTCTTCATCGGCTGCCAATCCTCGACGGCGGCGCGCACATCGGCGAACACCGACAGCAGATCCGCGGCCAGCCCGGCCGGATCGGTCGCGGCGGCCAGGCGGTCGATCTCGATATGCATCACGCTTTCGAGCTGATGCTCCGTCCCGTGGCTCGATTCGGCGACATCGGTCAGGCGGCCCTTATCGTCGCGTGACACGGCGAGGATCGGATGGACCAGCAGATGGACGTCGATCTCGCGCTTCTGCAGCGCGGCCGACAGGCTGTCCACCAGGAAGGGCATGTCGTCATTGACGATCTCGATGACGCCGTGCTCGCACTCCCAGCCGGCATTCTCGTAGCGCGGCAGATAGACCCGCAGCTTGGGGGCACCCGGCTTGCGCTCGCTCATGAAATCGAGCAGGGCCGCGGCCCCGCCGAACAAAGTCTCGGGATCGCGCTTCAGCACGTCCTCGGGGGCGACATTGGCATAGGACGCGCGGATCAGACGTTCCGCCAGCGCCTGTTGGCCGACGGACAGCTTTTGACGGCCTATGTCGACTGCTTGCTGGATGATGCGTTCCTTAAGC
>Ga0302311_10005850_pt1 | contig 12900 bp, 10 predicted proteins | sample III_Palsa_N1_3_FD_200449 | JGI IMG/M metagenome (GOLD analysis project Ga0302311, IMG submission 200449) | Peat permafrost microbial communities from Stordalen Mire near Abisko, Sweden - III_Palsa_N1_3 | ecosystem: Environmental > Terrestrial > Soil > Palsa > Peat permafrost | place: Sweden... | reverse complement strand
GACACCGAGAACGTCATCTCGCTCGGGTGGGCTTGCACACCCAGCTCCGCGAACAGCGCGATCAGATTCGGATAGGTGCGATCGTTGAAGACAAGGAAGCCGGTATCGACCGGATGGGTGTGACCTTCGAGCGTCACATCGACCGTGTTGGTGTGGCCGCCTGGATAAGAGCCGGCCTCGAAGAGCGTCACCTGATTGTGCTTCGAGAGCAGATAGGCGCTCGCCAGCCCCGAGATGCCGGCGCCGACAACAGCGACCCGTTGACCGCGTGGCTGCGGATTCGAAGCGGCGTGCCTCATGGCTAGATCTCCGGCATGAAACGGGCGCGCGTGGGTTCAGGATTGGTTGGATTTGCGCGCCCATGTTCGAAATACGCAGCAATTGCGGGATCGGATGCAGGGCGGGTGGAAGTGGGTCACGGTGTCCGGAGGCGGACACGACGCTGCGGCGATGTTCGGATCGCCACAGGCAGTAGAAGCGTCGGGTTGGGTTGGTTGGTGGACGCTAGTGCGGTGGGCCGGAGCTAACCGCGCACTAGTCCCATATGTTCCGGAATGCGACCGCCACGATCACCGGCACGCACAAGACGAGCGGAATGGCGAAATAAGGCACTTCGAGGTCGACGTAATAGCTGTAGACGAGCCAGCCGACCCCCGCGCCGAGCGTTGCGATAGCAACGAGCCACGTCAGGATAGTCAGCGTCAGTTTTGACGGTCGCTTGCGCGGCCGCTGATCTGTGGGAGGGGTTTTCATCGCAGCACCAGAGTGTCTTGTTGCGGATAACTAAAAAGACAATTTTACTCTGCGGGATAGATAGTGAGCAGATGCCGTCTTCGAGCCGACGAACACATCGCGCACAACAAAAAGCCCCGCAGAATTTCTTCTACGGGGCTTTTCAGAATCTTGGCGGAGAGGGTGGGATTCGAACCCACGGTACGGGGAAACCGTACGCCTGATTTCGAGTCAGGTACATTCGACCACTCTGCCACCTCTCCGGGATACTGCCTTCTCACTGCCTCTCCGGCATTGGTCGGAGACCGGAGAAGCGAAGATTATAGAACTTTTTTTGAATTTTACAAGCCCTCTTTCGAACAAATTTCGAGGTCCGGAAAATTCGCATGTCCTGACCGGCGGCGAGGCGCCGTTCAGGACGCCGCCGCTCCGAGGCGAGCCACGCCGCCCATGTACGGACGCAGCGCTTCGGGCACCGTCACCGAGCCATCGGCGTTCTGGAAATTCTCCAGCACGGCGACCAGCGTACGGCCCACAGCCAGCCCCGAACCATTGAGCGTATGCACGAGGTCAGGCTTGCCCTGCGCGTTGCGATAACGCGCCTGCATGCGGCGCGCCTGGAACGTCTCGGTATTCGAGCAGCTCGAGATCTCGCGATAGGTGTTCTGTGCCGGCAACCAGACCTCAAGGTCATACGTCTTCGTCGCAGAAAAGCCCATGTCGCCCGTGCACAGCGTGATCACGCGATACGGCAACTCGAGCTTCTGCAGAATCGCCTCGGCATGGCCGACCATCTGCTCGAGCACGACGTACGACGTTTCCGGCGCGACGATCTGCACCATTTCGACCTTGTCGAACTGATGCTGGCGAATCATCCCGCGCGTATCGCGCCCATACGAACCCGCTTCCGAGCGGAAGCACGGCGAATGCGCAGTCAGCTTGATCGGCAACGCGTCCGCTTCGACGATGCTCTCGCGCACCGTGTTGGTTAGCGAGATTTCCGAAGTGGAGATCAGATACTGCGTCACCGTGTTCTCGGCGCCGCCCTTCTCGACGCGGAACATGTCGTCGGCGAACTTCGGCAACTGGCTTGTGCCGTACAGAATCTCCGGATTGACGATGTACGGCGTGTAGATTTCGGTATAGCCGTGGTGCAGCGTATGCGTGTCGATCATGAACTGCGCCAGCGCGCGATGCAGCCGCGCAATCTGTCCGCGCAACATCGTAAAGCGAGCACCGGAGAGCTTCGCGCCCGTCTCGAAATCGAGGCCGAGCGGCGTGCCGACGTCCACGTGATCCTTCACTTCGAAGTCGAACTGGCGCGGCGTGCCCCAGCGGCGCACTTCGACGTTGTCCGCCTCGCTTTTGCCGGCCGGCACGCTTTCGTGCGGCAGGTTGGGCATGCCGAGCATCAGGTCGGACAGGCGGTTCTGGATATCTTCGAGCTGAACCGCCGACGCCTTCATCTCGTCGCCAAGGCCGCTCACTTCGGCCATCACCGCCGAGGTGTCCTCGCCGCGCCCTTTCATCGCGCCGATCTGCTTCGACAGGCTGTTGCGGCGGGCCTGCAGATCTTCGGTGCGGGTTTGAACGGCGCGGCGTTCCGCTTCGAGGGCGGTGAAAGCCGCCACGTCGAGGGTATAGCCGCGGTCGGCGAGGCGCTTCGCGACGCCGTCGAGGTCTTTGCGCAGCAACTGGATGTCGAGCATGGGATGGGGCAGGTATTCGTTGTGTGAGTCTGGGATTTTAGCGCACCGGCGCGGGCTGCCGGCGCATCCGGGGATTAGTTCTTTTTCGGCTTGTTCTCGCTGCGCCATTGCGCATCGAGATCGGCAAGACGCGCCAGCTTCTCGCCGATCTTGCCTTCGAGGCCGCGCGGCGTCGGCTCGTACCAGTGCGGCTCGCGCATGCCGTCGGGCAAATAGGTCTCGCCAGCCGCGTACGCATCCGGTTCATCGTGCGCGTAGCGATACTCGTGGCCATAGCCGAGCTCCTTCATCAGCTTGGTCGGCGCATTGCGCAGATGCACCGGCACGCCGCGCGACTGATCCTTGCTGACGAAGCGCCGCGCCTCGTTGTACGCCATGTAGCCGGCGTTCGACTTCGGCGCCACCGCCAGATAAATGATGGCTTGAGCCAGCGCGAGTTCGCCTTCGGGCGTGCCGAGGCGCTCGTAGGTTTCGGCGGCGTCGAGCGCGATGCGGGCGGCGCGCGGATCGGCCAGGCCAATGTCTTCCCACGCCATGCGCACGATGCGACGTGCGAGATAGCGTGCGTCGGCGCCGCCGTCGAGCATCCGGCAGAACCAGTACAGCGCGCCGTCGGGATTGCTGCCGCGCACCGACTTATGCAGCGCGCTGATCTGGTCGTAGAACGCGTCGCCGCCTTTGTCGAAGCGGCGCAGATTTTCAGCGAGCGCGCTGCCCAGCAACGCGCCGTCGATCTCCGTGGTCTTTTGCTGCGCCGCAGCCCGCGCGACGATTTCAAGGTTATTGAGCAGCTTGCGGCCATCGCCGTCGGCCGAGCCGATCAGCGCGTCGCGGGCTTCGTCGGTGAAGGTGAGGCCGCCGAGTTCCCGCTGCGCGCGCTCGAGCAGTTCGCGCTGCTCGTCGTCATCGAGACTCTTCAGCACGTACACTGCCGCTCGCGAGAGCAATGCGCTGTTCACCTCGAACGACGGGTTCTCGGTCGTAGCCCCGACGAACACGAACAGGCCCGACTCGACGTGCGGAAGGAACGCGTCCTGCTGGCTCTTGTTGAAGCGATGCACTTCGTCGACAAACACCAGCGTCTGATGCCCATGCGCGCGATGCACTTGCGCCGTCTCGACGGCTTCGCGGATATCCTTCACGCCTGAGAGCACCGCCGAGAGTGCAATGAACTCGGCATGGAAGGCATCCGCCATCAACCGCGCGAGCGTGGTCTTGCCGACGCCGGGCGGCCCCCAGAGGATCATCGAATGGGCCTCGCCCGACTCGAACGCAACCCGCAACGGCTTGTTCGGACCCAGCAGATGCTTCTGGCCGATTACTTCGTCGATATTGCGGGGGCGCAGTCGCTCAGCGAGCGGGACATTGGCACGGGTTTCTTCAAACATGGCGTTTTGTGGATAATCTCGGCTTTCCGGGCATGGCTCGGCAACATGACGCTAACTCAGCACAACACGCGCCCGGCCAGCGAAAGAGCCGGCGCGCAGTCTGCGGCCCGGTCCTGCATTATGACAGTGAGCGCGCCGGGACGAGCCGGGAGCGTATGCAAGCCTCAAAACAGGGACACCACCAGATGGCACAAGATCCACTCGCCGGCGACGCCGGTTCCACCTACGCACCGCTCACGCCGGTGCCCGACGCGCGCCGCGCGTTCCGCACCGGCGACGCCTTCGCGCTGTGGTTCTCGCTCGGCATCGGCCTCCTGGTCGCCCAGGCGGGGGCACTGCTGGTGCCGGGTCTGTCGTTGCCGCATGCGCTGGCGGCCATCGGCATCGGCAGCGTGATCGGTGTCGTGCTGCTCGCGCTCGCCGGCGTGATCGGCACGGATACGGGGCTCGCGGCCATGTCGTCGTTGCGGCCCACGCTCGGCGTGCGCGGCGCGTCCGTGCCCGCGGTGCTCAATGCCGTGCAACTGGTCGGCTGGGGCTCGTTCGAAGTGATCGTGATGCGCGATTCCGCCGACGCGCTCGCCAAGCAGGCCTTTGGTCTCTCGATTCCGCTCGTCTGGACCATCGTCTTCGGCCTGCTTGCGACGCTGCTCGCGATCAGCGGCCCGCTGTCGTTCGTGCGCCGCTTCCTGCGGACCTGGGGCATCTGGCTGCTGCTGGCAGGCGCAGCGTGGCTATCGTGGAACCTGCTGGCCAGGCACGATCTGGGCGCGCTGATGCGGCGCCCCGGTACCGGCGACATGTCGTTCGGCGGCGCAATCGATCTGGTCGTTGCGATGCCGTTGTCGTGGCTGCCGCTGATCGCCGACTACACGCGCTTCGGCCGCCGTGCTGGCGAGTCGTTCCGCGGCACGCTGCTCGGCTATGGCATCGCCAACATCTGGTTCTATGCGCTCGGGGCGATCTACGGGCTCGCCGCGGGCGGCGGCGATGCGCTCCTGACCGGCGCGCTCGCGCAAGCGGGCGGCGGCTTCGCGCTGCTGCTGATCCTGATCGATGAAGTCGACAACGCTTTCGCCGATATCCACTCCGCAGCGGTCTCGACCGGCACCTTCTGGACGCGGGCCACGGTGCCGCTGCTGTCGGCGGCATTCGGCGCACTGTGCACGATGATCGCCCTGCTCGTGCCGATGGCGAAGTATCAGAACTTCCTGCTGCTGATCGGCTCCGTGTTCGCACCTTTGTTCGGCGTCGTGCTGGTGGATCACTTCATCCTGCGCAAACGCCGGATCGAAGCGGCGGCCATCGCCGACCTGCAAGGCCGTTACGGCTTTTCGGGCGGATGGCATCTGAGCGCCTTCATCTCATGGGCAATTGGGATCATCGCGTATCAGGCCATCAATCAATGGTTGCCGAATCTGGGCGCGACGCTGCCCGCGCTGGCAATCGGCGCCCTCTGCTATTTCCTCATGGTGTCGACGCGCAAGACCGCCTACGCCTAAGCCGAAACGCCTCGACGGCCCGTGCAACGCGGGCCGTTTGCCTGATTTCTCCGCCGCCGCATTCTCCCCTCGCAAGGCGCTTGCGCTCCGCTATTCCGTTCGTCCTATAACTTCCGTTGAGGGTGCAGAAGACCACCCTCCATGATGTAGTTGCTATCTGGCACGCGCATTTGCGAGATAGATTCCCTCCCATTCGCTTCCTTCCGAAAACGAATCACCAGCGCATTCTGTGCGTGCCTCCATCGCATTAGGTTGTCACTTGACAACCGAGATTAACGAACTTAAGATGAGGCCATTGATGATTCGAGGGACGCACTCAAAGAAGGAAGTAGAAGACGCACTGGCCTATGCCGAAGCACTCGGCTGGCGCGTCAAGAGCGGCGGCAAAGGGCACGCCTGGGGAAAAATGTACTGTCCGTACAACGACTCAGAATGCCGGTGCGGAGAGTTCTGCATCACCAGTGTCTGGAGCACGCCCAGGAATCCAGGGAATCACGCTCGGCTTCTCAGAAGGGTGGTCGACAATTGCACGACCCATCGGCAAAAGCGCGCGCCTCAAGGCACACGCAAACAGGCCGAAACGCAGGAGTAACGTATGGAATACGAATTCACGCTGAAATACCAGCTGGCAGCAGACGACTGCGACCACGACGAGATTGTGGAACGCCTGGCTGAAGCAGGATGCGACGACGCCACCATCGGCGTCGGGCAACCGGGGCGCATCGCGCTCGTCTTCGCCCGCGAGGGTTCCACGGCGCTTGGTGCGCTGATGAGCGCCCTCGAAGACGTGAAGCGCGCGGTGCCGTCCGCACGCCTCGTCGAGGCCGCACCGGACTTCGTCGGCCTCACGGACGTGGCCGACGTTGCGGGCGTGTCGCGCCAGAACATGCGCAAGCTGATGCTCAGTCATGCTGCCGATTTCCCGATTCCAGTCCATGAGGGCAACCCGTCGGTCTGGCATCTGTGGGACGTCCTCGCATGGTTGAACACGCGCGGCGGCTACGACATCAAGTCCGATGTCCTCGAGGTGGCGAAATCGGCCAAACAGGTCAATCTGGCAAAAGAAGCGCGTGAACTCGAGCCGCAGGTCAATCGCCAGCTCGTAGACCTCATCGCATAACCCTCAGCGCCTGGCAGGCCGATACTCCACGCCCGGCAGCACGCACAGCAGTTCGAACGCGAGGTTCGCGCCCAGCAGAGCCGTCGTGCCGAAGGGATCGTAGGGCGGCGCGACCTCCACCAGATCGCAGCCAACAATATTCAGGCCGCGTGAGCCGCGAATAATCTCCAGCGCTTGCGGCACGGTCAGCCCGGCAATCTCCGGCGTGCCGGTGCCTGGCGCAAACGCCGGATCGATCCCATCGATATCGAACGTGATGTACACCGGCCCATCGCCCATCCGTTCGCGCACGCGTTGCATCAGCGGCGCGAGCGATTGGTTCCAGCACGCCTCGGCCTGCACTACCTCGAAGCCCTGGTCGCGGCACCAGTCGAAGTCTTCGGCCTCGTAGCCGGTGCCGCGCAACCCGATTTGCACCACCCGCTCGCAGTCCAGCAAGCCCTCTTCCACCGCGCGGCGGAACGGCGTGCCGTGCGCGATCTTCTCGCCCATCATGGTGTCGTTGACGTCCGCATGTGCGTCGACGTGAATTAGGCCAACCTTGCCGTACTTGCGGTGAATCGCACGCAGAATCGGCAAGGCAATGGTGTGATCGCCGCCGAGCGTAATCGGCTTGGTGCCGTGCTGCAGGATCTCGTCGTAAGCGGTTTCGATGCGCTTGATCGAATCGAGCAGGTTGTACGGATTGATCGCAACGTCGCCAATATCCGCCACCCGCAGCGAATCGAACGGCGCGGCACGCGTGGCCATGTTGTACGGACGCAGCAGCACCGATTCACTGCGAATCTGCCGCGGCCCGAAGCGCGCACCGGTGCGGTTCGAGGTGCCGAGATCGAACGGCACGCCCACGAAACAGGCGTCGAGCCCTTCGGCCGAACCGACATTCGGCAAGCGCATCATCGTCGCAATGCCGCCGCAGCGTGGCATCACATTGCCTGACAGCGGCTGGGGACGGTCGGTGAGGTCGGGGGAAATGAAGGAGGAGGTATTCATCGTGGCTCAGCAATGAAATGAAAAAGCGGGCAAACCGGGCAAAAACTTGCTCGGCTTGCAGGACTTATTCTCATTTTTGAGCAGTTCGTATCAATATAAAATGCCGACAGAATAAACTTCACATCGATTTCGAGCGATGTATCCGTCCCCATGTTCTCGCAACTCACCGATCTCGACCTCCGCCTGATCCGCGTTTTCCTCGCGATCGTCGACGCCGGCGGCGTCTCGCCGGCTCAGGCGACGCTCAATGTCGGGCAGTCGACCATCAGCACCCAGCTTGCCACGCTGGAGACGCGACTCGGCTATCGGCTGTGTGAACGGGGCCGCAGCGGCTTCAGCCTGACGGCACGCGGTGAGCAATTCATCGAAGCGGCCCGTGCGTTGCTGGCCGCTGTCGATACCTTCGGCATGCAGGCGCGCAACGTCGGCCGCAAGCTGGTCGGCACGCTCGATATCGGCATGATCGGGCATACGCCGGTGTCGGCGAGCGCGCGCATCAGCAGTGCAATCGGGCGATTTCGCACGCGCGATCAGTCCGTGCGCTTTTCGGTTCTGGTGCGCTCGCCGGGCGAACTGGAGGAGTTGCTGCTAAATGGGCGTATTCAGGTCGGCATTGGCTACTTCTGGCACCGGGTGCCGTCGCTCGAATACACGGAGGTGTTCGCCGAGGACCAATTCGCGTATTGCGCAAAGGGGCATCCCTTGTTCGCGCAGGCTGGCGAGGTCGCCCCTGCTGAAGCGGCGCAACATGAATGGGCCTGGCGCAGCTATCCGCTCCCCGAGGCAGAAAGTTCGACGACGCCGCAGAACGTAACGGCCGTCGCCGACAACATGGAAGCAGTCGCGATGCTGGTCCTGTCGGGCCATCACCTCGGTTATCTGCCCGGGCATTTCGCGACGCCGTACGTCAAGGAAGGTTTGCTGGCTGCGCTGAACCCCGCGCAGATGAAGTACCGCGTTGCGTTCCATATGGTCACGCGGGCGCGGCAGCATCGCACGGATATCGTCGAAGCGTTTATCGACGACATGAAGGCCGCGCATCCTCCGCTCGGCGCCGAGGCGGACGAATAGTGGTCGCAACCCGGCGGCCGACTCGCGATCGGAAACTCACGCGCAACAAAAAAGGCCACGCAGAGCCTGCGCGGCCTTTCGCACAACCCGGCGAGGTACGCGCCTAGCCGTTAATCACGTCCGCGCCCTTCGGCACCGTGAACTTGAACGCATCCGCGGGCAGCGGCGGGTTCTTCTGGATGTTCGAGAATGTCAGCAAGGTCACGTTACCGAACACATCGTGCAATTCCATGGCTTGCAGATTGCCGTCCTTAAAGCCAATACCCACGCTTTGAAACTGCGTGTCTTTCGCTTTCGGGATCAGCTCGAGCCAATCGATACCGCCCTTCACACCCGCATCGTGTAGCGTGAAGTTCTTGTCCAGATCGTTGCTACCGAACAGGATCGCCGCAGGGCTTGCGCCCAGTGCACCGCCGAGCGCGCGCACCGTCACCTGGTTCAGGTCCTTGTCGTACACGTAGAGCTTGTCGCCATCGGCCTGCAGCACCTGTTGGTACGGCTTCTCATACGACCAGATGAACTTGCCCGGACGCGCGAACACGAACGTGCCGCTCGACGTGTTGTTTTTCGGCATGATCTGCGCGGCGTCGCTTGCGGCTTGCTGCGCCTTGCTGGGCGCCCGCACTTCCTGCTGCACAAAATCGCCACGCGCCGAATGCACCTGTGCGACAAACGCCTTGAGCTGCTCGGTGCCGCTCGCAAAAGCCTGTTGCGCGACCAGCAACGACGCACCGATCGCGACGCTGCCAATCCCGCGCGCTAGCGTTCGAACCAGTTGACCGAGACGGCCAGGATGGGCACTGTGCCCGGCGTATTGCTGCATATCATTCTCCGTGGATTGAATCGGACCAGGGACAGAGGCGGTGGAACGCAGGGTGAGCGTCACCGCCTGTCAAGGCGAGGGGGTGGGCCGCTTAATCGGTCTCACGCGCGGGCGTGAGAATCTCGCGATTGCCGTTCGACGACATCGCCGACACGAGCCCGGATTGCTCCATTTGCTCGAGCAGGCGCGCGGCGCGGTTGTAGCCGATCCGCAAATGCCGCTGCACCAGAGAAATCGACGCCCGGCGATTCTTGATGACGACTTCCACCGCCTGATCGTATAGAGGGTCCGACTCGCCGCCGCCCGCTCCGGTTCCCTCGGCGCCTGCAGAACCTTCGCCGCCGTCGCCGGTGACGCCGCCTTCGAGGATGCCCTCGATGTAGTTCGGCTCGCCCTGCTCCCTGAGTTTCTCGACGACGCGGTGCACTTCCTCATCGGACACGAACGCGCCGTGCACCCGCACCGGCAAACCGCTGCCGGGCGGCAGATAGAGCATGTCGCCCATGCCGAGCAGCGATTCCGCGCCCTGCTGATCGAGAATCGTGCGCGAATCGATCTTCGACGATACCTGGAAAGCCATCCGCGTCGGCACGTTGGCCTTGATCAGGCCGGTGATGACGTCGACCGAAGGCCGCTGCGTCGCCAGAATCAGGTGGATGCCGGCCGCCCGCGCCTTTAGCGCGATCCGCGCGATCAGTTCTTCGACCTTCTTGCCGACAACCATCATCAGGTCGGCCAGTTCGTCGATTACGACCACGATGTTCGGCAGACGCGTAAGCGGTTCTGGTTCGTCCGGCGTCAGGCTGAAAGGATTCGGCAGCTTTTCTTCGCGCTTGGTGGCTTCGTCGATCTTGTTGTTGTAGCCGGCGAGGTTACGCACGCCGAGCTTGCTCATCAGCTTGTAGCGGCGCTCCATTTCGGCGACCGCCCAGTTCAGCGCGTGACCGGCCTGGCGCATGTCCGTGACAACCGGACACAGCAGATGCGGAATGCCTTCATAGACGCTCATTTCGAGCATCTTCGGATCGATCAGGATCATCCGGACCTGCTCAGCGCTCGCCTTGTAGAGCAGCGACAGGATCATTGCGTTGATCCCCACGGACTTGCCCGAGCCGGTCGTGCCGGCCACCAGCAAGTGCGGCATCTTGGCGAGGTCGGCGCACACCGGCTTGCCGCCAATGTCCTTGCCGAGACCCATCGTGAGCGGCGAGGCGGCATCGGCGTAGACAGCTGAGCCGAGAATCTCGGAGAGGCTCACGGTCTGGCGGCGCTGGTTCGGCAACTCCAGCGCCATGAAATTCTTGCCGGGGATGGTCTCGACGACGCGAATCGATACCAGCGACAGCGAACGCGCCAGATCCTTCGCCAGACCGACGATCTGGCTGCCCTTCACGCCGGTGGCCGGCTCGATCTCGTAACGCGTGACGACCGGGCCCGGATAAGCAGCGACCACGCTCACTTCGACGCCGAAATCCTTCAGCTTCTTCTCGATCAGGCGCGAGGTGAATTCGAGCGTATCGGGCGAAATGGTTTCCTGCGCGGCGGGCGCGGCGTCAAGCAGCGAGATGGGCGGCAGCGTGGAATCGCCCGGCAGGTCCGTGAAAAGCGGCACCTGGCGCTCTTTCTCGACGCGTTCGGACTTGGCGGGCGTGACCACCGGCGGCACGATCATGACCGGTTCGTGCTCTTCGATACGCACGCGGCCCTGCTCCACCTTGCCTTCGCGCTTGACGGCGGCGGCCTCGCCCAGTTTGCGGTCGCGGCCGGCTTCCCGGCGCAGACGGGCAAACGTGACAGCGGAAATGATCGATTCACCGACCCGTTCAGCCACGGACAGCCAGGAAAAGCGGAAATACAGCGATAAACCGATCCCCAGCGCCACCAGCAACGCCAGCGTGCCGCCCGTGAAGCCGAGCGCGTGCGAAACGCCGCGCGCCACGGCCTCACCGATCACGCCGCCCGGCATGTGCTCCCGCGGCAGTTGGACATTGAGCGACCACATCCGCAGCGCCTCGATGCCGTCGCTGGCGAGCAACACCAGCACGAAGGCGAAAATCTCGGCGAGCCAGGTCGCATCACGCGGCTTGTCCTCGGGCTCCGTCTCGTGACGGGTGATACGGCGGTAATTGGCCGAGATGCTGCGGCCGAGCAGCACCACCCACCAGTAGGCGGACAGGCCGAACAGGAGCAGCAGGATGTCAGATGTCCAGGCGCCGACGCGGCCGGCCCAGTTGGCAATGCGGTCGACCTGCGCCGCGTGCGTCCAGCTGGGGTCGTGCCGGCTATAGCTGACGAGCGCCATCAGCAGGAAAACGCCGAGCGCGACCTGCAGGATCCAGCGGATTTCGGTGAAGAGGCGCGACATGCGGTGCGGCAATGCCTGCGCGCTCGCGGAATAAGGAGCTTTTGCCATTGATCCTGTTGCGGGTGAGGCCAAAATGCGCGCCCCCAGGCGGTGCTGGGTGCCCGGTCGTGGCCGCCGGGTCGTTCGATCCGGCCTATTGTAAACGTAGAGTCGTGCGCAAGGCTGTAAATGACGGTAACTGGAGCCAGCCGGCGTGGTTTTCGGGCCAAACCGCGGCAACAGGCTATCGGGACGATCAAGAAGCCTCATGAAGCAGGCCTGCTTGCCGACCTTTATAATGCCGGTCTAATACCCATCTACAGCTCAGTTCAAGAACAGCTGTAGCCGCACGGCCTCGCATGGGCGAGCCGGGCGCTTTTTACGGATTCCGATCATGCCCGCATCCACCACGAAACACGCCAAAGTCCTGATTCTCGGTTCCGGCCCCGCAGGCTACACCGCCGCCGTCTATGCGGCGCGCGCCAACCTGAGTCCGGTGCTCGTCACGGGTCTGGCCCAAGGCGGCCAACTGATGACCACGACCGACGTCGAAAACTGGCCGGCGGACGGCAACGGCGTGCAAGGGCCTGAACTGATGCAGCGCTTTCTGGAGCACGCCGAGCGCTTCAACACCGAGATCATTTTCGACCACATCCATACGGCGAAGCTCAACGAGAAGCCGATCCGCCTGATTGGCGATTCGGGCGAGTACACCTGCGACTCGCTGATCATCTCGACCGGCGCGTCGGCGCAGTACCTCGGCCTGCCGTCGGAAGAGGCGTTCATGGGCAAGGGCGTGTCCGCCTGCGCGACCTGCGACGGCTTCTTCTACAAGCAGCAACATGTGGCGGTGATCGGCGGCGGTAACACCGCAGTCGAGGAAGCCCTCTACCTGGCCGGCATCGCGAAGAAAGTGACGGTGATCCACCGCCGCGACAAATTCCGCGCCGAGCCGATCCTGATCGATCGTCTGCTGGCGAAGGAAAAGGAAGGCATCGTCGACATCAAGTGGAACCACGTGCTGGACGAAGTGACGGGCGATCAGTCGGGCGTGACGGGGCTGCGTATCAAGAATACGAAGACCGGTGAAGCGACGGATCTCGCGCTTCAGGGCCTGTTTGTCGCGATTGGACACAAGCCGAATACCGATATCTTCGAAGGTCAACTGGAGATGAAGAACGGCTACATCATCACCAACGGCGGCCTTTCGGGCAATGC
>Ga0302311_10005848_pt1 | contig 12902 bp, 12 predicted proteins | sample III_Palsa_N1_3_FD_200449 | JGI IMG/M metagenome (GOLD analysis project Ga0302311, IMG submission 200449) | Peat permafrost microbial communities from Stordalen Mire near Abisko, Sweden - III_Palsa_N1_3 | ecosystem: Environmental > Terrestrial > Soil > Palsa > Peat permafrost | place: Sweden... | reverse complement strand
TCATGCGCAGGCCCAGCATCATGTTCGTGTTGAAGCCGAAGATGTGATACAGCGGCAGCGCGCAGATGGTGACCACCTGCACGCCCGGCTTCACCTTCTTCATCGCGGGCTGGTACCAGGCGTCGGACTGCAGCAGGTTGGACACGAGGTTGCGATGCAGCAGCACCGCGCCCTTGCTGACGCCGGTGGTGCCGCCGGTGTACTGCAGCACCGCGACGTCCTCGGGGCCGACCTTGACCGGCTTGAACGTCGAACGCCGGCCGAGGGCGATCGCGTCGTTGAAGCGCACGGCGCCGGGGATGTCGAACGCCGGCACCATCTTCCTGACGTTGCGCACGACGACGTTGACCAGCGTGCCCTTGAGCAGGCCCAGCATGTCGCCCATCGAGGCCAGGATCACCGTCTTCGTCGGCACGTCGTTCAGCACGTGCTGCAGCGTGGTGGCGAAGTTCTCGATGATGACGATGGCCTTGGCGCCCGAGTCCTTCAACTGGTGCTCGAGCTCGCGCGGCGTGTACAGCGGGTTGACGTTGACGACGACCAGGCCGGCGCGCAGCAGGCCCGCCACGACGACCGGGTATTGCGGCACGTTGGGCATCATGATCGCGACGCGATCGCCCTGCGCGAACCCCAGCGTCTGCACGTAGGCCGCGAACGCGCGCGACATCTCGTCGACCAGCCGGTAGCTGAAGTCCTTGCCCATGAACTTGTACGCCGGCAGTTCGGCGTACTTCCTGAAGCTGTCGTCCAGCAGTTCGACCAACGACGCGTATTCGTTCGCGTTCAAATGCGGCGCCACCCCGTCGGGGTAGTTCTTCAACCAGTTGCGTTCCATCTTGTCTCCGGCGTGCGGGGTCTGTAGCGAGTGAAGGGAAAGGGAAATTCTTGTGGGGGACGGGGCACCCGGGCCGGGCAGCCGGTCTGGCGCGGCGGCGACTTCCTGCGCGCTATTCGACCGCTTTGAGCATGTCCTCGACGACCTTCTTCGCGTCGCCGAACACCATCATCGTCTTGTCCATGTAGAACAGCTCGTTGTCGAGGCCGGCGTAGCCCGCGGCCATCGAACGCTTGTTGACGATCACCGTCTTGGCCTTGTACGCCTCGAGGATGGGCATGCCGTAGATCGCCGAGCCCTTGGTCAGCGCGGCAGGGTTCACGACGTCGTTGGCGCCGAGGATGATCGCGACGTCGGCCTGGCCGAACTCGCCGTTGATCTCGTCCATCTCGAACACCTGGTCGTAAGGCACCTCGGCCTCGGCCAGCAGCACGTTCATGTGGCCGGGCATGCGGCCGGCGACCGGATGGATCGCGTACTTCACGCTGATGCCCTTGCTCGTGAGCTTGGCCGCGAGCTCCTTGACCGCGTGCTGCGCGCGCGCCACCGCCAGGCCGTAGCCCGGCACGATGATCACGCTCTCGGCGTTGCCGAGGATGAAGGCGGCGTCGTCGGCCGAGCCGCTCTTGACCGGCCGCGCCTCGGTCGCGCCGGCCGCCGCCGAGCCCGGCGCCGCGCCGAAGCCGCCCAGGATCACGTTGAAGAACGAGCGGTTCATCGCCTTGCACATGATGTAGCTCAGGATCGCGCCCGAGCTGCCCACCAGCGAGCCCGCGATGATCAGCATCGCGTTGTTCAGCGAGAAGCCGATGCCGGCCGCGGCCCAGCCGGAGTAGCTGTTCAGCATCGACACCACCACCGGCATGTCGGCGCCGCCGATCGGGATGATGATCAGCACGCCCAGCACGAAGGCGAGCGCCAGCATCGCGAAGAAGCAGGCCCAGCTTTCGGTCGCCACCCAGCCCAGGCCCAGTCCGAGCATGGCCAGGCCCAGCACCGCGTTGATCGCGTGCTGGCCGGAGAACTGCACCGGTGCGCCCTGGAACAGCCGGAACTTGTACTTGCCCGAGAGCTTGCCGAACGCGATCACCGAGCCCGAGAACGTGATCGCGCCGATGGCTGCGCCCAGGAACAGCTCGAGCCGGTTGCCGTAGGGGATCGCCTCGCCGCGGGCGAGCCCGCGCTCCAGCGCCCACGGCTCGGCGACCGCCGCGACGGCGATGAACACCGCGGCCAGGCCGATCATGCTGTGCATGAACGCCACCAGCTCGGGCATCTTGGTCATCTCCACCCGCCTGGCCATGACGGTGCCGGCCGTGCCGCCCAGCAGCAGTCCCAGCAGCACCCAGCCGAGGCCCAGCGGCGAACCGGCGATGGTGACGATCAGCGCGCCGGTGGTCACCACCGCGATGGTCATGCCGATCATGCCGAACGCGTTGCCGCGGATCGACGTGGTCGGATGCGACAGGCCCTTGAGCGCCTGGATGAAGCAGACGCTGGCGACGAGGTACAGCAGCGTGACAAGGTTCAAGCTCATTGCTTCCCACCCTTTTGCATCTTCTCGAACAACGAGGCCACCAGCCCGACCACCGAATCCGCAAGCCCCATCGATCCGGCCGCGAGCAGCGCGACGAGCAGGATGAAGCCGAGCGGGTCGGACGGCATCGGCGACAGCAGCCGCAGCGCATAGAGGAACAGCGCGACGCCCGCGACCAGCTGCACGACGCGCCAGAACGCGCTGCGCTGGGCCCCCGGCGGCGGCTCGATCGCCATCATTGCTTCCCGTCCTTGGGCGCCGCCGGACGTTCCTTCTTCCTGAACATCTCCAGCATTCGCCGCGTGACCAGGAAGCCGCCGAACACGTTGACCGCGGCCAGCGTCACGGCCAGCACGCCCATCGTCTTGGCCAGCGGCCCTTCGGTCAGCCCCGCGGCGAGCATCGCGCCGACGATCACGATGGCCGAGATCGCGTTGGTCACCGCCATCAGCGGCGTGTGCAGCGCCGGCGTGACGTTCCACACCACGTGGTAGCCGACGTAGATCGCCAGCACGAAGATGATCAGGTTGATGATCGTGGGGGAGACGATGTCCATGGGGACTCCTCGATGCGTTGGATTCGGTCGCGCGTCAGGCGCGCGGGCGCGGGCGGCTCACTTGCGCTTGACCTCGCCGTCGTGCGCCATCAGGCACGCGGCCACGATGTCGTCGTCGAGGTCGAGCTTGAACGCGGCCTCCTTGTCGACGACCAGCTTCAGGAAGTCGAGCACGTTGCGCGCGTAGAGCGACGACGAGTCGGCCGCGACCAGCGCCGGCAGGTTCGTCTCGCCGACGAGCGTCACGCCGTGCCTGACCACCGTGCGGCCGGCCTCGGTCAGCGGGCAGTTGCCGTCGGTGCCGGAGGCGCCGCGGCCGGCGGCGAGGTCGACGATCACCGAGCCCGGCTTCATCGACCTGACCATGTCCTCGGTCACCAGCACCGGCGCCGCCCGGCCCGGGATCAGCGCCGTCGTGATGACGATGTCGGCCAGCGCCACGCGCTTGGCGACCTCGATCTTCTGGCGATCCAGCCACGCCTGCGGCATCGGCCGGGCGTAGCCGCCGACACCTTCGGCGGCTTCCTTTTCCTCGGGCGTCTCGGCGGGGACGTCGATGAACTTCGCGCCCAGCGACTCGACCTGTTCCTTGACGGCAGGCCGCACGTCCGTCGCCTCGATCACCGCGCCCAGCCGCTTGGCGGTGGCGATCGCCTGCAGGCCCGCGACGCCCACGCCCAGCACGACGACGCGCGCGGCCTTGATCGTGCCGGCGGCGGTCATCAGCATCGGGAACAGGCGCTGGTACTTGTCGGCCGCGATCATCACGGCCTTGTAGCCGGCGATGTTGGCCTGCGAGGACAGCACGTCCATGCTTTGCGCACGCGTGGTGCGCGGCGCGGCTTCCAGCGCGAACGCGGTCAGCCTGGCGTCGGCGAGCTTGTGCAGGCCGTCGCGGTCGAACGGGTTGAGCATGCCCACCAGCACCGCGCCCGGCTTCATCAGGCCCAGCTCGTCGGACAGCGGCGCGCGCACCTTCAGCACCAGGTCGGCGCCGAGCGCGGCGACGCGGTCGACGATCTCGGCCCCGGCGGCCACGTAGGCCTCGTCGGTGGCGCTGGCGGCGACGCCCGCGCCGGACTGCACCCGCAGCACGTGGCCTTGCGCCTTCAACTTCTTGGCCGTCTCCGGCGTGACCGCCACGCGCGTCTCGCCCGCCGCGGTCTCCAGCGGAACACCGATCAACATGGAAGTCTCCTCGCCAACTTCGTTCGTCATGGACGCCGCGTGGACGCGTGCCGGACAGGCCACGGTCGAGCACACAAGCCCGTGGATACGGGGCGGCTGCGCAATAGCGGCACAGCTTACACAGTTTGGCGGCCAAGGTTTAGTGGCACGCACCGGGGCGGCGCGGCGTCGACGCAACGCCACACCCGGGCGTCGCGCGCGACGGATTCGCTGGCGGGCGGGCGCGCGCGCCGCGACAATCCCCGCCCATGGGAGCAGAACGTTGGAAGCCTAGCGTCACCGTGGCGGCCGTCATCGAGAAGGATGGGCGCTACCTGATGATCGAGGAGATGACGCGGGACGGCCTGCGCATCAACAACCCTGCCGGCGGCCTCGAACCCGGCGAGTCGCCCATGGCCGGCGCGAAGCGCGAGGCGCTCGAGGAGACGGCCTGCCACTTCACGCCCGAGGCCTTGCTGGGCGTGTACCTGGCGCGCAATCCCGACTCCGAGCGCGGCCCGGGCGTCACCTACATCCGCTTCGCGTTCTGCGGCACGGCCAGCGACCCGGTGCCCGGCCAGGCGCTGGACAGCCCCGTCGTGCGCACCCTCTGGATGACCGCCGACGAGGTCGCCGCCGCCAAGGATCGCCTGCGCGGCCCGCTGGTGCTGCAGTGCATCGAGGATCACCGCGCCGGCCGGCGACTGCCGCTGGAGGCGGTCTACACGCATCCGAGCGTCGCGTCGCCGGACGCCGGTACGGCGACCTCCGAGCCGTAAGAAGTCCACTGCGGCACGCGCGAAGCCTCGGTTTCCTACAATCGAGGCATGTGTGCGAAGCGTGTGGTGGTCGGCTTGTCCGGCGGTGTCGATTCGGCGGTGACGGCCCATCTGTTGAAGAAGCAGGGGCACGAGGTCGTCGGCATCTTCATGAAGAACTGGGAAGACGATGACGACGACGAGTACTGCTCGACGCGCCAGGACTTCCTGGACGCCGCCAGCGTGGCCGACGTGCTGGACATCGAGATCGAGCACGTCAACTTCGCCGCCGAGTACAAGGATCGCGTGTTCGCCGAGTTCCTGCGCGAGCACCAGGCCGGCCGCACGCCCAACCCCGACGTGCTGTGCAACGCCGAGATCAAGTTCAAGGCCTTCCTCGACCACGCGATGCGGCTCGGCGCCGAGAGCATCGCCACAGGGCACTACGCGCGCGTCCGCTTCAACGAGGCGACCGGCCGCCACGAGTTGCTGAAGGGGCTCGACCCGGGCAAGGACCAGAGCTACTTCCTGCACCGCCTGAACCAGGCGCAGCTGGCGCAGACGATGTTCCCCGTGGGCGAGCTGCACAAGACCGAGGTGCGCCGCATCGCCGACGAGATCGGGCTGCCCAACGCGAAGAAGAAGGACTCGACGGGCATCTGCTTCATCGGCGAACGCCCGTTCCGCGAGTTCCTGAACAAGTACCTGGCGCATCGCCCCGGCCCGATGCTGGACGACCGCGGCCGCAAGGTCGGCGAGCACGTCGGACTGAGCTTCTACACGCTGGGCCAGCGCCAGGGCCTGGGCATCGGCGGCCTGAAGGACAAGCGCGGCCAGCGCGGCGGCGGCGAGCACGCGCCCTGGTTCGTCGCGCGCAAGGAGATGGACACCAACACGCTGCGCGTCGTCCAGGGCCACGACCACCCGTGGCTGCTGTCGCACCGGCTCGGCGCGATGGATCTCAGCTGGGTCGCCGGCGCGACGCCGAACCCCGGCCAGCTGGGGTCGAAGGCGCGCTATCGGCAGCCGGACGCGCCGTGCATGCTGGAGGCGTCGAGCGACACGCAGGCGATCTCGCTGTCGTTTCCCGATGCACAGTGGGCAGTCACTCCCGGGCAATCGGCCGTGCTGTACGACGGTGAGGTTTGCCTCGGTGGCGGCGTGATCGAGTCGGCGGTGACGTTGGGCTGAGCTTTCGCCGGGCAAACCCTGCCAGTGTCGCCTTGGCGCCGTCGAGCAACGCCTCGGACGTGGCATGCTTCGCGCAACCCCCTGCCAGGACTCACGATGCTCAACCAAGTCGCCAACGTCTTCGTCGCCCTGATGGCGCTGCTGCACGTCTACATCCTCGTGCTGGAGATGTTCCTGTGGACGACCCGGCGCGGCCGCAAGGCGTTCGGCACGACGCCGGAATTCGCCGAAGCCAGCAAGGTGCTGGCCGCCAACCAGGGGCTGTACAACGGCTTCCTGGCCGCGGGACTGGTCTGGGGCCTGTTCCTGGGCCCGGCCGGCTACGGGGTGAAGCTGTTCTTCCTAGGCTGCATCTTCATCGCGGGCCTGTACGGCGGACTCACGGCCACGCGCAAGATCCTGTTCATCCAGGCGATTCCGGCAGCGATCTCGATCTGCTTCGTGCTGCTCGCCGCCAACAACTGAGCGATATCCGTTTTCTGCCTATGGTGCTGCGCCATAAGGCATATGCGCATATCGAATAGGGCTTGATAATCGTTCTTCAGATAAAGAACGAGCCCGCCCGCCATGAATTTCCAGCAACTGCGCTCCGTGCGCGAGGCCGTCCGCCGAGGCTTCAACCTGACCGAGGTCGCCCAGGCGCTGCACACCTCGCAACCGGGCGTCAGCCGCCAGATCCGCGAGCTCGAGGAAGAGCTGGGCGTCGAGATCTTCGTGCGCGTCGGCAAGCGGCTGACCGGCCTGACCCAGCCCGGCGTCGCCGTGCTGCCCTGGGTCGAGCGCCTGCTGCAGGACGCCGAGAGCCTGCAGCGCGCCAGCGAGGAGTTCACGCAGGGCACCAGCGGCGTGCTGACCATCGCCGCCACCCACTCGCAGGCGCGCTACGCGCTGCCGACCGCGGTGCGCGACTTCCGCGCCGCGCACCCCAACGTCCAGCTGCAGCTGCACCAGGGCTCGCCCGAGCAGATCGCGCAGATGCTGCTGACCGGCACCGTCGACATCGGCATCGCTTCGCACCTGCTGGCCGAGCGCCCGGAGCTGGTCGCGCTGCCGTGCTACCGCTGGACGCACTCGATCGTCGTGCCCGAGGGCCACCCGCTGGTGGCCGACGGCGAGGTGACGCTGGAGCGCCTGGCCAAGTACCCGATCATCACCTACGACATCGGCCTGACCGGCCGCTGGAGCATCGACGCCGCGTTCAAGCGCGCCGGCCTGCGACCCGAGATCGTCATCACCGCGATGGACGCCGACATCATCAAGACCTACGTCGATCTGGGCCTGGGCGTGGGCATCCTGGCGTCGATCGCGATGGACGAGGACCAGCCCGGGCGGCTGCGCGCCGTCGATGCGCGCCACCTGTTCTCGATCAACACCACCAGCGTCGCGGTGCGCCGCGGCGGGCTGCTGCGCGGCTACGCGTACGACTTCATCCAGACCTTCGCGTCCCACCTGTCCAGGGAGGTGGTCGAGGCCGCCCAGGCGGCGCCCAGCGATACGGAACAGGCGCCGCTGTAGATTCGTCTCCCGAGACGATAGCGATCGATAGCTTTCAAATTGCACACTTTCCGCCGATCTTGAAGATGCAGCGGACTCCCGCGCTCAAGAACTCGACGGGACCGCCGATGGCAGCGTTGAGGCGCACCATTCCGGGGCGCACCGCGCTGTCCGACCCGAAATTGATCCCCTCGTCTCCATCCGCCCATGACCTGACCGGCCCGGATTCCTCGTCGAAGCCGGACCCGGCGCGGCTGCTCGAGCAGGCCGAATGGCTGCTGTACATCGACAGCCGGCGCGCCGGAGAGCTGGGCCAGGCCGCGCTCGACGCGACGCGCGACCAGCCGACGCTCGCGCTGCGCGGCGAGGCGTACTTCCACGTCGCGCTGTCGAAGATGCGCGGCGGCCAGGTCGAACCGGCCGTCGAAGCCAACGAACTCGCCCGCGCCTCGTTCGCGGCGCACGACGATCGCCGCGGCCTGCTGATGTGCGACCAGCTGGACGCCACGCACCTGCACGTGCAGGGCCGCTTGCAGGAGGCGCTCGAGCTGCACCTGCGCATCCTGGCGCGCAGCACGGACGTCGCGCGCCGGCCGACCGACCTCTACATCTGCCACAACTCGCGCGCGATCACGCGCAAGATCCTGGGCCAGCACGACTACATGCTGCTGGACTTCTACGAGGCTTTGAACGCCGCCCGGGCCTGCGAGTCACCGGGCCCGCACATCAACGCGCTGACCAACCTCGGCGGCAGCCACACCGACCTGTGGAACCTCGCCGAGGCGCAGAAGCTGTCGGAGGAGGCGCTGGACCTGGCCGAAGCCGCCGGCGCCTGGACGGCGTTCGCCGTCGCCGTGTTCAACCTCGCCCAGTGCTACGACGGCCTGGGCCAGACCGCGCGGTGCAGCGCGCTGCTCGAGCGCATCCGCCGCAACGAAGACCGCATGGCGCCCGGCGTCCTCGCCAACAACACCTCGCTGATGGCGATCGCGCACTTGTGCGCCGGCGATCTCGAGGGCGCGCGCGGATGGCTGGAGCGCGGATTGACCTCGACGTTCACCGACCACGACGGCAAGACCGACTTCGCCCGCGCGAACGCGACCTACCTGATGGCGATGGGTCGCAACGAGGAGGCGCGCCACATCCTGCAGGCGCGCATCGCCGAGGCGGCGGCCGCCGAGCTGCAGGATCCGCCGTACTCGCGCATGCGCCTGCTGCAGGTGGCCACCGACGTCTGCGAGCGCCTGCACGACCCCGCCGCCGCGCTGCGCTACCTGCGCGAGGCGCAGGGGCTGTACGAGACGCTGGTGGGCCGCAGCTCGCGCGCCGGCTTCATCGCCACGCAGGTCGCGCACGAGTACACGGCCGCCCGCGAGGATCGCGACCGTGCGCGCGAGGCGCAGGAGCGCGCCGAGGTCGACCGCCGCCGGCTGGCCACGCTCAACCATGCACTGGAGGAACGCATGCGCGAGTCGCAGCGCCTGAACGAGGCGCTGCAGCAGAAGATCGCCGAGGCCGAGGCGCTGCAGGTGCAGTTGCGCGACCAGGCCGTGCGCGACCCGCTCACCGGTCTCTACAACCGCCGCTTCCTGGCCGAGACGAGCGTCGCGCGCATCGAGCTCGCGCGCCGCCAGGCGACGCCGATCGTGATCGTGCTGATCGACATCGACCACTTCAAGCAGATCAACGACCTGCACGGCCACGCGCGCGGCGACGAAGTGCTGCAGCAGTTCGCCGCGCTGCTGCGCGACCGCATGCGGCGCAGCGACATCATCTGCCGCTTCGGCGGCGAGGAGTTCGTGCTGCTGGTCGACAACTGCGACGACGCCACGCTCGCCGAGATCCTCGACGGCCTGATGAAGCAGTTCCGCGGACTGCGCTTCGGCGCCGGCGAAGACCTGCTCGACGACTGCACGTTCTCGGCCGGCGTCGCGGTGCTGGACGTCGACGGCGCGGACTTCGAGGCCCTGGTGCGCGTGGCCGACCTGCGCATGTACCGCGCGAAGGCCACGGGCCGCGCGCGCGTCTGCTTCCGCGACGCCTGAGCCGCGCGTTCAGGCGGCCGCGAAGCGCGTGACGCGGCGCGGCTTCAGGAACACGCGCGCGCCGGGCATCAGGCCCAGGCGCTCGCGCGTGGCGACGAACTCCTGGCGCGTCAGCTCCACGTCGACGAAGCTGCCGTCGTCGTCGCGTCTGAACTCGATGCGCGTGTTCGGGCCCACCGTGAGCATCTGGCCGACGGTCACCGACCAGGTGTCGGGCGCCCAGGCATCGACGATGTCGATCTCGTGCGGGCGCACGTAGTCGGTCTCCGAACCGCGGGTGAACAGGTTCACGTCGCCCAGGAACTGCAGCACGAACGGCGTGGCCGGATGGTCGTAGACCTCGTGCGGCGCGCCTTGCTGCTCGATCTTGCCCTGGTGCATGACGACGACGCGGTCGGCCACTTCCATCGCCTCTTCCTGGTCGTGCGTGACGAACACGCTGGTGACGTGCATCTCGTCGTGCAGCCGGCGCAGCCAGCGGCGCAGTTCCTTGCGCACCTTGGCGTCGAGCGCGCCGAAGGGCTCGTCCAGCAGCAGCACCTTGGGCTCGACCGCCAGCGCGCGCGCGAGCGCCACGCGCTGGCGCTGGCCGCCCGAGAGCTGGTGCGGATGGCGGTCGGCGAGCCAGTCGAGCTGCACGAGCTTGAGCAGGTCGGCCACCCTGGCCTGGATCTCGCGCTCGGACGGACGCGTCGCGCGCGGCCGCACGCGCAGGCCGAAGGCGACGTTCTCGGCGATCGTCATGTGGCCGAACAGCGCGTAGTGCTGGAACACGAAGCCGACGTTGCGGTCGCGCACTTCGGTGTTCGTCGCGTCCTCCCCGTGGAACAGCACGCTGCCCGAATCGGGCACCTCGAGCCCCGCGATGATGCGCAGCAGCGTCGTCTTGCCGGAACCCGACGGGCCCAGCAGCGCGACCAGCTCGCCGGCCGGCACGTCGAGACTCAGGTCGTCGCAGACGGCGAGATCGCCGTACCTTTTCGTGACGTTGCGGACTTCAATGCTCATGACGGGCCTCCTGGTGCGACGACTTCGCGCGCCGCTCGACGATGTATTTCAGGACCAGCGTGACCAGCGCGAGCTCGGCCAGCAGCGACGCGACGGCGAACGCCGCGGCGAACTGGTAGTCGTTGTAGAGGATCTCGATGTGCAGCGGCAGCGTGTTGGTCTGCCCGCGGATGTGGCCCGAGACGACGCTCACCGCGCCGAACTCGCCCATCGCCCGCGCGTTGCACAGGATCACGCCGTACAGCAGCGCCCATTTGACGTTGGGCAGCGTCACGCGCCACAGGATCTGCCAGCCCGAGGCCCCCAGCACGCGCGCGGCCTCTTCCTGTTCCTGCCCCTGCGCCTGCATCAGCGGGATCAGCTCGCGCGCGATGAACGGGAACGTGACGAACACCGTCGCCAGCACGATGCCCGGCACCGCGAACACGATCTTCAGGTCGTGGTCGCGCAGCCACTCGCCGCACCAGCCCTGCAGGCCGAAGATCAGCAGGTAGATCAGGCCGGCGATCACCGGCGACACCGAGAATGGCAGGTCGATCAGCGTCAGCAGCACGTTCTTGCCGCGGAAGTCGAACTTCGCGATCGCCCAGGCCGCCGCGACGCCGAACACGAGATTCAGCGGGACGGAGATGTCCGCGGCGATCAGCGTGAGCTTCAGCGCGGACAGCGCGTCGGAGTCCGTGAGCGCGGCCCAGTAGACGTCGACGCCCTTGGCGAACGCCTGCACGAACACGGCCACCAGCGGCACGAACAGGAACAGCGTGAGGAAGGCCAGCGCGAGGCCGATCAGCGTGCGCCGCACCCAGGCGGGCTCGCTGACGGCGTCGGCGATGCGCGCCGGCGCCAGCGGGCGCACGACGGGGCCGGCGTCGGCCACGGCCAGCTTGTCGGTCGGTCGGATCACGGCGCTCATGAGGCTCTCAACGCCCCTGGCGCTTGCGCGCCCAGGCCTGCAGCAGGTTGATCAGCAGCAGCAGCGCGAACGCGAAGACGAGCATGACGACCGCGATCGACGTGGCGCCGGCGTAGTCGTACTGCTCCAGCTTCGTGATGATCAGCAGCGACGTGATCTCCGAGACCATCGGCATGTTGCCCGCGATGAAGATCACCGAGCCGTACTCGCCCAGCGCGCGCGCGAACGCCAGCGCGAAGCCGGTGAGCAGCGCGGGCATCAACGCCGGGAAGATCACGTACGCGAAGGTCTGCAGCCGCGAGGCGCCCAGCGTCGCCGCGGCCTCCTCGAGCTCGCGCTGCAGGTCCTCCAGCACCGGCTGCACCGTGCGCACGACGAAGGGCAGGCCGATGAACGTGAGCGCGACGAACACGCCCAGCGGGGTATAGCTGACCTTGAACGGCAGGAACTTGCCGATCCAGCCGTTGCTCGCGTAGAGCGTCGTCAGCGCGATGCCGGCCACCGCCGTCGGCAACGCGAACGGCAGGTCGACCAGCGCGTCGACGATGCGCTTGCCCGGAAAGCGATAGCGCACCAGCACCCACGACACCAGCAGCCCGAACACGCCGTTGACCAGCGCGGCGAGGAACGACGCGCCGAACGTGAGCTTGTACGACGCGACGACACGCGGGGACGTGACCGTGTCGACGAAGGTGCTCCAGCTGACCGTAAAGGTCTTCAGGAACACCGCCGACAGCGGGATCAGGACGATGAAGCAGAGGTACAACAGCGCGAAGCCGAGGGCGAGATTGAACCCCGGCAGCACGCTGTGACGCCGCAACAGCAAGGCGCGCGTGGACATGGCGTTTGGACAGGCAAAGGACGACGGGAGCGGTTCCGCGCACCGCCCTGACGGAGGCAAAGTGCCGCAGATATCCACTCTAGGGCGCATTGCTGCACCGCGACAACGAAGCGAAGCGCGCTTTCTTATGCGTGTTTCGTTCGTCGGGGCGGAGGCCCCCGGCCGTCGCTCCCGGCCCTCCCAACGCAGCGGCCCCGCGACGCCTGTCGCAAGGATCGCTTTCCGGTGCGCGAAGGCTCACGCCGGGGCGCCGCTCGCGCGACGCCCGCGGCGCGGCGTCAGCGAACCTTGGCCAGCAGCGCCGTGAGTTCTCCGAGCACTTCGCCCATCTGCTTGCGGCCACGCGCGTCGCCGCCGAGGCGGCTACCGAGCTCCTGCTCGACCAGGCTGACCGTCATGTGCACATACGTGCTGTCCAGCGCGCGGCGGACCGCAACCAGCTGGCTGGCGACGTCGATGCCGGGTTGTCCGGACTCGATCATTCGCTGGATGCCTCGAAGCTGGCCTTCGGCACGCTTGAGGCGGTTGAGCATTTCACTGCGGCTTTGTTCGTCGAC
>Ga0302311_10005847_pt1 | contig 12904 bp, 15 predicted proteins | sample III_Palsa_N1_3_FD_200449 | JGI IMG/M metagenome (GOLD analysis project Ga0302311, IMG submission 200449) | Peat permafrost microbial communities from Stordalen Mire near Abisko, Sweden - III_Palsa_N1_3 | ecosystem: Environmental > Terrestrial > Soil > Palsa > Peat permafrost | place: Sweden... | reverse complement strand
GGATCGAAAGAGCGAGGCTCTCAACGGATCGTTTCCTGGTTACTTCGAACGGCGATAGCACATCGACTCGCGGCGATCTGGGCTGCTGTTCCGACCGTTACCGTAATAATCCGCGCCTGTCTGGACCAACCGGCATCTACCGCGCGACCACGGGCCAACCACATTTCAGCAGCTCGATCTTCCGAGGTCGCATGGTGCGCCTCAAAGCCGATCGACGCGCCAGATTACTTGGGTTTTATCTGGTCTGCTTAAAGCGTCCGACGATAGGGGTGAAGCAGCAAACGACGATGGCCGACCTTCATCATCGTAACGCCTAAGCGAACTGTGCGAGCGGTACGATCGCGCAGGTCGTGCGAAATCCAGTCCCGCTTCGAGATCTCTCCCCCGCCGAAAATTACGCCCGCGATCTCGCGATGTTTGGCGCCATCGAGCCGACCATCAAGCGCGCGGAGCGCTAGTATGAGGCGATCGCGACGCTGCGCTGGCAGCGCCGCTGGATTCGCGCCCACACTTCGTCCGGTCACCGCCCGCCAGGCGCGGATCGCCGCCATCGCCCGTATCTCGAAAAGTTCGTCGAACGGCAAAAGCGCCGCCGGTGGCTCGGCGCCGGCCTCGACATGCAAGCGTACCACGGCGCCGCCGCGTTCCAAGACGACTTCGCCCTCATCCGCGACGACCAGATCGTTCGACCGGCCCGAGAGCCGGTAGCGCGGGTCAGCAAGCCCAGACGGAAGGCTGGTAACGGCAATGACGCTGGGCAACACCTCGGCGGTCCAGACATCGGCGTTTGCGTGACCGTTTCCGTCGCGAGCGCCGAAATCGCAACCCCCAGCGTTTGGCGAAGGCGTCTTCCGAGATGGGATTGAGCGCGCCCTGGCTCGCGGCCCGTTCTAGTTCCTCACGGTCATGCTGGAACTCAGGGTTTCGACTGAGGAATTCCAAGGCGAAGCCTGGGGCGTCCAACGACCTCAGGGCCTCATAGGCATCCGGCTCCCGCCAATCCACGCGACCCATCGCGCCGCCTCCAACCACGCAACTTCACATTAATTCAGCAAAATGCAATGCGCCTGTGGGTAGCATCTCGGTAGGGCGCTGGCGTGCAGGGCCGCTTGCCGCAAATGCATGGAACGCCAGTTCAGTTTGGCGCCCCGCCTCGCAGCAGATGCCGGTATCCGCTTTCGCTCATCCAGCGGGCGCGCGCCAGATGCGAATCCCACGCCTGACGTGCTCGGTGCGGTTCGAGCTCAGGATCGATATGGAGCACGATCTTGGCCACCTCACGCCAATCGGCGCCATCCGCCTCGGCGTCCAGCAGGCGAAGATAGGTCACCAGGTGCTGCTCATCGTAGCCGGTCAGAACCTGGGCCGTGGGCGCCAGGTCGGCGACGTCGGGATTAAGCGGTCGAGGCATAGGCAGGTCAGTTCCGCGAAGGTCCTTATAGTCTGACATTCTACTTCGAGCTCAAAGTCAGGTGCGTCGCGTTGGAGCGATCGGGTTCGAGGCAGCTTCATTCAAGAGCATGACGCCAAGCCCACGGTCGGAGTCGATAAACAAGACGCCGGCGCCCTCAAGGGCTCTGCGAACCTGATCGCGGGTCCCCTCGTGCACGTGGAGACCGCGCTCGGACTCCAGGCGCTTGAGCGCGGTAAGCGCTACCAGGGCTTCTTCAGCGAGCGCCTCCTGCGTCCAATTCAGCAAGGCGCGCGCGGCCCGAACTTGTCGGCCGGTGATCATTCATGATCACCTCCGACACACGGACTAAGCACACCAGAAATACGACTATATTAGTCGTTTTGCGCTTGAGCAACGCCGTTCACAGCTGTGTTTGGGTTTCGCCCAGGCGGAGAGCGAGGCGACTGATTCGGTAGGGACTACACCGTTGCGCTGCTTGGTGGGAAAACCCCGCCCGGAGGACCGGACGGGGCTTTGCTTGGAGGGGTCAGTCGCCGTTGGCCTTACGGCTGCGCGACCAGATCAGGGTGTGGGTCTCGCCGTCCTCGTCTTCGAAAAGATTGGCGTAGATGGGAGCGACGAAACTTGGGTCGTCCAGTTTGACCGAGAGATAATCGCGACCCTCAGTGGAGCGCTTCGCCCAGGCCGCGCCGATTTCGGCCCGACCCACGTAAATCCGGTAGCTGGGGGCGTTGTCGTTGGCCCGGTTGGTTTCGGGGACCATGCGGACGTTCTTGGTCTGAACGCTCAGGGTGACGATCTCACCGTGAAACTCAGAACCTGCCATCTTGAAGGAGCCGATATTCGCCATTGTCGTAGTCCTCTGCTGCTTTCGGGTCCGCGACCACCGCGGCCTCGATGGCGATCACAGGGCCGGAGGCGATCGACGCCGCACCTCGCCAGGGGCCGCAGCGAAGCGAAGGACGGCGGCGCCGGGGCTTTGTTGTCTTGCGCGAGGAATGGGGCCTTCGGGCCCCAGGGGAAGAAAGCCCGCCGCCGCCGTTGCGGCTTAGGCGATCGAGGCGCAGCCGCCCTTCGGCCAGATCAAGCCATCAGAGAGGCCGCGTGGTTGCGGGCTGAACGGCCAGCTTCAAGGACAATCCGGCGAATACCCTGCGCTCGGCAAAGCCTGGCGGTTCTGAGGCAGAGGTCTGGCTGGAAGAGCTAGCTATCGCAGACCAGCTCCAGCCCTTATCCCAGACACCAACCGGGCCAGCGACAACGGCCCTAACGGTCCCGACGCACTTCCGGAAAGATCATCGCAGCCAGGCGAAACGTTTCTACGGGCCGCCTATCTAAGTCATGCTGACGCTCGCTTTCGCTCCCTGGCCAACCGCTCGAGGACAGGTAGCGGTTCACCCGCCAAGTCTCGCGGCTGCCGGAGGACGATACCCCTGCCCTTCCGTAAGGCTCCGCTCGGTCCTCGCGGGCGGGGTGTACGCCGCTAATCGCATCCATGCGGTCGCGCCCACCGCGAGGCCGCCGCAGATCGCAAACACCTGGCGCCAGACCTCGGACGCCACGCCGATATGGGCGAGCCCGAGCGTCGCCTCATAGCCGGCGACCGCCGCCGGCGCGGCGTAGAGCAAGCCGATCGCGGCGCGGGCGAGCGATGAGCCGACGTGCGTGAAGGCGATGCGGCCGATCGCGAGCGTGGCGGCGCCGACCATGACGGCGACGATGATGGCGCCAAGGATGCCGCAGCCGCTGTGGTAGGCGGCAAAGGCGGCGGTGAGGCCTGCGAAGAACGGCAGGGCGTAGATGGCGAGCGTGAACAGCAGCCAGCAGCAGAAGCCGACGCCGGCGACGCTCAGCACGAGGCTGATCGCGAACATGGTGGTGGTCTCCGTGAAATGTGCAACGGCCGCGCCTTCCACCACCACCACCGGCGCGTCTGAAGATTAGGCGATCCGGCGCCGGGTGTGAATCGGGTTTGTCGGCGGCGACGCACGAAGCTGGACGTGGATGCGGATTGCCGGCTTTCCGGAAATCCGCCGATCCGTAAAAGCGCATCGGCGGCTTTGCGCGTGCGCGGAAATGCGGCGGCGCTCACGCGCCGCCATCACTGAACTTCCAGACCGGGATGCCGAGCTTGCGGGCCTTGTCGGCGAGGTTGTCCTGGATGCCGGTGCCGGGGAAGACCATGACCCCGATCGGCAGGACGGCCAACATCTGGTCGTTGCGTTTGAAGGGCGCCGCCTTGGCGTGTTTGGTCCAGTCGGGTTTGAAGGCGATCTGAGGGACCTTGCGGCTATCGGCCCAACAGGCGGCGATGCGCTCGGCGCCCTTGGGCGACCCGCCATGCAGCAGGACCATGTCGGGGTGTTTGACGTGGACCTTGTCGAGCCGATCCCAGATCAGCCGGTGGTCGTTGTAATCGAGCCCGCCGGTGACAGCGATCTTCGGACCTTGCGGCAGGAGCACCTCGTTCTCGGCGCGACGCTTGGCGGCGAGGTAGTCGCGGCTGTCGATCACTGCGGCGGTCAAGGCGCGGTGGCTGACCATTGAGCCTGAGTGCGGCCGCCAGGCCGAGCGGGTGTGGTGCTCGAATTGATCGGCGGCCAGGTCGCGAAGCAATTCCATGCTGGCTCGGCGCTCGATCAAGGTCAGCCCCTCGGCGATCAGGCGTTCGAGCTCGACCGAGCGGACTTCCGAGCCGTCCTGCTCCTTCTGGCTTCGCCGCTGCGCCTGTTCGTTGTCATCCAACTCGCGCTCGATCCGGCCGACGGCGCGGTGAAAGACATTGGCGGTGGACCAGAGCAGGTCCTCAAGGTCGGGTTCGAGGCGGGTGTCGCCCAGGGCGCCGGCCAAGGCGTCGAAGATGTCGGCGACCGCGCTGGCGAGGGCTTGGGCTTCCGGTAGAGGTCTTGGGTCAGGCTCGTCCTGAAAGTGGCGATAGCCATAGAGCTGGAGTTCGGACAGCACCTGGTCGGTGGAGGATGAGGCGTGGAGCGGCTCGTTATCGGTATCGTGGTCGAAGGTCATCGGACTTGCCTTTGTCGGATCGGCCGCGCCCATCGCGGCCTTCATGGCGACAAAAGGCGGCGGACGGGCCGGCCCGGCACCGCGCAGCCCTGTGCGGAGCGGCCGAAGCGAAGCGGAGGATGGCGGCGCCCGGTTCTTTTGCTTCGCGATGCAAAGCGCCCTTGCTCGGGGTCTCTATCGCGCCCAGCGCGATGCCGTGTGTCTGGGCGCGGCGGAAAAGAACCGGGTCCCGCCATTGCCGGGCCGGAGCGTCTGCCGCACCCGTCGCCCTCTCAAGAAGGCCGTGTGCGCGGTCCTCTCCGATCAGATCGGCAAGTCCTATCGGCGGAATTGGCGGGACATCGGGGTGCAGGCCATCCTCACCCTCCGCCATCCCGTGCGGAAGCCCGTCTCATGAAGCGGTCGACGTCCTGCGGCGACATTTGGACTCTGAGCGCCGCCGCAAGCTCATCGATGCCGAGGCGGCGGAGGTCGTCGTTGAAATCACCAAGCGCCGGCGCCAGGTTTATCGCCTCGATCCCCGCCGCTTGGGCCCGGTCCGATAGAGCCGCCGCCGCGCCCTCCCCGGCCGGATCGTTGTCGCGGGCGATGTAGAGCCGGCGCAGCGACGGTGGGAACAGGAAGGCGGCCAGGTGGGCGGCCGACAGCGCCGCCGCAATCGGCAAGCTGGGCAGGATCATGCGAAGCGACAGCAGGGTCTCAATGCCTTCGCCAGCCGCTATCACTTCGCCCGCGACGCCGAAACGGACCGCGTGGCCCCGAAGTTGGCCCATCGCGCGCCGGGGCGTTTCGACCGGCGCCTTATCGTCAGCCGATGGATCCAGCCAGGTGCGGTGAGCGCCGGTGATGTGGCCGTCATTGTCGGTGACGGCGGCGATCATCGCCGGCCAGATCTGGGTCGTCGCCGTCGCGTTCGGGCGATAGTAGCATCGGGGATGGAAGCGGAGCGTATCGTGTCCGGACAGTTCCGTAATCCCGCGCTTGCGCAAATACGTCTCTACGACCGTGCCGGCGATCGGCTGCGACATGGCGAACAGGCGCCGCGCTGAGTCCGGTGACCCACTCGCACGGGGCTTTGGTCGATCAGAAGGCTCCAGCCCAGCAACGGGTTGGGGCAGAGCAAGAAAGCGGCGGGCCTCATCGGCAAGATCGCGAAAGTTGGACAAGCCGCAGCGAGCGGCGATCAGATCAAGCAGGTCGCCATGTTCACCCGTCGCGGCGTCGGTCCACTTGCCCGCCACGCCTCGGCCATCGCCACGATCCTTCAGGCGAATAAACAGCGAGCGGCCTGGCGCATTGTGGACATCGCCCACCAGCCAGTAAGCGCCCTCGCGGCGGCCGTTCGGGAGATAATGGCGGCAGACGGCCTCGGCCTCACCGGCGAGACGCCGCGCCAAGTCGGCAGCGGACATCGGCATCGGAGGTCCTCTTGCAAAAAGAGGGAGGGACCCGTCGAACTAGACGGGTCCCTCCGGGGTGGGCCCTGGGACATCAGTCTCTGGGGGAGGCTAAGGGCCTACTCCGCGGCGATGGCGTGGGGGTCCGATCGCCCATCCGCAGGGTCGCGCTGATCGCCGTCGGGGTTGACGACCGTTGCGCATTCGGGAGCCGCCGTTTCTACGACGGCTGTCTCGCCGGCCACATCGGCCTGTTTCGCCGACGCGAACCTCATGGGCCGGCCGGGCGTGCGCAGCGGTTCGGGCAACCAGCCCGAGCCGGCGAGCAGCTGCTCGGATGAAGTCGCCATCTCGCCCTTCTTCAGGTGGGCGATGCCGTGGGCGGCGCCCTCACCCTTCGCCTCCCGCACCGCGTCGAGGATTCGGGCCTTGGTCACTCGGCCGAGGTAGTTGTCCGCGCCGGGCGTCCAACCGGCCGCCGCCATGTCCAGCGACACGACTTCGGCCAGCTTATCGGCGTGAGCGAGCGCCTTGGGCCGACGGCTCCACGCCTCATGGACACCGTTCACCGTCAGCGAGACGCAGTGGGCGAACAGCGCTTCGCGGCTATCGGTGTCGAACGCGGTCAAAGCGTCCCAAAGCTGGCCCGAGTCCTCCGGAAGCTGTTCCACCCAGCCGCGATGGCGCTCATCGACCCGCATGGCCACACTCGTGTCGGCGAGGCCCGGGGCTTGCGCGGAAAAGGCCACGCTCTTCGCCTCGATCTCCAGGCAGGAGTCCAACCCGTAGCGATAGAACAGCTTCAGGCAGAGCACGTGCAAGACGGCGAGGTAGGCCGTGGCGGGATCGGCGCCGATCGCCTCGCGCAGCGCTAATGTGCGATGGGCGGTGAGCTCGGTCAGCAGTTTGTCGGGAAGCGGACGCAGGCCGTCGTCCTCCTCCGCCGGCTCGGACGGGCTCGATCTGTCGTCGGCCGATCGGGCGCCGTGTTCGCCGCCGTCCTCGGTCTCGTGACTGATCTCGCCGTTCTGCCCAATAGCTTCGGGTTCAATGACCGGCGGCTCGTCCTCGGCTCGGACGTAGCCCCGCTCGATGCGGAGCTTGCCTGACCCGTCGATGCTGACGAAGGCGCCGGCGTGGGCGATCTCGGCGGCGTCATAGATCGTCGGCCGATCCTCGAAGGCTTCGAGGGCGGTCTCGATCTCCCCTAGGCGTCGATCCACCTCCTCTGGCAATTCCTCCGCTGCGGCGTAGGTCTCCTCGAGGTGGGCCGCCTCCGCCTGGAGCGCTGTCACGGTCGCCTGCTCCTCATCCGTCAGCGGCGCAGACTCGCCGATGACCGCCCGCAGGCCATAGGTGTGGCCATAAGGAAAGTCCGTCGCGACCTCGACCCATCTCCAGCCCTCGGACCGCACCGCGTCGGCGTCGCGCTCCAGTTTCTCGGCGACCAGCCGCTCAAGCAGACCTACGTCCTGCAGCCAGCCGCCGTCATCACGCTCGAACAGGTCGCGCATGATCTCGCCGCCGGCGGCCACATAGTCCTCGCCGGCGTACTGGGCCCGCTTGTCCGACGCTCTGACCGCCCCCTCGGTCAGCATGCGGCGGATCTGATAGGGCTCCTTGCTGTAGGAACGCTGGACCGCCTCCCAGACCTGCTCCTGGCGCTCGTGGTCGGGGCTCACGGAAAACGCCATCAGCTGGTCGAGCGTCATGCCGTCTTCGGCGTAGACGTCGAGCAGCTTGGGCGAAACCGAGGCGAGGCGCAGCCGCTGCCTGACGACCGCGACGGCGACGAAGAAGGCCGCGGCGATCTCCTCCTCGCTCTGACCCTTCTCGCGCAGGGCCAGGAAGGCGCGGAATTGGTCCAGTGGATGCAGCGGCGCCCGCTGGACGTTCTCAGCCAGGCTGTCCTCTTCAGCGATGCCCTCGGTCCGAACGACGCACGGGACCGGCGCAGCCGGGGAAAGCCGCTTACGCTGGACCAGCAGTTCCAGGGCCCGATAGCGGCGGCCGCCGGCCGGGACCTCGAACATGCCGGTCTCGGCGCCGGTGTCGTCGAGCACGGGGCGGACGGTGAGGCTCTGCAGCAGGGTGCGCCGGGCGATGTCCGCCGCCAGCTCCTCGATCGAGACGCCGGCCTTGATGCGCCGCACATTCGATTGGGAGAGGATCAGCTGATTGAAGGGGATATCGCGCGAGGCGCTTAAACGTATCTTCTGAACGGCCTTGGCCATGTCGGTAGCTCCGCGACGGGCGGCCGAAGGACTCTCCTTAGGCCTCCTACCCGTCACGAAGCCCGGCGCAGCCCTTTACCTCTCGGCGCCGCAGCTTCTCCCAAAGCCGGAAAGGCGTAGAGCCGGAAATCCGGCTCTACGCTTTCCTGGGTCACCTAACGGCCGCCAGCAGCTTGGCGGCCCTGCCCTCGAGCTCCAGGCGGGCGTCCTGGTGAGGCTTGGTTCTCGCCAGCGCCGTGATCCCCTGCACGAAATCGAAGATCGAGCTTGGCGGGTGCCCTTCCTCGCTCAGCACCGTGGTGATGATATTATCGGTCTCGGCCGCCGAGAAGCCGCGCTTGCGCAGGAAGCTCGTGCGATCCTCGTCCTTGGTGGCGACGATCTGTTCGCGCGCCGCTCTGACGCCGGCGACGAAGGGCCCCGGCGAGGAATTGGCGAACCGCTCCAGCGCCGGCGCGGCTTGGTGCGCGAAACGGTGGGCGGCGAACTTGCTGTGGCGGATCGAGATCTCCTCGAAGCCTTCGGCGCCCCAGATGTTTCGGTTCATGCACACCGCACGGAGATAGAAGGAAGCCATGCCCAGGGTCTTCGATCCCACCTCGCTGTTCCAGCAATAGAAGCCGCGGAAATAGAGGTCGGGATCGCCATTGGGCAGTCGGCCGGCCTCGATGGGATGGGTGTCATCGACCAGGAACAGGAACACGTCGCGATCGCTGGCGTAGAGGGTGGTGGTGTCGGCGGTCACCTCGACGAACGGGTTGTGCATCATTGTCGACCAATCGAGCGTACCAGGCACTTTCCATCGGGTGTCGCCGACGCCGTCGCCGGCGATTTTCATCACGGCGGCGACCAGTTCATGGTCCCAGATCCTGCCGTAGTCAGGACCGGTGACGGCGCGCAGTTCGATATGATCGTCGGCCGTCTCGAGCGTTTTGACCAGCTCCGCACGGTGCGACAGCAGCCCATGCTGCAGGTTTATGCCGGTGAGCGCGGCGGGCAGCTGGCGGAGATAGCCCGATGGCGCGCCGACCAGGCTGCATAACTGACCGAACGACCAATGGGTTGGCGATACCGGCGCGTCGGCGCCGGGTGAAATAAGCGTCAGGCGCTCACTGTTGTCGCGGCTGGCCTCGACACGCAGCGCGCGGGTCTCGACGGTGCGGGCGGTAGCGCGATCCGCGCGGGAGCGGACGGCCTCATAGAGCGCACCGAGAGACAGATAACGCTCGTCGGCCGGCCGGGAAAACCACTCGGACGAGACGCGGCCGATCCGCTCGCCGCGGGAAATGTCGACCTTGTAGGCGCCCAATACTGGCTGGATGCCGGCCGTATTGGCGCCGGCTGCGATGGGAGCCTGGCTGAGCTGAATCATGGGAGTATCTCCGCGACGGGCCGGCCGGAGACTTTCTCTCGACCTCCAAACCCGTCACGGCGACAGCCGCCGAACTCTCGCTTTCCTCATCCAAACCGCAAACGGGCCGCGTTGGCCGCGGAGGACTTACGGCTCGACAAGTCGCAGCTCGATGCCAAAGGCAGCGGGGCTCCGGGTGTAGTTTTGTCCGGCCGGGTCGATGAAGGCCAACCAGAATTCCGATGGTGGATTGGAGGGTATGCCCACGATCGGGGACAAGCCCGCCTGGCTAAGCAATGATGGCTGACTTTGATCCAATAGGGTCATCTCACGACGCACGCCGAGCACCTCTTTTATGAGGTGTTTGCCAAAATTCGCCGTGCTCTTGCACTCAACCCCAAGCCAAATGTCAGTGTACGATGGGTAGTCGCCGCACGGGCTCACAATCACGATATCCAATTCGTGGCGTGAACTGAGGTCAGTGCTGCCAATCTTGACCTGCCCCAGCGTCTCGAACTCGATATCGACATACAACCACAGATGCAGGCCGGCCGGTGTTTGAACCGTGAAGTGCGGATCACTGATCTTGATTTTTCCGGGTCCCGCTTTGAACTTTAGCGAGGAACCATGAAAAGTAAGACGGCACCCACGGCGGGTCAGGTTCGTGACCAGTTCGGACAGCACGTACATTTCATAGAGTTTGCCGTCCGATAACGCGGTGAGCAGGGCTTCGTCGGCAGGCGTGACCTTCGTATATTGCTCAAACAGCGCGATGATTTGTGACTCGGCCTCATCGCGGTCCATCAGCCAAGCCTCCTTGGCGGTAGCGGGATTTCCTGCAAACGCCCGATGAGGTGTTGGACCCCTTCGCGCACTTGGGTGAGGTCAGCCGCCCGCGCGAGATCGATCGGCCGGGGCTCACGGTCGCCATCCCGCGCTGGAATGTATTCAGCGCCGTTTATCCGCTCACCGCGCAGGACTTCATTCATCCGGCCCAGAGCCCGCTCGAACGTCTGGCGATCCTCCATGGCCAACTTCCGCTCAAACGCCGCCAGCATCTGCGTGAGCTGTTTTAGGGGCTCCATCAGGCGCGGTTCGCCATCGTTCGGGTCCGGAAAAAGGTAATGGCGATCATCGGCGATCTCGCCCGCGCCGGCCGCGCGTAGTTGGCCTTTGAGGATGTCGATCAGCGCTCGGTAGTCGTCATTATCCATTGCTTAGCCCGTGTCTTTCAGCAGCTTTGTAATTGGTGAAATCCATCAAGCCCTTCTCGCAGCCAAGCCCGACGACTCTCAGTTGAGCCGAGATGTTACGTTTGGCTATCAGTGGGTGCAATTGGCGTATCTACAGCCATCCGCGGCCGATAGGCTCTCAGGGGCCTGGCCAACGAATTCGACGTCACTGCCACGCACCGAGGCGCCATGGTGGCGCCGCCGAGTTCTCAGCTCAGGCTAATGACATGAGCGCTGGAAACCAGCAGTTCACGGTCAACGACCATTTCGTCCAGCCCCAGGCCGCCACGGTGGGTCGCGTGCCATGCCTGACCGCAATAGCCCTTGGCCTGTCCTTTTGTCCTGGAGCATCCCAGCGCCCGCCTGACCCGAGGTCCGGCTTGCCCGGGGTGCGCCAGTTTGACCAAATCTGTCCCAAGGGAGCCCGCTCAAGACCAATTTGCCCAAGGCAGTCACCATGTCCGAACCCGACAGAATTATCCGGCTCAAGGCCGTATTGGCTCGCACGGGTCTGTCCCGGTCCACGCTTTATCGAAAGATCGGCGAAGGGACATTTCCCCACCAGGTGAAGATCGGCGTTCACAGCGCAGGCTGGCATGAGTCTGAGATTGGTCTTTGGGTCGCCGACCCACCTGGCTACCGCAATCCGCCGGCCGGCTCGATCAGGCCTCGCGCCTGAAGGACTGAATGTCTGACTCGTCCCTCAAGGCGTCCAGGTAGTCGCTCCACCATTGCGCCATCCGCACCCGCTCATCCCAATAGGCGCCACGGTGGTAGCTGCCTCGCACGGTGTCGCTATCGCCGTGCGCCAAGGCTCGCTCGATCGCGTCTGGGTTCCACTTGCCGGACTCGTTCAGGAGCGTTGACGCCATCGAACGGAACCCGTGAGACGTCATCTCGTCTGCGCCGAACCCCAGCGAGCGTAAAGCGACATTCAAAGTGTTCTCTGAGATCGGCTTGCCCGCACTGCGCAGGGATGGGAAGGCCAAGCCAGCATCTTTGGGCTTCCCGCCTGTGAAGGCCCGAAGATCCTTGATCATCGCTACGACCTGCACCGACAATGGAATGGTGTGTGCACGCTTCATCTTGGTTCGGTGCGCCGGGATACGCCACACGGCCAAATCTAGGTCAAACTCATCCCACGTCGCCCCCCGCAGCTCGCCTGGGCGGGGGAAGGTATGCGCCATCAGTTTCAACGCGATCTTGATGTGACGCTGGCCGGGAAATCCCTCGATGGCGCGTAGAAGTCGGCCAGCGCCCTTCGCCTCCAAGATTGCCGCGCGATGAGTGACCTTGGGCGCAGTGAGCGCGCCTCTTAGATCAGCGGCGACATCGCGTTTGGCTCGGCCCGTGGCTACCCCGAATCGGAACACACGACCCGCGAAGGAAAGGGTGTTTACCGCTGTCTCATAGCGGCCCGACGCCTCGATCTTCTGCAGCGGCTTAAGCAGCTCAAAGGCCTCAATCTCCCCTATCGGCCGCTTCTCAACTTCGTTGAGCAATGACGCGTACCACCTCAACTTGTCGGCCGTGGTCGGAGACCTGCCCTCCCGCTCCAGCTTGACGATCAGCTCCTCTGCAACCGTCGAAAAAGTGCTGGACGCGGCCAACTGCGCCGCAACCGCGTCACGCTTTTTTTCAATGCCCGGATTCTTTCCTTCGGCCAGCTGTCGCTTGGTCTGGTCGCGCTTTTCACGCGCTGCGGCCAGGGTCACGATCGGATAGTTGCCGTAGGCCGCTGTGTATTGCTTGCCGCCATGGCGATAGTTGCAGCGCCACAGCTTCCCGCCGGTCGGCGTGATCAGCAGATAAAGGCCGCCGCTATCGCTCAGCTTATACGCCTTTTCGGCCGGCTTGGCGTTGCGGATGGCGGCCTCGGTGAGGAGTTTGCTCCTTTTCCCCCGCAAACTGATGGTATCTGACGGCGACATTGATGGCATTCCTGAGGATCAGAGCGACCAATACCAAGGATGATACCAACATTTTCTCGGGCTGCCGTGGCACACACCGGGACATGCGGGGACCATCTTCACCCATCAAATCTAGCATAACGTGCTGATTTTAGTCAAGAAAAAGGACGCCTCGGGATGACCCGGGACGCCCTGAGACTTCTTGATTTTCATCACCTGGTGCGGTCGAGAAGACTCGAACTTCCACGGGTTACCCCACAGCGACCTCAACGCTGCGCGTCTACCAATTCCGCCACGACCGCGCGTGGTGAGCGGCGGGGGTTAGCAAACGCGCATGGGTTT
>Ga0302311_10005841_pt1 | contig 12911 bp, 11 predicted proteins | sample III_Palsa_N1_3_FD_200449 | JGI IMG/M metagenome (GOLD analysis project Ga0302311, IMG submission 200449) | Peat permafrost microbial communities from Stordalen Mire near Abisko, Sweden - III_Palsa_N1_3 | ecosystem: Environmental > Terrestrial > Soil > Palsa > Peat permafrost | place: Sweden... | reverse complement strand
TTGATCCGGCTCATCACGCGCCGGCTCGTCGACGACATCGCCCTCATCGCCGCCGCCGGTTCGGTGAACATGGCCGAGTCCGTCAGAAGCGACGAATCCGTCAGGAGCGACGGCGCGGCGGACGACTCTCCCGAAGCGGCTCGCGCGTAACGGCCGGTTCGGTCGCGGCGCGACTGACGGGGGACGGCAACAACTGCTCGCGCAGCACGCGGATCATCGCCGCAGCCGGAACGGCGAGGAAGGTGCCGGGCAAACCGAAGAGCTCGCTGCCGGCCAAGATCGACATCACGATCCAGAACGGCGAGAGGCCGACGTTGTCCTTGAGCACGCGCGGCGAGATGAAGTTGCCGTCGATCTGGTGGATGATCACGATCAGCAGCGCCACGATGAGCGCGTGCTGGATCCCGCCGTATGCGAACGCGAGCAGCACGGCCGGCACGAACGCGATGAGGGCGCCGGCGTACGGGATGAAGTTCAGCGCCCCGGAGACGACGCCGATCAACAGCGCGTACGGCACGTGGGTGACCGAGAGCGCGACGGTGACCATCGCGCCGAGAATCGTCCCGTCGATGAGCTGTCCGCGGATGAACCCGCCCACGACGTGGTCGAGCTCGGCGATGACGCTCTCGGCCTTGGCGCGATGGCGCGCCTGCAGCAATCCGAGAAATCCGGCTTTGAGATTTTCCGCGTCCAGCAGCATGTAGGCCGCGAGCACCGGGACGACGATGACCGTCGCCAGCACCGAGACCGTCGAAAGCACGACGGTGAGCGTCCGTTGCGCGGTGTTGAGGGCGTTGGTCTGCACGAACGAGGCGATCTGCGTCGGCAGCGTCGAGAGATAGACCCGTTCGTCCAGCGGAAGCCAGCGCACGAAACGGTTGTTGGGGTCCTGGATCGTATCCGAGGTCCGGGAGATCACGGCGGGCCACGTCTTGATCGCGTTCTGCGTGTCCGTCATCAGCGGCGGAACGAGCAACTGCAGCACGGCCGCCCCGATGACGACGATCGCGAGGTAGACCAGCACGATCGACCACACCAGCGGCAGTCGCCGGTTGAGCCGGCGAACCAGCGGAAAGATCAGGTACGCGAAAAACAGCGAGCCCACGAACAGGAGCGCCGTCGCGCGGACGTTAGCCAAGAATTGCAGCGCCCCGACCAGCAGATAGATCGACACGGCGATCAGCCCCAGCGTCTTGAGCCAGAACGTGATGCGCCGCTCGAGCCGTGACATTGGACGTCGCGGCCGTGCGACGTCGGGAGGCCGGGCGGGATTCACCGGACCCCTCTTCCCCGCGTCCGCGGGGCCGCCCCGCACCGGCGTCGTAGGACCACGCGATGTCTGGCGGCTCGCGAGCGGCGTTCCTTGCCATCGCGCTGATCTCCATCTGCGCCGCGCCGGCCGGGTGCGCGCCGAGGTCCGCCGCCGGCGGCGCGTTGCGCGTCGGCATGGTCACGGACGTGGGCGGCCTGGGCGATCGTTCGTTCAACGATTCCGCCTACGCCGGGCTGGTGCGCGCGAAAGCGCGGTTGCACGTCGTTGCGACGGTGCTGCAATCGCATTCCGCCGCCGACTACGCCGTCAACATGACCGTCCTCGCCAACAAAGAATACGACGAGATCTTCGCGATCGGCTTCCTGATGGCGAAGGACGTCGACGACGTCGCAGCCCGCTACGTCAAACGGCATTTCACGATCATCGACGCAATCGTCGACCAGCCCAACGTCACCTCGGTAACGTTCAAGGAAGAGGAGGGTTCGTTTCTCGCCGGCGCGCTCGCCGCGATGACGACCAAAACGAAGACGATCGCGTTCTTGGGCGGCATCGACATCCCGCTGCTGCGCAAGTTCGAAGCCGGCTACGCCGCCGGCGCACGCCAGATCGATCCGTCGGTCAAGGTCCTGGTCAAGTACGTGGGCTCGTTCGACGACCCCGCCGCCGGCAAGGAGCTCTCGGGGCTGCTCTACGATGAAGGCGCCGACATCATCTACGTCGCGGCGGGCAAAGCGGGTTTGGGCGCGATCGATCAAGCCAAGACGCGGCCGGGAGATTACGTGATCGGCGTCGACTCCGACCAGGATGCGCTCGCACCGGGGAAGGTCTTGACCAGCATGGTCAAGCGCGTCGACGTCGGCGTCTACGAGGTGATCGCCGACGCGGTCGCGCACCAGCCGCGTCCGCGCCATCTCGTGCTGGGCCTGAAAGAGGGCGGCGTCGGACTGACCAACTTCACTTACACACGCAGCGTCGTGACGCCGGCGAAGATCGCCGAGCTCGCGAAGCTCAGAGCGGCGATCGTCAGCGGGAAACTCCATGTCCCGTCGACGCGGGAGGAACTCGCATCGTTCAAACCCAGCCCGCTCTGACGCTGCGCGGCCTGCGCCGGCGCTTCGGCGCGGTGCAGGCGGTCGACGGCGTCGATCTCGACCTCTTCCCCGGCGAGATTCACGCGCTCGTCGGTGAGAACGGCGCCGGCAAATCGACCTTGGCGGCGATCGCTTACGGCGCCGTGCGCCCCGACGCGGGGACCGTTGAGGCAATCGGAACCGTCGGGCTCGTTCATCAGCACTTCAAGCTGATCGAACGGCTGCGCGTTTGGGAGAACGTCCTGCTCAACCGCGAGCCGCGCCGCGGCCTGGCAATCGACGTCGAGGCCGCGCGCGAACGCGTCCGCCGGCTGGGCGAGGAGTACGGACTGCGCGTCGATCCCGACGCCGTCGTCGAAACGCTCCCGGTCGGGATCAAACAGCGCGTCGAGCTCTTGCGGGAACTCGACCGCGAGCCCGCAGTCTTGCTGCTCGATGAGCCGACGGCCTCGCTCGCGCCGGGCGAGATCGCGTCGTTTTTCGGCACCATCGCCGGGCTGGCGGGGCGCGGCACCGCGATCCTCGTCGTGACGCACAAACTAGCGGAGGTGATCGCATACGCCGATCGCGTGACCGTCATGCGCGCCGGAGCGGTCGTCGCGCACCACCGCACGTCCGACACGACGGCCGCCGAGATCGCGCGCGAGATGGTCGGCGGCGAGGTGCCGGCGCTGGCTGCGCGCGCCGAGGTTGCTCCGCGCGCGCTGTTCGAAGCGCGCGGCCTTTCCGCCCAGGCCGGAAGCAGCCTGATCGTCGACGCGAGCTTCGCGCTCGGCGCGGGTGAGATCGTCGGCGTCGCCGGGATCGAAGGCAACGGGCAATCGGCGCTCGCCGACGCGCTGGCGGGCGTCGCGCCGTTCACCGGCACGATGACGCTGGCCGGGACGCCGCTGCGGTCCGACGAGGGGCCGGCGGCGCGGATCGCGCGCGGCATCCACGTGATCCCGCAGGACCGGCGCAGCGAAGCGCTCGTCTTGGACTGGAACGTGCGCGACAACGCCGTGCTCGGCCGGCAGCGGCAGATTCCGTTCGCGCGCTACGGGGAGGCGGCGCGCGAGATCATCGAGCGCTTCGACGTTCGTCCGCCGGATTCGGATGCGATCGTCGGCATGCTCTCGGGCGGCAACCAGCAGAAGATCGTCGTCGGTCGCGCGCTCGCCGGCGCGCCGGTGCTGGTGGTTGCCTACCAGCCGACGCGCGGCATCGACATCGGCGCCGCTATCCTCGTGCAGTCGCGTTTGATCGAAGCACGGAACGCCGGCGCCGGCGTGCTCCTGATCTCGTTCGAACTCGACGAGATCTTCGCGTGCGCGGACCGCGTGCTGGTCCTCGCGCAGGGCCGCATCGCCGGCGAGTTCTCGCGCGACGGCATCGATCGCGGCCGCATCGGCTCGCTGATGGCCGGAAACGCATGACGCTGCGGGGCTTCCTGCGCGGGCGCACGTTTCGCGACCTCGCCGTCGTCACGGTGCTGGTGTTCGGTGTCGGCTCGGTGGCGATGCTCCTCGCGCACGTGTCGCCGATCGACGGTTTCGGCGCGCTGTTCGACGGCGCGTTCGGCACGCCCGAGGAGTTCGCCGAGACGCTCGTGCAGACGACGAATCTGCTCTTTCCCGCGCTCGGGATCGCGGTCGCGTTTCGTGCGGGCCTGTTCAACATCGGCGCCGAGGGACAGCTGATTCTCGGCGGCTTCGCGGCAGGATGGCTGGGCGCGGCCGTTCCGCTGCCGGCGTTCGTCGCGCTGCCGATGGTGCTGGCAGCCGGAGCGCTCGCCGGCGGCATCTGGGGCGCGATCCCCGGTTTTCTGCGCGCGCGTTTTGCGGCCAATGAAGTGATCGCGACGCTGATGCTCAACGTGATCGCGTTTCTGCTGGCGACCTATCTCGTCAACGGACCACTGGCGCTCGCCGGCGCCGGGCCGTCGGAAACGCCGACGCTGCCCCACGCTGCGCAGCTGCCCGATCTGCTGACCGGCTCGCGGCTCACCTGGGCCTTCGTGATCGCCCTCGCGCTGGCGCTGTTCTTGCGCTGGCTCTTGTTCCGTACCATCTTCGGCTACGAACTGCGCGCCGCCGGCGACGCGCCCGAGGCGGCCAAACGGGCCGGGATCGACCTCGGCCGCACGGCGCTGGTCGCGATGTCGATCTCCGGAGCGATCGCCGGACTCGGCGGCGCGACGATCGTGAGCGGCGAACTCCACCGCTTCAACACCGGACTTTCGCCGGGCTACGGTTTCATCGCGATCGCGGTCGCGCTTGTCGGCAGCCTCGATCCGTTGTGGATCGTCGCGGCAGCGTTCGCGTTCGGCGTGCTGCAGAGCGGCGGGATCGCAATGCAGGCCGAAGCCGGCGTCCCGCGTGACGTCGTCTCGCTCGTAACCGGCCTGGTGATCATCGCGCTCGCCGGGCGGCGCGTCGTCGCCGCGCGGAGGACGACGTGAACGCCGCCCTCGCGGCGATCGCCGCGGTCCTCGCGCTGACGCTCGTCAAGGCCACGCCGCTGATCTACGCCGCACTCGGCGGGGTGCTGAGCGAACGTTCGGGCGTCATCAACATCGGTCTCGAAGGGATCATGATCGCGGGCGCGTTCACCTCGGTCGCCGTGAGCGGCGCGACCGGAAGCCCCGTCGCGGGCGCGCTGGCCGGCATCGCCGCAGGCGCGCTGTTAGCCGCCGTGCTCGCGTTTGGTGCGACGCGGCTCGGCGTCGATCAGATCGTCGCCGGCACCGGCCTGAACATCGCTGCGCTCGCGGCCGCGGCATTCGGGATCGTGCTCGTCTATCATCAGCCCGGCGCGTCGCGCGAAGTTCCGGGTTTCGGACGCGGCGGCGAGCTGACCCTGATCGCGCTCGCCTTTGCGACGGCCGTGCTGCTCCACATCGTGCTGCAGCGCACGCCGTGGGGGCTGCACGTGCGCGCCTGCGGCGAAGACCCGAGCGCGGCCGAAGCGGCCGGCATCGACGCGCTGCGAACGCGCTTCATCGCCGTGGTGACCGGCGGCGCGATCGCGTCGCTCGGCGGCGTCTACCTTTCGCTTGCCGAACTCGACCTGTACTCGGACGGCATGACCGCGGGCCGCGGCTTCATCGCGCTTGCGGCCGTCATCTTCGGCCGCTGGACGCCGCTCGGCGCGACCGGTGCGGCGCTCTTCTTCGGCTTCTTTTCCGCGCTCCAGTTTGCGCTGCAGCGCACCGGGGTGCCGAGTGAATTGATGCAAGCGTTACCCTACGCGGCGGCGGTGGTTGCGCTCGCGGGGTTTGCCGGACGGGTGCGCGCACCCGCGGCGGATGGTGTTCCATACGTCCGTCACTGACGTTCGGCCATTGACTTTTTCGGCGTCCCGACCACAATACACACATGCGGATGCCCGGCCGACCTCTGGCCGCCGTCGCTTCGTTCGTCCTGGTCCTCGCCGCTGCATGTCCGGCGACCGCGAGCGTCCCGCAACCGCTGGCCGCGTTTCAGAACCAACTTGCCGCTGTTTCGATGCGCGCTCCGGGCCATGTGGCCATCGCGGTCCAAGACGTCGCGACGGGGTTGACCACCGGGATCAATCAAGGCGTCGAAATGCCCGCCGCGTCGACGATCAAGATCCCGGTGATGGTCGAGGTGTTCCGTCAGCTCGCCGCCGGCAGCTTCGATCTCAACCGGCAGATGGCGCTGCTGCCCCGCGACCGCGATTCGGGCTCCGGCGATCTCGCCCGCGCGCGGACCGGCTCGACCTATAGCGTCGGAACGCTGCTGGCGCTGATGATCGACGTCAGCGACAACACGGCCACCAACATGCTGATCCGCCTCGTGGGGCGGCAACGCATCAACTCCACCATGCGACACTTGGGTCTCTCCCACACGCGGCTCTCGGACTTCATTCGTTCCAGCGGCCCGATCCGCTGGGCACTCCGCTCGAGCCCCTCCGACATGGTGCGTCTGCTCGACCGGATGGCGCGCGAGCAGCTGATCGACGAGTGGTCGTCGCGCGCGATGGTCGCGATCCTCCGCGGGCAGCAGCACAACGGCCTGTTGCCGGAGCCGCTGCCGAGCGGCGTCGAGATCGCGCACAAGACCGGCACCCTGCACGACACGCTCAACGACGTCGGCATCGTCTACCTCAACAGCGAACCCTACGTGATCGCGGTGATGACGACGGACCTCCCGACGCTCGACGCCGGGCGGCGTTTCATTCGCGGCGTGTCACGGATGGCGTACGACGCACTCGGGCGCTTCGCATCGTGGCGTGAAGAGAGCGGCTATCCGCCGTTCAGCCTGGGCACCGCAGGTGCGCCGCCGCTGGAGACGCCCGATCAGCAGATGTGGGCACCGTCGCAGCCCGAGAGCGCAGCGGCCGAGTCGCCGGCGATCCCTCCGCTGGTCCCGGCGGTCGCCACCGCAGCTCCCGAGACGACGCCCGGCCGCTAACGCGAATCAGCCCGCAGCGACGCGGCGGCTCGCGTAGACGGGAGTCAGCCAGTGGCGATAGCGCGGCAGCCGGCCGTGCACGGCCGCATCGTAGAGTTCGATCAGCCGTCCCGCGATCGGACCGCGCTCGCCGTCGCCGATCGGCCGGTGATCGAGCGATCCGATCCATTGCACGCCGGCGGCGCTGCCCGTCATGAACAGCTCGTCCGCCACCATCAGCTCGCTGCGGTCGATCGCGCGCTCGACGACGGTCAGCCCGAGCTCGTCCTTCGCCAGCGTCATGATCACGCGGCGCGTCACGCCCTCGAGGATGTTCTGCGAAGGGTCCGGCGTGTACAGCACGTTCTTCCGCACCATGAAGATGTTCTCGGCTGAACCTTCGCTCACGTGTCCGTCGGCCGTCAGCATGATCGCTTCGTCGAAGCCGTTGAGGACGGCTTCACTCTTGGCCAGTGCGCTGTTCACGTAGGTGCCGGTGATCTTCCCGCGCGCGGGCGCCATCGTGTCGTCGATGCGCCGCCACGAGCTCACCCCGCAATTCAGGCCGCGATCGGAATCGAAGTAGCGTTCGAAGGGAATCGCAACCAGGCCGAAGGCATCGCGCGAGTCGTGCAGCCGCACGCCGACGTCCTCCGCGGCCTTATACGCAAACGGCCGCATGTAGACGTCGCCGCGGAAGCCGTTGCGGACGCACACCTCGATGCTGATCTCGCACAGCTCGGCCGCCGTGTGCGGCAGGGCGATCGTCAGGATGCGCGCCGAGTCGGCGAGCCGCTGGTAATGCGCGGTCATCTCGAGCAGGTAGAGTTCCTCGTCGGGAGCGCTCCAGAATCCGCGCACGCCCTCGAAACAGCCGGTACCGTACTGGAGCCCGTGCGTCAGCAGCCCGACCTTCGCGTCGTCGTAGCGAGAGAAACGTCCGTCGTGGTAGACCGTCAGGTCGCCGAGCTGCATGGAATCGAGGTCCTCCGGTGGTACGGAACGACGTGCGTGAGGTGCTGACGACGTTCCTCCGGCTGGGATGTACGTCGTTCGGCGGTCCGATCGCCCATTTGCAGTACTTTCGCCGCACGCTCGTCGCCGAGCGCGGCTGGCTCGACGATGCCGACTTTGCCCGTATCGTCGCCTTCTGTTCGGTTCTCCCCGGACCGACGTCGAGCCAAGTCGGGATGCTGATCGGCTTTCTGCGGGCCGGTGCCGGCGGGGCGTTTGCTGCCTGGCTGGGCTTCACCGCGCCCTCGGCGATCCTCATGGCCTGCGCCGCGGCGGCGCTCATCGCGCTCGGCGGTCAAGGGCCGCCGTGGTTCGGAGGCCTGTTGAGCGGCCTGTTCGCGGCCGCCGCGGCGGGCGGTGCCGCCGCGGTGATCGGCCTGGCCCGCTCGCTGTGCACCGACCTGCCGACCGTTGCGATCGCGATCGGGAGCGCGGTGGTCGCGATCGCGCTGCGGCCGATCCCGGGGACGCAGTGGGCGCCGATCGCGGCCGGCGCGCTCGCGGGGATCTTCTTTGCAAGGCGTGCAGCGGCCGAACCGTGGGAACCGCGGGCGCTCGGGCTGCGCGTCTCGCGAACGGTTGCGGCCGGTGCTGGGGTACTGGCGTGCGTGCTGCTCGGCATCACGCTGCTGCCGCGGGTGCCGCTGACTGCTTTCCTCGGTTCGATCGTGCGCGCCGGAGCGCTCGTCTTCGGCGGCGGCCACGTGGTGCTGCCGTTCCTGCAAAGCATGGTGCGCGACCATCAGATCGACGAGCGCACGTTCTTTGCGGGGTACGGCGTGGCGCAGGCGATGCCGGGGCCGCTGTTCACGTTTGCATCGTTTCTCGGCTACGCCAACCTCTCGCCGCTGCACGGCGCCGCAGGCGCGCTGACGGCGACGGTGCTCATCTTCGCGCCGTCGTTCGCTCTCATCTTCGCGCTGGCGCCGGTATGGAATCGCATCACGACGCTTCCGCATGCTGCCTCCGCGCTGCGCGGCGCAAACGCGAGCGTCGTCGGCTTACTCGCTGCGGTGTTCTACGATCCGATCCTGCCGTCGCTGTGGGGTTCGTGGCTGCGCATCGCGATCGCGCTCGCCGCCTACGCTGCGATCGGTCCGCTGCGCGTCGCGCCGTGGATCGCCGTCGCCATTGCAGCGCTGCTCGGCGCGGTGCTGCGGGCTTAGACGAGCCTTAAGCGGGTGGCACTCCAGCCCGGGCGGAACCTCGCCGCGGCGATGGACTGGGCGTGGATGGAGGGCTCGCGCGCGTTTGACGCCGGTTGGGGACTGGCGACCGGCGCGCTCTGTCTTGCCGTCGCGATACCGATGCTGGTGTGGCTTCTCCCCACCCATCGGCGCTCGTTCTTCGGCGGCGCAATCGACCCGCGGCAGCGATTGCAGTTCGGCTATGGCGTCTTCTGCATGGCGATGGCCGTGACGAACGTCGGCTGCCGCGCGATTCCGCACGACGATCTCGGCGTGGTGCATCCCGTGTTTTTCGCGATCACGATCGCTATCGTGGCAGGGTTGGGCCCACGCGTCCTCGACTTGCTCGCGCACCCTCGGCGCGCGTTCGTCGACACGCCTCGATAGCGCGCTCGTTTGGGGAGCTCTGGCATGAAACGGATCGTCCTCGCCGCCTTGCTGACGTGCGCGCTTGCGGGTGCCGTCATCGCCGCGCCGGCGATCGTCACGTTGCCGACGGGCTGGCAGATTCGCGGACCGCAAGGCCCCGTCGCCGTCGTGGGGACGCTGCCCGAAGGCATCGTGCTCTCACGCGACGGTGCACGCGTCATCGAGCTCGAGGCGGGCCATCGCAAGCCGGCGCTGCGCGTGCTCGATGCAGCGACGCTGACGGAGATCCGCAGCGTTCCGCTCAGCGGGGCATTCGGCGTTCCCCTCCGCGACCCCAACGGGGACGGGGTCTGGGTCGCCATCGCCGGCACGTTTCAAGAACAGATCGCGCACATCGACACGGACACCGGCAAGATCGATCGTGATGTCTCGCTCCCGCAGCCGTTCTTCCCCGTCGCGCTCGCGCGCAGCCCGCGCGACGGCACGCTGGCGGTCGCGGGCGATCTCGGCAATCGCGTCTTCATCGTTGCGCCCGGCGCGGAGCGCATCACGCGAAGCATCGTCGTCGGCAGTCATCCAGCCGCGCTGCAATTCTCGCCGAACGGCGCGCGGCTGTACGTCGCGGAACGGGGAGCGTCCTATGTCGACGTCGCGTGGATGGCGCAGCCCGCGCTCGCCCGCGACGCGGCGCCTCCGGTTTCGCCCGTCGCACGGATCCGGGTCGGCTTGCATCCCGACGCCCTCGCCGCAAGCGAACGGTATCTTTTCGTCGCCGATAGCGATGACGACGACATCGCCGTCATCGATCCGGCGCGCGGAAGGGTCGTGCAGCGCGCGCGCATCCCGTTCGCGCGCGCCGGTGCGGTTGGGACCTCGCCGAACGCCCTCACGCTTGACCGCGACCGCCTCTACGTTTCGTGCGGCGCCGCCAACGCGATCGCCGTGTTTGCGGTCGGCGGCTCCGATCTGACGCCGCTGGGCGCGATTCCGACCGGCTGGTATCCGACCGCAGTCGCAGTCGATCGCGCCCATGGGGTGCTCTACGTCGCGGACGGCAAGGGCGAGTCAGGCCATCCCAACCCGCGCTTACGTCCGGGCAGCGCTACGGATTACATCGCCGACAACCTCGTCGGCTCGGTCCGGCGGCTCGCGATTCCCACCGACGCCGAGCTGGCGGCGGGACTTCTCGACGTGCGCAATCTCGCGCAGCACGAAAGCGTGCCGCCGAGCGCGATCGTGCGCCGCGGCGGTCCGATCAAACACGTGATCTACGTCATCAAGGAAAACCGCTCGTACGACCAGGTCCTCGGCGACATTGCGAGCGCGGACGGTGATGCGTCACTCGTGCTGTTCGGGCGCAGCGTGACGCCGAACCAGCACGCACTCGCCGAGCGCTTCGGCGTGTTCGACCGCTTCTTCGAAAATGCGCACGTGAGCGCCGACGGCCACAACTGGTCGACGGCCGCGTTCGCGAACGACTACCTCGAGAAGATGTGGCCGCAGAACTACGCCTCCCGGCGGCCATATTACGATTTCGAAGATGCCGCCGAAGCGGCGGTCCCACATGCCGGCTATTTGTGGGACGACGTCGCCGCGCACGGCGTCTCGATGCGCAACTACGGCGAGTTCGCAACCGCAGGTGCTAGCGCGCCGACGCCTGTGTCGGTCTCCAGCGACGTCCTGCGCCCGCGCACCGATCGCAACTTCGCGACCTTCGACATGGCGGTCACCGATGCCGACCGTTTCACCGAATGGAAACGCGAGTTCGACGCCTACGAAGCAGCGCACACGCTGCCGCAACTGGAGATCGTGCGTTTCCCGCGCGACCACACGGCCGGAACGCAGCCGGGGAGCGACACCCCGGTGGCGATGGTCGCCGACAACGATCTCGCCGTCGGCAAACTCGTCGATGCGATCTCGCACTCGCCCGATTGGGCGAGCACCGCGATCTTTATCGTCGAGGACGACGCGCAGAACGGCCCGGACCACGTCGACGAACAGCGCGCGCCGTTTTACCTCATCTCGCCGTACGCCGCCGGCGGCGTGCAGCATCTCGCCTATACGCAGTCCTCGGTGCTGCGCACGATGGAAGTGCTGCTCGGGCTCCCGCCGATGTCGGCCTACGATGCCGGCGCGCGGCCGCTCAGTGCCGCTTTCCGCGACACGGCGGACGTGCGGCCGTTCGACGCGCTTCCGCCGCAGGTCGACGTCCACGCCAAGAACACGCGCACGGCGTATCGCGCCGCGGAGAGCGCCCGGCTCGACTTCGACGACGCCGACCGCGTCGACGACGGCGTCCTCAACGACATCGTGTGGCACAGCGTGAAGGGGCCGCGCGCCACGCCGCCGCCGTTCGGGGAGTTCCACTGAACATGGATGCTCACGCCGTCGCGATCGGAACGACGTCGTTCCTGGCCTGTGCCGTCGAGATGGTCGAGGCGATGTCGATCGTGGTCGCGGTCGGGGTCACGCGCGGCTGGGGGCGCGCGTTCGGCGCCGCGCTGTGCGCCGTCGCCGTCCTCGCGATCGTCGTTGCGCTGGCGGGTCCGCGGCTCCCGGCGCTCGCCGAAAACCACTGGATCAAACTCGCGGTCGGACTCATCGCGCTGTACGTCGGGCTGCGGTGGCTCCAGAAAGCGGTCCTGCGCGCGGCCGGCCGCAAAGCGCTGCGCGACGAGAACGCGTCCTACGCGCGCAGCGTCGCGCGCGCCCAAGCCGAGAGTCCCGGCGAGGCCTTCGTGACGGCGTTCACCGGCGTCCTGACGGAAGGCATCGAGGTCGTGGCGATCGTGCTCGCGCTTGGGAGCGGCTCGGCCGCCACGCTCGAGGCGGCCGGCGGCGGTGCGCTCGTGGCGCTGCTGTTGGTGGGCGGGATCGCGATCGCCGTCCAGGGACCGCTCTCGCGGGTCCCCGAGAACACGCTCAAGTATTTGGTCGGCGTCATGCTGACGGCGTTCGGCACGTACTGGATCGGCGAAGGTGCGGGGGTCGAGTGGCCGGCCAGTGACGTCGCGCTATTCTATCTTGCCGCCGCCGTGCTCGCGATCGCGCTGTCGACGACCGCCGCGCTGCGGCGCCGCGCCACCGCGGCGACGTAGACCTGCGCCGCTCGCGCCGCGGGTACGGCGCGAGCGACGGAAGGTTTAGAGCCCGTACGCGGTCTTCAGGTCAAGGATTGCCTGCGTGAGGACGGCGTGATAGTTGGCATCTGCCGGCTGGCCGTATTTCGCATCGATGTCGTTCATGACTTGGACGTGGATCGGGTGCGTCACGAGGTCATCCAGCATGTACTCGACGTCGAAGCGCCCGGAGGGCGTCGCGCCCGCGGTATACAGCGCCGCGGAGAGCGCCTTGCCGTTGGCGGGATCGGGGACCGGTGCCGGCGGCAGCGGGACCTTGGCGGCGGTCACCAGCCGCAGCGAGTCGTTGATGACGAAGTTGAATACCGTCAGGAACGACGTCACGTTGTCGGCGCCGAATTGCGCGGTGAGGCTTTTCACTTCGGCGGGAGCGAGCGGTCCCGCAAGGGCGCCGACCAGCTTCGCGGAGTCGAAGGATGATGGTCCGACGCCCGCGACGATGA
>Ga0302311_10005839_pt1 | contig 12918 bp, 9 predicted proteins | sample III_Palsa_N1_3_FD_200449 | JGI IMG/M metagenome (GOLD analysis project Ga0302311, IMG submission 200449) | Peat permafrost microbial communities from Stordalen Mire near Abisko, Sweden - III_Palsa_N1_3 | ecosystem: Environmental > Terrestrial > Soil > Palsa > Peat permafrost | place: Sweden... | reverse complement strand
GACCCGTGGCGCGATATTCGTTGGCAACGCCAGCTATGCCGTCTACCTGAGCCATCCCTACTGCGTCGAAGCCGCGCGCAAACTGTTGCCAAAGGCTATCCACGGTTTTGACGTCACGTCGCCCATCGGGGTGGCGATCATCATTGTCGTGGCGACCGCAGTGGGCGGCATGCTCTACTGGTTCGCCGACCGGCCGCTGCACACAGGAGCACGCCAGCTGTTGCACCGGCTGCTGAAGGTGCCTTTGCGTGGAACGAGGCATCCGGTATTGAAGCAGCCGGTCATGGTCACCAACGAAGTCCCGGCGCACAGCGTGCCCATCAAACAGGACGCGATCTGACTGGCTCAGGTCCCGCCCGCATCCTCGATGTCGCGTGCGAGCCACTTGCCGATGTAGCGTGACCCGTCAGGCGTCAGGTGATCCCGGTCCGCGTACATGAACTCGCCGCCGCGCCGCGCGTAGCAATTCTGCGCATCGCACAGGAACGGAAGCGGATTGAACACCTTCACATCGGGATATCTCGCCAGCACCGCGAGGATGCGCGTTTCCGCGCGCGTCAGCCGCCGCTCCACTTTCGCGCGTGGGACAACGCAGGGCGAGCGCAGCGAAAATTGCACAGGACGGCGTACGCAGGTGCTGGGATCGAAATCCAGCTCCGGCGTGTCCAGCACGAACACCACGCGCTTACCTGCCGCAGTGAGCCGGGTCAAGGTGTGTTCGAGACCAGCGAGGTAGACGCTCAGGGTGCTCCCATCTCTCCGGCCCACCGTCATCAGACCCGCCCGGCCGCTGGATGGTGTCCCCCTCACCGTAATCGAGACCGCCCGCGATCGTCGAAATGGCATAGCTCGACAGGATCACTGAATGGATGTCGGGCGAGTTCACAACGTAGTCGAGCGCGCCGCCGAACAGCTCCGAGCAATGCTTGACGTGTTGATCAAGATAAATGTCGACGTCGGGGAACGGCGGACAGTTGCCGGCGCCGACCGCAAACAGCCCAGTCCCATCGGATGCCAAGGCCGGTTGCAGCCCCTCGTAAAAGTGATTGGCGTGACTGTCGCCGAGCAATGCAACCTCAGGACGTCCATTGGGCGCGGGCATGATACATAGCTCGGAAGCCGGGAAGGCCTGCTGCACGCATCGGTGGATGCCCAGTGCTCCGGATTCGCACCGAAGCTCGCATCGGGAAAACGGCCGGGCAAGCCGTTGTCGCGCGAAATCGCGTAGCTGGACAGGCCGATGCCCATCATCATCGCGAAGAGGACGCACGCGGCACGCAGCGGGTGCCAGCGCACCACGCGGCTGTAGCGCGCTGGCTTCTCGATAAAGCTGAATGTGATGGACGACAACGCAAAGGCGACGACGATGGCGGCGATCAGCATGGCAGCGGTTGGCGTGCCGCTGCTCAAAAGACGCAGAAAGACCAGGATCGGCCAATGCCAGAGATAGAAGGGGTAGCTGACGAGTCCGATGTAGGTCAACGGCTTGACGGAAAGCACCCGGCGGTTGAACCACGCCGCCGGCCCCGCGGCAATGATGAGCGTGGCGCCGCCAGCAGGAAATGCCGCGCGCCAGCCCGGAAACACCGTACCCGGATCGAACAGCGCAAAGCTCGCGGCAATAAGGGCACCGCCTGCGACTGAGGCGAGATCGCGCAGCGGCAGGCGCGCTGCCGATACAGTGTCGCTTGCAGGCACGGCGCTGCGTTTGGCGGCGTGAAACTGCGCCCATGCGAGCGCGGAACCGAACAGCAGTTCCCAGAAGCGCGTGAACGGCAGATAGAACGCTGCGATGGCGTGCGTCCTGCTCAGTACGATGCTGCAGGCAAACGACAGCAGGATGGCCGCGGCAATCGCAAACGTCGCCACGCGCCGGCTCGCGAATCGCCAGAGTACAAACAGCGCTACCGGCCAGATGATGTAGTACTGCTCCTCAACGCCGAGCGACCACAGATGCAATAGCGGGCTTGCCGACGCGCCCTGCGAAAAGTAGTCGCGCGTCAAATAGAAGTAGATGTTCGCGACGAACGCGACGCTTGCGAGCGCATCCGCCGCGAGCTGCCTGAGTTCGCCCGAGGCCATCAGCGCGATGCCCGCCGCGAGCGTGGCGACCATCACGGTGACGAGTGCCGGATAGATGCGCTTGATACGCCGTACGTAGAAGTCAACCAGGCTAAAGCGCCCCTGATCGAGCGTCTCGATGATGTGCTGTGAAATCAGGTAGCCGGAAATCGCGAAGAAGATATCCACGCCGGCAAAGCCACCCGCCAACGCCCCAGGAAACGCATGAAAAATGACCACTGAGATAACCGCGACCGCGCGTAATCCATCGATGTCCGGCCGATAGCCGGGCACGGGTCTGCGTAATGCGACGCTCACCGGTAATTCCTCCACTTGTTCTTTTGATTGCGGGCCTGGCCAACGGCTGGTCCGCTCGATGACGGCGCGCGACGCAGCCCCGCTCAGTTTGTCCCTGAATATTATCGGCTCGCCACTACGCGTACTGCGACCTACCCCACGTAAGCGCAACCATCCTCCACACTTACGCAGCGTCCTTGCGGCACCGCCCACGCGGGATGGGCCCGCCGTCGCCTTCGCTCGAGACGCGTGCGCTTGCATGTGCGGTAGGCAGCAGTGTTGCGCCTGCGTCGCCCATACCATGCCCTCCTATATGCGGGCTGGTCTTGCTTGTGACATCTGCGACTTTCAGCCCGAGACCAGATCGCGGAAATTGGCTCCAGCATAGGAACTGAGGATGGAAACTGTGAAAATAAGCCCCGACAGAGGCTCCTCTCCCGGCAAACGATCAAGAATTTGCCTGATCTTCGCCACACGGGGCCGCGCCGAACTCCTTGAGCATGTCATCGACTTCGTCGATTTGCAGACTGTCCAGCCGGACCTGACCATCGTCTCCTGCGTGTCCGATGAGGATGTCGGCAGCCTGGCCAGCCACCCCGGGATACTCGTGATCAAGGGGAAGCCCGGCCTCCCCGCGCAACGCAACAATGCGTTGAACCATGTGCCGGACGGCTTCGACGTCGTGATCTTTCTGGACGACGATTTCCTGATGCATGGCACATGGATTCAGGAAGTCCTCAAGGTCATGGACAGCGACCCCTCGATTGCCTGCGTGACAGGAACCGTCATCGCGGATGGCATCCACGGGCCGGGATATTCTTTCGAAGAAGGACGCGAAATCCTCGCCAGGACGAATGAAATCCCGCAGAGGTTATCCGTCACTTCGACTGGTGGTCCCTACGGATGCAATATGGCGTTCCGGGCGCGCAGCATTGCGGGCCTTCGCTTCGACGAGCGCCTGGTTCTCTATGGCTGGCAGGAGGACCGTGACTTTGGAGGGCAGATCTGGAATCTGGGCAGTCGTGTGGTTCGCATCAATACCGCGCTCGGCGTGCACCTGGGCGTCAAGCGTGGAAGGGTGTCGGGGCGCAAGTTCGGCTATTCGCAGGTCATCAATCCGCTCTATCTGGTGAGAAAGAATACGATGCCTTTGCGCGATGCGCTTGACCACGTTCTGCGCAACGTGGGCAGCAATATTGTGCGAAGCGTTGCGCCGGAGCCTTGGGTCGACCGTCGAGGCCGTCTGAGCGGCAATCTGATCGGCCTGTGGGATTTCCTGCGAGGAAGGCTGACCCCGGAACGCGCGGCCAAGCTATAACTCAAACGCGCCGGCTTAAAAGGTCCGGCGCACTCTCGCAAGCTTCTCTTCGACGGAACGCTTGCGGCCGCGCCGCGGCTCCATCACCACTTCGACATTCTCCACGTTCACCGTTTCTACATTCGCCGTCTCTGCGTGCACGGGTTCCACGTTGTGACTGGGCCAGACATAGGCAGCAGACGCAACCCGTGCCTGACGCCTGGACACGCTCGTCGATGCAAGCGGCGAGAGTGCGCCCGCAGCGGCCGCAAACAGGTAGAAACACGAGCCAAGTTCGAACACCCCGGCCGAAGTCGAAGCCACGATCAATGCCGAGATCATGCCGTGCCGGGAGGCGTAGCAGACGGCGCGCTCCGTGAACGAGTAATGGGCTGGCATGGGCGACAGCAGCGACTTGCCCACGAACATCCCATAGCAGACCACACCCACCACACCCAGGCTCCCCAGCAAGACCACCAGGAAGCTCGACGCCCGGATGCTGCCCAATCCGACGCCTATCCCATAGGTGTCGAAGAAGTTGGTTATGCCCTGATTGTTCCACCCCATCCGTTCAACGCCGGACGAACTGCCGGCCTTGCTCAATATCGCCGCGTCGACAAAATCGCCAATCGTCGTGACCACCGCCGGCAGGAAAAGCATGACGTAGATCACCCCTAGCATGCCAAGGCATGCAGAGATGAGCCACATGCGCTGCTTGCGTGCGGCGGCGTCGCGTGTGACAAGACCGGGACGGCTGAACACCAGCACGACCAGATATCCCGCCATCCCGACGTAGGCGCTCCCCGACGTGGACAGCAACATCAGTATTCCAGTCGCGACGGCCAGCGCGCCGGCCAGTTTCTGACGCCACCCGACCAGCCACAGGTTCAGGCAAAACACAAACAGCGGCAGTGTGAAGGTCGAGAACGCGGAAGTCTCGCTGAACGTGCCGCTGATGCGCACCAGTCCACCCAGTTCCTCGCCGCTCAGGTCGGCAAACTGTGCAGTCTTGACGGACGAAAGAATGTCTATGCCGGCGATGTGCGATACGGCATCGAGCACGCCCGCGAGCACGTCGAGCAGGGTCAGCAGAAGGAGCGCGTTGGCGAGCGTCCTGTACGTGCCACGCCACTTAAGAAACACATACATGCAGCAATACACCAGCACGTCGCCAATGCAATACACCGCCTGAGACAGATTGCCCGAGACGGGAGCGAGCGGCTTCAGCAAAATTTCCGTGGTGCTGCGATCGACGGGAAACACGAGTGTCGTACCGAGCAGCAGGCGCGGTAACAGCATCGCGCCCACGCTGGCCCACACGCAGTTGCAGAGCAGCCAGAAGCCCGGTTGATCCATCGAGAACGCCTCGCCAAGCTTCTTCCCGCCACCCATATTGAAGGCCTTCAGGACGAAGAACGCGAGAAAGAGTTGCGGCGGCAAGATGCCGATTCCGCCCAATCCCAGCGCGAGCGCACACCCGAACAGCGAGTAGACCGCCATTCCGTAAACCACGCCGCTATGCGACGTGTAGAGCGCCACCATGCCGGTGACGATCACCAGGATCCCAAATACCGTCAGTTCCACTTGCTTGAACCCCTATCCGTTCACCGCACGCTCATGCGCGAACGATCCTGTTGCTGCACCGTCTTATGCGGAGCGTCGGTACTGGAGCGCCGGCTGTGTATCGGCAAACCCTTTGTTGTCATGCATCGCGCGTTCCACGACATCCATGAATTCGTGTTTGAACCGTTCCGCTGTAAAGCGCAAGGCATTGCGACGACAGACTTCCCCGCGAAACGCCGGGCGCTGCTCGAAACGCTCCACCGCATCGACAATGGACGCCACACTCTGTTCTTCGAAGAACAGCCCCGTACCGCGCTCGGGATCCGCCGAATCGATGACGATCTCCCGTACACCACCACGGCCCAAAGCGATGACCGGAGTGCCGCAGGCCTGTGCTTCGACTACCGAAATGCCGAAGTCCTCTTCCGCGGCGAAAACGAAGGCACGCGCGCGTTGCATGTAGTCCACCAGCACTGCATCGGGCTGGTAGCCGAGCAACGTCACGTTGGGCGTTGCACTCGCTTTGGCGCGCGCGAAATCGGTGCCATCGCCGATCACCACGAGACGCCGCGAGGGCATCGCCGCAAAGGCCTCGACAATCAGCGGAATCCGCTTGTACGGCACCATGCGCGAGGCAATCAGATAGAAGTCCTCGTGCTGGGTACCAAGCTCGAACCGTTCGACATCGACCGGCGGATAGACCACGGTGGCTTCGCTACCATAGGCCTTGCGGATGCGCCTTCCGACGAAGGCCGAATTGGCGACGAAAGCATCCACGCCATGAGCGGTACGCTGGTCCCAGATACGTATGTAATGCAGCAGCAGGCGCACGATCCAGCTCTTCATTCCGCGCTGCATGCCGGCTTCGGCCAGGTATTGATGCTGGAGATCCCACGCGTAGCGAATCGGCGAATGCACATAGCTCACATGCACCTGGTGCGGCCCGGTCAGCACGCCTTTGGCCACGGCATGGCTCGACGAAATCACCAGATCGTAAGACGAGAGATCGAACTGCTCGATCGCCAGCGGCATGAGCGGGAGATAGGCGCGAAACGATTTGCGCGCCCGCGGCAGATGTTGAATGAATGAAGTACGGGCGCGTTTGCCGCCCAGCACACTGCGCTGCGACTCCGGGAAGAAATCAACGATGCTGTAGAGATCGGCATGGGGAAACAGTTGAAGAATCTGTTCCACCACCTTTTCCGAACCCGCATACGCGGCGAGCCAGTCGTGCACGAGGGCGACCCGGCCGAAACGACGTGTGTCGCTTGCAAGGGTTGCGGCAAGCGTTACATTAGCCACGGCGAGATCTCCTCGATCAGTTTGACTGCGGTGGCACGCCAGGTCAGTTCCGCGGTACGCGCGCGGCCCCGCTCACGCAGGCTCGCGCGCAACGCGGCGTCACCGGTGATCTGTTCAAGCAGGCGCGCCAGTTCAGCGGGATCGTCCGGTGAGGTGTAGAGCACGGCATCCCCACACGCTTCCATCACGGCCGGCAACCTCGAAGCGATGACAGGACAGCCAAGGGCCAGCGCTTCGACCGGCGGCAGTCCGAAGCCCTCGTAAAGCGACGGATACACAAAACAGGCCGCACGCTGGTACAGCGCCGCCAGCTCGCCGTCGCTCACGTAACCGAGGTGCTTCACGAACTCGGGCAACGCATTCTGGCCCGCTCCATACACCCGTGAATCGCCGCCGCCCACCACAACGATGTCAAACTGCGCATCGTTAATGAGGCGCGCGGCCTCGGCCACGAGACGAAAATTCTTATGCCGGTTGAGGCTTCCCACCGCCAGCACGAACGGACGTCCGTTCAGCGTGGCCTCCACGGCACCTTGCTCCTGTTGCACGCGCAACATGTGCTCGCCGCTCTCGGGTACGACGCCAATCTTGCCGGCAGGAATCCGGTAAGCGTCGCTCAACTCGCGCCGCGAGAATTCCGACACGGTAAGCACGCGGCGCGACACCCGACCGATACGCGGCGCCATCAGCCGGTACCAGGCGACAAAGGAGCGGCTGTAGCTGTCGGGCACGCGCGCAGGCGCTGCGTCGTGCAGCACCGTCACCTGGCGACCGTATAGCAGCGGCCCGGAGTTGCAGAGATTGACCAGCAATCGGCCGGATGCTGCCTTCGGCAATGCCAGTTGTTCCCAGCGCAGACCCCCGCCCTTGCCGCTCGCCCGCAGCCCGACGTGCTTAAACGGACTGGTCATATCGGCCAGTGCTTCGGGCACGATAATCTCGGTCCTCAGTCCGGCAACGAGCGGATCGCCCAGTTCGATCATCTGGTCGAGCGCCCGAATGGTCTCGAATGCAAAGCGATCGACGCCCGTCGCGCGTCGGCCCAGAAATCGGCCATTGATTACCAGATTGGGAATATGCAGGGATTTCATCGGCGGCTTCCGGGCATCGCTCAAAGTACGTCGTTACGCGTGCGCAAAGTCACCGCGACACACAACCAGATTCGACAGACCGTGATACAGGTCTCATGGCCCAGAGTGTGACCGACCCACCGCCAGAAAAATGTTCGCCGTCGCTCATGCGACGCCAGTTTTCAGAGGGGCGCTCTATCCGTTCGCCGCCCCACACACGAAGGACGCAACAACGCATCAAAATGATCTATGAATACGCCTCCATCCGAGGTAAGACCATCGAGCTGCCGGCATGGCGCAAAGCGCGCGGAACCGGCAACCTTCCCGCGCAAGGAGTCCCCGTGAAGCATTCCGCAGCAACCGCCCATAACGTGCTCGCCAGTCCAGCCGCCTCTCCCGGCGCACGACACGCGAGACGGGAGAGGCCGTACAGGGCGTTTGGCGCGCGCACTGCCGCAAGCCTCGCAGCAAGCCTCTGCGCGCTCGCATGCGCATCGACGGTGCAAGCCGCCGATGCTGTGCGCGCCATGCCAACCGACACCTTCATCGGGACGCTCGCTGTCATTACACACGTCAACTACACCGATGGCGCCTATGTCAATGTGCACAACGTTGCCGACGATCTGGCATGGCTCGGCATCCACTACGTGCGCGACTATGCACCCGGCGACTCGCCGCCGTTTTCGACCTACGTCTATCTCGCGCAACGCGGCGTCAAATTCAATTTCCTGACGGGTTCGAAGTTTGTGGAATCGATCGGGCAAGCGGCAAAGCTGAACGCCGCCGTGCCTGGCAGTGTCGCGGCCATCGAAGGTTTCAACGAGATCAACAACTGGCCCATCCCCTACCACGGCCTCACGGGCGCGGCCGCCGGACTGGCCGTACAGCGAGAGATATTTACACGCGTACATGCCACGCCGGAGCTCAAGGGCGTACCCGTCTACGATCTCACGGGCTACGACGAAAAGGCAGTCGACACGCGCGCGGATTCAGCCGATTACGCGAATCAGCACGTGTACCCGCAAAACGGTGAGCAACCCACCTATAACGCGAACGGCGACAGGTGGATGGGCTCGGCCATCGATGTCGTCAAGAAGTACCATCTACCGCTCGTCATCACCGAGTTCGGCTACTTCTCGATGCCTCAGTCAGGCTGGTACATGATCGGCGTCGACGAGCGGACCCAGGCCAAAGGCATTCTCAACGGCTATATGGACGCGGCGGCGGCGGGCGTGAAGCGGACCTATGTCTACGAACTGCTCGACGAAAAGCCCGACCCCGAAAGCAAGAGCGGCGAGATGCACTACGGCCTCTTTCGCAACGACAACAGTCCCAAGCCGGTGGCCCAGGCGATCCGCAATCTCACATCAATCCTGAACGACGGCGCGCCACACCGCGCCAACGGCGCATCGCAAGGCACGCTCGCGTATACGCTCCAGGGAATGCCGGTATCGGCAAACAGCCTGCTGCTGCAGAAAAAGGATGGTCGCTTCGTGCTGGCGCTATGGAACGAAACGCCGATCTGGAACCGGGAGAAGGGGATACCGCTCACCAGCGCACCCGCCAGCGTCGAACTGGACCTGGGCACGCAAGTGAGCCGTGTCGATGTGTACGATCCGCTCGTTTCGGCAACGCCGGGCGCAAGCCATCGCGACCTGCGCCAACTCACCGTCGACGTACCCGATCACGTCATTCTGCTCGAAATCACACCGGCCAATACACCGGGAACCTGAGCATCTGGGAGTGGGCACCTGAGCGTGCAACCGCCGCGTCTCGCGCGGCGGCATTCACTTGCGAATCAATCAGCCTTGGGTAGGCACGTCGTTGCCATGGCTGGCATAGCCGTAGGTGGTATACGCTCTTCCGTAGCGGCCTGGCCTCGTCGGCATCGCGTCGTTGAAAATCACACCGCGGATCGGCACGCCGATCTGCTCGAACCTGCGCGCAGACTCGCGCAGCTCTTCAACCGTCGTCACGCCGTGTCGTGCAATCACGAACACCATTCCGGCGAGAGAAGCCACGATGCCCGAGTCGGCTACCGGCAGAATCGGCGGCGCGTCGATCAGCACCACGTCATATTCGCTGTCGGCCTGCTGGGCGAAGGCAAGGAAGTTCCGATGTTTGAGAATTTCGCTCGCGCTCTGCATGTAGCCGCCGTTCGCAACGAAGTCGACACCCGGCAGAATGTTGCGGTGTACCGCGTTTTCAAACGTGCGACCACGCGTCACGATGTTCGAAATGCCCGGGCTGCACGGAACCCCAAGGTACTGGTGCAAAGTGCCCCTTCGCAGGTCGGCGTCGACCAGCAGCACACGCTGTCCCGATGCACCGATCAGCGCTGCCAGATTGACGGAGACGAACGACTTTCCGACGATCGGCGTCGGCCCGGCGAGCAGGACGATCCGGTTCGGTGCGTCGACAAGCGCAAATTCAAGCGCGCTTCTGAAGCTTCGCAGACTTTCGATCGCCGCATCGCCGCTTGCCGAGTGCGCCAGCACCAGGTTCGAGTCGATGTTGGTTGGGAGACTCCGTGTGAGCGTTTCCTGCACTTTGCTGCGCGGAATCGTTGCGTACACGGCCAGGCCCGTTCCCGTTTCAATATCGTCCTGAGCCGTGATCCCGTCGAAGACCTTGCGTTTGAGCAATACCACCGCGACGCTCACGAACAGGCCCGCCATCAGGGCTCCGATCAACGCGAGTGCGCGTTTCGGCCGAACCGGACTATCCGGCACGATCGCCGGATCGACCAGTCGCACGTTCGACACCTTACCTGCTTTGAGCAGACGCAGCTGTTCACGTGTGTTCAACAGGTTCGTGTAAATGGTGGTGTCTACCTGAACCTCTCTCTGCAACCGCAGCAGGCTCTGCTCCATGGGCGGCAGTTGCCGGGTGACGGAGGCGATGCCGCCAACCTCCCTTTCGGCTTCGCTCAATTCGTCATTGACGGCGATCACCGCCGGGTTTTCCGACGTGTACCGCGCGAGAAGCAAGGCCCGCTGCTGCTGGAGATCGGCGACCTTGCCCTGGGCGAGAGCCGAGCGTTGCAGAAGCGCAGCTGCTTCCGCGCCAAGATCCACTGTCCCGTTCTTCGCCCGGAATGTGTTGAACTCGCTTTCCGCAGTCTCCAGTTTGGTCTTCAGTTCAGGCAATTGACCATCGAGAAAGGTGATCGACTTCTGCGCCTCTTCCTGCGTCCGCAAGACGTTTTGCCGGACATATGCCGTACCGATCGCGTTGAGAATGGCGCTGATCTTCTTCGGGTCAGTGCCCTCCAGGGCAACGCCGATCACATCCGAGTCCTTCCCTTTCTCCACAATCAACAAGCCCGATTGCACATCCTGGATCGCGGAAAGCTGCGAAGTCCGAACCAGTTCGAAACGTACGCCCGCCTTTCCGACAATCTGGTCCACGAGTAGATCAATCGGCCCGTACTCTGTGCCGGCGTGCAATGGCTCGCCGACGCGCCCGGACAAATCGATGTCTTTGTACTTCAGCGAATAGTTGCCGTTCTTCTGCAGCGTCAGGATAAATTTCTCGCCTTGCAGCGCGTCAGGTACATCGAACTTTGAAACGCTGATCCGCTCATCACCCCATGCATAGCCACCCAGGCCCGAGTGGGACAGGTCATTCAGATGGTTTGCAACCCACCGGCCGACCACCGGAAAATAGCGCGGCACCACGCTAAGGTTCAGTTGCGCAGCAGTCACGGCTCCTGCAATCACCAGTCTGGAACGCAAAACCTCGATCTCGGCCGAAGCAGCAGTCTTGACGGCAAACATGGACTTCACGTCGCCCAGGGCGTCCTTGGCGGCGGTCGGATTTTCCTCGACCTGGATCAGAATGTCGGCCTGATACACGGGCGCCGCGAGCAGTGCATAAGCCGCACCAAAAAAGAGAAAGCACGCGGTGATCAGGAAGATCATGCCGCGGTTCTGATACAGGACGTCCACATAGCTACCAAGGTGGTCGCCCTGCGGGGGGCCTACATCGATCGTATCCATTGACGTGTCGCGGTATTTCATGCGCCCTCTCCCCATTCCTACTCGCTCCGGCGACGCCTGCTCCAGCGCGCCACGGGATGCATTACCACCAGGCCGGACAGATAGTCGGCTCATCAGTAACCAACGGCCCGGCTAGCGGCCGCCGCCTCCGTGCTTGGCACAATCAGACCCATCACGCGGCTCCACCGGACCAGTGCAGACGCATCGACGAACACAACGTCATTCGGCTTCAACGGGAAGCCGTCCGCAGTCGCCATCGCCGCCGGAGACCCGGCGTTCAGGTGGTAGACCACCGGCTTGCCCGCGTCGCGTCCACGCACGACAAACACCTGCGATGCATCCCCCGAGGTCTGGCTGATGCCGCCGGCGTCGCCGAGCGCTTCGTTCAGGCTCATCCGGCCGTTGTTGAATGTCAGGCTGCCGGGACGGTTCACTTCGCCGAACACGTACACTTTCGTGTCGGTCTGCGCGAAGACGCGCACCAGATCGCCCCTGCGCAATTCGATGTTGTCCGGATTCACACCCTTGGCGATCATGTCGGGAATGTCGACAACCACGGTCTTGTTGCCTCGCGTAATCGCGACCTTCGAGCGGTCCGCGAGCGGCGTAAATCCGCCGGCACGATTGATGGCTTCGGGCAAGGTCATCGGCATGTCGTTAAGCGCCAGCACACCAGGGGTCTTGACTGCGCCGTCCATGTAGACCCGCTTGCTGCGATAGGCTTCGATCCGCAGCGTGAGCTGAGGCTGCCGCACATAACGGCTGAGCTTTTGGGCTAGCGCGTCGCGCGCTTCCATTTCGGTGAACCCTGCAACCTTGAAGGGACCGATATAGGCGTACTGGATCATACCGCCCGCGTCCACCGTATAGCCCGAGGTCACCGAATCGGTGCCGGTTGCCTCCGGTCCATTGGTCGCGGCGGCGCCGGGCATATTCAGCTCAGGGTGATCCCAGACGACGATGCTCAATATGTCGCCCGGCCCAAGCGTGTACGGCTCGGGCTTCGAGAACAGTTGCGTGACGTCGTCGGGCACAGCAGTCGAGCGTGCAGCGCGATCCTTCTCTACCAGATCGTCCGTAATTTCGATCAGTTTGCCTGCTGGCGGCGCGTCCGCCCCCTTACCTGGGTGAGCGTTGGCTGTCGAGAGATTGCTGGCGTCCGCCGGTGTCTGATTCGCCGCGCCCGACGGGGCGCTGTAGGACATCCCCGGCGACCATGCACAGCCGGCGAGACATGCCGCCAGCACAACGCCGGCGATTGCGAGCCCAACCCGTCGCGGATGGCATCCGGCATCAGATCGAGTCAATGAATCGGGCACTCCGGCCG
>Ga0302311_10005833_pt1 | contig 12924 bp, 14 predicted proteins | sample III_Palsa_N1_3_FD_200449 | JGI IMG/M metagenome (GOLD analysis project Ga0302311, IMG submission 200449) | Peat permafrost microbial communities from Stordalen Mire near Abisko, Sweden - III_Palsa_N1_3 | ecosystem: Environmental > Terrestrial > Soil > Palsa > Peat permafrost | place: Sweden... | reverse complement strand
GCCCCGAGCACCCTCCAAACAAGCCGCCAAAACCTTAGCCGCACCGCCCAAATCCTCCGGCGGCGACCGCGACATCAATCGCCTAACCAACGACCGGAATCTTCAAAGGTCCCGCAAGGGGAGAAGGAGAGCGCTACCGCGGCTCGCGCACCGGCCAGTTGTCAATCAGCCGCGCCTTGCCGAGCCGCGCGGCGACGAAGACGCGGGCAGGGGCGTCGACGGGACCGGGGCCCAGCCGCCGCAGATCGTCCGCGCCGCGCACCTCGAAGTAGTCGACCTTGGCGAAACCGGCGTCGGCCAGCGTCCGCTGGCCGGCCGCCTCGGCCTCGCTCACGGCCGCGCCGCCGCGCAGGGACTCGGCGGCCGCCCGCAGGGCCGCGTTGAGCCGGGGCGCCACCGCGCGCTCGGCCGGGGTGAGGTAGGTGTTGCGCGAGGAGAGGGCGAGGCCATCCGGCTCGCGCACGGTCGGCGCGCCGAGAATCTCCACCGCCAGATCGAGATCGCGGGCGAGGCGCTTGATCACCAGCAGCTGCTGGTAGTCCTTCTCGCCGAAGATCGCGACGTCGGGCTGGCACTGGGTCAGCAGCTTGGCGACGATGGTGGCGACGCCGGCGAAATGGGTCGGCCGCGCGATCCCGTCCATCGGCGCCGAAACCTCGGCGACCGTGATCGTGGTGGCGAAGCCTTGCGGATACATCTCCGGCACGGCGGGCGCATAGAGCAGGTCGCAGCCGGCGCCGGCGAGCAGGGCCGAATCGCGCGCCTCGTCGCGCGGATAGGCCTCGAAGTCCTCGCCCGGCGCGAACTGGGTCGGGTTGACGAACAGACTGGCCACCACCCGGTCGGCCCTGGTCTTGCCCAGCCGCGCCAGCGACAGGTGGCCCTCGTGCAGGAAGCCCATGGTGGGGACCAGCGCCACGCTTTGCCCGGCCGCCCGCCAGCCGCGAACCGCGGCGCGCAGGGCCGCCACCGTGCGGACGACAGGCAGGGCAGGTTCGGTCATCACACCCTCGTAAAACGCGGGCGAGACCTATGGCGGGGTGCGACACTGAATGTCCAGCTTCGCCATGAGGGTCGCGTTGACGGCGTTTGGCGCCGGGTGTCACCTAGCCCTCGGGGTCGCGTTGCTGATTCCCGAACATGGCCGTCACTCGGGAAAGGCTTAAGGGGGCCCAGACATGCGCGTCATCGTGGTCGGCAACGAGAAGGGCGGCGCCGGCAAGTCCACCATCGCCGTACACCTCGCGGTGGCGCTGGCGCACGAAGGCGCCCGGGTCGCGGTGCTCGATCTCGACGTGCGCCAGCAGTCGATGGGCCACTTCTTCGCCCATCGCGCCCGCTGGGTCGAGGCCAACGGCGCCGAACTGCCGTCGCTGGAGGTTCTCCCGGAGACGGCGAACGTGGAGGCGGCGTTGGCCGCCGCCGCGGATCACGATTTCGTCGTCATCGATACGCCAGGGGCGGACACGGCGCTGTCGCGCGCCGCGCACCAGCATGCCGACCAGGTCGTGACGCCGATGAACGACAGCTTCGTCGACTTCGATGTCCTGGGCGCCGTCGATCCGGTGACGCTCGAGCTGCTGCGCCCCAGCCTCTATTCCGAGACCGTCTGGGAAGCCCGCAAGCTGCGCGCCGCCGCGCGTGGCCGGGCGCTCGACTGGGTCGTGCTGCGCAACCGCCTCGGCTCCTCCGATCCGCGCAACCGGCGCCGGGTGGATGAGCGGCTGGTGACCCTCTCCCGCCGCGTGGGCTTCCGCATCCTGCATGGGCTGCGCGACCGGGTGATCTACCGCGAACTCTTCCCGTTCGGCCTGACGGTGGCCGATCTCAGCCCCTCGGTGCGGCCGGTTCCGATGGCGCTGGCCCACATCGCCGCGCGTCAGGAACTGCGGCTCATGATGGCGGATCTCGGTCTCTGCGCCCATCCCGGCGCGGTGATGGCGGCGGAGTAGCCGGCAGGCCCCATGATTTTCATCGCGTTGGGCGTGCTGGTCCTGTCGGCGCTGGTCGCCGTCGGACGCAAACCGCTGATGGCGCGAACGCCCGGGCGGCTGGCCGGGCTGATGCTGGCGCTCGCCGCGGCCATGGCCGCCGTCTACGACGCGGCGCGCGGCGGCTGGATCGGCGGCTCGATCCTGCTGACCGCCGCGCTCTGGCTGGCCCAGTCGAGCTTCGGGCGACGGCGTGTGGACACTGGTGGCATGGGTTCGGCCGAGGCGGCCTCGATCCTCGGCGTGGCTCAGACAGCCGACCGCGAGGAGGTCGAGGCGGCCTACCGGCGGCTAATGTTCCGCGTCCACCCAGACCACGGTGGTGCGGCAGGCCTCGCGGCCCAGCTCAACGCGGCCCGCGCGGTGCTGCTGGAAGCGCGGCGCTAGCGCCGGTCAGCGCGGATTGGCGAAGCAGGCTTGGCCTTGCGCCTGCACCGTCACGCAGGCGCTGCGCGCCTCCGATTCGGTGAAGCCGCTGAAGACGGCGCGGTAGACGCGGCCGACGTGGTCCACCTGGCCTTCGCGATCGTCGAAGAGGCTCTTGAAGGTGTCGGCGACGTAGTCGATCTGGTGGGTCGCCAGGGCGCCGGTATGGAACTCGCCGACCTGGACCTTCCAATTGCGCGGCTCGGCCCGCGCCTCGGCCGACTCGTCGCCGGTCGCGGGCGTGATCAGACCGGAATGGGGCACCTCGGCCGTGAGGCCGGGACGCGAGGCGGCGAGTTGGGTGACGGTGGCCGGCGCGAAGGTGACGGCGGAGCCGTGCTCGGCGGCGTTCAGGACCACGTCGATGGCGTCGGAGGTGTCGCCTTGCTCGACCCGCGGCGCGGTGTAGGCGTCGGGCGGCGGCTGCTCGAACATGTTCTGGGTCAGCATGATCCGCTCGCCGCTGGCGCGTCGCTGCTCGACGTCGAAGCCGGTCAGCAGCAGATCCTCGACGTTGGCGTTGCGCGCGGCGCCGGACGAGCCGCCCATCACGACGACGATCAGCCGGCGGCCGTTGCGCACCGCCGAGGCGGCGAGATTGAAGCCGGCGGCATTGGTGTAGCCGGTCTTGAACCCGTCCACGCCGGGCATGTGCCCGAGCAGGTGGTTGGTGTTGGTGTAGAACGCGCCGTGGTACTCGAAATTCTCGTCGCCGAAGTAGTGGTAGTACTGCGGGTAGTCGCGCAGCACCGCGCGGCAGAGAATGGCGATGTCGTGGGCCGAGCTGATGTGCCGGCTGTCTGGCAGGCCGTTCGGATTGACGAAGTGCGAGTGGGTCATGCCCAGCTCTTGCGCCTTCATCGTCATCATGGCGGCGAAACGGCTCTCGTTGCCGCCAATCTTTTCGGCCAGGGCCATGGCCATGTCGTTGGCCGAGTGGACGGCCATGGCGTGCATGGCGTCCTCGACGGTGATCTGCTCACCTGGGCGCAGGCCGAGCTTGGTCGGCGGCTGGCTGGCGGCCAGCTGCGACACGGTGATGAGGTCCGATTCCCTCAGCCGCCCGGTCGAGAGCGCTTCGAAGGCCAGGTACAGGGTCATCACCTTGGTGACCGACGCCGGGTAGCGCGGCGAGTCGGCGCGCTCCTGGTAGAGAATCTCCCCGGTGGCCGCGTCCATCACGATCGCGGCATAACGCGGCTCCGACGACGGCACGCGCAGATCGGGCGACGCAGCCCGCGTGTCATACGACGGCGGCGCGATGTCGCTTTCGTCCTGGGCGAGGGTGGGTGTTGCTATTACGCAGATCGACGAGGCCACGGCGGCCAAGACGTACGAAACGCGTCGGGCGGGCGCTGTCATCTGCGGGCTCCGGCGGACTGACTAACCTGGACGCGAGACTGGGGGAGGGGACTCGCTTCCGTGTGAAGGGCTTAGCATGACTTAACGGACGTTTCGCTAAGGTAAACAGGCCTCGCGCCGATGCGCCGCAGCAAAGGGCTTGCTGACGAATCTGTGACCGGTTCGTGATCGCGAATGGTTATGTTGCACTGCACAAAATGCGCTTGACTATCGCACTGCAACATGAGATTTTGATGTTGTCGCGCCAGGAATGGCAGCCCTCAAGGCTCCCTCCGCGCGGCGGCGTAAAGACAACTTGCAATCCCTCGCTGCCCCTCAGGAGAGACACCCATGGCCGCCAAAGGCGCCGAAACCCTCAAGTCGACGGTTGAGCAGTTCACCACCGCCGGCAATCAAGCTTTCAAGGACTCGATCGAAAAGTCGCTGAGCTCGCTCAGCGAAGCCAACGCCCACTCGAAGAAGAACCTCGAGGCGGTCGTCGCGTCCGTCACCGCCGCCACCAAGGGCGCGGAAGCCCTGGGCGCCCAGGCGATGGCCTATTCCAAGAAGGCCGTCGAAGACCAGGTCGCCGCCGCCAAGAACCTCGCCGGCGCCAAGAGCGTGCAGGAAGTGGTCGAACTGCAAACCTCCTACGCGAAGTTCGCGATGGAGAGCTACATCGCCGAGATGAACAGGGCCTCGGAAACCGTCGCCGCCTCGGTGAAGGAAACCTTCGCGCCGCTCAACGAACGCGTCACCGCCTTCGTCGAAAAGATCCAAGCCGCGCACTGATTTCAGACGCAGCTTCTAGCGAGTGGAACGCGGCAGGGCGCCAGCCCGGCCGCGTTTTTCGTGCGTGCGGCTTTGCGGCGCGCGCCGGGCGCGGTAAGCCGTCGGGCGATGTCCACGCCTGAAGAACGCCTCGCCAGCCTTGGCCTCGTCCTGCCCGAACCGGTGCGGCCGGTGGCCAACTATGCGCCCTTTGTGCGGGTGGAGAATTTGCTGCACATCTCCGGCCAGGTCTCCACCGACGCGGCCGGCGGCGTGCGCGGCGTGGTCGGCGAGGACGTCGGCCTCGACGAGGCCAAGCGCGCGGCGCGGATCTGCGGGCTGAACCTGATCGCCCAGATGAAGGCGGCGCTGGATGGCGACCTCTCGCGGGTGCGGCGCGTCGTGAAGCTCGGCGGCTTCGTCCAGGCGGGGCCCGGCTTTTTCGAGATCCCGCAGGTCGTCAACGGCTGCTCGGACCTGATGGTCGAGGTGTTCGGCGACGCTGGCCGACATGCGCGCTCCGCGGTGGGCGTCTATCGCCTGCCGCTGAACTTCGCCGTCGAGGTCGACGCCGTCGTGGAAGTCCGGTGAAGGGCCGGTTCGGAGACGCCTGGGAGCGGGTCTTCGCGCCGGCGATCGCGCACCGTGGCCTGTGGTCGAAGGACGGGCCGCCGGAGAACTCGCTGGGCGCGTTCGAGGCGGCCTGCGAGGCCGGTTATGGGATCGAGCTCGACGTCCAGCTCAGTTCGGACGGGGAGGCGATAGTCTTCCACGACACCAAGCTGGAACGGCTGACCGGCGCCCCGGGCCGCCTCAGCGAGCACACCGCCGCCGATCTCAGCCAGATGAAACTGCCCGGTGGCGAGGAAACCATCCCGACCCTGGTCGAGACCCTGGCGGTCGTCGGCCACCGCGCCATGGTGCTGATCGAGCTGAAGACGCCCTACGGCGAGGTCGGCCCGCTCGAGCAGCGCGTCCACGACATCATCATCGATCACAACGGACCGATCGCTCTGATCGGCTTCAACCCTTACTCCCATGCCTGGTACGCTGACCGGCACCCCACCATCCTGCGCGGCCTCGACAGCTACGCCTACCGGGGGCCGGACACCGCGCGGATGGCGCGCGAGCAGCGCGAGAGCTTCGCCAAGCTGGAGCACGTCGCCATCGCCCGGCCGCACTTCCTGGCGCTGGGCCTCGACATGCTGCCGGACGCGCGCGCCGACAAATACCGAGCGGACGGCATGCCCGTGGTCGCCTGGACCACGCGGTCGCCGGGGGAATGGGATGCGGTGAAGGGCCACTGCGACAACCACATCTTCGAGGGCTTCGTGGCCTGATGCCCCTGAAGGCGGAGGTCAGCGTCCACCGCCGCGTCGCCGAGATCGGCCGCGAGGCCTGGGACGCCTGCGCCGCCGCGCCGGACTACGCGGCCAATCCATTCGTCTCCTACGACTTCCTCGACATCGCCGAGGAGTCGGGCTGCGTGTCGCCGCGCACCGGGTGGGCGCCGCAGCACCTCGCGGTGCGGGACGAGGCCGGCGCGGTGGCCGCCGTCGCGCCGCTCTATCTGAAGTCCCACAGCCAGGGCGAATACATCTTCGACCACAGCTGGGCCGACGCTTACGAGCGGGCGGGCGGGCGCTATTACCCCAAGCTGCTGGCCGCCGCGCCGTTCTCGCCGGTGACCGGGCCGCGGCTGCTGGTGCGCGAGGATATCGACCGCGACACGGGCCGTCGGATGCTGCTCAGCGGCGCGATCACGCTGTGCGATCGGATGAGCGTCTCCACGCTCGGGGTGAACTTCCCCACCGAGGACGAGTGGCGGTTCATGGGCGGGGAGGGGATGCTGCTGCGGCAGAACCAGCAGTACCACTGGCTCAACGCCAGCTACGCCAGCTTCGACGATTTCCTCGGCGCGCTCTCGTCGGGCCGGCGCAAGACCATCCGGCGCGAGCGGCGCGACGCCGGGGCCGGTCTGGAGATCCTGGCGCTGACGGGATCCGACCTGACCGAGGAGCACTGGGACGCGTTCTTCACCTTCTACATGGACACCGGCGCGCGCAAATGGGGGCAGCCCTACCTCAACCGTCGATTCTTCTCCCTGCTAGGCGAACGGATGGCGGATCGGGTGCTGCTGATCCTGGCCCGGCGGGGCGGGCGCTGGATCGCCGGGGCGCTGAACCTGATCGGCGGCGACTGCCTCTATGGCCGCAATTGGGGCTGCGTGGAGCACGTGCCCTTTCTGCATTTCGAGCTCTGCTATTACCAGGCGATCGAGTGGGCGATCGACCACGGCCTCGCCCGGGTCGAGGCCGGCGCCCAGGGCCAGCACAAGATCGCCCGCGGCTACCTGCCGACCGCCGTTTATTCCGCTCACTTCATCGCCGATCCAGCGCTCGCCAAGGCCGTCGCGCGGTTCTTGGAGGCCGAGCGGCGCGAGGTGCAGGGCGAGATGGACTGGCTGGCGGAGGAATATTCGCCGTTCCGGGCGGCCTGAGCATGCTTTCTAGTCGGCGTCGATCCAACCGGTTGAGACGTGCCGTTTGAGTCCGGCGCGACCCGAAGGCCCCCAAAACCCGAGAGGCTCGTAGGCGTATACGCGTGAAATCGGCTGGCCATGCACCGACCGTGCGGTCGCTCTGTAGACCATCAACGGATGCCTCATCCGACGGGAGAAAAGAGCGGGCAGATAGAGCCAAACGCGCTGGAGGCGGACTAACCGACTTCCGTTTCGGCTCAAGTCCCGCTCTATCAGGTTCTGGACCGAGGCCATGGCCTTCAGCTTCAAGGCAGCGATTCAGGCGCCGTCCCAGGCCGCCTTCAGCAGCGTCGCGATCTCGGCGTCGACCTCCGCGGGCGAGGCGAGCAGCGTCCGGGACTTCAGCCGCTCGGACCAGCTCTCGTTCTTCGGGACCTCGAGCCGGGGGCTGGCGTCCGGCGTCACGGCGAGGCCCAGCATCAGCTTGCCGCCCTTCACCGGCCGGGCGGCGGCGAACTGGACCTTGCGCGACCAGGCCGTGTAGCCCTTGCGCGCGGTCTGCAGCACCTGGTTCGGCGCCCGCGCGGCGGCGTCGACAGCCTCGAAGATCGCCTTCGAGGCGGGGTCGGTCCACAGCGCCGCGATCAGGGCCTCCGGCGTCTCCCAGCCCTTCGCCGCGCCGCTCATCTCGTTCAGCACCTGCATGCCGTGGTTCTGCAGGAGACCGTGGTTATCCTTCAGCCACTTGAGCTGGGTGCGCTGGCCGGTCTCCGGGCACTGGCGCGCGATCGCCACCCACTCGTCCATGGTCTTGCCGGTGTTTTTCACCAGGTTGGCCTGGACGGTGGCGAACCACTTCCGCTGGCGCTCGGTGAGGTTGGGTTCAGGCATGGTTTCGAGGCTCCCGGCTCTTTGCTAGGACGATAGCCGCGCAGGGAAGGAACGAAAAGTGAGTGACCTCGACGGCGACTACGACCCGGACAACATCTTCGCCAAGATCGTGCGCGGCGAGGCGCCGGCGGCGAAGGTGTTCGAGGACCACGACACCCTGGCCTTCATGGACGTGTTCCCGCAAGTCCGCGGCCATGTGCTGGTGATCCACAAGCGCGCCCACGCCCGCAACCTGCTCGACGCCGAGCCCGAGGCGCTGGAGGCGGTGATCGCCACTGTGCAGCGGCTGGCGCGGGCGGTGCGCGCCGCGCTGAAGCCGGACGGCGTCTTCATCGCCCAGTTCAACGGTCAGGCGGCGGGCCAGACCGTCTATCACCTGCACTTCCACGTCATTCCGCGCTGGGCCGGCGAGCCGCTGGGGCGGCATGGAAGCGGCAAGATGGCCGATATGGCGGAGCTCAAGGCGCTCGCCGAAGCGATCGCGCTGGAGATCGCGTGAGCGCCACGCTCGTCTTGCGCTTCACGCGCCTGGCGCCGACGCATCATCGTTTCGAATACCGCCGCGCCGATGGGAGCGGAGAAGTGGTCGAAATGGAGAGCGAGGACCTGCTGTTCCACGATCTGCTGCACTATGCGGTGGAGAGCGAAGCGGGGCTGAAGGGCTCGTTCTACGGCATCCTGGGCAAGATCGGCGGCTACGAGGAGTTCTCCGTCGCGGGCGGCGCGGCGCTGGGCGGCGAGATCGCCATCACCGAGCGCGTGGTCGGGGCGCTGGCCGAGGCGATGCGAGAGATGGGGCTCGATGACGCGGCCTTCGTGGCGACGGTCCTTGAGAACCTGGCGCTCCATGGGGAACGCGGTCCCCGCTGGCTCACACCGGCCTTCATCCTGGCGGCGCGCGAGCGGATGCGTAGGCTTCTCACCCGCTGGGACGCGACGACTCCCGGTGAGACGATGGAACTCAGCTTTCCCGCCGCCGATCGAAGCTGACGCACCCTGTCAGGTGGGACGGCTTAGCGTGTCGCCTGGTTCCTGAACCGAGGCTCCCATGACAGCTCCCAACTCCCGCCTTCCGCTCGCCCCCTGGCTCGCCGCGGCGGCGCTCGCCCTGCCGCTCGCGACCCACGCCCAGCCGGCCGCCTTTCCGCCGCCGCCGCGCCACGACGGCGCGCACGACTTCGATTTCCTGCTCGGCGACTGGAAGGCGCATGTGCTGCGCCTGCCCGACCGGCTGGTCGGGTCGACCGCCTGGATCGAATACAAGGGGATATCCCGCCATCACTCGGTGCTGGGTTCGAGCGCCAACTTCGAGGAGTTCGAGGTGGAGAACCCGTCGACCCATCAGCGCATCAAGGCCCAGACGCTGCGGCTCTACGACCCCGTCTCGCAGCAATGGAGCATCTACGGCCTCGACGTGGACAATGGCGCGCTCGGCTTGCCGGCGACCGTCGGCCAGTTCGACAACGGGGTGGGGACGTTCTTCGACTACGAGGCCTGGAAGGGCCGCATGATCCTGGTTCGCTACCAGTGGACCCACGCCGGCCACGACCATGCCCACATGGAGCAGTCCTTCTCTGCCGACGGCGGCAAGTCGTGGGAGGTGAACTGGATCTGCGACCTGACCCGCGACGGCGCCTGAGGCCCGCCTCCCGCGAGCGACCCTTGAACCGACGCCCCTGCAATTTGTAGTCTGGATGCAGCTTCCGGTTGCCCGGAGCAAAAGGGGGGAGTGATGAGTGAAAACGCGGGCGTCTCAGGCGCGCCAATATTCCAGGAGATCAAGACCGGACCGCCGGAGCGGCCGTACCGGTTCAGGTCGCTGGCGTTCCTGACCTATGCGACCTTGGCCACCGTCGGGCTCAATGCCGGATTGGTCGTGCTCGTGATCGTGGCGCTCGCCGGCCGCTGGGCGCTGCTCGGCCAGGCTGTCGGGCAGACCGACGGGGTTCCAGGCGCGCTTCTCACCGCGATTCGCGGCAACGACGTCTTCGTGGGCGTCTCGATCGTGTTCATGCTGCTCAGTCTGATACCGGCCTACGTCGTCGGGGCCTTCTGGACCTACAACGCCGCCTGCAATGTGCGTGCGCTTGGCGCGCGCGGATTGCGGATCTCTCCCGGATGGGCGGTCGGCTGGTTCGCGGTCCCGTTCATGTCGCTCTTCAAGCCCTTTCAGGCCTTTGAAGAAATCTATCTGGCCAGCGGCTCTCCGGTTGGGTGGCGGCAGGCCAAGACGCCGTGGCTCCTGCGTTGGTGGTGGGGCCTGTGGCTGGCGGCGGGCTTCGGCGGCTATGCCGTCAGCGTCGTGGCGCGGGGGCAGACCACGGCGGCCGGGCTCATCTCGGCCACCCAGATGATCATGGCCCTGTTCGCCGTCACCGCCATCTCTTGCGGCCTGTTCCTGACGATCGTCTGGCGCGTCTTCCGCGCGCAAAACCACAGCCGCTCACAAGTGCAGCAGATTTCGCAGGTGTTCGCCTGACGCGTCGCCGGGGTCGAGGGCGCCCCTCGACCCCGGCCAGATCAGTCCGCCAGCACCGGCTCGCCCGGCTCGACAAGCTCCGGAGGATGGGGCTCGCCGGGCGGGGGCTCGACGACGTCGGTCTCGAACTCGAAGGCGATCTTGCCGTCCTTCAGCACCACCTTGACGTGGCCGCCCTTGGCGAGCCGGCCGAACAGGATGTCGTCGGCGAGCGGCTTCTTGATCTGCTCCTGGATCACCCGGGCCAGCGGCCGGGCGCCGTAGAGCTCGTCGAAGCCGTTCTTGGCCAGCCAGTCGAGCGCGTCTTCCGAGGCCTCGATGGTGACGTGGCGGTCGGCGAGCTGGGCTTCGAGCTGCAGCACGAACTTCTGCACCACCAGCCGGATCACTTCCGGCGTCAGCGGCTTGAAGGCGACCGTCGCGTCGAGGCGGTTGCGGAACTCCGGCGTGAACAGCTTCTTGATCGCCTCGTCGTCGGCGCCCTCGACCTTGCCGCGGCCGAAGCCGATCGAGTTGCGCTGGGCGTCGGAGGCCCCCGCATTGGTGGTCATGATCAGGACCACGTTGCGGAAGTCGACCTTCTTGCCGTTGGCGTCGGTAAGCGCGCCGTGGTCCATGACCTGTAGCAGGATGTTGTAGACGTCCTGGTGCGCCTTCTCGATCTCGTCCAGCAGCACCACCGCGTGCGGGTGCTGGTCGACGGCGTCGGTGAGCAGGCCGCCCTGGTCGAAGCCGACATAGCCCGGCGGCGCGCCGATCAGCCGGCTGACCGTGTGGCGTTCCATATATTCCGACATGTCGAAGCGCAGCAGTTCGATGCCGAGGGTGGCGGCGAGCTGGCGGGCGGTCTCGGTCTTGCCGGTGCCGGTGGGGCCGGAGAACAGGTAGCAGCCGATCGGCTTGTCGCCGTCACGCAGGCCCGCCCGGGCCATCTTCATGGCGGCGGAGAGCTGGCCGATGGCTTCCTCCTGGCCGAACACCGCCCGGCGCAGGTCACTTTCCAGCTGCTTCAGCGCCTCGGTGTCGGATTTGGAGACCGACTTCGGCGGGATGCGGGCGATCTTGGCGACGACCGTCTCGATCTCCTTCAGGCCGATCAGCTTCTTCCGCTTGCCTTCCGGCAGCAGCATCTGGCTGGCGCCGGCCTCGTCGATGATGTCGATGGCCTTGTCGGGCAGCTTGCGGTCGGTGATGTATTTGGCCGACAGCTCCACCGCCGCCTTCAGCGCCTCGGCGGTGTACTTCAGCTTGTGGAACTCCTCGTAGTAGGTCTTCAGGCCCTTCAGGATCTTGATCGTGTCCTCGATGGTCGGTTCGTTGACGTCGATCTTCTGGAACCGGCGCACCAGGGCGCGGTCCTTCTCGAAATGCTGGCGGAACTCCTTGTAGGTGGTCGAGCCCATGCAGCGCAGGTTGCCGGAGGCCAGGGCGGGCTTCAGCAGGTTGGAGGCGTCCATCGCCCCGCCGCTGGTGGCGCCGGCGCCGATCACGGTGTGGATCTCGTCGATGAACAGGATCGCGTTGGAATGGTTCTCCAGCTCCTTGATCACCTGCTTGACGCGTTCCTCGAAGTCGCCGCGATAGCGGGTGCCGGCCAGGAGCGCGCCCATGTCGAGCGAGAAGATGGTCGATTTCGACAGCACCTCCGGGACCTGTTTGGAGACGATCTTGCGGGCCAGGCCCTCGGCGATGGCGGTCTTGCCGACACCGGGATCGCCCACCAGCAGCGGATTGTTCTTGGTGCGGCGGCAGAGGATCTGGATGCAGCGCTCGACCTCGTTCATCCGCCCGATCAGCGGGTCGACCTTGCCCTGCCGCGCCTTCTCATTGAGGTTGATGCAATAGGCTTCCAGCGCTTCGCCGCCGGTCTTCACCGGGGGCTTCTCGTCGTCGCCCTCGGCGGTGGCGCCCTTGGTCGGCCGCGCCTCGGAGGCGCCTGGCTTCTTGGCGATGCCATGGGCGATGAAATTCACCGCGTCGTAGCGGGTCATTTCCTGCTGCTGCAGGAAATAGGCGGCGTGGCTCTCGCGCTCGGAGAAGATCGCCACCAGCACATTGGCGCCGGTGACGTCGTCGCGTCCGGACGACTGCACGTGGATCACCGCGCGCTGGATCACCCGATGAAAGCCGGCGGTGGGCTTGGCGTCCTCGCCGTCATCGACGACGAGGCTCTTCAGCTCGTTGTCGACATAGGTGGTGAGGCTCTTCTTCAGCTCGCCGAGATCCACCTCGCAGGCGCGCATCACGCCGGCGGCGTCGGCATCGTCGATGAGCGCCAGCAACAGGTGCTCCAGGGTGGTGTATTCGTGCTTACGCTGATTGGCGTAGGCCACCGCCCGGTGCAGGGTCTCTTCCAGATTACGCGAGAAAGACGGCAAGCTCGGCCTCTCAGTCTTTTTCCATGGTGCACTGCAGCGGATGCTGGTGACGACGGGCGGTTTCGATGACTTGGGCGACCTTGGTTTCAGCCACCTCGTAAGTGAAGACGCCGCATACGCCGACGCCATTTTGGTGCACGTGCAGCATTATGCGAGTCGCAGCTT